>Ga0247778_1000938_pt1 | contig 19291 bp, 13 predicted proteins | sample UWRJL049202B5_FD_179939 | JGI IMG/M metagenome (GOLD analysis project Ga0247778, IMG submission 179939) | Plant litter microbial communities from Arlington Agricultural Research Station in Wisconsin, United States - UWRJ-L049-202B-5 | ecosystem: Environmental > Terrestrial > Plant litter >... | reverse complement strand
TATAAAAATAGAATTAGTTTATATAAATATAGTATTTTAGTATTTTTTTAGTAGCCCGTTAGGGTAACCCGTTTAAGATAGGAGAAAGGCAGGATTGTGTACGTAAGCAACGTTAGGTTACAGTATGCGGGGCAGAGGGCTAGGTTTAGGAACAAAGTTATTCGACTTAGTCAAAAAATTATGTTTACAGAATTTCTACTTAATCGTTTTAAAGCCAAATTAATACTTTAACACCCCATGCAAATTAAATAGTAGATAGAAGAGCACTATGCGAAAATTATTCTACACTTATAATAAATTATTTAAAAAGTCTTATTCTATTATACTGCTGCAAAAGCTTTCGTCACGAACTGATGTTCGTGGTTCAGGATGTCGGAGATACAATAGCCGACGCCGCTCTACACTAACCTTTCTGAGTTTTTTCCTACTTTTACTAACCAAATTAGAATTATTTCCTCCTACACCTTACTATAAAGGACAGCGATAAGATAGCGATGCGGACCGGCCTCCTTTATGTTCTTCTTTGCTTACAGAGAGGTAGAAGTTTGTCCGGATAATACTATATTTTGCAATAGCACTCTATACTAACATAGCCTTTCCTAAAGATACATAATTGCGGTATGTATATTTGAATTCCCTGGGAAATAGAAGGCTAAAAAGGACAATGAGGAAAGGGAGAATAGAAGTTATAGGCTAGAGGACGAATACGGAAAACCAGTATACACGTAGAGGTGGCCGAGGACGATTTCACAATCACCGACAGGAGTACAACGCCACTCATCACTATTAACAACAGGGTCGAGAGAAGGCACACTTCCTAGAGCACAACATCAGCTCTCCAAAAGGAGGGTAGACGGTGCAGTCAAGCACAGATCCAGTACTAAGGTACTATGAGGTTTAGTAATTAGGTACCAAACTACAAAACCCCACTAGGATAAAAGACGGATAGCTGGATAGGCAGTGAAAGGAGGCGGTAGATATTGCCCTGTTTAAGCTACGATAACAGTTCTTATTTATTGTATCCGCAGAAGACGTAATAAACAATAAGTTATTCTCTCAGCAAGTCCGAGAGGGTATATAAGGTAGAAGTAAAACATAATAGGATTATAACATTAGCAAAAACAAAGGGATTTTTTGAAGTGAGGATGCTATTATACTATAGCAACAATACTTGTTTCTAAACAATGGGCAAGAAAAACATGATGTTGTTAACGCCGGCAACGACGCAGAAGATAGATGTTCTGGTGTTGTTTGGGGCTTAGAAATTAGGTTCTAAATTGGATTTAGGCGGCGAAAGCAAAATTCATCCCATCTCACGATATTCGCCACCGCACTAGCGCCAAGACTAGCGCGCAAACGCACAAACGCAGTAAAGCCGGCCTACTATTTCTTTCCACAACACAAACCTCAACTCCTACTCTCTCCCTCTCTCTACGCGGATTTCTCGCCCCATTTGCTCCTCCCGTCGCGCCCGAGCGCCCACAGGTGACTATTTGTTACCAAATTCAAGTTTGGCAAATAAATTCAGGTAAAGTTACCTCTACCTAGCTGGCTGGTAGAGCCTTTTAGCTCTAAATACCTGTTTTTATTCTCTGTTTTGCTGCAAACTGTACTAGAAATACATACAGTTTGTAGCAAAAAGTAAAATTACCAGGTTAATAGAGCGAACTTTTCAAATCTCTCTCACTTTAATTTCAGATAATAGCTAACAGCATCTCAGGCAACTCCCAAACAGTCTTGGTGGAACCAGATTCTCAAGCCCCAAACAACGACAATCAAATCAACTAACACGTAAGTCGCAACCGCAAGAGGAAATTAACAATATAGAACAGACGACGCTAAGTAGTGCTGAAGCTACCCTGGCGGCACGCCACCCTAGGCCGCTTAGGGTACCATAGGGATCGATGGATCCTTCAGTAGAGGCTGGTGATCCGGCAGCTAATGAGGTGCGTATATGGGGACTCGAAATCTGGTACATAACTGCTGAACCTAATGTAGGACCATTCGACCAATGACGCCCTACAACACTTGACGATTAAAGAGACAGGTGACACAACCAACGTCGACAATGGTGAACAGGTACGCCTATTGGGCATTCGAAAATTGGTACCAAATTCCTAATCTCCTTATAGGAAAAACCGAACAACAACCAAGATCCGAACAGCGACGACGACGAAGACCTTGAAGACTTTGGAGATAGCTCAGACTCAGAGGGTTCACAAGCAGGCTCGAAAGAGGAGCCATTCTTTGAGCATCGAAATCCGAAAACTGGCGTTTTTGATGGACACATCTACCTGAAGAACATCGCGAAAACCGCCGAACTTTTCGGCACACGCGTAGAAATTCTACGCAGTATGCTGTCTAGCGAAAAAGATGACTATGGAGTCCAAGCATTTGCGAAAGACTTATGGGAAAATTGCCTCAGATCTAAGCAGGAGAAGCTGAAGAATAAGGGGAAGCAGAAGGAGCGTGGCGGAGGCTTTGATAAGATTATCCGAGAAGTATACGAGAATAAGGATACCTTTGCAGACCCTACCGAGGACGACAAAGCGCGCTGGGACGAGATCTCTTGGTATGCTTACACCGTATTCCGCTACCATCGAAAATTGAGACACACAGCACACGGATTGTTCGCGAAAATGGGCCATCTCGACGACTCCACGATTATGAATTTCTGTCTTCTTTTTACCCGTTGGAATATCAAGTTGATCGAGAATCCAAGTGCGATGAACACTATGCGAAATGCCGCGAAATCAGAACGAATGAAGGCCACAAGGCGCGCTAAAGCCCAACAGCAAAAGGCAAGTCAGGTGGCCCGACTTCCTGCTGCAGTGCGTCGGAAACGTGAGGAACTCGAGAAAGAGAAGAGGAAAGAGGGCAGGAAAGAGAAGGCTGATAAAACCAAGGGTGATGGAGATTCGAAATCTGGTTCTACACCTAAAAGCAAAGCCCCAACCGGCACAAGAAGCAAGCAGCGCAAACGAACCACAAAATTCTCTGCCAATGACGCTAAAGACGCTACAGATGCGGCCGACCGACGCAATAAGGAGTATATGCTCCAAGTTGCAAAGGCTTTCGAGAACGCCAAAATAGCCCGAGATGATCTTGAGAAGAATGGGTTTGATACAGAGGCGGCTCTTGAGTACATGTCAGAATCAGAGATTTTGGATTCATTCCTGGAGGACCAGAAGGAATTGATGAAACAACACGAGGAATGGGCGAAGAAAGAAAAAGAAAAGGCGGCACGGCCGCTCCAATCCCACCTTCTGGAACTCCAAAAAGACCCTGCACGCTACAAAATCTTTAGGCACATAAGAGGCTTCCTACGCAACGCTGCCCAGGACTTCTACAGCGATTTCACGTTTGCCAATGTCGACAGTTTGAGGGATGCGGCGATGAAAGTCTTCAAAAAGAGTGACGATCAGACCCACGAGCTGGCCACAGCTTTCGCAGGCGCTGAACTTTTCGAGCCTAGTAATGAGGAAGAGCAGCAGAGAAATGAAGATGGTTTGGAACTTGAACTTGCCGGAGAGGTGGCCATTGCAGAGGCTTTAATGGCGAAGTCAGATGATAAAGAGGATCAGGAGGACCAAGAGGACGAGAAGGAAGAGCAAGGCCCAAAGGACAGTGAAATCCAACTTGTTGATGTGCCAATGGCGACTGAAGCCGATAAAGAAAAAGCTCGGAAATGGAACAAGACATTGAATAGCGAGGCCTTCCAGAGGGACAACCTTAAGGAGGCCTGTGCACGGATCGGAATTAGCGACGTACGATTCAAAAGCCTGCTCCTACAGAACCCTAGCATATCGCTCCGCTGGTGGCAGGTCATTGCCATCGCCTGGGCGTTAGATGTTGATGGACTTGTTGCCGACGCCATTGGACTTGGCAAAACTTTTCAGTATAGTGGAACCATTTTACAAGTAAGTGTTCTGGCTTCTTTGGAGCTTGAGAATTTGGTTCTGGAACCAAATATTAAATCTCCTAAGAACAACCTTCGTAACGACAAGCGTCTACATCTTGGAACCTATTTTTTGAACCTCAATATGCATATCAAAACTGAGACTAACTTTTGCTAGGAAATCAATGAATTCCATGCCAATTGTAGCCTTGTTGACGACGTTAACGAGAAAAACAAGGCGTTGAACAAGAACCTCCCAGCTGATAAGCAAATCGCGCATGTACCCTATCCTCCAGCCCGACCAGCTTTGGTGGTCGTATTACCTCAACTGCTTTACCAAACGTGCAATGAGTTAGCTCGTTTCTCCAGCGAATTCAGAGTAAAGATATATGGGTCTAAGGCTGTCAACCTCCGCAAATTTCCCCGAGTATCAGACATCTCTGTTCACTCTGACCTCGCAAATACACAAGACTTGAGAAACATCTCAACTGTCGTAGTGACGACTTTCAATTTCCTAGAGCGCAATAATGGGCCGAAGAAATTCAGGAATTGGCGACGGTGGTATGATGCAAATCAACGGAGGAGTGGAAGTAGTGGAAGTGATGATGAGATGGACGTCGACATCCGTTCCCCCTTCCATCTGCCTGATTCTCTCTCCGAATTCTATCCCTCAGACGAAGATATGAAGGAGTTCCCGCATTCATTTCGAGGAGTCTTCCGTCGGCATGTTCTTGATGAAGTCCAATGTTCATTGCGAAATTCATCAAAGCACTGGTCCACCATATACATCAATCGATCACGAAAAAACCCATGCCGCATATCACTATTTTCTGGGAGCCCAGCGCCTCGAGGTCTACGAGATTTCTACTCATATCTGCTCCTCACCCATGATCCTGCCCTAGAGAGGGAAGTACACACAAAAATCAAGGGTACAGACGATCACGGAGATTGGGTTTATCCTCATATTAATCCATATGCCTTGCCTGACGACCATCCCTTTGCTAAGTTCCGCGCGACGCCGACATGTTTCCGGTTCTTTATCATTGAATCAGAGGATGAAAGTCTTACTGAGGTTGAAAAAGGCATTCTAGCTCAGAAGTGCCTGGAGACCTGGGTGTTGCGACGCGACTACAGTTGCGCCTGCCCTATTGGGAGTCAGAACACCATCTCTTCTAATATGCCACATGTATCTCGGTTAGTCATTGAGAAATCATTCAAACCATCGGTGAGGGCGTACTGGAACCGAATAACCAAGCCATTTGCCAGCAAGATGGTTATCCTACAAACCAACAGTCAAAACGGGAGTGAGGAACCCATTCCCAATGCGCGCACCTTGCGTGCATACCAGATCATAAATGCCTTTCCATTCCTGGGAGCACTGCATAAAGAGGAAGAGATCATTACTGACAAGGGCACCAAGTCAACAACCGACAAGGATAGCTGGTTTAATGTCGATTCGCAAATCTACCAGGACACTCCAGCGCCTAGCAAAAAGGGTCGGAGGATTAAGTGGCTTCTCAACAAATGTCGCGATGTAGGATGTCCCATTCTACAAGCCGATGTGGACTATCAGGCCCGGGACAACAAAGAGATTGTATCGCTACTATGCAACCTGTGCCCGAAGATCTCTATGACTTTGGCCCTCCTCTCCGATTATCTCGTCCTACGCAAGCAGAAAATGCTCCTCTGGTTCAACTATCCCGAAGTCCAAGAGTTGGTTGAGGAAATACTCAGCATGGTAGGCTTTGGAAAACCAGCGATGAGATCAATGTACCGAAATTCATCTTTGTCCGATCGAAGCGACATGCAAGAGGAGTTGAACAGTAAAGAGGGTAAGCTTCAACTCTTGCTATTGAGCATGAAAGTTTCGGGTATTGGCCTGAATTATCAACAAAACTGCAGCCGTGCGATAATATTTGACAGCTGTGATTCATTCATCGAGGAAGAGCAGGTTATAGGGCGGATTTGGCGTATGGGACAAATGATGGACTGTCTGATATTCAACATTATGGTCACAGATACGAGCGACACCAAGGCATTACAGTAAGTGCATTATTGGAGTTTGGATTTTTGGTACCTAAATTTACAACTCCATAGTGGGTGGTCGACCATGGGTACCAAATATCTAACCTCCTTAGTATCTTATTGTGCTCGAGCGCTAACATATATACAGAAAGCAACTTCTTGGTTCCCTAGCAGGGACAGCCACAATGATGAGCCTGGCAGATAATAACCTGGACAACACTGCGAACAGCCCGTTGTACGAACAATATGAGTCAAATTGGCTATCAGGTTACTTTACCGATGAGAGCAATGACCTATTCCATCTGGGCAAAATGTCGGGATACAAGAGGATGCAAGCTAAACGCAAGGAGTTGAATGAACCAAAGTGGCAGCCGACAACGCTGTCTGCTGATATGGTTCTGTTACGGCTTGTAACTGAAAACCGTTTTACCCGCGTCCGCATCGACACTGGTCTGGAAGGACAGAGTGATCTCGTCAAGTTGATGGCTAAGGAGATGGCAGAGAGAGAAGCTGCTGAAGCTGCAAAAGAGGAAGAACAAAAGGAGGACAAAGACAACAAAACATCCACCAAAGGTCCGTCGAAAAAGTCCAAATCCAATGCAGCTCCCGCACAAGACATCTCTGCCGAAGATATCGTTCTGCAAAGCGCAAAAAAGCGCACAAGGAAAGGTCGTAAACACAAGGATCAAGAGGACAGCGAAGGCGATGAGCTCAGCGATCCTGCTACGGCTTCCTCACCCACAACTGGTGCTAAGAGGGAAAAGAAAAAGGTACCTAGAACCAAATTCCAGAACTCCTAGTGATGATTGAACTAACATTTAAACAGCCCAAGTTGGACCCACCTACAGACGGCGACGATGACACGAGAATGGAATACTCGTCAGGTTGGGAAGCCGATGAACCTGGTGAGGATGGCGAAGGCACTATCAATGATGAGCAATACCCCACGATCTACACAGCCGTTGGATATCACAAGCTGGATCGGAAGAAGAAAGCAGAGAATACATCTGCTATCAAGAAGTACGGAAAAAAGTGGTCTATTCCGAAGATGACCAACTACCAGGCTCCCAAGAAGAAAGATATTGATGATAGCACCGACAACGCGCCAGACCACAAGATTAAGGCCAGGGCAAGGCGCACGTACGGCCTTGCTTCCTCAGAGAGAAAAGAGGCCAAGAGTGACAAGAAGAAAAATACTGGCGAGAAGGCAGGTAGTAAATCCAGCAAGGATACTAAGCCTAAGGCAAGAAAGGAGAGCAAAAAGAAGCCCACCGCAAGAACCGTTGATGCCTCGTCATCAGAAGATGTACCCATCGCCAACACACGACCCCCGAAAGTACCAACTGTGCCACGGCCCATAATAGCACCCAACGACGGTGATACCGCCGGGATCTTCGACCATCTTGTTGCACTGCGGAGCGGAGCAAAGAGTCAACAGGGCCCCCCTCAGGGACTGGGTTCGCAGCGAGAGGTTATGATCAATGGGCAGTTGGTACCAATCATGGGTTCCCCCACGATGTCGCCCCTCAGCAGTCCACCCAAAACTACAGAAGAAAATATGGATCTGGACATGATCTCTGACGATCAGGTTTGATTTCTTCGGTCGACCCAGCATACCCTCTCGGTATTGGCGGTCTAGAATTAGGTCCCTAATTCCGATACCCCTAATGTGTTCTTTCCTACCCACTTTTCCCCACTTGTACATTTAGGTTTTCCCCCCTTTGCAATATTTTGGCTTTGGTATTTTCTCTCAATGCGGCAATTCATTAACATTAGCTGGATGGTTAATTTGGTCTCTGATAAGGCCACATACTCCATGCATGAGCACTAGGCTCATACACTTTAGTCCCATCTGGCTAGAACTTACTAGCCAGGTCTTTGCAGCTAGATCAATCTTTGCATAATTTTGACTTGCCCAAAATTGGTGTAGTGCTAAATCCGTCCTGTAGCCGAGATCAATCATCCCACATTCCAAATTTACATGTCTAATATTCTACCCTAGTTTCTACTATCTGCAATCATGTCAACGAAACCCGCAGGTCGACCCAAAATACATCTTACTGAGGAGGAACGTAAGGCCGCAAAACGCGCATCAAACAAGGAAAGTGCCCAGCGGTCGAGAAAGGCTACTGCGCAAACTGCCCGACAGCCGGTTGAAGGTCAGCTCCGCCCTACCCCTATGATTTATGTCTCTGAACACCGTCATTATAGCTTCCGATATATTTATTCCCTATGTACACCCTGAGCCAACATCATATCAACCCAATGATAGTTATTATTCGCCAATACCTGCTGATCGTAGAAATGAGCAAACCGTGCCCCCGTATGCCGAGGACAAAGCGAATGCGGAACTACACCTACACTCAAATTTAGGAACTGCAGCTCCGTTTCTATCTGAATACTGTACGTGACTCTTTTCTAACCATCCTTTGGAGGAATGGAAATTGGTTCTTCGGTTAATTAAGAACCTAATTTTGATGCCTCATACGACCAACGCCTGTGTTATGCAACGGAATCGTATTCGTATATAACATTATAGTAACACTTGTGCATTTATTTTGCATTTTGTTAATTCGTATTCTAAGCGATCCAACATGACTCGCCACTGCAATCTCGGGTGGAATCCAGGCCGATCAGGAATGCACCTAGCCAACTCCTTCTCGCACGCACACTCCCAATTCGTCCCCCTCCTATTCCGCCCCTATCCGACAATCCGAACGATACCAACTCTCTCTCTAACCCTTTGTCCAACGCTGAAGGTCAGGAGGACCTCTATGCCCCAATAGACTTACACGGAGATGACTCCTATGCAACCGAACCCATCACAGCCGATTGCCCCCCCACTGCAAATGAGATAGTCCAGGCGATATTAGCGCACGAGAGCCCTGCGTCACGATCACCTTCCGTCAGCCTCGAATACCACGCCCATTCTGCAAGAGTCGTTCTCCAACTTTGTTTTTCTGAGGGTTGTTCCTGCACCATTCCACCCCGGACAGCAGGCCTGTCACTGTCTCGCATTACCGGCCTCCTTGCTTCTTGCATTGGTGTGGCCACGCTTGATGTTAACCAAGCGCATCAACCTATCAGCTTGCCTCATAGTTTGTCCTTTTACGACAAGCTTCCTATTAGACATGACTGGGAAAAGTTGCTTACAGGACATGGCCTAGATCCTGACCAAGCGGACATACCTGGACCGCCCTCTCTGAACCTTGCCCTGTCTGAGGAAGAATTCATACAATCTGGCAGGACTCATATATTATCACGTGTCTTCGACGTTGATAGTGTCCTCTTTTCTCCTGCTAGTCTCGCCGTCTTTCGAAACGATGTTGAATACTCCTTTGCCCCTCCATTTTCAAGAGGAAAACAGTCCAATCAACGCATACACATTCCAGGTGTGCAAATGACACAGCACAAATGCATTTTAATATGCCAGGATGCGCGGTGGTCATGCATCGCCTTTTTCCCTAGCATGCCATTAGAATATGATGATGCTCAAGGCAGGACGATCCGAGCCCAGACACAGCACCTAGATGATTACGCCTTGCAAACATGGACGGATCAGGTTGTGCTTCCTGCATTTGACATTATCTGTGATAATAGTCGCCGTGGTGATTACCCTGGTTCATTCAAGGAAATCAAAAACAAGGCCTATGCTAATTCTGAGACTCTTAAAACCGAAGGTCGCTATAATCCAGCTGATTTACGCATCCCTGTAGCAGCGCCTTTGCTAGGACCACTTTGGGATCAAATCCTCCGTCTGTCTGAGAACATCACAGGAACGCTGTTACCGCCAGATGCCTTTAAGAATCCTGTCCTATTTATATCCAATCATAACCTAAAGCAAAGCAGCTTAAGGTCTTATTCCTTTACTACTACAAGGCAGAGGTTTATGGAAGACTATAACACACGCTGGAACCAGGATTATATTGTCCGGAATTTGTTCTGGTTAGATCATGGACAGGAAATATACTCGAACCAGCCAGGCACTACCCTCTTACGAAAGAGCAAATGCACTACTTCCTGGGCTGAAAATTTTACTAATACAGGGGGTTCTGCAATCCGTACAACTCACTATCCATGGGCCCTTACTGAGGCTGGATCTACTACGGTGGAGCTAAAGAAAGATAACCCTTTCTATATAGCAGGAGTAGTAGATGGCAAGGTTTATAATAAGATAAAGGAGCAGTTCTCAACACCTTTTAAGGGTCATACACCTTTCCAAGAGTCATTATTTGAGTTATTATCGTATTGCGAAATAAGTATACGGCAACTAGCAAGAGGAAGAGCTACAGGGAATCTTCCTCTATCAAATAATAGACAATGGATACTTAAGCAATGGCAGAGGGTAAAGGACCGCATCTCTGCTATACTTATAGAATCCCAACAAAGATCCTTTGGTATCCGACAAGAAGTTAGAACTGTTCTTGATTTCTATGAGAGTCTAGATGCGGATATGTTCTCTAACACAAGACTTGATGAAATACGAGATAGTAGTGGTCATCGGCCCTTCTTTATTCTCTCTACAGAGCATGTAAATCAATTTCGACTTGCAGAGTGTAATAGATGGATCCTATGTGTTGAACGGATAATTCAAGCTGCAGAGTATATACATGGTACTAGTACTACTATTACAGTTCAAGAGCAACAACATAACAGTCTCATGTGTACTGCGGCGGTCCGAATCTTAAATCTGTCCCTCGGATGCTTGGACCCTTTAAGGATTCCTTCAGTATGGTTAGGTAAGCGGTGGGTTAGAGGTCGTATGTCATCACAACTAAGCCTACCTACAAGACGTGAGTGGCAGAAGAGAAGAGGACTGGAGCTTGAAGAATTTGTTAGAGTACATGGAATGGCTTGGATACCACACCGCTTTGGAATATGGGCTGCCAATATCCCCCTTTTTAATACTAAACGATACCATCACTTCGACATTGCCTATAATACCCTTACTCGAAGTTGGAGGGGAAGGGATAATCTCGATAATCGCAGTAAAGAGGGAAGACTTATGGAATTTCTTGGAAGCTTAATAGCTGAGCAACAGGTACTACCAATGCTCCAATATAAGCGGGGGATGAAGAAGCTATGTACTGTGCTCGCAGAGATGGTTATTCAAGCCTATAACATATGGGTAATTCACCGGATTGAAGAATGTTGGCGTATCCACGCAGCCAGTAGGGTGAGCTCCGAGGACTTTAGACGTGCTATTGGGTTGTCCAGCGATGCTGTTAATGGACTGGAGGTCCTATCATATAAATCACTGAGGACATACCTGGTGGATACTGGCACAATCAGAAATATCAGCCACGCCTACGTAAAAGCTACTAGGCAGCCCAATTTCCCAATGTGGGCATCGGGCAAGTGGGTAGATCGGGTTATGCCACTGTTTGACACTAGAAGAAAGAAGAACGAGAGGACAAATATACCCCAATGGATGATGAAAACAACGTACTGGTCGAAGACAAATACTTTACTGGAATTTATCAAGTCTAAAGTGAGAAGAGGAGAGCAGGAATGGATAGAGGACATGTTTTTCGATCAGCTCTCCCTTGCGATATCGACTAGTCTCCATGCCATTCTCCATTACGATTTTGGGAAAGCAAGTACTATGGCCAAAATTAATAAAAGTGGGAACTCAGCTGCAACAATGGAGGATAGGCGACAACAGTCAGTCCTAGAACGCCTAAAATGGATGTTTCCAAAGATGAAGGCTCAACATGCAGAAGCATTTGCGGGAATTCGACAGAATGAAGAAATAATGGATTGGAAGGATTGTGGAATTGTGATGAGAGGCCTTCGTGTTGTACAAGAGCAGGATAAAATGCCAGATGTAAAGGACGTGCCCAATCTGCTACAGAGCCGAGTTCAACTACATTCCCATCTTGGTTCAACGCTGGCATCGCTAAAGTCATTCTATGAGTCGTTTGACGAATACCTAGACGACCTAACAGAGCATGAAATTGATGAAGCGGATGAGAGCGATTGGCCGGCAAGGCCAAGGGATCAAGGTAGTTCGGATTCTGAGGACAGCGATACAGAGGACTCTGAGTCTAACTTATCCTCCTACGACGATAATGACTAGAGATTAGAAGCTATCCATCGTGTGGATATTAGAGTATATATGGGGTTAGAGATTCAGGTTCCAGAACCAAATTCCTTATCCCCTTTATGGGCTACTTCTATTAACTGTATTTCCCTTTATAGTCCTTTAGCCGCAGGCACGTTCCTCTTTACCCAGTTGGGAGAAGCACGGTAGATAATATGGAGCATGTTTTCGCGCGAGTAGTCCCGACGCTAGTCATCGTGCAACACTAACCCTACCACTCACGCCTGCCCCGACAGTACGATTTCTCCTCTGTGATTATCATCCATTTTCCTTTCCACTACATATCAACCACCAACCATTGCTGTTCCATCTCAACATTGTTGATTCATTTTGTCTGCCATGTCCGATCCAGCCCTTTCCCGTGTTGCTGGTCCGTCGTTATTAGACGACAGCTTTGCCGGAAATCTGTTATACGACATGCTCAACATTAGGAATAACCCCTCTCCAACATCTTCTACGTCCTCGTCCGTTATGGATATACCAAGTATTCTTAATCCTCCTGCACGTATTTCACCGAGACAACAAAATAGGGCCTCGTCACCCGTGACAGCTAGCAACCCTCGCATGTCTAATCCTGTATCAATAACCAAAAACGTCACACCGGACCAATCTGTCTCGCCAACTTCTCACGATATGTCACCTCAAGTACATTACCCCCACATATTACTTATAGGCAATTTACAAATTATATAGGTGAACCCTAACAAAGACCTCGACTACGTAAGATGTGGACAAGGCGGACGGGTACGGAAACCTATGCCTTTTCTCGAGACACCCCTAGCATTTCAACTCTACCCTTCCTCACCTACCAACGGCACAGTCCAACAGCAGGTCCTTCCCGAAACATCGCTCTCAACGAATTACACACGGAAAGTGCGACTACATAATAGGAGGAATAGTAGGCGGCATCCATCCAGCCCAGTAGCGAAGCGACCCTCAGCCAAAAGACAGGATAACTCCCGTGAAACACAATACAAAGGAAATACAAGTACGGCTAGCAGTCCAAATCAATCTAATTCGGAACGCTCCCACAGCAAGTCATCTCCAAGTGAAATAGAAGAATGTGTCCTTAATCAATTAATAGCAACGACCCGAGCGAAAACATTCGTAGTTCGACCAAGAGGCGACACCCAGGTTGTAGTTATTAGTTCGGATACAGACTCGGAAGTCATAGTTATCAGCTCAGATCCTACTCACGATAATGAAGATCTAACTTCTGAAGACGACATAGTACGCCAGCACAGCAACAACCAAACATCACCCGTAGAGCTAGAAGAACCCGTTCGTAATGCAAATAAGAAGAATTTTAACTTACATAGAAAAAAAAAGGGCCAAACTAGATCATTTGTACCTAGCAGAGTAGTAAAGAAGGAGCGCAGCCGGCAACAAATCAAAGTGGGATTTGAAGAATATAGACAGAGAGCAAAGATACAACAGGGTGAACGAGATCGCCCGACTCGGAGGCGAAGGCCATGGAGTAAGGAGATGGAAGATATACTACAGACATATGTAATCAACAAGGGTTCTAGATGGATAGCTATTAGCAAATTTGATGCTAGTACAGAAGGAGCAGGACTATTCAAGGATTTTACGGCCCATAATCTGGCGGACAAGGCTCGCAATATGGCGGTTACTATGATTAAGTATAGCATGGTCGAGACTAGATAGATGACATATGCTAATTTGATATAGGTCTGGATTAACAGTTCCAGCACAGTTTGCTGAACTCATTAGCTATAACTCCGCCGCTGGTAAGAAATTAAGCAGTGAGGGATATAGCTGGTAACCCTAGATTAGGGCTGTTACTTTGTGGAACGAAGAGAGAGCTCTATTCCTTGGGGGACTTAATTTTGGGTCCTGGACCTAATTCTAGAGGTCCATAATGTAATATCATGGCTGCAGCACATATATAAGCTTAAGATATAAAACTCGCCATATAATTACAGTTGTTCTTTCATCTCAACCTATCATTACTAATTTAGTATTCTAGCGGTGGGCTATTTATTTTGCGCTTTCTCACCGCCCCTTTCGTTTGTTTTTAGCGGTAAGTGATAAGATTACAATAAGGAGGCTATTTACTCTTTCTTACCGCTATTCTATCAGCACCCTGATGGCAAGATATCATGCGATAAAGGTACTAGTTCGAGCAGCGGTGAATTTTGCCCCAGACACATATAAGTCACTTCTTGCCCTCTATCCTCCATCTTTCCTTCCATACCTCTATACTATTTTTTCCTACCGTGCCAGCATCAGCAATCTCCTACCCTATCTCACCATGTCGGAGACCAGTGTCAAGGCCCAGCGTATGATGTCGGCTCTCCATGAGCCAATGTCCAAGAACCCATGTGTGGCATGCATTATACGATTCTCTGAAACCGGCATGCGCGGTACCCTAGATGGATGCATGATGCTAGCCAACAGTGAGCTGCGTCAGGGTTATGAGAAGGACGGTATCCAGTACTCCAAGTGCTTCGTTTGCATCAGAGAAAACCTAAAATGCCTCGAGGTATGCATAAATACTATATCTAGTCCTTGATGAGCGTGTAAAGTACTAAAGGTTGTCAGCTTCCAACTACATTTGACGCTGAACGCGCCTACTTAGTAGATCGCATCAAGGATGCTATTGCAACGGCTCCGGACCAGACAGAGGCGTTCCATGATGGAGAGCGGCACATTCCCTCGCGACCAGCTAATTCTTACGACAAGGCTGTTTGGCTTATAAGAAAGCAGTATGAGCTCCAGACACACGCACGCTACATCCTCAGCGATCTCGACCAGTAAGTTACCTGGGAAACCTCGAGCATTGCTGCTGGACTATACTAATGGTATATTAGAAAGGGTATGACGCCACATGAGGAAAAACTGTGCGCCCACAGCGGTTCCACTGAGCAGATCCAGAAGACTGGAATTCTGTTCGGCAAATCTGGGTCCACGTGAACAGCCCAGCTGGTTTTGGGGAGTTTCTGGCTCGCGCCTAGTATACAGGGGGGCAGAAGGGTTTTACAAGGGGATTTTGATCTGCGGGCCATAGATGAGTGATAGCCCTGTCTTAACACTACTCTTTGTAGGGGATATAACAGTAGCTACACTTCATAACTGCCAGAATTTACTTTCTTTGCCATGAGTATCTAACGCCATGTAACAATATCGTACACTAATGGAGTATGATAATTTGGTTCTAGAACCTAATTTTTAAGCCCCAGTACATATTGATATAGATGTCTGATAAACCTTACATTGTATATTTTGGAGCTAAGATTATGATATCCCGAGAACAAAATGAGATAAGCAATAAGGAGAGTGTTATTAGACGCTTGAATTGAGAGTAATGACTAGGGCAGTCCAATATTTGGGTCTAGAATCAAATTCCAGAGCCCCATATTTGCCAAACGTCCTGGTGATTAGAGGGATTAGTTACCCAAATCGCATCGGTCGCAGAATTCCTCCTTATTTAGATGTATCATGTACTACCTTGCTACTAGGTAGATGTGTATAATATTTGCACACGAGAGGCGGAAATGATATTACCGTCTCTTAGAAGATCTCATCTTCCGTAATGAGGAGAAATAATTTAATGCGTGTTGCAAGATCCGGAAAATCCTGGAACGCAGCTTCCCATTCGCTGACCTTGACAGTACTAGTAGGGTCATTTCGCTGGGCTTTTAACCAATCTCTTGCTGTCGCTATAACCAGGAATTCATACATACGACCGAACGGGGAAATCTGGAGGAGGGGCAGGATGGTATAGAGAACATGAACTGGCAGCTCGCATTCGACTCCACTGGGACGGCTACCATGGAGTTTTAGGGCCAGGCGTAAGCAGTGGATCATGAATTTGTCGACCTCTAAAAAGTGACCAACCTCAAAGCCAAGGGTCCAAGTTTTGAAGCAGGCTGCCTTCTCTTCATCACTAGGACTATCGTGGATATTGAAAGGAACTTCCATAGCTGAACCTGTCTCGAGGAAGCGCAACAGGGCATGGAACCCATAGGAATTAATACGGTCCTCTGCTTTGAATATGATGCCAAGCTCTCTATCCATTTCTGGGATAGATGTATATCGGTCAAGAGCAACTTGAGAGTAATTAAAGAGGTTGGTTGGGACATAGAATTCCTCATCGTTGTAGTTATGGCTGCGGATTACTATACGTGTTGCCCCTACGTCCTGAACACTAGTAATAGATATAAAGTTAGTAAAGGACATATAGAAATACATTGCTAGGCCAGCCGGGAACATACGAGTTATATTTACTACTAGGTGAAGGCATAGTAGTCGTGTATAGGAAACACTATATGGAGGGAGGAAAATTTGGGGTATTGATAAGAGGTAAGAAGGTAAGTAGAGGAAGAGGAAGAGGATTAAAGGCAACTTATACTACCCGCCAAGAAAAACCAAAACAATAGTACTAAAAAGGTAGTAAAGATAAGAGGGAAGAATAGCTTTACCTTATTAGTGGCCTAAAGGGGATTAGCTTAAATAGTATATAAATCAACTTTTCTCTCTAAACTATCCATTACTCCTTTAATAACCTCCTCAGAACTGTAAAGCGGCAAACTTCAATTTACGAGCATTTCACTAATACTGGATAATATATACAAGATGAAGGTGAAAGTCTAAGATAGTAAGTCCCTAATTAGTTAGGAGATATTAGTGGCTAACCTTACTATTAAGTCATCGAGAGAGAACACAAGATGGAATTTGAACACTCTGATATGATTAGCGATGTCAAGACTAAGCTGAACTCTATTCCTGGCATGCGGATTAATTGCCAAAAACTCTGCTACAGCATCTATGACCACGATCAGGCCGCCTGGGTAACAATTGACTTTAAGGATACGGACACAATGCGCGAGGTTCAGGACCAAATTATAGAGCTCCATGGATCTATTAGGGACTTCATTGCTTACACGATTGCAATCTTTCAACAATCAAAATTGGAGCCTGAGAGCTTGGATTTTGGTAACCTTATGGAAGTTCAAAGAATGCGGCCTTATGCTCCTACATGGGGCCCTATGACTCCCGAGGCAGAGAAAGCTGTAATAGAGGAGATTGGATTAGAGCTGCAATTGGCAGCTCGGATGTATAAAGATCAAGGATGGATTCATTCACTGCCGAGCCATGGCAGGCCTAAGTATCTGATCCGTCGAGATAAGGCCTAATTTGGGCAAAGAGGTTAGTAATAAGAGTAATTTAGGTGAGGATAAGGGCTAATAATAGGTAGTATAGGTGCTGGAACTATTAGGGATAAGAAGTATCTCAGCTATTGGGGAGCAGCTTCCTATATATGTAGATAGTAATATAAACATAGTTTATAAATATCTATAGTAAATGTGAATTAAAACTTGCCTCGAAGTTAGTGACATAGGTCCTTAGGTTAATGGGGTTATAGAATTAGGTTCTTGACCCAAAATTTAGAACCCCATATAGGAAATGATGTGACGAGAGAAAAGTAAAAGGGTTTTAAAGTTTATGTACCAGGAATAAAAACGCTAAAGAGCTAAAAGGTTAGTACAGAAAGAAGAAGGGAATGAGATATAAGGAAGAATTATAGAGGAAATGTTAATTATTAGTAGTGGCAGCGTTAGCGTTAGTGGTAGTGGTAGTGGCAGTGGTAGTGGCAGTGGTAGTGTTAGTGGTAGTGTTAGTGGTAGTGGTAGTAGCAGTGGCAGTGGTAGTGTTAGTGGTAGTGTTAGTGGTAGTGGTAGTAGCAGTGGTAGTGGTAGTAGCAGTGGTAGTAGCAGTGGTAGTAGCAGTGGTAGTAGCAGTGGTAGTGGTAGTGTTAGTGGTAGTGGTAGTGGTAGTGGTAGTGGTAGTGGTAGTAGCAGTGTTAGTGGTAGTGTTAGTGGTAGTGTTAGTGGTAGTGTTAGTGGTAGTGTTAGTGGTAGTGTTAGTGGTAGTGTTAGTGGTAGGGGTAGCAGCAGCGGTAGTAGTAGTTATAACCTAACTAGTATTCTAATAGAATAATAGAAGAAAACCTACTTAGCTATTTCTAGTTCTCCTAGAAATAAAGATAAATATATAAGAGGTAGTAGTAGTTCTAGTATAAATCTAGGTATGTAAGGGGCTGCCTAAAGAAGGACTATAGCAAGAGCTTATTGCCACGGTAGACGAAGATTGTAATTGATGATCTATCTGAGCTATCTAGGTGGTTTGTTTATATACCCCATGTGGCGGTGAGCTTCAGGGCGTGCGGGCGCGTTACTTAGGAGACCGAGGTGCTAACCGAGGATCTATCGGAACACTGGGCTACAGCCCATCACATTACCCCCCTCCTTATAGGGTCCTCCGGAATCCAGGTGGGAGTTTGCCGTAGGAGTCCCGATTGCGGTTTGAGTACTCGTCCCATTCCTCTAGCGCTTGCGTCCCTTCTAGGTTACTTCTAGGTTCTATCGTAGTCTTGTGGTAACCTTTCTATTTAACCTTAACCCAGTCTTTCCAACCTCTGCCGCTACGCTGTCGGAGCTCAGACACGATTGCTTCGATTTCGTATTCGTCTTCTCCTTCTACCTGGATAGGTAGCGGTTGGCTGTCGTCTGTGGGTTGCCCTGATAGGGGATCTGTGCTAGCTAACCTGAGTCTATCCATGTGGAACACATTATTCGGGCCTGGGGGTGTGTTAATGCGCACCGAATAGGAATCGATTACCTCTATCACGGTATACTTCGCATTCTTCCAGTCTAGCTTCTTAGATTTTCGGCCTGTAGACAGCTGCTTGTCGAGTTTCAGCCAGACCTTATCTCTAACTACTAATCGGGGCGCCTCACGGCGGGATTTGTTGGCTAACCGTTCCTGTTCCTGTTAAGCTTCGGCCATGCGAGCTTGCGCCACGTCTAGTATAGCTCGGAACTTCTTAACTAGTAATTCAGCCTTCTGTCTGTCTAATTTCTCCTTAGTACTCAGTTTTTATGTTGCTGCCGCCGCCGCGGCATCTTAGAGGGGAGATAGCTAGGTCGGATCTACGTGGTATCCGTGCTAGAGGAAGAAGGGGGATATACCTATTAAGGTTACTACTCGTCCTTAAATAGCTATCTGTGCGATTAGGCATAGTACTACCTAGTTATCTTATGCCTAGTTCATAAACAACCTTATATATATTTCCTATACGCTATTTATCCTTTCTATTAAACTATCTATCTAAGGGTAGAAAGCTATTAATATCCTCTAATTTATCCTTAGGAATTTATAGAGGCGTTTCTAGAATATACTAATAAATTATAAGCCTCTATCTAATACTATTACGTCTAGGAGCTAGTAGTAAGCTACTA
>Ga0247778_1000937_pt1 | contig 19397 bp, 15 predicted proteins | sample UWRJL049202B5_FD_179939 | JGI IMG/M metagenome (GOLD analysis project Ga0247778, IMG submission 179939) | Plant litter microbial communities from Arlington Agricultural Research Station in Wisconsin, United States - UWRJ-L049-202B-5 | ecosystem: Environmental > Terrestrial > Plant litter >... | reverse complement strand
ACCACTGGCGTCTTATATTGGAACCAATACATGGCCCCATTCCACACACTGTCCGATGCATAATTATAGATGCCGAATTTCTCCAGGTGGGGCAGAAAATAATTCTTCGTATTCAGCCATAGATAATAGCGGGCAAAAGAGAATGGGTAATGGCGGATCAGCCAGGTGCCATACCTGTTATAAATGGGCGATACCGCCCCCCAGGCCTGAAATTGTCCCACCGCATCATAGCTCTTGTAATGCGGGTAGCTATACATTTTCAGGGGTGCATCGGGAATTTTTATAAAGAATGTTCCCGGAAAAGGATCCAGTTCCCGGTATTTCGGCGGCACCCTGTTGAAGTATTGGCGGACGAGCCGGTCGATTTCCTTTGTGCCGGGCGGCAGTTGGTTGCTGTCCACCTCGATATGGTCATACATATAGAGGGCATTGTTGGCGATCTGCCAGCCTCCGAATACGGAGAACTCCGCCGTGCCCGTTACTTCCTTTGTCTTTTGCTGGGTATAGATCACGAAGGGGATGATCACTACGATCCCCAGCAGGCTGCCCATGATCTTCCATCGCCGGGGTTGTGCGGAGAGTACGAAGGCGAGGGCTGCAACAATGGGATAATACATTGCGGTATAGCGGATCGTGAATGCAATGCCAAGCAGACCTGCCAGCACGAAGACCTGGTAAAGACGCGGGCGATGCAGCATCCAGATGAACTGTACCCACCAGAAGAGACTGAGTGCGTTGAAGAGGGCATCGCTGAGTACGGCATTGCTGAGCCATATGAAAAGAGGATTGAAAAAGATAAAGAAAAAAAGAATACTGGATGTGTTTTTCGCGGGCCGGTAAAAATAAAGGAATGTATAAAAGAAGAGTAAAAGGCCGATCTCCAGGATGCCGAACTGGGCCGCGAGGAGGGCTGTATCGGAAGCGGTGAGCCGATGAATGGCGCCCATGAACCGGGCATAGCCGATCGGCCAGAGATTGACATCGAGGTGCAGGGCTGCCGTATCGATATAGTTGTAGGAATCGGAGATGAAATCCGGAAAGGGATACATCAATTTGAAGACGACGAATTGAACGATCAGGGCCGGGATGGCGATCTGCCAGTAGCGGGCCCGGTCATGCAGTACGAATTGCCGGAAGGATGAAGGTTGCCCGGGATCGGCCTGCCGGCTGGCGGCAGGCCTTCCGGCAGGACCGACTGGGGGAATGGCCTGTATGTTGGTGGGTTCATTCATGGTGATGTGTGGCGCTCTTACAAATGTCGGGCGGAATGATGTTCTATTCGGATGTCGTTATGTTCAATTTGGATGCCGTTATATTCCGATGACTGGCGGACGGCTCCTTCTTCAGCAGTTCCCGCCCGATCAGGGGCAGGGTGGCGAGGAAGATCAATCCGAAGGCCAGGGGCTTCAACAACAGCCGGTAGCAGAGGAAGGCAAGACAGGAGAGGAAGAATCCCGTAATGCATACACCGAGGAAGGTGTAGTGGATAAGGTGGCGTGTTATGGTGGTGGTGAGCGGCATTATATTGCGTTGTTGCTGGTATAAAGTTCGACAAGCCCACTATTCCGATCGACATGATGCCTGTGCCAATCGACGCTGTCTCTGTTCTAAAAAATATTTCTAAATGACGTAGTACTTTTTATTTATGCTGTTGTTTCATCCCTGGCGGCCTTATAAGTCATAAAATATTTAATGGCTTCTTGTTGAGGATGCCTGTATTTTTTTTGTATCATTGTATTGCCAAATAACCTTTTTCCCGCCTGCAGGCAGATCCTTACAGGCCTTCGCCCTCTCCTATTATTTTATTATACCGGCTATCTCAGGTGTTTATCTCTTTTACTTTTTTGATTAACCGTATTGGTCATGTAAATATGGCGATAGATGAAAAAGAACCGCTTAACAGAACTGTCGATCGAATCTTTTCAGGCCGGCGATGAAAGAACATTCAACGTCGTATATGATACGTTCCTCGATCCTATCTATTTGTTTGTCTTTAAGATCTTAAAGAATCACGCTGATTCCGAGGCCATTACGGCCAATGTACTGTTCCAGCTCTGGCAGAACCGGAGCCGGATGACGGGTATTCCGCATATGAAGAATTTTCTTTATTACACTGCCCTGCGCGCCTGTATCGACAGGCTGCGGCGCAGGCGTGCGGATGCCAGCCGTTATGAGTCGGTGCCAGAGCCTGATATGCTGTCGATGGAACTGCAGGCCGGGGAATATACGCCCCGGCTGGAGTTTATGGAAGGGGAGATCATGAAGGAGGCCCTGTTGGCCGCCATACGGGAAGAATCCGAAAATCTTCCGCGCCAGTGCAGGGAGGTCTTCAGGCTGCACTACCTGGAGAACAAACCTGTCCATGAGATCCTCAAGACCCTGAGGATCAAGAAAAGTACGTTCTACAATCAAAGAAGGAATGCGATCATACGGATCAGGGTCGCTCTTCGCAAAAAAGGCTATGACAGGGTCCCAATTATACTGCTGTTTATACTGTCCCTCTTCCTTAAATAGCAGGTTTTCTCTCCCCGGAAAAAAATATTTCAAAATTTTTTCTTTTTTGTTAGTAATAAGTGGCAGGTGCTGCGTATTAAGTATAGCAGGAGGTATTTTGATGTCGAATGAATCAAGAATAGCAAAGCTGATCGTGAAGCAGTTAAACCATCCGCTGACTTCAGCGGAAAGGGAAGAACTGGATGCCTGGCTGGATGAATCGCCGGGCAACAGGGAATTCATGGAGTCGAGTACCCGTGAGGAGGTGTTGGCTGCGGGTACCCGGGTCTTGTTTGAAAAGGATGGGGATGCGATCAGGCAGCAATTCGAACGACTCCGGAAAGAAGACAGACGAAGGGGCATGCGCGGAAAGCTCATGAGGACGACCCGTTATGCCGCTGCTGCGGTGCTGATGATCTGTTTCGTGGGCTATGGTGTACTGCTCTGGCATCGCCGCCAGGAGCCTCCTGATGCTGCCGGTGCCGGTACGCTGATCGCCGGCCAGGTCCGGGATCCGGTAGTTGGCGAGAACAGGGCCATCCTTGCCTTGTCAAATGGAAGGAGGATCAACCTGGACAATGTTCCGAAGGGGCTGGTGGCGGAGCAGGATGGGTTCCGGATCGTGAAAAATGACAGCAACCGGATTGTCTGTCTACGATCGGCGGGCGGGACCGGAAGCGATGGAGCAGGGGGCGTGACGCACGGTCAGACTACCCTGCGTGTACTGCCTGGTTCAAAATATTGGATAGAATTTCCGGATGGATCGGTGGCGCAGGTGAATACCAATTCATTGCTCAGTTTTTCCACTGCATTTGGCGGGATGGAACGACGGGTGAAAATAGACGGAGAGGCCTTTTTTACGATTGCCAGGGATCCGCAACGGCCATTTATCGTCAATAGCACTGCCGGTCCGGAGGTTCATGTATTAGGTACGGAGTTCAATGTTCATGCCTACCCCAATGAAGACAGGCAATGGATCACCCTGCAGGGCGGCAAGGTAGCCGTGCATAAGGATGGACTCAGGGCGCAGTTGTCACCCGGCCAGGAGGCGCAGACAAAGAATGGGTCGGCTCTTATTCAGTTAGAAAGGAAGGCCAATATGGACAGAAGGCTGGCCTGGCGGTATCATACCAGGGATAGCGGGTATCTGCAATTTGACAGACCGCACCTGGAGGAGACCCTCTGGAAGATCGTGCAGTGGTATGGTCTGAAGGATTTCCGGCTGGAGAAGGGGGCGGGGAACGCGACATTCCCGGCGGGCCGGCTGGAGGGAGGGTTGCCCCTGGACAAGGTATTGCAATATTTACGAAGACCGGACCTGAAGGTATATGTCGACTCAACAAAAGAACATCTGATCATCAGTCTATAAAATATCGGGCCTGCCGGCTACCGGGGGCCTCCATTGACCATTGAACGCTCATCCTAGCTATCGACCCGGCATCGCTAAACCCGATGCCGGGATTTCGAAATCCTGCTTTTGCTTATTTTTCAGCTGCTATTTCAACTAAATTGTTTTTAGTATATGGTTACGGCTATGAGTAACCGTCATGTCATATGGCGGATCCATGTAGTATGGGTATTGGTCTTCGTGCCGATATCCGTATGGGCGCAGGCGCAGAAACGGGTGACTGTAGCATTGAAGGATCTGCCGATGGAGACTGCCGTCCATATGATCATGGAACGATTTGGCAGCGACTATCAGTCTTTTGCAGATCCGGATGTTCTTCAGCATATTTATTGCAGGAGCCTGGTACTGCGGGATGTCAGTCTGCAGGATGTAGGGAAGATCCTGGACAGTGTGCTGCGGCCCTATGGTCTTGCGGTTTTTACAGAAACCAGGACCCTGCTCATTAAGAAAATGGGTTCCGGGCTGCCGTCTCCGGACCCGGGGCCGGCAGCTGATACTCTTCCCGGCGTACAATTTTTTGTGACGGATCCTGAAGGCTATCCTCTTCAGGGTGCTACGATACTGGGACCGCCTGAGGGTGGCCGGGCTCTTTCTGCTATTGACGGATCGGCAACTTTGAAACGGGTGCATTTACCTGCGACTTTCACCATCACCTATGTCGGCGCCCGGCCTGTGGTGATGACTGTCCTGACAGGAGGGAGGGTAAATGTCGTGATGGCCCAACTGCCCGGGCCTTTGGAAGAGTCTGTTGTAACGGGTTATGCGATCGGGAAGCGTCGCTACCTGCCGGGAAACAGGTACAAAGTCGATACCAATGTATTGAAGGATCAACCTGTGTCGGATATCATCGGCGCATTGAGTGGTCTTGTTCCCGGATTGGTGATCACACAGACCTCGGGGACTTATGGCGCCAGTTTCAAGATCGAACTCAGGGGACCCAATTCCATTTTTAATGGCAAGGATCCTCTTATCATTATCGATGGTGTGCCTTTTGCGCCCAACAATAAGTCCCTTAGCCAGATCCCTTCCGGCAGTGCGGCCGGATCGTTGAGTCCTTTTTCCTTTGTCTGTCTTTCCGATATCGAAAGTGTGGAGGTCCTGAAGGATGCCGATGCGACTGCCATTTACGGATCCAGGGGAGCGAATGGGGTGATCATCATCACCACTAAAACCGGGAGACGTCAAAAACCACAGGTGGATGTGCAGGTATTTACGGGGTTTAGCCGGACAACGCGGCGTCCGGATCTTTTGAACTCGAGGCAATATGCACGATTGCGAACGGATGCGTTGCGGTATGATCACAAAGCGGTGGACAAGACCAATGCCGCGGAACTGGTCTCCTGGGATACGCTCCATACCACGGACTGGGGAAAGTACCTGATCGGTGGCACCGGAAGGGTATCGAGTGTGAATGTCTCGCTGTCCGGCGGCAATCAATATATCCAGTTCCGTACGGCCGGCAGTTACCGTCATGAGCGGAATATTTTTCCGGGGCAGCCTGTTCACGTGTTGGGGAGCCTGCATGCCAGCATGGTGAATGCATCCAGAGACAGCCTGCTGCACATGCAGACTACTTTGTTGTTGTCCAGGGACTGGAATAATCAATTCATCAACGATCCGACTTCTTTTCAATTTCTGGCGCCAAATGCGCCGGGCCTGGTGGATCCTGCCGGCAACCTGGTATTCAAATGGAAGGATGTGTATATGAACAATCCCTTGTCGTATACAAAGGATGCCTATCGGGCTTTGTCCGGGAACTTCCTTATCAGCCATCTTCTCAGTTATCAATTTTGGCGTCTCCTGGTATTCCGTATTAACCTTGGCTATAATAGTGTGTATACGGAGGAGAGCAGCCAGATCCCCATATCGGCGCAGGACCCCGGAGCCATAATACCTCCCAGTGGCAGCAGTTTCCTGGGGAATATAAAATTCAGTTCCTGGATTGCTGAGCCGCAACTGGAGTTCAGGGATACCCTTGGGGTCTGGAAGCTGGGACTCCTTTTTGGCAACAGCTGGCAGGGGCAGCGCAATACGGGGTCGACCCTCAGCGCCACGGGATTCACCAGTGATGCGTTGCTGCATGTGCCCTCTGCGGCTGCGGATGTCAGTGTGGACGCACATGCGTTGGACTATCACTATTCCGCCCTGTTTTTCCGGTTGAATATCAATGCGAAGGATCGTTATATCGTAAATTTTACGGGGCGGCGCGATGGTTCCAGCCGGTTTGGTCCCGGCTACCAGTGGGGAAACTTCGGGGCCATCGGTGCGGCCTGGCTTTTTCACCGGGAGAAGATCTTTCATGCGGCATTGCCCTTCCTTAGTTTTGGGAAACTGCGTGCCAGTTATGGTGTTACGGGAAACGACCAGATCGGGGACTTTAGATTTCTTCCTTCTTTTGCCACGACGACGACGATCCCATACCAGGGGATACCCGGTATCTATCCTAACGGTGTGGCCAATCCTGATCTGCACTGGGAGACCATCCGGAAATTGGAGGGTGCCGTCGAACTGGGTGCATGTAAGGACAGGGTCTTACTAAATGTTGCCTGGTTCCGTAACCGTAGCTCCAGTCAAATATTGCCTTATTTTATACCGGTGCAGACCGGATTCGAATCGGAGTTCCGGAATTCTGCTGCAGTGATCCAAAACAAAGGATGGGAGTTCTCTGCTACAACCACCAACCTGAAGGGCAAGGAGCTGCAATGGACGACTGTGTTCAACTTCAGCACCTTGCAAAACAAACTTGTGTCCTTTCCCGGTCAGACGGATTCCTCTTATACAAAGGACCTGATCGTCGGTCAGTCGATCAATGTGCTAAAGGCCTATCTGTCGCTGGGTGTCGACCCGCACAGCGGTCTTTTTATTTTCAAGGATATCAACAACGATGGCAATATCGACAAAGAGGACCGGGTGGCCGCCGGCAGCCGGGATGTGCGTTCATTTGGTAATATCACCAATATCTTTCAGATCGGGCCCTGGCGGTTCATCAGTAATATCGAGATCCGGATACAGTCGGGGACGGACTACCGGACGGATCTATACGGGCTGCATCCCCCCGGGATGGCGGGGCCGGGTCAATATGGGAATTGGACAACGGCGATAGAGGATCGCTGGCGAAAGGAGGGTGACCGGGCCCGTTACCAGGTTGTCAGTACGAGTAAGAGTTCGGATGCTACGAAGCAGATTCTAAACTTTGTGGGTTCCAGCGCGATGTTGGCGGATAATTCTTTCGCCCGGTTGAAAAATATTGCCCTCTCTTATGCTGTGCCCGCGAAATACCTGGAGAAGATGGGCATGACGGAGGGCTGCCTGTTCATCAATGCGGAGAATCTTTTTACGATCACGAAGTATCCCGGTGTGGATCCGGAGATCCACAGCGCCCTGGTCCTGCCTCCGCGGGTAACGGTCACGGCCGGGTTTCGTATAACTTTTAAATGAATGTTCATGAAGGCGCGAATTGTTGTCATAGCCGGGTTGCTGCCGGTATGGGCGGGTATGGGTTCCTGTACGAAATTTGTAGCCCTGCCGCCGCCATCGACGCAATTGTCTACGGTCTCTATCTTTGCCAGCGATGCGTCGGCTACTTCTTTCCTGATGGGGACCTATAGCCAGGTCATGGGTAATATGGGCGGGATCTTAAATGGGGGATTGTTGTTTGGCTCCCTGTCGGCAGATGAATTGACGACTACGGGTCAAAATGCCGTCGACAATGATTTTGCCAATAATAGCCTGCATCCTGACAATTCCAAGATAGCCGGTCTATATTCGTCGGCTTACAGGACGATCTATAGCGTCAATATGATGCTGGAGAATCTGCCGGCCGTCGCCGGGGACACTGCCGGCACGATGAGGATCCTGCGTGGGGAGGCCCATTTCCTGCGGGCAATTCTCTATGGTTATCTGGAGGACCTGTTTGGACCTGTTCCGCTGGTGCTCGGGACGGATGTAAAGATCAACGCCATCGAGCCCCGCAGCAGCCCGGAGCTGATCGACCGGCGTATCATGGCGGATCTGCTGGCGGCGGACAGTCTTTTAAACGGCAGCTATGTTACTTCTTTTGCGGATCCGGCGGCGCGTACCCGTCCCAATAAATGGAGTGTGCGGGCCTTGCTGGCGCGCGTATATCTGTTCCATGGGGACTGGCCGGGGGCTATAGCGGCGGCGACGGATGTCATCAACTCGGGCAGCTACCGGCTGGAAGCTGCGCTAGACAGTGTATTCCTGGCGAACAGCAGGGAAGCCATCTGGCAGTTGCAGCCCGTGAATGCCGATATGAATACGGCCGAAGGCTTTCTGTTCCTGCCTCCCGATGTCCTGTCGGTCAAGCCCACCTATTCGTTGACGGGCTGGCTGCTGCAGGCGTTCGAACCGGCGGATCAACGATTGATACATTGGACCCGGTCCAGGGTGATCGGCGGGACTTCCTATGTTTATCCCTACAAGTACCGGGTCAATACGGGTATCTACCCCTGTCGTGAAAACAACATGGTGCTGCGATTGGCCGAGCAGTATCTGATCCGGGCTGAGGCGAGGGCGCAACAAGGTCTTATCCCCGAGGCTATCGACGATCTGAATAAGATTCGTGACCGGGCCGGTCTGGCGCCGTTGACCGGCAACATGACCCCAATACAGGTTCTGGCGGCGGTCGCACAGGAGCGTCGTATCGAACTGTTTGCCGAATGGGGTCACCGTTGGGCCGATCTTAAGAGGACGGGGGTGGCAGATGCCGTGCTGGCGCCGATCAAGCAGGGATGGGTACATACCGACCAGGTATATCCCATCCCACTGACCGAGCTACAGCGTAACCCAAACATGGTGCAGAATCCGGGGTACGAATGACAGGATCTACCAGTGTCCGTAAAGGATCAGGCTGGGCCATACATTGTGAGGAGTGGTGTTGTTGATGTAACCATCCCGAAGGGGTGTCCCTCCGGCGGGATTGGTATTGACCGGGACGCCATAGAAAGCTTGCAGGTTTGCGATCTCTGCATCGGTGCTGGCGTAGCGATCGTATACATCGTTGTCATCGGTGAACCAATAGTAATTGGTCAGCAGAGCAGCGGGCTGAGGGGTTCGTTTGGCGGTGATGGAACTGCCAAGGACGAGCCATGCGAATCCCATGACGAATAGACGGATGGGGAGAGGTTTCATATTATGCGTATTTAGTGCCTGAAAGGGGTTGATCTCACCAGGGTAGGATTGACAGGCATGGCAAGGACTTTACTACAGAGGGTACATGAATATAAATATCTAATTCAATAGAATTCTTTGCTTAGGTAATTTTTTGTAAAAACTTAAGTGTTTACCCTAGATAATGAACAAGTGAAAACTATAAAAATTCGTCTTCCTATATCAGTAAACTATCGAGATCAAACGCATGGCGGATGATCATTGGAAAATTTGTCCTAAAGAGGTGTTTTATAAAGACATCAGGGTGTTTTCACGGTATGTGGAATCATCCATCCTATTTATATTGTACACGATTTAAATTTTTATTAAGGCAATGAAAAACAAGAAAGGTAGCGGTTCTCAATTATGGGGCATGATCACTTATGAACTGATGGGCGACGGTTGTATGAATGGAACATGGACTAATATCCATACGGAGAGTAAGAAGGTGATGAACGAGATCGCCCGGAAAAAGGATGGTATCGACAGGGGCGAGCTGCCCGGTGAATATTATGTCTCCTGGATCGAGAACAAAGGCGGGCCGGTATCCGGCACGTTGAAGATCGAGTCGCGGGTCACCCATTATTATTTTGAGTGGATCGTCAGCGGCAAAGTCAGCTTTCGCGGGGTAGGCATGCAGGTGACCGACAAGCGGCTGGCCGTTACCTACTGGGATGGGGAGACCATCCAGTTCCCCGTCTGACCGATATGCTATTTATCGCTCATCATGGTTTTCGGGTATTTTTATATTCCCGGGATCTGCTGTTTTCCTTCCTGTAAAAAAAAGGTATTTTTACGCTGGTATGTTCTTTTCATAAAGAATAACTTTATGACCATCCCTTTTCTCCCTGAACAGTCGCCCTATTCTTCCCTATAGAATGCACCATCCAATACTACCCCGGAATGCCGAAAACGGGATCTTAGAGTAGGCGGGAAAAAAAAGCCATATGTTCAATAATGCAGCACTCGACGTTGTTATCGGATTGGTATTTATCTATCTTTTATACAGCCTGTTGGGGACGCTCCTGCAGGAGATCGTGGCGGCCAATATCGGTCTGCGGGGTTTTGTCCTGCGGATGGCGCTCCGGCGTATGTTGGACGACAATGTGATTGTCGGGAAATTTGAGAAGAAATTGCCGACCGCGGACCCCGGGAAGGCGCCGGGTGGCGAAGACGGTAAGGGGCGGGCAGGTGATGGTAGTAAGACGCCGGCAGGTGATGTTGGTAAGGCGTTGGCGGGCGATGTCGGTGAGGGGGCCTCTCCTCTTCGGTTAAGCGAAGCCTTTTATGGTTATCCCCTGATCAAATATTTGCGGCCGAACTCTTTTTGGCTTCGGAAACTGCCGGCCTATATCAGCAACGACGCCTTTTCAAAAGTGATGATCGATCTGCTGGCGGGGGACCAGGTGCAGCCGGGAGATTCGCACCGGCCCTTTATTCAAAAGAGCCTGGACAACGAAACAATCGCCTGGATCCCCAATGTACCGATCGAAGGGGAGAGCCTGCGGTATGTAAGATCGTTGTGGGCGGACGCACAGGGGGATGTGCAGCGGTTTAGGCAGCTGTTGGAAGGTTGGTATACGGAGATGATGCGGATGACCTCCAGCTGGTATAAGAAATACACGCAGTTGATCCTGCTGGCGGTTGGGTTGTTGATCGCCATTGTTTTTAATGTCGACACCCTGAAGATTGCGGAGAAACTGCAAAAGGACCCCAAGGCGCGGGCGGCCATTGTTGCCCAGGCCACGGAGTTCTCCAGGGCGCATCCAAATCTTCAAAAGGAATTGGCGCAGCAGAAGGCGGAGCTGGATAGTTTGTCGAATAAACTGGCGGGTCCTGTTGCGGACAGTCTGAAAAAAGATGCGGAAAATAGTTATCGTGCGGCGAGGGATCTGCGGGATAGCCTGGTGAGCCAGGCCGCCAAGCTGACGAAGGGCGATATCACCCAGGCCAATACCATATTAGGGATCGGATGGGATCATGGGTTCTGGGATCCACAGGACCGGGATGCCCGCAGTGCGGTTGGCTGGCTGCTGACGTCGCTGGCCATTTCCCTGGGCGCCCCTTTCTGGTTCGATCTGCTGAACAAGCTGATGAAGCTGAGGAGTTCCGTCTCTCCCGATGAGGGGAAGACGGCGTCTGGAACCGGCAAGTCCGGCAACACGCCAAAGCAAACTGAAAGGGTTGGATAACGATAACCGAAAGAGTAGGGTGAAGAGACCGAGAGCGTGGAGTGAAGAGACCGAAAGAGTGGAATGAAGAAACAGAAAGAGTAGGGTGAAGAGACCGAGAGCGTTGGGACCAGGTAAACCAGGAGGTACGATAAAGCAAACCGGGAGGGTTGGATAATGAAAGTAACTGTAAAAGATAATTTCCTCAATGTCAGGATCGGCCGTCCCAGTGTCAATGCGGAGTGCCACCAGTTCCTCGCTCCGGGCAGTGTGATCGATGTGGATGGTAAACTGTATCCCGGGGATCGATTCCACGGCATCGATACCTGGTATAAGGATGCGGCGGGGAATTATTATTGGAGTGGGGGTGTGGGCAGCGGCGATGTAAAATTCAACTATAATACGCTGCTGGGTCTACCGGACCCTATCTGCGCTACGAAGGGCGATGGCGTGGTGGTCGCCATTATCGACTCCGGCTGTTATGACCATCGTTCCCTTACCGGCAGTATTATCGCGAGCTATGATGTCTTTTTGAAAAAGGAAGATGTGCGCAAGGATGAGTCCTTGAATGGCCATGGTACTTTTATTTCGGGGATCATCGGCGCCCGGGAGGGGGTGGACAGCGAGATCGTGGGTGTGGCGCCGTTAGTGAAGCTCGTGACGGTAAAGGCCGTGGTGGATGATGAAGTATTTGCGGAAAATGTACTGGCGGCCCTGCAATGGATCCTGCAGCTCGGCAAGGATAGGCAGCCGAATATTATCAACCTGAGTCTCGATTTCGATCCCGGTGGGCTGATCGATGATATTGAAAAAGCGTTGAAGGCCTGTACGGAGAAGGGGATGGTCATTGTTGCGGCGGGGCAGAATGAGCAGGAGGTTTACCGGTCCGGCATTTTTTATCCCGCCTGGAGTATGTTCGTATCGGGTGTCGGTGCGTTGAGCAAGGTCAATGTGTCGGCCGATCGTCTCAATGATGCCATCGACTTTGTCGTCCCCAACCTCAGCCTGTATTCGACGACGAATTTCAATAATAAGTACCGGAACCTGGAGGGCTGCAGCATTTCCGCGGCCCTTGTATCGGGTGTCTTCGCCTTGTTCTTTTCCTTTAAAGCGAAGTCTCCGGGCAACGGCAGCCTGTCGGCCGTGATTAACCAGCACATCGGGACCTTCGATCCCGGGTCCTTTGATAATACCCTAAAAATTTTCAAAAAATGAAACAAGCGATCGGTCTTTGCGTCCTGTTATTTTGCATCACGGTTATGACCATGGGCCAGCATGTATATTATGATGCCCAGGTCCTGCGGAGATATGTTGCGAATAACAGGCTGGTGCCTTCCAACTTTACGACACAAGAGGAAAAGAATATCCAGGATAGCGCCGGGCTGGGTCTGATCGATGAATCTGACAGACAGGCCAGGCTGGAGGCCATTAAGCTGACCAAAAAGGATTCTGTATTTAGTATCCTGACCAAATACGGCCTGGTGGCGGCCGGTGATTTATCGGATGCGACCCGGATCAATGCCAGTATTCATACAAATCCATTCCTCGTCCTGATCGATGCGGGTGGGCTGACGCAGGCGGGTGGAAGGGGGCCCAACCTGGGGATGCGCCTGGGAAGTTTAGCCTCTTCGGTGGGTGGGTTGGATGTTACCAATATTGCCAATGGGATCGCCGATCTGCTGATCGACCGGGCCAAGCAGGAGTTGACAGTCGCGTTCTTCGACCGGTTTAAGAAGTTTTCTATCGATAACCCCGAATTCGGGCTGTTGTTTCCCAAGACGACGGATAACCTCAGCAAACTGCTGACCTATTCTTATCCGCAGATGCTGCCCGCCTTGCGGGATGGCTTTCTGGCCGATCTGAAACAGATCACTTTTCACCTGGATGATGTGCTGGAGCTGCCCCGGTATCAGCGGTTGCTGAAGGATTTTCCCGAGGTGCGGTTGGCGATCCGGTCCCTGCGGCTGGTCAGCGAACTGGAGACCGGGGCTTCGAATGCGGCGGAGATCATTAAGGAATTTGCGAAGTTCCCTGAATGGACGGATCCCACCAACCCGCCGGCCCTGCGGAATGCCGGTAGTTATCTGCAGATCGCCAGCCTCTTGTCCGAGAGCATCCGGAACGACACTACTCAAAGTCATACAAATGCTGCGTGGGTATCCGCAAAAGAGTTAAAGACCTTGTTCACGGACAAGGACCTCTTTACGATCTATATGGGACTGTTGTATCAGCAGTCCATTCTCAATGATATAAAGTATGTGGATGCCAGTGGCGCATCCAAGGATTTCAAGGATATCCTGGCTGCGCAGAAGGATCATATTTTTCTTTTTCAAAATAAGCTGCAGGAATTTTTTGAGCTGGCGGTGAAGGTCGACGCTACGTTTACCGATATCCAGGCCAAGCGGGCCAGCGGTCAGAGCCCTACCAACGATGACTATTACAATTATATCAATATGGGGATCGATGTGGTGGACTATGGGTTCGGGATTGCGAAGATCTTTACAGAAATTCCCGTGTCGGATGACTTTCTGGGAATCGCGCGAAAGTCCAATGATATCTATAAGGATATTTATACGAAGCAATATACGCAGGCTATGGGGCATGTCGTGGATGTGTTTGGGTTGATCCGGAAACTGGTGGATGCGAAGATTGATTTTGACACTGCGAGGAATGCGCCAGCGGTCGCGCGTCCTACGGGAGCTGCGGCGAGGGACATAGAAAAGCTATCCAAGGGGGATAGGATGTTCAGCCCTGTGACGGATAAGAATATCGACGTTGCCGCGGGTAGCACGGATGCACAGGTGCAGGTGGTGGTGGAACATTACCGGTTGAAACAATTGTTGGATTTTATCAATAGATTGAAGGCTTACGCATTGTTCATGGCAAATATGGTGGAGGCGAAGGATGAAGATGCGGTGAAGGCGGCGTTGGAGAATGTGATCCTGCCGGTCGGCAGTTCGTCGATCAAGAAGAGTGGGGTCTGCAATGTATCGGTGCAGGCGTATCTGGGCGCCTACTGGACACCGTGGACTGGTAACAATTCTATCCTGAGTACCTGGACGGATAAGTTTGGGGTGCTGGCGCCCATTGGTATTTCCTGGACGCCCGGCTGGCTGAGTTGGAAGAAAGGCGGATCGCTGAGCCTGTTCGGCTCACTGTTCGATGTTGGTGCGATCGTGGATTACAAGCTGAAGAAAGATCCTTCCGTGACGGGTGGGGATAGTGTGATATCCAAGAATTATTCCGTGAAGTTGGGTCAGTTGTTCTCGCCGGGCGCCTACCTGGTCTATGGGGCTGCGTGGAACCTGCCCTTGTCGGTTGGGTTTGGGGGGCAATATGGGCCGGGTCTTTCGAAGATCAATGTGGACGGGGTTGTGGCCACGAATCCTTCCTGGAGGTGGAATATATTTATAGCCGTGGACCTGCCGCTGTTTAATTTGGTGAACAAAAAGAAATAAGTGAGGCGATAACTACTGACTGACCGCCATGTGCTCGCCCGGGTGGCGTACCAGCATGAGGGCGCTGACCTCTTTGATCACTTCGTTCTTGTCGACATTTTTGCCGGGGCAGATGTGGGTGGTCAGGGGGTCTTCCTTATGGAGGCGGAAGCTGGCGGGGTCGAGGCCCAGTACGGCGTTGAGGGTGGCCATGGCTGCCTCCATGTTCTGTCTGACGGCCAGTCCGCGGCCGCTGTCAAAGGCGTCTTTCGAATAATCGCCGAGCATTTCGATACCCAGGGCGATCTTGTTCCAGGAGGGGGAGTGTACGCCCGACATGGTGAGGGGGGTGAAGACCCAGATCTGGTGGTCGTCGATGAAGAGGTGGGGGCCGGCGCTCCAGTGCTGGGTGTCACGGTAGAAGCTGACGAAGCCCTGCATATGCGCCGGGGTGAAGCCGTTAGGGCGATCGGCCAGGGAGGGTACGGCGGTATTATGCAGGACGATGAAGGATGGCCGCCAGGCGGTCCATTGGAGGGAGTGGCAATAGGTGTCAAAGGCATCGGGGGAGAAGGGGAGGCCTACGATCGGTTTCCAGTTCGACATATGATGTTGATTTAATGTTGATATAAGTTCTGGTGCAGGGACGGGGGTATGATGGCTTTTATGGGGTGTGCGGCCGATAAAGATAAGAGCTTTTTCAGGTCGGGGAAATACCCTTTTGTGGGTATAGTGGTATGGCGGGCCGGTAATTTTATGGAATTTTTATTTTTTTCGGATAGTGCTAATGACTGGTTGGATTGTTTGTAGGGCATGAAACATTCCATCATGAAGAATCTGACATTGACAATGCTGCTGATTGCGGCGACCGGCACCTATGTATCTGCCCAATCGATCTATGAGGCAAAGTCTGCCGAGGAGAAGCAGATGGATCATAAGGACAGTATGGTTATTGCCGAGATGATCACACCGGCGGTGAATGATGCCGGGCAGACTGGTCAGGCCCCTGATTGGGAAGGGCTGCGGGCCAGTGTAACTGTGAAGTACGACGATAAGATTGCGGACAGGACGGTGACCAAGGCGCGCATCTACTTTTATTATGGTAAGGACTGGTCCATGTTTTGCACGGCCATTGTGCATTATACGGAGAAGTATGAGAATAAGGAGAACCTGAAGTTGATGGATAAGAATGCCAAGTTTATCATGAAGTACAGTCAGGATCCGGCGGAGTGGAAGGCGGCTGAGGGTTGGATCAGGCATGCGGTGGAGAAGGATCCTTCCAATGCGGCGTATAAGGAGACTTATGAGGGGTTGACGGCGAAGATCAAGGGGTAGATAAGAAGATCAAGGGGGAATAAGTATACATACCGGGGAACCGTTCATTCAAAGCCTAAAAGGATGTTTGTCCTTTTAGGCTTTATCTATTGGATAAGCTCCCTGGCGATGGATAAACTCCCTGCTGAATTTTGTTCCGGCAGCTTGCTAAAAGGATTTTACACATTTTTGAAAGGCGCATACGCTATAATCTTTATTTATTTTGCCGATGCGCGATCGGAAAATATTGTTGTAACATTGCACGCCAATAATGTTCCGGACTTTCACAGAGAAAACGCAGGGACCCTGTCCTGATACAGCAACTTTGTCCAAAGAGTCAATTTGACTTCTTCTTTTATAAATTTTAGACCTCTGATTATGAGCAATCCAGGCAATTCCAACCGCCCGGAAGACCTGTATGGTAAATTCCGTGCCTTTAAAGAAAGGGACACACGAGCCTTTGAATTTTTCTACGACAGGTTTCATCCCGATTTGTACAAGCATATCTTTTCTCTCGTCAAGCTTCGGCCGGTAGCAGAAGAGATCGTGCAAGACGCCTTTGTCATACTCTCCCGGCACATGGATGTGATCAATAGTCCGGATCATATCAAGGCGTATTTGTTCAGGGTGGCCTATAACCTGGCCATGACCCACCTGCGAAAAGACAAGGTCCAGCGAACCCTGGATAAAGATTTAATTCGATGGCTATCAGGTGAATACACCAGTCAGGAGGAGTTGGATGCGATGAAGGACCGGGTGGTGGAAAGGATGTATCATGAGATCAATAATCTCCCCTTTGCGAGGAAGCAAATATTTCTCCTTTTTTATTTAGGGAATATGGATGTCAAGGCTATTGCCGATCAGTTGGGTCTGAGCGTGCATACAGTAAGGAACCAGAAGGAAAGGGCCATGAAACAACTCAAAAAGGTAATTCCTCCGATGATCCTTCTTTTTTTCATTGCGATGTTTGGAGATAATAGCGGCACCGATAAAATATTTTAAAAATAGTTGGGCCGTGGATGATCAAAAACCTGATCTTTTGCGTGTTGCCTGTGTAAAGCAGGGGAACGGGCAGGAGGTCTGTCCGAAAAGCCTGCGGATCATTCAGCTATGTCGCCAAACGAACCTCTTATCGAGGACCTGATCCTCAAATATGCCGGCAAACGGGAAATGAGTGCTGCGGAACTGGCCATGCTTGAGAATTGGCGTAGTCAATCTGACGGCCACCGCACCCTGCCCGACCTTTTCCGGGATCCGAAATGGGTCCGGGAAAACCTGCGAAAAAGAAATGAGATCCCTTCTAAAAAGATGTGGCAGCATATCGTTGCGGAGCTGGACCTGAGTTGGAAGGCATCGGCCGAAATTCCATGGTGGAGGCGACCACAGATCCGCAAATTGCGTATTGTTGTCAAGGCGGCCGGCATCTTCATACTCGTTTGGGCAAGCTGGCAATTTATTCAACAGCAATACAAGACCCGGAGCACGGACACGCACCCTATAGCAGGCGCTCCTGCGGCTCCCCATTCCCGGCTGCCGGATCATTACGATGCCTTGCTGACCCTGGGCAATGGGGACTCCGTGGTTTTAGATGGAAAGAAGAACGGCAGGGTGGCGGTGGAAGGTAATGCGATACTAACGAAGACGAGTCCGTATAACCTGGTCTATGAAGCATCCGGGGAAAAAACATCCGGTCATTTATTCAATAGTCTTAGTACGGGACGTTCGGCGCCATTCATTTTGTCCCTGCCCGATGGCAGTAAAGTGACATTAAAAGACTCTTCTTCTATTTATTATCCCGTGACGTTCGATGAAAATAGGCGGGAGGTTTCATTTAGCGGGCAGGCCTATTTCGATATCAGGACAGACAAAAAAAGGCCCTTTGTGATCAATGCCGGCGGAGTAAGGATCGAGGCGTTGGGGACCCGATTTTATGTAAAGGCTTATCCTGGCATGCCGGCCAGTGAGGTCGCGTTGTTGGAAGGTTCGGTGCAATTGGTTACCGGGCTTGGTTCCAGGAAATTAAAACCATTGGAACAGGGGCAGATCATGGGGAAGGATATACAGGTTCGCAGTATTGGGGATACCCTGGCATTGATGGTTTGGAGAGGGGAGCGGCCCAGTCTGTCTTTCGAAGATACGGAACTGCCATTGGTCATCAACGCGATTGCCCGGGCCTATGGTGTTCATGTTAGTAATCCCCGAAATATCAGGGGCATCAGCGTTAAAGGTATTTTTTTCCTGGATGATCCTTTGCAGAAGAATCTGCAGGTGATAGAGAAAATAGAGTCCGGGCAAGCCTATTTAAGAAACCGTAACGACAGTATCATCATGGATGATCGCCGGCGTACCCGGTAAATATTCAACCAGATCCCGGTCTGCAATGTATCTGCCTTATCCTGCTATCAGAAACTTGTTCTTCCATTTAAATTTAGATTTTAATGAGCTGCAGGGCCATCCACATGTCTTTTTCGGAATTTTTAAAGAAGGGCATGCTAACGATTGTTTTTTTGCTATTGCTGAAAATTGTCTGTCTTTCCCAACAAGTGACGCTGCGGGGGAATTACTCACCTCCCGAGGTGTTGCAACACATAGAACGGCAGACGGGCTACAAGTCCATTTATAGCCCCGAACTTTTACGGAAGACCTGGAAGATCGATGTGGATTTCAGGCGTGAGGCGCTGAAAAAAGCCCTGAAATTTGTCTTTACCGGTATGCGGTTGACATGCAAGGTCGTCGATGAGGATAGAACAATACATATATGGAAGGTGCAGGAACAGGACGCACCGCTGTATAATCCGATCATCGCCCGGGTTATGAACCAGGATAGTGAGTTGCTGCAGGGGGCGAATGTATTGATTCACCATGCCCGGAGATATGTATTTACCAATAGCCAGGGTTTGTTCACCATCAGCGACGAGGGGCCAAGGGTATGGGTAACCATCACCTATAAAGGCTATGCCCCGAAGCAAGTGGAATTGGACAATGCGAAGGTATATGATATCGTGCTGGAAATATCCCGGGTGAATATGGATGCGGCCTCGGTACAGCTGTATGGGACTACCACGCCGCGTCTGTCAACGCAGTCCATGTACCGGGTAAAGGGCAGCGATTTGGAGATGCATTCCCCGGCGAATGTTCTGGATGCCCTGGAGGGAATGGTGCCGGGTATGGTCATCCGCAGGTCCAATGGCGTGCCTGGCAGTAATTACGAGATATTGATCAGGGGGTTGAATTCGATTGCGCAGGGGAGAGATCCCCTGATCTTACTGGATGGGGTTCCCATTGCAGGTTATAACAGCTATCTCAGTACCATCGGAACGGGGTCTGCGCAGGGTATCATGGGGGCCAGCGTGCTAAATGGCATTGGTCTCTCGTCAATTGCCAGTATCGATATCTTTAAAGATG
>Ga0247778_1000936_pt1 | contig 19410 bp, 12 predicted proteins | sample UWRJL049202B5_FD_179939 | JGI IMG/M metagenome (GOLD analysis project Ga0247778, IMG submission 179939) | Plant litter microbial communities from Arlington Agricultural Research Station in Wisconsin, United States - UWRJ-L049-202B-5 | ecosystem: Environmental > Terrestrial > Plant litter >... | reverse complement strand
ATATAATATTACAAAGAAATAAATAAATATTATTAAATAATCTAATTAAATTAAATTAATTGTGTTTATTATTAAATAAATTTAAATAAATTTTAATTTTATTATTATTAATAATTTAAACAAAAATATATTAAATTTATTAATTATTTAATATATTTTTGTTTAAATTATTAATAATATAAATAATATAAAATTTTATTTATTTTATTTATTATATTACTAGGGGTAGGACCAATTATTTTTATATTTTATATATTCCTTAAACCCTTGCTGTTCTGGACCAATTATATAACTGTATTTGGGCTGAACCACCAATTAAATTATTGCCCCTGCTTCGTGCTTACGCCAAGAAGTGAGCCAAGAATTTAGCGTTTTTAGCGTCTTAATCCCTGCTCTAGATGGTTCACCTCTTCTGGTTATCCTCTCAAAAAGACCATTATACAACAAGTTGTATTAATGGCATCTATCAATATAACTTTAGCAATAAATCTCCTAGTCAGCTGTTACGAATCCTGGAACACGTGTGTTTTGGCCCTGAGGCTCGGCAACCTTGTTGCACAGAGAAGCTAAGATTGGGAAACACAGGGAGTCACGTGATAAGAAATCATATAATAGATGGAGTTTATAAAATTTTAGAATCTAGGGTTCCAGGAATTTAAGACACCTAGGATCTATTGGGATCTATAAAATATAAAAATTTTATATAAAACTAGATCTTCATTTATTAGATAAAAACTTTATACTCAATTCAAATAATATTTTAATATATTAATATTCCTATATTTATAATAATTATACCAACATAATAATAATTTCCTTCTAAGAGCCTCAGATATAAACCCGACGCACGCGCTGAGATAGTATCCAGAGCAATCGTTACATCAGCCTTATTCATGATCCACTTATTACATTTGAAGCAAAATATAGCAAACCTATATTGTTTTTTTGAAATCGGCTATATAACAATAATATATATAATTTCATCGATCAGTAATAAAAATACTAATATAACACAAAAAAATTCATATTAACAGCAAATAGAGTAGATATTAAAACAGGAAAAGATTAATTTTAAAATCAACCGTACACAATTAAATATCAGATAATAACCTGATATAAATTTTAATACTAATTAATATATAATTTAACAATTATTTTTATAAAATGTAATAAGATCCCGAAAAATAAATCAGTCCTTGGAACTATAAAGGGGGATTAATTAGAACAAAATATATATTAAATGATTATATTTAGATATTATATAATAAACATAATTAAAAAAAATAAAATAACAATTATTTTAAATAAAAATATAAATATAATAAAATAAATAATTGCAAAATTAATTTTGGCAGTGTTTTTTCAGTTTTTCCAGAGTGAGCCGTTGTTATTTTTTATATAATTTATATTGTTAAATTTAAAATTTTTGACTAACCTCTTCGTCAATTATTTTAATTTTTTTAATTAAATTGTCAATTTATTTTTTAAAAACGACAAAATCTGGTCGATATTCTAATTTATATTATATTTGTATAAGTAATAATTACTAAAATTTAGAATTATATTATAATATTATTCTATAGAAATTCTTGATATAATCTTTTCGGAGCAACTAATTTAGGAAATTATTTTATTTATTTATATTTTCTTCAATTATATAATATATTCGAAACATATCGGGACCTAATTATTTAATAAATTTCCCCAATTCTGCGTCCGAATAATTATTCATTTACCACAAATTAATTAATTATAATCTAGAAAATAAAAAAAATTTATTATTTGTTTTGACAAACTTTTTACATTTAAATTATAAATAATAATATTTTTAAATTTAGTCCATTAAACAGTATTTGATAATTATCTAATATATAAATTAGATTTTTAGATATTTCCAATAAGGTTATAATATGATATAACTTAGAAAATAAATAAGTTTTATGTTTGGTCGACTTATTCCAAGATCTAATGATTATTGTATTCTAGAGATTCGAAAACGAAAATTTCATTAACTATTTGAAAATATTTAAATATACCATTAACTACCGTAATAATAAGAAAAAATAAGATCAGATTAAAGAAAAACAGTAGACCAGTTGTCGTCTCAAACATTGGATATTTTGGCCTATTTAGAAAATTAATCAGCTAGAACCAGCAGTTTCGTAATACAAAAAAGGGGTATTCAGGTCCCACCTATTTCGTGACTTATGTATCTTTTTAACAGTATCTTTCTTTATATTTATCTGGATCTTGGGCCTCCCGTCCAGGCCCTGTCCAATTATCATGACAATATCCTACCAAAAACCGTCAACTCAACCAGATCCTGGTATTACATTTCTTAAGGTGTTAGCAAGGAGATACTTACATGGAAGCGCAATCCTTTCCCCGTCCCTGCTTTAGTAGAGGATTCAGTCAACTCCCCTATCCTAGCAGATGAGAAATAATAGAAATTTATTTTAGTACTAAACCCAACCCGAACTCTCTTATGGTCGAACTCGTACCAATTTTTCTCCCAAACGACAGATATTAGGATCTTGAACTTTTTAAGATTAGATAATATCGAGGTCGATAGGCAATAGATAAGCCAAGTGTTTTAATATATTTTCATATATTAGCATCAAAACGTTCGTCACGGGTCGAGACAGTGGTGGCCACAGGATATTGTACTTATATTGGTGATTGTCTTCCTAATCTGCTCAGGAATGCAAATATCAATTTCTCGCGTGTACTCTGAGGTAAATCGCCGCATATAACTGTGTACTATGTTTTCGTTCGGCTTCTCTTCTAGTTGACCTTTAGTTACTGATACGAGGAGCTCGGCGAAATGCTTCAAAATATACAAATCACACGGAGTAGCTCCCGGGTGGCTTCTCTCATACCTGTCAAGAAGAAGCAAACCACAGTATTAGCCTCAAGCCCTAGATGAATGATAGCCTGAGAAGAACTCACTCTCGCCATACCTCCATTTGTATATTATACAACCCTTTTGAATATGGTAGGATCTCTTGGAAAACAAGGCGATCATCAATGCAAAACTTGTTATCATTAAATCCCTTCTCTTGCACTACCTTTACCTTCTCCTTTACTATTTTTTTCTTGTTTATTTTGGGGTAGTGGATTCTTGTGATTACAAGCAAAAGATTTTAGAATTGTTAAAGGGAAAAAAGAGAAATTATTGTGGACCAAATGTGAAAAATTTTTTATATTATCAGTTTGATAGATTGAAATTTTAATAAAAAAAAGAAGAATATTGAATACAATTGGGAATGGTCAAGATGAACAACAAGAAAAGCGGGCGAGAAAGAGAATTTAAAAGTAAGAATTGTAGTAAAGGAAAATCAGGAGTACATTTTAAGGTAAAATTCTGAATCTATCTCTGCAATAGTATTGATATATAATACCAGAATAATAAGTCTGGGAGCCCATCTTAATACCAGAAGCCCATTATAGCCCCCGGGGGCCAATTCTGGCTCCCCTAGATCCTTCTCGTTAGAAATTGATATTTTCAATTGTAACATGATTGGGGATAATTATACCCTAGGCAAGAAGGGTGAGCAGAGGTGAGGTGGTGGAGTGCGCACAAGAAGGCCGGTGAGGATGGGTGAGGTTGAGGTGAAGCGAGGGGTCACGTGGGCGGAGGCTTGGCGCGTCTGCAAAGGGAGGTGAGGATTGGCGCAAAACAACAATTCGTCTCCGAGTCACCACTGGCCGAGATTCTCCGGCCGTCGACGATCAATAAACTGGAGCTTGCCACTGACGCAGAGAATTCTCTTGTTTCACATCTGGTTCACTTTGATCATCGATAGCCTTCTCTGTACGCTTTCAAGAATACCGTGCTTGAAGTGAGCGCAGCATTTCCAGATTTCGAGACCACGAATTCCAGTCTAAATCTCAAGATCTAGGCTAGCTAAAAAGGCGTCTCGGTCTACGTTACTCGCAGTTGGATATTCTCCAGTTGCACCAATTGATCGACCAACTACTCGGGCTGCGGTCTAATGTTGAGCGATGTCCTTTTTAGAAGCTCTTCGAAGGAATAGAGAAGCCTTGGTCTGTAAGAACATTTTTCCGGCTGTAGATGATAATGGCCTATCCTCAGATGGTAAAGACGGCCCCAGGCTGCTGAATTGTTCCTGATGTGGACGAAGGGGACTTGGATGCTCTGAATAATCATCATGTCATGGTTTCTCATTCAAGCTCACCTTGCGACTACCTTTGTACTTTCCCTTTGGTGGCAGGTATTCGCATCTAGTGTCAGTTGCCTTTCTTTCCAAGCCCTGAGTCCAATTCAAGGGTTGCACACATCTTTGTTTCAATCTCATTCTTGGTCCTCCTGTGAAAAGAATATATGGCACTGTTGATCTTAGAGGACTGTTTCGCTAATGGCGAGCAACTATCCCGTCTCTTCTTTGCATGAGTAGTACATCTGCTCAAGGACATAGATCAAGATCGATGAACGCAGTTGCAGCCTCTTCAGTTGCGTAGCCCATAGTTATACCCGCCCCTCACCTCCTTTTCTGTCTTTTTTCTAACTCCGAAAAGTTCTCTTTTGGACGACGAGACCAATTTTTGATAAATATTTCAGTGGCTCAATGAGAGTCCAAACGAATGTCGAGGACGATTGTCCAAAAATCTCTTTGTAAATCCCTGCTTCAGACTCTTCTCCTCTTCTCCTCTTCTCCTCTTCTCCTCTTCTCCTCTTCTCCTCTTCTCCCCTTCTCCTCAAAAGACCATTCTACTCATTCTTCGTCTTTATGGCATGCCAAGGGTATGGTAGAGTTGTCAGTCTCATTAATCGAAGACCAATTAGACGGAAGGAACCTTAAAGTCTAGAATGATTGGAGATCAACTTTTGGTACTCTAGTTATTCGCATTTGTATCGAAGTTTTATCTAAGAAATATTCGCCTGGTCTTAGGTTGGGCCAGTTCCCAAGCACGCGAATTGATCTGCCCAATCGCTACGCGTTCGGCGATTTGATCCGTTTTCCATTCAATCAGCATAACGTTAAGTGTATCGAGGGTGGAATCCGCATAATGTTCGTCATACACGCCCCAGGGATCTGGGTCTTCATCACCTAGCCGTTCATTGGGCTCCTTTTCTGCAATAAGTCCGTCGTCAAGTCGCCAATAAAAGGGCGAAGGGGCAGAGGATAATAGAGCGAACTGGAGGCTCAATGCGTTGAACTCAAAGCTCATTGTTGCATTAGATCCCGGTAGCGAAAGCCCCGAGTGGAAGAGCAAACCACAAGCTCGCTGTTCCATGTCGAATATTCGTAGTATTCGTCGTTCAACACCATATTTACCATGTGCATATGTGCGATGGAATTTGAACTGGCTGGAGAAAGTCACCTCAGACCAGAATGCAAGCACAATTAGAGGCTCCGCAGGATCCAAACGTGTGTTCTCTGATTGATTGAGAATATTGGCGGGGATCATTTCAATGTTCGAGTGACCTTGCCAGTAACCGGCATTTAGCTGATAATCAACAGCACCTGTCCAACCTACCCATGACCAGCTAGGAAGATGCTTGCCTTTGGACGGGTCCTCGATAATGCGTCGCGAGTATTCGCACGAAATCCAAAATAGACCTTCATACAATCGTTCAAGAGGAATTCCGAAGACCAACGTCCAGCCCCATTCGTCACCGCGATAGTTGGCCATGCCAGAGAAAGCATTAAGGCGGTCGGCTTCGAATGACAATTCTCTACGCGTATATTGACGGACCAACGCTATGTACTCTTCGAAAGGATCCTTGAATGGAGGCCAGGAGAGCGAGGGATACTTTCCCAACGGGTCAGGACTTTGATTGAAGTGCTCGAAACGATCTTCGCTCCATAGGACCGTTTTGCAGTGGAAGTATAGCTGCTCGCTCGTAAAATATAAACAGCGCCGAGATAGTACCCGCTCTTGAAATGTCCATGCTCTCTTGTCGTATTTAGAAGTAGCGAGGATTTTTGCAAGCTCTGGCTTCTTCCTTCCAATGAGTAAACCGTGAAAATAAGCCAAAGTCTTGATATTTCTCGTATGAGCTCTGACACCTGGCAACTTGTTCGAGGCATCACTACAATCTAGGGCCACCAGAGTGCAAGAAGCTCTTTTATAGATCTCGCCCATCCGAGCGATCTCTGCATGACGATTGTCGCTATCTTGAATAATGCAAAGAGCGTCTATCCAGATGTATCGCTCACCAATCTGGAGAACAAAGCTAATTGCATCTTGAATAACTGACGGGATCTCTTTCCAACGAGCTTCTAGGCCATGCCTTTCTTGTAAGCTCAAAAAGTTGTCCTGTCGTAATTGAAGTTGTTTAACATTGCCCCAGACATAAGATAATGCGAAGTATCGAGAATTAGATGTATCTTGGACGAGTTTCTTCTCTTTCACGTCTATCAAAATTAATCCCCGCTGAGTGTCGCCATTTATTGAATAACGAGGAGGGCCATGACGACAAGCTATATGGCTGTGTTCGCAGGCCGATATCCATTCCATTACCAGCGAAATATCGATTTTCTCGAAAGGGACAGTCCGGAGAATTGGGATACTTGGCAGCTGGGCTGACTGAACAATCTCTGAGACGGCGACTGGAGGATGATTGAACATTGGAGTTGACTTGGTAAGATCTCTGGCTAGCAATACTATGTCGTTGATGTCGCCGACGGGCCTCTGGTCATATTTAGCACGGTTCCAATCGCTCCATTCATTGGGTTTGCGGCTAAAGGGGATCGAGAGCTTGAGACGGGTCCAGTAGGTAGGTAACCGGCCAGAATCAATTTTCGAACATAACGAGCATGACCAGGTGGGAGCAAGTCGTCTTTTTAGTTGAGGTCCTCGGACCCGGTGGAATTGACGATCACGCATGGCCTTTTGACATGGCGCGCAGAGCTGTAGCAAAGAAGCGCAATCCTCTGACAGCCGGATGATATCCATGGCATCGGTTTGCATGTTGATGTTAAGAACTTGATCCAGTTAGATGGCTCCCGTCTCAAGACCGTGAGTCATACCAATGAATGATTGTCTCAGCGACCTTGAGACGATCAGGAACGATCTTTGCCGTACCCAGTCTTGCAATATTGGAAGCAAGTTAGTGCTAATCGGAACGAATCATATAGTCGGGGCCACAGTCGACGCTAAGACCGAAGAGTGTAATGTCGCCAAGAGACTGGGCCATTAAGATAACTTGTTGGATAATGGTCTTTTTGAGAGGATTGACAGAAAAGAAGAAGAGCTTGGAGCAGGGATTCAGACGCTAAAATCTTATCTCTGCTCTTGGCGTAAGCACCCCCTTGTTTCAGCCACCCCTACAGCTGCAGTTGTATTGGGTCAAAGTCAAATTGAAACTATTCCTAATTTAAAATGTCGCGTGCGAGTCGGGCGAGAGCTGAAAGCCGGAAGAGGACCCCCTCAGCAGAATCCAGCCGACTCATTAGCTTGCTAAGGGCTCACCAGGGCTCAGGGCTCGGCTCAGGTTAAAGCAGCGATTGCTCAGGCCTAAAGACAGGAATGGACTTTGGTGAGAGCAAGATCCGGTGCAGATTATACTGGTAATCATAAATATGACAATTTCTCGTCTATGGGCCAGCATTCCCACTCCGACGACGCCAGCACTCTCCCCTAAAATCATTCTACTCTGCATCTCAAAATCAGACCTTTGTCTTCCGGGACTTTCAACTTCAAATAGGATTGCATTTTTCACCAGCTTTAAAAGCACAATCTCCAAAAATTGACAGCCCTTCGGTTTAGATCTCATCACGGAGACATGACGCACCCCATATGGACAATCCGATGTTGGCAATTAGATCCGCCCCAAGGTGTTACACATTGTAAGTCACAATATAATTTAGCAGTTCTACTGATACTGGTATTACAGCTCTTACATAGCTCTTCGGCGAGATACCACGAAATACTGTGTGTTTTGAAGCATATCCAAGGGGACACGACGGCGATAATCATCTGATCATCCCAATAGTAGCCTCTCATATCAACATCATACATAAGGAAGATCTCCAGGGCGAATTAGAAGACATTCGAAGTACCGTCGGTGAACAGACCCTCGTGGCTTCCCAGCAACATCAGAAGCACAAGACGGAAGTCGCCGATCTGGGGGAGAACCGATACCACAGCGAGCTCGAGGACATCCAGCAGAGATAGCGGGTTCCTGCCGCAAGAAGCAAGGACCAGTTGAGTTCTCTCGAAGCTCAAGTTCAAGTCTTGGGTGCAGGGGATGCGGGCAGGCATGGCATCATTGACGCTCTGGAAAGCAAGTGATCCGGACTGCAGGCCCGGTAGCTGTACGCGACGATAGAGACCAAGATACTTCCTACCGCTCACTCTCAATGAGGTGGTGAGGAAGATTTGGCATCTGTGATCGCGTTCCGTATTTCGTATCACTTGCTTAATCCATCCACGGTCCCAAGAATGCCCAACAACTCATCGAAAGACTAGAGTCAAACCGTCGGCGAGATTCAAAGATCGAATAGAGCAAGACGTACTTATTCAAATACAAACTTCATCAGAATCACTTGGAAGGCAAAGAAATGCACGGAAATCGCTGATGCTCCAAATCTTTTTCATTGTTAGATCATGCCAGTTGCTGCAATGTTTCTCTCCAACTTCTCCCTCGTCCAAGATTGAAATCCAGCTTCAGTGTCTCCGAATCTTTCTATATTCTCAGAAAAATCGTCAAAATGCTCCAGCGTTGACTCCGAATCTATCTGATTATCGTTCGATTGGATATCGTACCTCCATATCAAGCCCAAGCGCAAGAAGAAGATGAAGAAGAAAAAGAAGCGTAAACCCACTACCGAGAAAAAGGGGGCGAACAAAGGCAAGATGGGCTGTCAATCCGAATAAGTCATGCCAAGGTAATTCAAGAGCTAGACAGCAGTTGATGTGAGTAAGATCCTGCAACCACAGCTTGCTTCAGCAGATCAAGCCAAGAACCCCCAAAAGTGGTAAGAAAGACGCCGTGATCAAGAATTCCAAGCATACCTCCAAAACCTTCAATCTACCTCATCATCGGAGACATTCGCCCTCGCTGATACCATGCCGTTCTCATCACCGGCGCTTGATTCGCGGGCTAGAGACATGGCCGTGTTGTGTAGTCAATTTGTAGTTGTGTGGAGGGACGCAGAGGATGTTAGACGAAGAGATAGGCGGAGGACCAAGATATCCCCCTAGATCATTCGAACAAGGACAACGATGAGTCCGGTTTTTTATAATAGCTATACCAAACTCAAGAAATTTGCACTAGCTTCTCACACGGATCGCAAAGTTCTTGCAAAGCTCAATTTCTGGCCAGCAAGGTTCAAGGCTAGGGCCAATAAGTAGCGCTCCAATGCAGAAGTGAGCTTTGAACGTGGGGTATATTCCTCGGATCGTTACTCGTGCTAAACAGTGACAATGGCCCCCTCGAGTACGCTGGCCAGCAAACCTACGCGGTTCCAGGCATAAGGATCGATCATCAATTTGATCGACACCCGCTCCTTGCCACAAGATTCTCCTCCCGAGACATTATCGGTCTCCCCTTGTGTCACGACTCCTTTTCTTGGTAATTTGCTGGTAGGAATGTATAGGAGCGCAAGTCGCAAAGACTTGCTTACTGCGTCCCAAGTCGAGAAAACGTGGAGCTTCACAATATGGATTTTGACTTGATATGCCCTCAACTGTGTTCATCTCCTCTCGCGAAAGTATAGAAGCTTTTTGCTGTACCGTGCAAGTTGGGAATGAAAACATCGATGTCTCTCCAAATGAATCTTTTGGAAGGCCTATATTATTGAGAAACGAAAAATCACAATATCCCAGCAAGCTCCCATTCACGGACATCGAATCCGTCTACTCGAAAACTAGAGTTGCACCATCGTGGAGCGGATCAAACATTGGAAATCAAGTTTTATATTCGTTCAGTCTTGCTGGGTCACGCGAGGACTGACTTCAGTATGAAAGGACAGCATTAATCTCGATGCTCCAGACCTTGCTTCCAATCATCTTGCGAGCTACAAATTTGAGTGAACGAGCCTGCCAACGTACTGCAGAGATTTTGTTGTATTCCAACTGTTATCAATCTCTCCCCATCCTCGATCTTGTCTTTCAAGGATCGAAGTAAAGCCCGTCCTCTGCTCGGATTTTTACGCTGATGACCTGCTCTTCCACCCTGATTTCCACCCTTCCACAACCTCATGCGTCAAGTATGTAGTTCGGGTCCTTCGGTATGAGTCTAGAGCGGTCTACGATTTCATCCAATGTCCAATCCGAGTTGGTAGACGGTGCTGGGTGATGGTTCTCGAATCTTGATGGATTTTGACAGCTTCTGAATCAGCTCGTGGGATTCGATTGCAACGACTCCCTCGGTCGTCAATTCCTCGCCCCCAGCGCCGGTGCCGGTAAATAAGTAGCATCCCCCATCTCCTCAATCCGATGGTCTCTTCCACGTTCATGTTCCCTTGCAATATGCAAGTACAAATAGTTCATTTCTTGTACTTGCTTTGCTGCACTAGAGTTTCGAGGGCCAAATTTCCAATGTCCATTTCCCAACACCTGATTCTCTCCGCACTTCTTTCAGACTTTTGTGCACTTTACTCTCTAGGAGGATTGTTTTGTCACTGCATTTCCAAACCCCTGGTACAATGCATTGTGTCACATGAAGAGATGGCTTGGCCACTTTTTGGACGCTGTGGCGTCAGGACAAGAGCAAGTGGGAGCGTTTCAATCCAGGTTGTGCGCAAATCGTTTACCGCTTCCATTTTTTGTGCGACGGAGCCTATATTGAGGACGAGGAGTTGCCCAAACTGTGGGCGTCGGAAGAGGGAAGCAAGTGAAGAACGAAATCGCCGGTGAGGAGGGTAATGGAGTGTGAGGCAAGCATGGAACGGCGGAGTGAACGGCGACATATCCCAGAGCGCCTGCATCTTGAATTGAAATGCGCGCAATTTAACGGCGGGTGAGAAGTTGAACGGCTGGCGAACTCAATGCACCTGCTGTTCAAATGCGCGAGAGTGTGTGTTGAATGGCAGGCGAGAACTGAACGGCGTGTGAGAATCGAACGGCAGGAGAGAGGATTGAACGGCTGGTGAACCAATGTGCCTGCATTTTGAAAGCGACAATTTCCACAAGTGCGCGATCGAACCGAACGGCAGGTACCTGCTGTTTAAATACGCAAATGCGTGTGTTGAGTGGCGGTTGAGAAGTACACCTGCCGTTCAAAATGCGTAGGTGCTGGTGGCGCGGCTATTGAACAGCAGATGAAGCCAACACACTTGCCATTTGAATACGCAAACGAACAGCGACACGTCCAAGGCAATAAGACCTGCCAACACAAGGAGGAGTGAGGATAATCCAAGAGGATCAATTACTGATGGTCCAAAGGGCCGGCACCAATGGGGCGCCGGCAATTTGCACGATCATCTCCATAGCAGACATTTTCATGAATGCATCAATCCTGATGCATCTATCAGCTACTTCAGGAATCGGCTGATATGTGGAACATACCGATCCTTCTCTTCAATCACATCAGCTGCCGCTGTGAAGAGCAACGATGTGTCAAAATTCGCCCCGCCTCCAACGGCTTTCAAAACGGGTCCAAGCCAGACCGGACGGAAAGAGGCTTAGCTCGGCATTAGAAAGGGTTTGGATCTTCCTGTCATCACAAGTCAAAACTATTAGACATGGACTGAAAATACCATTACATTCATGAATATCATTTGAAGAGCACGTTCTGACCCAGCAAGATGGCTCTATCAAGTAGTACCTTCCAATTATAACTATCAGCAAGCAGGGTCACATCCAGCCTAAACCTTCATCTTCTCAAACATCAGGACGGTCTGCTGTAATGCCTTTAATCTGGCTTCAACGTTCCGCTTCCGGCCATTGGCTGATTGCATGGCATCGGTGACATCTACATCCTGTACTTTGTTCAACTCGGCCTGGATGGCGTCAATGTCAGCCTGTTCTCTCCTTGCTTCATCGACCTTCGCCTTGACCCTTTCAACCTCCTTTGCAGCATCTTGTATGTAATTCTTGACTTGAAGATAAACGTTCGCGTCAGCGGAAACAGGAAAAACTGCGCAGCCAGGGAGCTCGATCTCCTCAGTCTGCAGAATGGTGATCTCCAATGGTGTCTTGCCACTGAGTGACTCAACCGCGGACAGCTGTGCTGCCAGGGTTTCATACGATAATTGATTGAGAGGTACAATATGAACCACGCCTTTATCCTTGACGGCATAGTCGGCTAAGAGGGAACGGATACCTCTCGAGCAGCCCAGCACAAGCTCATAGGCTACCTCGGATGCAAGGTCATGGAGGGACGGGTCATACTCCGGATACTCAGCGATCGTAATCGAGGATGTGTTGTCGCCTGGTCGGCGTGGTAGCCGCTGCCAAAGCTCTTCAGTCAAGAAGGGCATGAATGGGGAAACGAGTCGCAGGCCAGTTTCGAGTGTGGTGTAGAGTGTGTCCATGGCTGAACGAGCTTCTTCGAGCGTGCCATGTGAGATTATCGACTTTGAGTTCTCGATATAGATATCAAACAGTTCATCGTACAAGTACCGGTAACTGAGCTGGGTTGACTTTGCGAATTCGCGCTCTTCAAGCGCCTGATTCGTTCTTTTTGCAGCCGCGTTCATCTTGGTCAAGATCCATCTCTCTGGCAGACTCTCCTTTCCCGTTAAGGCACTGCACTCACGAGGAACAAAACCATCGCCAAGTTTTCCAAGAACATACTTCGTGGCCTGATAGATCTTGTTGCAAAATTTTCGGAAGCCATACATCGTCTTTGTGTCGAAATTGATATCGTCGCCAGATGACTGAGCGTAATTTATGAGCGAGAACCGCAAGGCATCGGCGCCAACCTCAGGAATACCTTGTGGAAAGGCCTTTTTCTGGTGCTTTTCGGCATTCTTGACCTCACTTTGGGCTAGGTTGCCTTGCAATAACTTTTGAAGCAGACCGTCGAGGCTGATACCGTCGAGTACGTCAATTGGGTCAATAACATTACCAAGTGATTTTGACATTTTTCGGCCGTCGCTATCACGTATCAAACCGTGGCAGTAAACGTCAGTGAAGGGCACCTTTCCAGTCAATTTCAGAGAGAACATGATCATGCGGCTGACCCAGAATGGTATGATGTCCCAACCAGTCTCCAAAGTCGTATTCGGAAAGTAGTTTTCGAGATCCGACGTCTTGTCTGGCCATCCAAGCGTACTGAACGGCCAAAGTCCAGAGCTGAACCAGGTATCCAACACGTCCTCGTCTTGTCTGAGTGTGACTTTCTTGCCGGGGAATTTTTGTTCTGCCTTTTCCTGAGCCTCACGTTCTGTTCTGCCCGATACCCAGTAGTCGTCATCAGCGTCATTCCCACCCTCTTCACCTTCAATACTGATGAAATATGCTGGTATCTGATGGCCCCACCACAGTTGTCTTGACAAACACCAATCCTGGAGGTTTCGCATCCATTGCAAATACTTTCGCTTTTGCATCTCTGGTCGAATAGTGAGTTCGCCACTTTCAACTACTGCGATAGCAGGTTCCGACAACGGCTCCATTCTCATCCACCATTGAGGTTTCAAAAGCGGCTCAATAACATCCCCTGATCGGCTGCATATCGGAACAACCATCTTGTTCGACTCCTGTCTCGTATAGAGGCCGAGTTTCTTGAGTTCCTCGATAACACCGTATCTCGCATTGAACCTTTTCTCTCCAGTGTAAGGACCAGCGTTGCTATTAAGAGTACCGTCCTCATTCAAGATGTTGATGAATGGCAGACCATGTTTCTTGCCTAGTGTAAAATCATTGTGATCATGAGCAGGCGTTAGCTTGACAGCGCCAGTACCGAAATCTCTATCAACATAATCATCGGCGACGATGATCAATTTTCTTCCGGGGATGATAGGATGGCGTGCAGTCTTGCCGATGAAATCCTTATATCGATCGTCTTGAGGATGCACAGCAATGCCAGTATCGCCCAACATCGTCTCCGGTCTTGTTGTTGCAACTTCAATTGTCTGATCAGAGCCCTCGATTGGGTATTTGAAATATGTGAGTGTTCCAAATTCGATCTTTCTGTCATAGCCTGGCACGTCAAGCTTTGTCGACCCATCGAGCTCTTTCTGGTTGACCTCAATTGTGGATAAAGCCGTGGCGAGGCGACACGACCAATGTACAAGCTTGTTGGCTCGGTAGATGAGGCCTTCTGAGTGTAGCTGTACGAAGGTCTCAGCGACCGCCTTGGACAACTGCGGACTCATGGTGAAGGCTTCCCGCGACCAGTCTACAGAGACACCGAGTCTGCGTATCGTCTTGTTGATCGCTTGATGGTAATCCTCCTTCCACTCCTGACATAGCTGTACGAATTCCTCTCGACTGAAATCCTGCCGCTTAGACTTGCCATCTTTCGGGTGTCTCGCGAGCTGCTTCTCGACAACAGCTTGGGTCGCAATGCCTGCATGATCGCAGCCAGGGATATAGAGAGTTGAGAACTGTCGCATACGGTGCCACCTGATGAGTGTGTCTTCTAACGCGAGCGCCAGAGCGTGTCCAATATGTAAATTGCCTGTCACCTGCGACCAGCGTTAGCAGATGATCGTGTCATCAATGCAAGCAAGAGTCCATACATTAGGCGGCGGGATAGCAATGACATATTTGCCTTTCGGCTTGAGGCTGCCATCCTTCTCTGATTGCGGCTTAAACAGTCCCCGATCCTCCCAGAAGCTGTACCAAGCAGATTCGACAACCCGAGGTATGTAAGCCTTGTGGAAGTCATCGTCCAATGGTTTCAAGATCTTTCTCTGTCCAGCTGGCGTCTCCTCGATCCAATCTTTCGACTCAACCACAGGAAGATCTTGCTTCTTGGATTTCTGATCCTTGGAAGGGCCACTGGATTGCTGCTGTTTCTGCTGCGCTTGCTTCTCCTTCTTGATGGCGAACTTCTCAAGTTTCAGCCGTTGCTTCTCGCTCAAAGGCTTCTCGCTCGTGGGCATCGAGGAGGGCTGGGCCTGTGTTGGAGCCATCCTCAAGGGCGCAGATAAGAGCGCAAGACACGGACGATAGCGACGCAGCTGGTGTGCAAGGCGAAGGGCAGAAGATGATATGGTGACGTGTATTGCAGGTGATACATGCGACGTAGGTGGTGGAATTGATGGAGGTGTTGAAGGTGATGTGACTCAGAGCAAGTAAATTTCCAAGTAAACTCAAACTCTCGGCCCCGCTGCCGAAGCGCACGTCGATCTCCCGCGCTGGTGCATGTCCTCAAAAGCTCGGACCTCAGGGACGTGCGCGAGCAAGCCACCAGCCACTGCACCATTTCGAAGTACTCCACCAGCTCCAATGCGCCGAACTACACCTGCCGTTTCAAAATGCTGGTGCGCGTTCTGGACGGCGGATGAACCCAGCACACTTGCCGTTTGAATACGCAAATGGGTGGTGAACCACGACGTATCCCAGGGCTCCTGCATTTTGGATAATACAAATGCGCGCGACGCATGACAGTGACACAATTTTCCTTGCACAAAGGGAAGGAACCATGGGGATGATCAGGGACTATAACCCCCCCCCCCCGCCTTCGGATCTCAGGCTCTTCTCCTTCTCCTCAACATCCTCCCATGTTGGTGCAGCAGTACTGTGATTACAGAGAAAGGCCCTTCATCTACCGTCGACATTGCGCTGCAAGTTAAAAATCTCAAATGTCATTGGTCCAATTGAACATCTTCTCTTGTCGGCCTCGTCCATGTCTTCCCATTGTTGAAACTGCGCCAGGAGTCGAAGATGGAATTTTCTCCGACACGACAGCTGATCTCAGGTGGCGATAATCCAGGGCAAGGTGTCTTCCTCATGGAACAGGGACAAGCTGTGAGTATCGAACAGCAATGTAGTATCTAGAAGTGTGGCGACGAGACCTGCCGAGCTATCATCACCTTTTTGCTGAGAGAGACTTGCGCCTGAACGTTGGTATTTTCCTAGTATTCCTCGCATATAGATCCTTATTCAAACGCGCCGACCAGTCAGAACCACGACTTTGACGACAGGAATAAATTGAGCGGGGGAGATTTGGCATCAACCGGGGCTGTGTTTTGGTTGGGACGGGATACTGGGTTTGTGAAGAACTCTAAAGACGATCAGATCATTCGCAGGAAATATTCTTCACCATCATAGTTTCGTTTCCTCTACCCGCCTCCCTGTGTCCCTCAACTAATCTGTCTTGACCATTATAAACTTCTACCGAATCTAGGCATTAGATTCTCCCGATGGCTCTTCTTTATCATTAGAAACCCCCGGCCGAGCAAGCTCAGAATCCTGAGAAATGGGAACTCTCACATCAGTCGCCCACTCGTCATTGCAGCTCCTCGCGCCTCGATATCTCTCACTACGTCCAAGCCGTACCCATCCTCAAATTCACAACCGTATCTCTGGGACAACTATCTCCAAATTAACGAATCTGCTTCCATCACCCTGATGGGCGCAGGCAATGCCTATCTCGGCATGAACAACTCCTAACCTCCCGAGGTACTTTCCCCTCCCCCCCAACCCAGTTCCTCACTAACACATCCCTCTCCAGACGTCAAATCCCGCACCCACGGCATCATCTCCTTCGTAACCGGCTCCCTCTGCCCCGCGCGCTCCGAAACAGACCTCTACCTCTCTGCCTGGTACAACAAACCTCCCTCATCCTCGTCTCCTCCGAATTGGGCAAAGAAGTTATGCGATGGATACTTGTTCATGATATTGTGAGGAGTTTTCGTATCTCGTCGGGTTCTTTGGTGGGAATGTGGAAGGGATGAAAAAGGAAAGTCACGAGGGGTAGGTGATAGCGTAATTGTTTGCGAGGAAGTCAGAGGAGAAGGCCAAGATGTCGGAGAGGCTCGAGAAGAGAATAATACTCAAGCATTGGCAACTTGCAAGAAACGGACAGACCGAGTAAGACTTCATCCGTGAGAAGATGGGCCAGGGCAGCAGTGTACGTGGCAACCCCGCGAGAAGGCCCTGCGCAAACCCTCATGTACTGCCAGTCTCAAGCCAGAATAATGACAGCACAAACGAGTGCTCTCATTCAAAGGTTGCAAAGGACTGGATTGTGGTAAAGGTGCGACCAAGTCCCCACTCAACTCATCATAAACTCAGATGACCACACAATCTTCCCGGTGACTCTTTTTCATTAGCGAGTGGCGTAAATTAACAGTGAGGTTTGCTTGTCATTGAGTGCACGAGTTCTCTAGAACATAGATCGCCGGCGACAAAGATCTGCAGAGTCAAAAATCCGTTGCCCCACATGCGGGAATGTAGATCAGAGTCCGGGTCGAGGGTCGGGCCGCAGCGGGAGAATAGAGTTTTGGCTATCTTTTAAAGGAGCGGGAATGGCGCATGCTACTGCGCTAGGAGGTAAAGTATCGTGGCGGGCGTTTTTGGGTTGGGAGAGGTGCTTTAGTGTGTGCAATGATGAGATGTAGATGTTTGACCACGATGTCAGCGAAGGTTGGCGGGGCTTGGTATGGCTCTACGGTTTTGACTGATTGAGTTGAGTCATTTTATCTGAAGACATTCAATTTTGTCTGAAGTTGTTGTGTTTTTGTCTGAAGATCAGGTGGAAACAAAGTGGGGGTAAAGTACCTAGGTAGCTCGCGCCCTACCAAAGCTAGCTACCTAGGTACTTTTGCTGGCATTTGGTCCCCACACCAACCATAGTAAAGATTCGACCCTGAATTGATATAACCAGAAAAATTTAGACTAGATAAATTAAGTGAGTTAAAAAAGATGGCAACTATGATTATAATATCAAGGTCGCAGTTACAGGCTTTCGCCATATATCCCAGCACAATAATCAGTCGGGAAACCAAAACATAGTACGCCTAGGTATTATTGTACGGCGATACGTCCCCTTATATGCAATTTTGGGACCCTAATGGAAGTATTCATGAATTCGTGTTTTTTAACGGCGATACAATAATCAGGTAATATAACGGCGGATCAAGAACATTTATACAATTACTCTCAAAATAATTTTGTTCGAATTTCTAATGTGTTGGCTGAAATTTATATTACTCTTTCGGATTAATTTGGAGATTCCGGATGATTAGGGATAAAATCTACAATACAAGATCCAAATCGGCGCAAGGGCCCTTAGGCTATTGCTGCTATATAGGTACATAACTTCAATCTTCAGTTATTGTGAAAGTATAATGATTTCCGAGGTGGTCCTTTATTATTGAAGGGTAGTGGATGTACGAAGATTCCCGTATAAAGTCCCGCCAGCTTAATGGATGAGTATAATTTTAATAAAAAGAGAACTTATATAAGATTTTTGTTAAATTATCATACTTAATAATAACTTATGTAATCCTAAATATGGTTTAAACCTAATTAGGAATTTATTTTAAATTATTTGAAATTTTAAAAAATTAATAAATTAATAAATTTTATATTAATCTTTTAATAACGATTATAATATCAATTTTAAAATTAAATTACACCAAATATTTTAATTTTTTAATATTAATTATATTAAAAATATCAATAAAATTATATTTTAATAAATATTTAAATATTATTTTATATTTTGGGTATTAAAATATTTTTTTGATTTTTTATATTTAAATTTTTAAACCAAATCTAAAAATTTTAATTTTTAATTTTTAATTTTTAATTTATATAATTTATATAAATTAAAATTTTATTTTTAATAGAAAAATTATAAAATTTTAATAAAATATATAATTAATAAATTTTTATTTTTAGAAAAAATAAGATTTTTGATTTAATTTTTATCTTGACAGAATTTTAAATTTATAATTTATTAAAAATATATATAGAAATTTTGTTGAAAGGATATGTGAAGATTCAAGTTGATTGTATTGTTTGAGGATCTAAGGTAGGCGAAGTTTTTATTATATAAATAAATATAATAATTGGAAATGATATATATAATCTTAGATTATATATTTCAATATTCTTATTTAATCCTAATATCTTATAAATTTTTAATCTTTCAAAAAGAAATTTTATAAAATAAAAAAATTTTTTATATCTTCGATAAATCTAATAATAAAAATTTTTAAAAAATTAATATATTAAAAAAAAATAATATAGATTAATAAAAAACTTTTAAAAAAAAATATTAAAAACCTAAAAAATTCTAATAATATAACACCAAGTTTTAGATCTTATTAAAACTAAATATTAAAATCTACTTTTTTATATATATTATACTTATATAAACTATTATTATTATTATTAGAAATAATTTTATTATTATTAATATTGAAATTAAAAATAATTTTATTATTATTGAGATCAATATTTATTTATTTTTTTTTAGATTTTATAAAATCCTATTTTTTTTATAAAATATTTTATATTACAATAAATATTATAATCAATTACCAATTTAAATTTTTATAAATATTTAATCGAATTTTTAATAATTTTTTATTA
>Ga0247778_1000935_pt1 | contig 19461 bp, 17 predicted proteins | sample UWRJL049202B5_FD_179939 | JGI IMG/M metagenome (GOLD analysis project Ga0247778, IMG submission 179939) | Plant litter microbial communities from Arlington Agricultural Research Station in Wisconsin, United States - UWRJ-L049-202B-5 | ecosystem: Environmental > Terrestrial > Plant litter >... | reverse complement strand
TATTAAATATATTATATTATTAATAAATAATATTTATAATATATAATAAATTATTTAATTAAAATAATTTTAAAATAAATATTTATTTTATTTATTTTATTCAGATGTGTGGTTTGTGTATAGCTTGTGTGTGTGGCTCGTGTGTGTGGCTCGTGTGTGTGGCTCGTGTGTGTGGCTCGTATGTGTGGCTCGTGCAACTGATTATAATCCAATCAAAATACGAGGATTAAAATGCTTACGCCAAGAGGTGAGCCAAGATTTTAGCGTTTTTAGCGTCTTAATCCCTGCTTCAGGTGGTTCTCTCTCTCCTGGCTCCTCCTCAAAAAGACCATTATCCAACAAGTTGTATTAATGGCACTATCATTGTTTTAATACATGTTAATTATATAAGGTATTAGGCTGGCTAAACCCCTCAATTTTCAACTCAATCTGTGTATCAAAAAGCATTGCTTGCCCCTTCCCCACAATCTCAATCGGTGAAAAGTTTAGGAGAGAGAAAAGTTGAACACAAACGAAGCAAGCAAAATGTCTATTCCTGAGAAAACTACTGTGCTGGTGATCGGTGGTGGGCCCGGTGGGTCATACACCGCGGCGGCGCTTGCACGGGAAGGTTTCAATGTTGTTATACTTGAGGCCGACCAGTTCCCTAGGTGCGACCTTCTTTACATCTCCAGCGGGCTATCTTCATTTTTGGATTAACAGTTTGAGAATTCTTACTCCCCGAATTCTGTTTTGTGGGCATGGGCCTGTTTCCTTGTTTGGTTGCAACTACGATTTCGGCTAAGATGTAAGAATTTAAAAATAACTCTCGGTAGGTATCATATTGGGGAGAGTGTGTTGCCTTCGTTTCGCCACTATCTGAAGTTCATCGAGCTCGATCAAGAATTTGACAGATATGGATTCACTAAGAAGGTCAGTAACTACTCGTCCAATCTTGCAATACAAAAGCTGAAACGAACTATCTAGGTTGGAGCAGCGTTCAAGTTGAGCGCGGATCGCCAGGAGGGATGTGAGCAACCTTCACCCTAGATCATTTGTTCTGTGGTTAATGTGTCAATAGATACGGATTTCATTGCCAGAGGCGGCCCAGGCAACTACTCCTGGAATCTGATCCGCTCAGAGGCAGATGAACTCATACTTCGGCACGCTGGAAAATCAGGAGCGAAGATCTTCGAAGGAGTAAAGGTCAATTCAATTGAATTTGCTCTCGAAAATGGTTCAATGAATGGTACAAATGGAACTAATGGTAACGAATCGGCGCACATCTACCCCGGCCGCCCAGTTTCTGCATCTTACACTCGGAAAGAAGATGGCCTTACCGGAGTAATCAAATTTGACTATATTGTTGATGCCAGTGGACGTGCAGGCCTTATCAGCACGAAATATCTCAAGAACCGTCGCTATAACGCAGCACTCAAGAATGTTGCAAGCTGGGCTTACTGGAAAGGAACTGGCGTCTACAAGCCAGGAACTGACCGCGAGAACGCACCTGTTCTTGAGGCACTGCGAGGTATGCTACAAACCTGATGTTCTCGTCTCTCCTTCTATTTCTGATTACTAACTTTGTACTCAGATGAGACCGGCTGGGTTTGGTATATCCCTCTTCATGACGGCACCACCTCCATCGGTATTGTCCAGAACCAAGAAAAGGCCAAGAAGGCCAAACAAGCCACTTCAAGCCCTCAAGATTACTATAAAACTACCCTCAAATTAGCCGGCACCATCACCTCCTTGATCGGAGACGGTAAACAGACGTCCGACCTGGGATACGCTTCTGACTACTCCTACAACGCAAGCATATACGCCTTCCCCAACGCCCGCATTGTCGGCGATGCCGGCTGCTTCATCGACCCGTTCTTCTCTTCTGGTGTCCACATCGCATTGACCGGTGCGTTATCAGCCGCAACCACCATCGCAGCCGCCATCCGAGGGGACTGCACCGAGGAAGTGGCTGCCGACTGGCACACGAACAAGATCAAAGAAAGCTATACCCGCTTCTTACTCGCCGTGTTGAGCGTGTACAAGCAGATGCAGCACCAGGACAGCTACATCCTAAGCGATTTCGGCGAAGAGAACTTCGACAAGGCATTCAGCTTCTTCAGACCTAGTAAGTTCTCCATCTATCTCCAACCGCGGCGAATTTTGATTTCAGATTTTTAATTGCAAGTATAGTTATCCAAGGAACATCCGATACACCCACAGACAAGCTCACACAGACCGAGTTCTCCAAGACCATTAACTATTTGACACAAGCCTTTACTGGGCCAGGAGCCCCAGGTATTGACGGGAAGGTGCAGGCGCCGGCTCCAGAGCTAACCTCAGAGGATCGAGCCATGATGAGATCCGAAAAAGCCACGTTCAGCACATTTGCAATGTAGATAGTTTTACTACCGATGTCATTGATGGCCGTGTTCCAAGATTGCAACGAGGAGGGTTGGGGCTTGTGCCCTTTGAAGCTGCATGAGTCTCCGCGCGATTGCTAGATGGTGAGTTTTACATCGAGGTTGAATCGTGCATTGTAATTGACGATTTGCTAGGCCTTCAAGCTGAGTAGATGGTGAAACTTTCTTCGTTTGTTCTACCAACATTGAATGAAACATGTATAGGCGCATTTTATACTCGAAATATAAAAATTAAAGAATTAGGTTGGACCAATTTCCACTCATTCAACATGGGTGGAAGGAGAAACAGCCCGGTTTGGAAACTACTTTATCTAGCATGATCGATTTTCTATTGTAGTAGAACAATTATTGCAATATATTTTTCAAGAATTTGACATGATGAGCATGCCCGCTGTGAATCATCTGCTTGTCCAAAAATTTTGACGTTCTCGTTGACATCCTAAGCGAGCGACCCCCCTTTCTACATATTCTCTATAATTAGTTAGGCCCTGGTGGCCCTGGAGTTTTGGTGTGTGCGGTGTGTGGGGTTGTATTGCGTTGTGTGTGCCTGGATTTGTGCCTGGATTTGTGCCTACTGCCGCTACGGCGGTAAAGGTGCCTACTCTCTTTTGGTGGGAGGCGTGCCAACTGCCACTAGGGTAGTGGAGGTGCCTGTGCTCCCCATAAGCACTATTTTGTAAGATATCCCCTCTCGTTCGTTTCGCGGGGTCGTTCTCGTAGCCGTATTATCGTATAGTTTAGCCCAGCCGCTCCTCTTGTAAGATCGGACAGGAACAGTCCGTAGCTGACCCGCTCCTCTTGTAAGATCGGACAGGAACAATCCGTAGCTGACCCGCTCCTCTTGTAAGATCGGACAGGAACAGTCCGTAGCCGACCTGCTATTATCCGACAGACCACAGGCCTCCGCCCCACCCCTCCCGGCGCCAGCTCACTCCCTCTCAAAGAGCACGTCATTCCACCGAGCTCTATAAGGGGCTAGCGCTCTTTAGAAAAGTCTGTATAATTAATTAAATAAAATTAATTTTTAGCAACAACTTAACTGTTCATTATTTAAAGAAAACTTAAATTTATTTATTACTTGAGGAATACATGATAAATTGTGTGATTTAAGATTTATTAATAATAGTATGGAAGCCTGAAAAAAAGATTAACAATACTGTCAGCCCAGAAAAACTGTGCTTATTGGCGATAATTGCTGACAGTTCGAATTATCGTAATAGGTGGATCCGAAGACAGCTCATATCTAGTCGATAACAAATATCATAGGAGGGGGAGGTGAACCAATCGCAGATCACATGCCAAAGGTGTCAGCCGTCACAAAGTTGTCCCGGTTAATAGTTATTCGGAACGGTACGAGATTCGTCAGGAGCTGAGAGGCACAATAGTTCCTAGACACGAGTTAACCTGTGTTGCTTAAAAATCAACGACCTCGCATTTCGCGAGATGGTGAGACACTAGCTGATCTTCGCTGATCCTTGCTGAAAGATAAGCAATCTTGGGCATCAACAGGTTTTCCTTACAAGTGTCCTCCTCACTAGGATAACGATTTTATGTTTCAAGTTGGTAGCGAATTCGTAGGGCGGTCCCTCGACAACATTCTGTTAACGTAAAAAGTCGAGCAAGCTAGTATGGTTCCTGCGGGATTCAAGAAAGGCCGCAGCCACGGCGTTAGTATGTCACTCTCGTTGCTTATGTTGACCAGGCGTTTCGTTACCAATATTGAATACTTCCCTTTCTTAGCTACCATATGCTTTCAAGTTTTTGATTTCGTCCTCTAATCCGTCGAATTTCTCTTAGCACAAGGTCTTAGTACGCTCCAAATTGCTATAGTAGATAAGATACCCTATTTCTAACTGGGATAGACCTGCCGCTCAAGTATTCCTCTTACTTTGGAACTAAAGATTATCATAACAATGAGTATGTCCACCACTTTGCGCATATAGCATCTTAAACTATTGCATAGCAGGAGGCACTGAAATAAACCTTCACTCTGTCCACACTTTTTTATTCTTTTGGAGCCGTTCATCACTAACAACTCTTCTTCAGGTCGAAGTTTAAATGGATGCTGGACATGTCGATTAAGGAGGAAAAAGTGTGATGAACTTCGTCCACGCTGTGGTAACTGCGACAGATTAATGATCATGTGCTTGGAGTATGGCAATAGGCCAGAATATATAGATGGAGGTCAGAAGGAGAAGAAGAAGTTAGAAGAGATCAAAAATGCTATCAAAGCTACAAAGATCCGCAAGCGGCTTCCTTGTCACTCAGATACTAGAAAGATGGCACAGTACACAGTCTTTGAAACACCATTGTCAGTGTCTCCTCTTCAGCACAGCGACATTATCCACCAACCGTTAGCAAAAAGAAGCGCCTTCAACCAGATAACTCCTCGGAATTCAGAGTATTCCTCTGCGACAGAACTTGTCCAGTATTCTCATTCGGAAATGGGTACTACTGATTCAGACAGCGGACAGAGCAGGTTCGAGAATGATGAAGGGCTCAATTCACCATACGTGTTCCCCGAAGATGACTTATATCTGAGCGTATATCCCCCTAGAATTGAGACTACGGGTATGTCACAACTTCAGAGACTCAACCCCGTATTCCGTTTAACGCTGTGTTAGAGCCGAACCTCTTCCACACGACACCGATTCATTCCTCTCCTCGACACAATCTAGAGTTTGAGAATGCTATGTTAATGATTCATTACATTGACCATGTTTTATACATTCAATTTCCGTTCTATAATGACGCTCTCCCTCACTATGGACGAGATTGGCTACTTTCTCTCCTATCGACAGTGAAACCAATTTGTACGTCTCTGTCTGCACAGTTGAGGATTTCTAGCTCTGCCTAACTAGGAGTATGTTTACTGACGTTAAATCAAAATGTTTAGACTATACGGCCCTGGCATTAAGTTCATATCACAAAGATGTAGCGGATTTGCAGGAAGACGAAACAGCGAGGTTCGCACTCTACTGGGAAAACCACACCAAAGCACTCATCGAATTGCGCCATTATATAAATGATACCAGTGATAGAGGCGGCGTAAACTATGCTTTCGAAGTTTCGTTCTGTATTTTGCAACTGATCTTTTGTGAGGTAACTTTGCCAGTAACCTCCAAAAAAAACAAATCCTAATCCGAATTTAGATTTTCCGAGGGGGGGATAAATGGCAGATACATTTACAAGCAGCTTCAAGCTTGATAACCTCCCTCATCACATTAGAGAACAAGATCTCGACACCATTTTTTGAGCACCCGAAATCACGATCAACAGTCTTAGAAATTTCGCGAGCTAGCGCTGGGGATAGAACAGGACCCGACGACGTAAAGAAGAACGCAATTGACACTGTTGTTACTGCATTCGTCGCCTTGGATATTCTCTCTTCTGCATCAACTCGATCGCCGTCACTCCTGCGAGCAGACCACAAGCACTGGCTGAGCAATAGAAGTGTCAAAATGCACCATGTCATTGGTTGTGATGTCAGCGTGATGCTACTTATATCACAAATCTCAGGATTAGAGGAATGGAAAAAGGGTTGTGAAGTAAGGGGTCGTTTGAGCATTATGGAGCTTAGCAGTCGCACTGGCTGTATTGAGACTTTGTTGGAGGACATTATAAGCGCTAATTTGTTAAAAGCACAAGCAGCCATACCTTCCTTAAAGGTGAGATATCCGACAGGAATTCCGGCACCTGACACCTCGGAACTGAACAACAGGCTCTTCTCGACCGTTTTCGCTCTTGCCGCAATTACCTACCTGCACGTAGTTGTATCCGGCGCTCATCCAGAATTGAATGAAATCCAACAGAGCGTTTCCAGGACAATACTGCTTATGAAAAGTCTCCCGGATCCTCGATTACTTAGCTATGTGGTGTGGCCATTCTGCATAACTGGCTGCTTGGCTGCTAAAGAGCTAGAAAATGAGCTTCGGGGTCTCGCGAAATCTGCCGGTGTGAGTAAAATGGGTCTAGGAGGTCTATGGAAGTCACTGAAGATCATGGAAGATTGTTGGAAGGCGCGAGATCAGAATAAAGGGAGTCAAGATTGGACCGCAGCTATGTCTCGGCTTGGTGATAAGGTCTTGCTCTATTAGCAGTATTGAAGTGACATACAATTCTGTCTAACTCAATATCATAAATTCTTCACTACCCCTGACACACATTAACATTGGTAATTGATGAATCAATATACCCTTCCATGGAGCTAATTATATATGAAGCCCCTGTCGGCGTCTAAATCCCGTACTTCTCGTGAACTATGAATCTGTGGCTGTGCCTTGGAAGACTGTTGGTATATTAGTATATCTATCCTTTATTCCGGCAAAAATTACGTGGGCCACGTACTACCTGATACGCGAGCGCACGGACCATGTATTACAGTGAACAATACCCCATTATATTATATTATCAAATTATCTCAAAAAGTTTATTAATTTATAGAATTTATTAAATATATAATTTTATATTTTTGTTCGTTTTAATCCAATTAATAATATTTCTCCCTACTCCCTATATTACTCCACTGATTGTAATACAGTTAAACACAGTGGAACTACCACTAGCAGCGATACATTAGCTGATTCGAGCCACGGAAGAAACGTCAAACTTGTCACAGCTCCCAATTACTTGAACTAGTGCAATAATAGTGTGGGTATTAAAGTCAGATCCATCCCTCGCCTAGAATTCCTCCGAGCCTCATCCAGCCTAAACTATATATTGAAATTTTATTCTAAAATCACCATTTTCCATTCACGTTTCACCTTGATCCAGTCTCTTTCTGCAATACTTGCTACTCCTACTCGACTTGCTACATTAGCTTCAGCCCTACTCCATGTAATAATCATCAAATTCAGGGCTTCATAGTCCCTCGGTTTTATATAGGAGTAGTGCCGAGAAATGACGATGCATTTGACGAGATATTTCTGCCTGGACGGCCGTGGACTGGCTCCTGCAACCTGCGGTTGCTGTTCTGTATCATTCGACCGGGTTTCTGACTGAGCGTAGGTAGCCCCTAACGATCTGCAAATATCTGCTATGGATTTATTGGGTGACATGATGAATTGATCATAGTCTTCCATTTCCCACGGCAATATCTCCTCCTGGTAGCTCATATCTACTTCCATAGATACAACAGAACCATCAGGCAGTTCCGCTCGGACTTCATCTCGGCCTTCTTTCCAAGTGACCGTTTCTCTCCACGTGAGTAATCTCGAGTGACTGGCCCAGAAGATCAGACGACCAGTATCATGAGCAAGCAATCTGGGAATCTCCCCGAGTCCAGAGCTGACATTTTTCTTTATATCGGTGCCAGAAAGAATAGGTTTTACAGTCAGTGATTGCTCTCCATCCATAGTTTTGAGCACAACTGGACCATTAACTCTCGTGTTGCCAATCCAGTGCCTCTTCAAAGCACCCATCTCGCTAATGGCTTTTCTGAACGAACGGTCTTCATCCTCAGACTCAGAGTCGTCTAACAACGTAGAAGACGTGTGGTCAGAGAACCAATTATTCATCCTTCTGTCAATCTTCTCTCCAAGATTTAAGATTTTTCCAAACCCAATTTTGTTTGCAAGGGGGATTACTGTCTCAACTGGGTGAACGCTGCCATCGCTCATAAGTTTGTAAAACACAAGATCCGACTTAGACTTGCCGTTCATTGTCGCCTGATACAATTCGTGGCTGTAATCATTAGGACTAATAAAACCGTCCCAATCTAGCCAGACCCACTAGGATATGAAATACGACGAATGGACCCGCTCTCGAGGCGTAAAGCATAACTCTCATTTCTCCTCTCCTCTCCCCCACCCCACACGAACTCTTGATCAAATCGTGTGCAGGGCAATACCCAATGCGGCTTCATCCCGTTTTTCTTCTCAAACCGACGAAGTACCCTTGGAAAGCGGGAAGCACGTCGGATTTATAAATGGACACCCGCCCATTATACGCGGCTACGTACTCATAATACACCTTCCTCAAAAACTTCGGATCGCTGTGTTCCCAAAGGCTGTAACTTAACATCGAATCAAGGCTATCTATCCTTGGCTTCTCACACTCCAAAATGGTCTCTTCATTCCATGTTCTCTTCTGGCAATTCCAAAATACCTGGTCAGCTGTGAAGATCAAGGTTTTTCTGGATAGTAGTTGTTCTTGAAAGGTCCATCCTCGGGTGCTCCAGCAAGAGTTCTGGAAGCTTTGATGTGGATTTTGCATTAGAATTTGCATGATCCACAAATTGCGGTCATTCCTTTCGTAAATCTTCGCCCGTTTTTGAAATATCATGCGACTCCCTTCCCGTACTCCTGGCAAGCCCGCATCCGCGTCCAGTCCTGCGGCAGCGATGATCGTGAGCAATGCGTTGGAATACACGAGATCCATCTGGGCAATTTGCTCTAGAAGGTCGGATTCGTCATCCTGTATAATACATAATGCGTCAATCTATACATAGCGTTCGCCGAGCCTGATCACTAGCTCTATCGCGTCGGTCATAGTCTTGGAGAGAATAATACTGCATAATCCACCCTCTTTTATGACCTCTTGCAGGTTCTGCCGCGTAGTGCTTCGCTGCCATCACTTGGCTAGGATATCCGGGCTCTGGCCCCATACGTAGCTGAGAGCGAGATATCAACAATGCGGTGGTGCTGCAATAATACATCTTCTCTGTACATCAATAACACGCAGTCCAGGTGGCTGCTTTGATGCTGAATTGTGGTCCAGCCATTGTGGAGAAGTACAATGTCGATCGTGGTAATATTCACAGGTATAGAGCCAGATTCGTACGAGGTCTGTGTTCAATACGGGCGTAACTTCCCGTCCCGAAGCAGACATTGAAGGGTAGACTTATATATCTTCGTGTAGTATGGGATTTCTGCCGTCAAATTCCCAAAAGCCTTGGAAAATTGGTCCACAATACATGTCCTCAACCCACGTCCGTGGGTTGAGCTTAACCTCGAGCCTATTGACCTAAACGCTCTTTACGACAGGGGCGTTAAGTCCTGGGATCCGATCAGGCCACGTATCATAACCTTCGCTTTCAGGGTTGATATTTAATCCACAGAAATGCGACTGTGCCAGCTCAACCATAACGGGCTCCCCGTCAACGGTCAGGAGGAGTGCTGTGGCCACTGTTGGCCCAGGAGTCTGGCCGTTGTCGCTCCCACCATCAGTTACATTGTGGTATTTCCATCTAGTTGTTTCGATAATGAGGTTACAGAAGTGGCATGCTTGTGCTCGTTTCGCAACATCCCGGAGCGTGCCAAGCTGTATCTTCGAAATTGCTGATTTTTCCTCCCACCACTCTGGAGGTTCCCATGGCATTACCGGAGGGCTATAAAGGAGCGATAGAAAGTCAATAGAACTGCAGAGGAGGCAAAGCTCCGCAGTTTCTGCCTTTAACGAAGATTGCATGTCTCAGGAAGTTGAAAAGGAGTGCTCGATTCAATAACTCAATGTGCAGAGCTCCATGTGCTCGTCTTGTAATATCGGCAGAATGCTAAATCGTCTTGTAGCGTTTTCCATAGGAATCTATATTCTATTTCTGGGTATAAAATGCAAATTTTCAGTCCTCACTAATCGTGGCAGTGCCTGGCTAAAAATAGTTGTGTTATGTCTAATCCAGGCCGGCCACTTCAGCCCTGATAGTTAACCACAATTGAAAGCAGTGTAGCTCCCTCCGCATTAAGACAAAGCCATTCTGTAAATATGCATCGTGAAATGAGGTAGTACTAGTTGTATGGACGTTAATATAGTCATAGAATGTGATTGGGTCGCTTTAGGAACTGCCCAGATTCAGGATGCGGTGTGCGAGTCGACAACTTCCACCGGGTGTTATATATGGGCATACCAATTTTTCACAATTCCCTATCGGAGTTAGCTGAGTGTGCGCGATGATTTGTGGGCTGTTAAAGAGGTCACATCTCAGGACCACGAGGGAATTTAGCCCCTGCATCTTCCCCGCCTCCCAGCCAGCCTGTATCTATATCCACACGAAGCTGATTATCGGGAAGATGAAGAATCCGTCTGAGGTCCAAATTACTGCAGCTTTGAGTAGTACCCGTATCGGTCCAAGGCTTTGGGTAGCTAAGTTTCCGTTCCTGGCAGCGCTGGTTCTTCGGGATCATCATAATATATTGCTTTTTGGTTCTTGATTCGTTAATTCATTCCTTCATATACCCCAAAGCGTTATTATCGAGCCTATGGGCGACACATTCCAACTTCTGGGCTCGATAGAATTCTGACGGCGATAGCTTTATTGTTGCAGAGGCGACGGGAAAATTGTTCTTATGCATAGAGGGGGTGGCTGTGCAACGGGTTATGGCTGGTGCATTCATTCTAGTCAGGGGTAAGAATACAGAGTACAAACCCCATTATTTCATGCAGAACGTAGAGTCTAGTAGTCATTACTAAATATGTGCAGTAGAGCTGAAGACCAGCAGGTGATACTTAGGCATCCCTCAAGCATGCCGGCCAAAACTTTTGAATTCCCCCCCTTACCCTACCCACCGTATAGGTAGCTAAAAGACCTCTCTCTACCCGCCCAAAAGCCGCCCGTACGGTGTTCCATAAACAAACACTAGAACATCAAATAAAAACAATATTCTACTTTACATGACGGCACCAATCATATCTATTTTGATTATAAACCCCAGCAGCTTTTCTCTACAAGGGCGCATCGAAGAAGATTGAATAAGTAGTCTTTCATTGTTTTTCAAATATGTAAATGGTGGTGATGGCGAATACCAATGTGGAGATTCGAGTCCTGGTCAATCTGCTTACTCTCCCCATAGATATATACATCCCCATCAAAAAAAACTTCCGCCACTTATTTAGTTTCAGTACACGTCTTGATCATGGCCATTCCCACCACGGGCACTCTTCGTTACCTCCTGGAAGAGCTGTTCCAATTAGTCGTGCTCGAATTCCGTGAGGTAAGAACTTACCTTTGCCAAGTGTTAGCATTTCTTCAGGCACCCAACATCTCTCATTGTCAATCGTCATTCTATACTCATACCACTTGCTAACATCCTTTTTAGCTAGCCCAAGCAAAATACTCTGGATTTCAAACACAACCCACCTGCTAGTGTTAAACACCGACCCAGTAACCCAACACCAATAATAGTTCCCCCAGACCGTCTTCTCATGCACCGCTTCCTTCATTCACCCAACCACCTCCTTCGCCGTCTCATTCCACACTCCATTCGGCTTCCTCCAACCCCTAAGGGCAGCTCGTAATATTTAACAACCTTAAGAGCCCACCACTTCACCAATGACCAGAGAATCGCATACGGTCTTACCTCCCCACACCACGGCAATACATCCGGATCGGTATAGTCAATCACGGTGCCGTTGTACGTTCCGTTCGCATCCACTGTCTGATCGCCATCCATGACGTAATCCTCGTCGAGATAAAAATCGTCTGTTGTTCATAGATACGTAGTACTGGAGTCGTTTCGTAGAGTATTGTTTGCCCAGTAGTAGACTTGGTAGCCTCCAATGGCTCCAGAGCTGTTGTCATCGAATTGGACATATTCCTTCCATATAGGCTCGAGTTCGACTGTGAGGACGGTAGGCTAGTCGAGGGGGTTGTAGGTTGGGCTGTAGTCGGAGGTGAACTATGTGCTATTTTCCTGAGAGGCTGCGTTGGTTGCTAGTATGGATAAAGATTCAAGAGGATGAAATTCTTACAGGTTGATGAAATGGAGTGGGCAGCCGAGTTTGCAACAGTCTGCAGCAGCATAAAGCAGATAGTAAGCAAAAGCATCATGGATTTCTTCCAGTAAACACAGCTCAGCAGTTGGAATATAATCAAGAATGATCATTTCTATCTCAAGAAACTTTCATGACTTTATATCTATAATATACCAAATACTAGGTGTGGGGTTCAGAAAATAGACAAAGAATCTTGGCGCGCGATTCAAGTAATATCCATATTACAGTAGTGATCTGCACCTGAAAGTTTGTGCTTAGCATTGACATTGCATACTGTAGGTCAGAGATCGGTGTGCGAAACAACAGCCTCATATCAGAACAGTATGCAGGCTGTAATTTGCCGAGATTCCAAGAATAGACTGTAAGCAACGTTCGGAAACAATATAAAACAATATAACGATGCTTAGTAACGTTGCCAGCTTCCCAATGTCGCTGATAGAAAACAAGCGTGATTGAGTTATGAAAAGTACGGGTACTCACGTTAGTCGTCTAGCATCTAACATAGACGGGAAGCAGCTAGGGTAGCGTAATACTCATGTGCTTCGCTTGAGCCCAAAAAGAAGCAGGTCTATGCTAATACTATCTTCTGCCCTTTTTTGGTGTTTTTGCGCAAGGGATCGGAATCGTAAAGCTATTCTAACCACCAACTAACCACCAGGTCTAGGGTGGACCAATCTCCAAATCATAGATCTTCTTAATATCCTTCAACGCCTCCTCAAAATCCAACTTCAAATCCTTCAACAACCCATCCCTCAAATCGAAAACCCATGCATGCACCACAGGGTACTCATTCTTCATATAACTCTGCTGGACTGCCGCCGTCTTGATCACATTCCTGCACTGCTCCAAAACATTCAACTCGACCAACCGCTTCCACTTCATCTCCGCATTCTCAATTTCATCCAACTCCTTCTCGTTCAATCGATACACATCCCGAATGTTCCGAAGCCATGGATTTAGAAGTCCCATATCAGTGTGGGACAATGCGGCTTGGACACCACCGCAGTTGTAGTGTCCACACACGATAATGTGCTTCACTTTGAGATGCACGACGGCATATTCGATTACGGACATGACGTTAAGGTCGGTGTTGGGGACAAGGTTGGCGATGTTGCGATGCACGAAGACCTCGCCGGCATCAAGACCCATGATCTCATTTGCTGGGACGCGACTATCGCTGCAGCCGATGTACCTTCGATATAATCAATCAAAATACCAATGATCGTAAAAGAGGTACGGGCTTACAGATAATCAGGCTTTTGTCCTGCAGATAGCTTCTCGAAGAACGAGGGGTCCTCGGCGACCTTTGCCTCAACCCATGCTCGATTATTTTCGAAGATGCGACCTTGGTTCTCTCTCAGAAAATGTGATACACTTTGATGTCTACCGTTTGCATCCATATTAGTCAATATTTGATGCCAAGAGTTTGGTTGTCAAAGGTCTGGAAGTTCTGAAGAGGAAGAGGGGTAAGTGAGGGGTAATTATCAGCTCTGTGTTCTTTTTGGTTTCTTTTTTTTGGTTTCACTTCTGATTGGACAATTCTCTCCGGAAAGTCCGACCAGTCTTTCCTTGCATTAAGCCAGCCAATCAAAGCGGGCAAATGTCTGAACGAATTACCTACCAGTCTTAATCTTCTCAGGTTGCATCTCAATCCTCTTGTATAAAGGGTTACTATGAATTTAATTCCGACAACCAGGAGAAGATTGCTTCCCTGACGAGCCAGTGGCTGGATAGTAGTAAGACAAGAAGTTTATGAATGATAAGCCAGGGATTTTTCATGGACATTTGCCCGCCTTGTCGTATACCGGCCATTTACTTCATAGTACCAGCTATCTGTCATTCAGCTTTTCCAAAGGTTAACAATAGCTAGCAAGAAGCTTAGTAGATAAAGTCTCTTTATTGAATCTTAGAGACTCGATGAAACTGCATTAAGTCCCTCAACCCTCCATCAGTCTTTAACATGAACTCCAGAGTCAGCCTAAACTCACCTCATTGTACTGGAGCAGTAATTTTTCAAGCGCCGTCCATTGCTCAATCAGGTTATTGACTTGATACTCTCGAACTTTTATACTCGGCCTTCCAGCCGAGCATAACAATCCAGCGCAATATTCTGCAATAAAGTGAAGGATGAAGAAGAACAAAAAAAGAACCTATTCTGGCGTCTCAAAGGGCTTGATTATTGATGGCCTTATTTTATGACCCCCTATATATTCCAATGAAAATTGTCCACGTGCCCACACCGGCTAAACAGCTCAATCGCCTTATTATATCCTCAGACAATCTCATGAATATAGCTACCGTCAATTACCTTGTCATATGATTCTAAGGATTGATCCATTGATATTGAGACTCCGATCTATACTCGAAGACTTCAGATATAGAAAAAAGACTTGTCTCTTCATATTTGCTATAAGCAATCCAGTATTATACGGTCTTGATGTCAAGAATAGGGCCTTTGTACGACTAGCACGATAATTAGCAGCTGCTGATGTAATAAAATTAATAAGATGACAAACCTTCCGGCCCCATACAAAGTAATAAACAAGACTGAAAAGTATCCAGAATCCGGTCATCAAACTACTGTAGTTCATATTTTCAGCCGTTACTGGTAAGCTAATCGGGAAGGTAGAGAAGACGAGCATCGTTATATTCCATGCAATAGCAAAGCCATTCACTATCGTTCCTACCGGTTCACTCATTCTCCAACTGCCCCAATGAAGATGGTCCACATCGATCGTGTAAAAAGTTCCTTCGGCACCAATAAACGGCGTTATTGCTCCTGTGGTTCGTCTCCAGAATAAAAGCACCAGAGGTATGAGTGTAGCAGCGAGCCATGCAGCAGTAATAAAGCCAATAATGTTAATCAAGGCTTCTGTTGAGCCAATGTTGATCAGTGCAATAAGCATGGAAATCATGCATGTAGCGGCTATTGACCACATAGGTAGAGTAGACTTCGAGTCAACCTGTGCATTGAGGTATTAATGTCTTATATCCTTAATATTGAGCTGGATAATACGACTTACTGAGGAGAGATGCCTCCATCCAGGAAGCCCACGGTCCCTAGCAAATGACCACATTTGTCTGGAAGCTGTGGCAAACTGCCCGAGAACAGCGGCGTATGAAAGAAGTAGAGGTAGGCAAACCATTAAGGTGGTTCCAGCCCTGGAGTTTGTGGCGTTGTAGAATACTTGAATGAATGGATATCCAGTGGTAGTTGCAAGATCGGTTTGTATATCGCCAACACAAAACAGAGCTGCGACAAGCATACCAAGGCCGAGCATTCCATTCACCGCCATGGTGATGATCATATTCCATGGAACAACTCTAGATGCGTTATGGATCTCTTCCGACAAATGACAAGCACAGTCTGCGCCTTCAGATTATTAGTTTTTTGAAATATACCCTACTACGCATCTCACACTTACCTATTAACGCTGCTGTACTTGTGCTCATACCAACTAGCACGCTCAGACTGATTGTAGGGTATCCTCCACTACTTAAGAACTCTGTGAAGACGAATTTTGCGGTAGAATGATCAGCGGTGTATACTAAGGGTATGAGAATGGCGAAGAAGCCGAATACATGAAGGTATAGAATTAACCCCTCGATGCTTGGAAGCCACCTTGCCAGCATTGTATTTGCAAATAAAGCACATAGAATAGTTGCCCAAAATAGCATGGTACCATGCCACCCTTTAGGGTCGTAAATATCGGGGTGGTTTAAAATAATGAGACCCTGGATAAAGGTGCCGCAAAGAAACCCAGAATTGGCTACAAAGCTTTGCCAAACTGCAACAGATAGCCAACCTAAAAGAGTCAAAACAGTTAACTAAATAAGGAATCAGACATTTACCAGTAACATAGCTCATAAATTTGGAGTAGGAACGAGGTGCTAACATCGAGACCCAATAATATTCGCCACCCGCGGTTGGAGCCCTATTAACGGATTAATTCTTGTTCGTTAATAGTGAAATATTACATACATAGAAGATAGCTCTCCTAAACAGCATATGACCGAGAATACTCCAACCCAAGTAATGAGAAAAGACCATACAAGCCCAGCTGGGCCTCCGTTCGTTAGACCGGAAACGAAATACCTAAAGTTTTTAGAAACCTTATCATTATGGAATGCCAATTTTGTTTTCATACGCAAGAACTCCCTCCCACGTAGCCATCAATGTGCTGGTCACACCCAACATCGAAATAACCCCAAAGCGCCGCTAAAGGTGGCACTTGAGTCTCTCGTTAAATGTATTATTACGGTCGGGGAATACCTTTAAAACTTCTGTTGAGAAGAAGCCATTATTAGCTTCTAGAAGTGTCAAGACTCGAAGAATGTCTTACGCAGTTTCCCCGTGCGAGCCAGATCTTTCCGATCGCGCTCATCACGTTGCTCCGAGCGCGACAGAGTCGCAAATTCATCTCGAACCATAGGATCAGGTGGAGCCATTTGAGATTGAAGTGCACGCTATGAAGTAAATGCAATGAGTCCCAATGTTCCACGTCTACCAGAAAGAATTTCTCGTAAAGATAGAGGAAGTTCAAAACGGTAGCATACGCACTTCAAGGTTCCCCATACCAAAACAGCTGCCTAAGAGGTACTGCATGCAAAACGCCCCATCCGCAAAGGACTTGTGTATGGCAGGGCTGCGGACTCTCGGGGGCTTCTCACGATAGCCACTCACACGAATTTGTTGAATCGCGAGGCTGTCTGCTGTCACTTTCCTTTTCAGGAAAGACTTGCGGGCTGTTATGTCATTTCGTGGCGAAGTTAATTTATTTTAATTTAATTATATCAGCCTCAACTCTTATCTTATGGGTACACAACATCGGCCTACTTCGTACATCTATTTATTGTTTCAGCCATGGGTACGCATAACCGATTACTGGCTTCCCATTCGAGGAAAACGTGCATACTGCAATTGTATGGCGAAGCTGCTTACACTCATATATTTATTGTTTATTAAATCAGCTCATAAATGATGGGTGCAGGACATTCTTGCTGTTCTTTTCCTCATTGGGCCAACTTGCTTACTGCTACACCGCGGCGGAGCCACTCGTATCGACCACCTCGTATATTATGGTTACGCAATGCTTATTTCCTTCCTTTTTGAGCGCAGCATGCAACATGCCCAGTTGTAGGCAGCAGACTGTGGTATCATGTAGTATCAAATTTATTGTCTCACCCCCTTAACATAACCCAGAAGTACTATGATTTTGAACCTCAAGCGGCGAAGCTACGTCAAGCTAACGTTGTTTCGAACATTACTTGCTGTACTGTTGCTTTACAGAAACCCCGCGTCCTTACTCTCCTGTTCGAGTTGAACTCGCATGCGATTGCCAGCCTGCATGATGCAGTCAGATATCTTGTACCTCCCTCTTTTTCGTCTCATCGCCTCACACTATCCAGGGATTCGTTTACTGTAGCTCGGTGAAATCTTGGCGAGGCTAGAGCATGCTCCTGGAGAGCCGCGGATGACAGCAGTTAAAGAAGAACCCGCTTCTGAGCTTCTCACAGCGTCATCCCTTCGATTTTATTCTATTGGATATCACACATCTTCGCTTTCTCCGCCAAAATGTCGAGCCATATCCAGGCCAGAGGTATTGCTTATAAGAAAGTTACATCTCTCAACGAAGGCCCCGCAGTCATAATAGCAACATGGATCATAGCTGTTATCAGTATTCTCATGGTGTTTTCCAGATTGGGCATTAAGATCGTTGTGCTCCGGAGGCTGCAAGTTGACGATTATCTCATTGTTGCAGCAATGGTGAGCCCTTTCATTATATTTTCTATATAAAATAAAGTTAAGAGGTCCAGATTTTCGGTATCGCACAGTCCGTTGCTGTTTCAGAGCAAGCTCAGAATGGACTGGGCGATTATTTGCATCAAATCGCGCGACCGGATAGAATCAAGTTTCAGAAGGTATTCACGAAACCGGAAAACTCATATTCATCGAAGCTGACATTTCTAAGTCTTACTTTGCCGCAAATATCTTATACATTATAACGCTGTGTTTAGCAAAGTTGTCGGTATTGGCTTTCATCCACGGCCTTACCCCAGATGTTAGACAAACCAGAATAATCAGAGCTGTTGGATTTGTTACCATTTTGCTTGGAGTCACTTCTCTATTTTCTGCCGCCTTCGAATGCGGACTACCGCACCCATGGCAAACCACTCTACTAAAATGCTTCAACCTGGTTTGTACCATTGAATACAGTTTCAAAAGTTTGGGTGCTAATGGCTCCCTTAGAAGGCATTTTGGACCTGGGTAGGTGTTTGGGACATAGTGATAGATTTTGCGATCTTCTGCTCGCCGCTACTTTTCGTCTACAAGCTGAAAACCTCCGTATCGCGGAAAATTATCGTACTAGCATGTTTTTCCGGGAGATTTCTGTAAGTTTCAATGGCTTCTTCTGCACTGCGCTAATACAAGACTAGAGCTATCATAGCAACAATCTCAAGACTTTTCTATTTGAATAAATATCCTGTCAATGATACTGCTGGGCTGTGGATAGTTGTGGTTTGTACGCAAGTTGAATTGGGAATAACCATCTCGTCGACCAGTGTTCCATACATGAGACCTTTTTTTGAGGCCCTTGAGGTGTGTGGTATGCTTTGTCAATTTTGGGCACTGATTAACTTCATTTATAGTCCGGAGTATGGAGAAGTGATGAGCTTCGACGCCGTGGGTTGACAGTCGAAGACCTTTACGGCAATGGTCTTTTGAAAAGCTGGCAGGCAGGAATTGCAAGAAATACCACATATCTTGAACTAGTAAATGTGGATTCTAAGACGCCTGCTAATACAGCCATGCACACGGACAACAGGACTGGTAGTCCCCCAAGTGAACACGGCGTGTTAGTTAGGGCCTGATATTGGGCTTGCAAATATGATAATAGTCTTTCTAATACAATGGTTGTGTCTTTCATCAATAATGTGATAGGATTGCTAGGGAAAAAATCCCCAGGACCGGAGTAATCTCAAGCAATTGAGTAGTCTGTTACGCACCTGCGCACGCGATATCAACCACGACTCCTTAAATTATGAAATCGTTAGAGGTGCTGTACTACGCCGTATCAAAAAGTTCCGTAACTCACATCAAAACTGCTGTGCCATTATTATACAGGTGGTATTCGGTGCCACTAGTGCTCCTTCATTCGATACCTCGTGCGTAGGCGCTATTCAATGCGACTCAGGTCCATTCATTTGCTACCTCCTAACTCCGTGATAACGATGCATGGATTAGCCAGCCAGAATCTGAACCACTTAAAAATACAATCCGACTTTTTTAGGAGCGAACGTGGTCGATCTCTTCCCACTACGTAACCTGCCTTCCCTTGGTGGTGTGGCT
>Ga0247778_1000934_pt1 | contig 19505 bp, 19 predicted proteins | sample UWRJL049202B5_FD_179939 | JGI IMG/M metagenome (GOLD analysis project Ga0247778, IMG submission 179939) | Plant litter microbial communities from Arlington Agricultural Research Station in Wisconsin, United States - UWRJ-L049-202B-5 | ecosystem: Environmental > Terrestrial > Plant litter >... | reverse complement strand
AAATTTCTTGTTGTAATCATTCTTGCGGTAATTTTAATTGTGAAGTTTCCCGAGGTTGCCACGTGGGTGTTATCCTTAATAATTTCGAAAAACGCTTAAGTGTATATCCTAGGACATTCTATTTTCGGATTTAGCTTTTGGTTTACGAAATTATTCCTTAGTTCTGGAATATGTTTTGTCAGTTAGGTGAGAAGGCAAATAAAGCAAAGTAAGTCCGGATTTACTGCTGGCTTCCTTGAAATTCCTGAATACAGTTGCAGGATTGAGAGGAGATTTTTGGCGCCCTAGAAAGACTTTCCCGGTCGAACGTCTTCCGATTATCGCCTGAATGTCAGCAAAAATATGTGCAGGATAAGGAACATTTTGAGTTCCAAATTGAATAAGGTTCTCTTCAAAATCTATCTGAGGGATAGTTAGCTTTAAGACTTCGTCCAAAGTTCTATCACCTCCGTAATATAATAGCTTTGCAACTAATTGTAGAGGTTCTTTTAGTTGATCTGCAAAAAGTGCAAACTCTTCAATTTTTACGTTGCGATTTTTCACAAATTGCCGATCTCGATCAAATTTGGCTATCACATAGTTGTGAGTGCGAAATTCAAGATATACCATAAAGGAATTATACGAGTTGACTAATCGTTCGCGTTGCGATAGTGGTAACTCTTTTCGACAGCGAATTGCTTCATAAATATCATTAGGATCTTGCTGAGAAGCATGGTAAATTGTCCATGTGCCGCCTTTAGGGTCTTTTATTCTAATGAATCCATGTTTCAAAAGGAATTTAGCGTCTTCAATATCTTCTTTTGTTGCTGGAGGATTGGCTGTAAAAAGAACTAGCATCCATTCTAGAAAGGCTGCAATCAATGGTACTTTTTTGAATGAAGCTGTAGACTCAAAAATTGCTCTCTCCAAACGTTCATATTCTTTCTGAAAGCTTTTGCAGTCCTCAAGCAATTCTTTGTTTGGAAATTCTGCACTGAAGAACTTCAAGAATGAAGCACGCAATGTGTCTATGTCTTCGTGAAGCCCTTCAGAGTTGTCCTTAGGAATTTTCGATAAAGAAATTTTCCCGAACTTAGCCATAGGCCAAATCTCCTAGTATATCGCGATTCATGCGGCGAAGAGCTTGTGAAGTAGCTGAAACGGAGAGGTGACTATACCTTTTTACCATCGCAAGGGTCTTGTGGCCTAAAATAGCTGAAATGACAAGGTCAGACTCTCCCTTCATGGCCAAGTGTGAGGCAGCTGTATGTCTTAAAGTGTGAAAGACAACATCTTTCCATCCAAGTTTTTCAATCACTGCTTCCCATGCAGTTCGAATGCCCGCAGGGGATTTTCCATTGGAACTTGGGAATACATATTGGCTAAAAATTACTCTCTTTTTGTTTTCACTTTTGAGACTATCAATAATAATCTGATCTAACTCAACAGCACGTGTCTCGCCATTTTTTGTATCTCGGAATGTAGCAATACCACGAACGAAATCGATATCGCTCCATTTAAGCCCGAGTATCTCTCCCTTTCGAGCTCCGGTGGCTAAGGCAAAAAGAACGATTGGGTAGAGATATGGGCTTTGACTCTTATGGCACTCTTCAAGAAGGCGAGCAATCTCACTTTTACTTAAGAAACGTTCTCTACCTTTTCCTTCTTTGGGTCTTTTTACTTTACAAAGGGGGTTTTCCTTCAGCCATCCCCACTCTTTGATGGCAGTGGTGAAAACGTGGCTAAGAACAGCAAGATAGCGATTTGCAGTAGAAGGAGAACGTAAACCACCGCGGTATGTGGTTTCCGTTAGGAGTTTATCATCGCGTAATTCAGATATCATAGGTGCAGTTATATGGCACAAGAAATACTTTCCCAAATGTTTTTTCCACCATAAGAGTTGCTGAGTTTGTTTCGCTACACTTTTTGGTTTTTTGGGTAACTCTTTTTGAATGTAACGATCAACCAAATCGGCAAAAGTTTTCTCTTTCCCAAAGTCATTAGCAAAATCAGTACTTACTAAAAGCTTTCCTTCCGTCAGTTTTGCCCATCGCTTTGCTTCCTCAAAACTCAAAAGGGTTTTGGATTTTAAGGGCATGCCAGGTATTCGAATTCGTACACGATAAGTATCTGTTCCGTCGGAACGCTTTCTTTTTTGTATAGTCGCCATTTTCAAAATCTCCTTATTAGATTTCCGTGCTTGTGGACCAACTGAGGACCAAGCACGGTTGCTACAATCGTTAGGAGATTATGAGGCTATTCTTAACTCATTCATTATCAAGTTAATGGGGGCGGCTGGACTCGAACCAGCGGAGACGTGAGTCGAGGGATTTACAGACCTTGGACCCTTTCTATCGCCCCATAATGCTACCTAACTTTCGCGTGGAAAGTTTCGCTTTCTTTGTCTTTCTCTTCAAGCAAAATTATATCAAAAAACATGGGATGATACGCGGTGTTGTGGACCAGGTAAGGACCATGTGTCTTGAAATTATGCGTTAAGAAACGTAAACATATTGCGAATTGTTTTGCAAAAAATCAAACGCATTGGTAAAACCTATATTGCTACAATCGTTATGGAGATACCTAAAACACATAAAAAACAGATCGAAAATATACTTAAAGGATATATATGGAGGAATTAAGCAATTTACAGCCATTACGAGAGTTTTGTCGAAAGACAAACTGGCCCCGTTTGACTCAATTTAATCACTGGATCAATTCTCGGAATCCCATTGCTCAGAAATGCATCAAAAAGATCGGTGGCCGATACGTGATAGATACTAACGCATTCTATTCAATCGTTCGGAATGCCACACTTGAAGAGAAACGTGACGTATGATTGGGAACGTGGCAAAACCTGCTCTCATTATATTAGAGACGCTATTATGCTTGAATGATATACGCAAAATCCTAATACTAGAAAATTTAGTAGTAGGAGGAGGCGACTGCCAAGAGATGCATGAGAAAGAAAAAAGAAGCCGAAGTGCGCCAACACTTCGACTCTTCTCGACAAGAGACTTTAGGTTCCCTATCAGAGCGTGGGTCCAACTTAACAAATCGCTTGTCGACTTTCAACGCAAATTTTATTCAATTTGTAAAAAGATATTTTTATGATGTAATTTCTTAAGCAGTCGCCTCCTTAAATTATTTTGGAGGCAAAAATGGCAGCTACAGCCGCTTTACTTGAAGAAATAGAGCAATTGCTTGGCAAACAGCAATTCATTCCACTCCCGGACTTGGTCCGCTTGGGCTTGTATGGTTCGCACTCTGCTGCTCTTGCAGCAGTCAAAAGGGGAGAAATCCCTATTATCCGTGTAACCAAAAGCAGATTTGTAGTTCCTCGTAAGGCTGTTTTGAATTTTATCCGTGAGAATTTTGAGGAGAATCTGCGTGCCTGAAAAAACACAGGCGGCCTCCTTAAGCACGGACAGCCGCTCAAACAAAACTGACAATGGATTCACAGAGCACAATGAAAAAGAAGCCGCCTTAGAGGCGGCCACAAATGGAAATTGTGTCCGTATTATATCCGATCCAGCAGTTTTACCGAAAGTACTTCGAATCAAAATTCGCGAAAAAATCGTCATCGAATCGCCTCCAGAAGAAATCCTAGAGCAAATTATTATAGCCAATACATTTCCAAATCCGAAATACGAATCTAACGAAAAACATGGCTATTCCAATTGGGGTGTCGATGTCACCATTGAGACATACTGCCTAATGGGGAATGACATCATTGTTCCTCTTGGATATGGTAGCCAGCTTTTTCAGCTTTGCAAAGAAAATGGCATTGAGATTGAATTTGAAGATCTTCGAATTATCCAACCAGCAATTTTTCCAGAATCATTAAGTGGAGTAATGCTGCGTTCTTATCAGCAGCGTGCAGTTGATGCAGCTTTGAGGCCATCGCAGGGAGTTATTTGCGGCCCGACAGGATGCGGAAAGAGCCTTATTGGTTGCGAGATTATTCGTCGTCGTGGGCAGAAAGCTCTTATATTGCTTCACCGCTCTGATCTTGCCAAACAATGGGTCTCTGGAATCGAGAGGTATCTAGGTTTGAAAGCTGGTCTAATTGGCGATGGCTTATGGGAAATTGGCAATCAGATCACTATAGCAATGGTGCAGACACTAGCATCAAGGCCAAATCAGACCCAGGAACTTGTTCAAGAGTTCGGGCTAATTCTCGTTGATGAATGCCACCATATACCGGCAGAAACCTTCCTAGAGTCATTATCATGCTTTCATGCCAAATATCGCTATGGTCTTTCAGCTACTTTGGGGAGGGTAGACGGTTTGATGCCTATGATTTTCCTTGGGATTGGTCCTTTAATAGCTACCATTGAAAGGCGCGAGGTAGAGGGAGTCCAAGCAACAGTCGTTCCCAAAATTAAAGTCATTGATACAGGCTTCCAACCTGGTTTAGTGAGCTCTTGGAACGAATATCTAGACAAAATAGCAACCAGTAGCGAGCGCAATTTATTTATCTTTGAGCTGGCAAAACAGCAGAAAGCCCCTACGTTGATTCTCTGCGATCGTATTGCACACGCAGATGATCTCTCCGGAATGTTCTCTAGACGTGGTGTCGAGCATGCTTTTGTGCACGGAAAGGTGAAAAACCGCGAAGAAGCAATGGAACAAATCAAAAAGGCTGCTCTCACTATTGGGACGACAGGCTTGCTTGGTGAAGGTCTCGACATACCGTTTTGGGAAATCTTGATCTTAGCCTCACCAATCTCTTCGGAAATTAAGCTGATGCAAGCTATTGGTCGTGTTATCCGCTCATTTCCTGGAAAGAGAGATGCCCTTGTGTATGACCTGAGAGACGATTGTGGTTTTTCAGGAGCAAGCTTCAAGAAGAGATTTGAGATCTACAAGAAAAACAAGATATGGGTCGAATTCACAAAAGAAATCGAAAGAAATAAGAAAGCCACTCAAACTAAGACCTGAGTGGCTTTAAGTAGGAAATACTTATGACTGATGTTAGCATACCAGCAATTGAAATACCAGTAAAAGAAACAGAAACAACTTTACAATCAAGCCAAAATAGACAACAAATAGATTGCGGTGATCCAATAAACGAATTACATGAAAGCGCGAGAGCGTTTTTATTGGCACAGGGGTTTATTTTTGAAGGCGATTTCTATGAAACTCATGAAAAAGAAGTCATTAAATTTACTATACCATCCGACAATGGTAAGAAAAAAATAAAGTGCTGGCTCAAGTGTTGTTATTCTGAAAGAAAAGATGGGGAGATCGGTTTTTGTATCACATTTGGCGCTCATCATACCAGTTTACCCAATCACGTTTCGCAAACCTTCTGGCCTAACTCCTCTTTTGTTCTCACTGATGAAGAGCGACAAACTATAAATAAGAGGCTTGTTGAAGGAAAAAAACTCGCAGACAAAAGGGCATTAAATGAAAAAAAGATAGCTGATGAAAAAGCTGACTGGTGTAAAGAAAAAATAAAATGGGCTTCTAGAACTGGTTCACATCCATATTTTGAAAGGAAAGGTGTTTATCCTAGCGATATATACTACGAAATTAGAAATTATCATTTAGATGGAAATATTCAGAGAGAAACAGTAGCCCTAGTCCCTATTGAGAACCACAAAGGTGAAACAAGAGCGATTCAAGAAATCTATCCAACAAAACGTATATTTAAAGCCGGTGGCGATCCAAGAGATAAAAATACACTCGGATACTATTCTGGGTGCTTTCACACATTTGGTAAATTAGAAAACGGGAAGCCAATCTATATTGCCGAGGGATATGCAACAGCAGCTTCCATTTTTGCCAGCACAAACATAACAACCCTAATGTGCGTATCTTCTAGCAACATTCTCAATGTCTGCAAAGAGATCAAGAAGAAGTGCCCAGATAGCGAAATCATTATATGCGCCGATAACGATGCAGACACAGAAAAAAAGACGGGAATGAACCCAGGTATTGACTACGCCACCAAGGCCGCCATTGAATTAAACAAGAAGGCTGCTAAAAAATGTAAGGTTGTCATCCCCAAATTTCCAAAAGGTAAAAACACTGATGAAAGTGGGAGATCTTATACCGACTTCAACGATCTAATGTTTGTCGCTGGAAAAGAGGAAGTCAAAAGGCAAATCGATGAGAATTCTTTTATTCCAGAGCTAACGCAAGCATTAGATAAACAGAAAAAACGAAATGAATCTGTTAGCGTACCTCAGCTTGTAATCTCTTTGAATGAAAATTCAGAAGTCTCCAAGTTAGATCCTGTCATACAAAGTTTGATGAATAACGAAGTGGGAGATGCGGAACTTTTTAATCTTATTTCAAAAGGAAAATATCTTTTTGATGTATCAGAGGGAAAATCAGGAGAGTTTTATTTTTGGACAGGCACTCATTGGAAATTAGATCGAGAAAAAAAACGTTATCAAGACATTGAGACCGTAGCAAACTATTATCAAAAAGCCGCTAACAAAAAGTCGAAAGACGGTGATAAAGCACTTGCAGATCTGTTATCAAAACGTGCCTTCAACCTTAAATCTGCCAAAAGATATAAATCAGTTTTCGAAATTGTTTCATCGAAAATTCCATTTACAGAGGAATGGGACTATTGCCCTGGAAAATTACCATGTCTAAACGGAATCGTTGATTTAAAAGCAGGTGAACTAAGTCTTCACAAACCAGAATTTTTTATTCGTTCAATTTGCCCTACAAATTATAACCCTATTGCACAACGCCCTCTATTCGATAAATTTTTGAATGATATTACCCTAGACGATGGTGAACTAAAATCATTTATTAAACGACTTTTAGGATCTGCATTACTTGGACTGCCAAGAGAAGAAAAGGTTTATTATTTTTATGGTGAAAATGGGAGAAATGGAAAAGGTTCTTTGATGCAAACGCTTGAATCTGTCTTGGGACCTTTAGCAAAAACATTCCCGTCAGAAATGCTTCTATTACAGCGTAATCCCCCAAGTTCAAGTACTCCTCGACCTGAAAAAGCAAATCTACAAGGTGTCAGGTTCGCCATTTTTAGTGAGATTGCTGAAAAACGACAAATAGATGCATCAGAAGTGAAAAACCTTAGTGGAAGAGACACCATTACATGCAGAAGGCTATTTTCAAACCAAGACATTCAAATTAGACCATCACACACCATGATCATTCAAACTAATTTCAAACCAAAAGCGTCTGCAAAAGATGGAGCACTTTGGAAGAGAAATGTTCTTGTTCCATTCAAAGCTGAATTTGTTGAAGACCCTAGAAAATCACATCAACGAAAAATAGATGAAGGATTCAAGGAAAAGCTTCTACTTGAAAGAGAAGGTATACTCGCTTGGCTTGTAGAAGGATGTCTTGAATATCAGAAATTTGATTTAGCTATCCCAAAAGGCGTTCAAGATGAAACAGCAAACTATCGAAATGAAAACGATGCCATCGGAAGATTTTTAAGTGAAATGTGTATCGAAGCTAAAGAATTTACAACCTCAAAAAGCAAAATGACAAAGGCTATTAAAGAATTTTGTTCCGAAAATAAGTTTGATTTACCAAGCAGAAACGAAATTTCTACATTCCTAAAGGAAAAATTTGATGAGTATCATACAGAAAAAGGGGATTTTTGGAGAGGTGTCAAGATTGTAGATGATCGAGAGATGCAATTCTCAGCTTCCTCATAAGTTTCCTCAGTTCCTTCAGTTTTCTCAGTATTTGATCAGGATTATTTCATGACATAAATCAATTAGCAACAATATATTATGTATATTCCTGAGCAAACTGAGCAAACTTTCACCAGGAATTAGATATACAGAAAAAATCCATAAAAGAAAAATGAGATAAATTAAGAGAGATAAAGAGAGATAAAGAGAGATAAAGAGAGAGAAATAATGTGTAGAATATTTTAAATAGGAAAGTTTGCTCAGTTTGCTCAGGAATAGAATGAGAAATAGCCTTTATAAGTGCCCTAGAGCGAAGTTCTACATTTCTGAGGAAACTTTTTTAGTTTGCTCAGAAGTTTGCTCAGGTTTCCTCAGTAGAACAAAATCAATGAATGAAAGGCTTGTTTTTTCAGATTTGAACGATTCCACATAGGTTGATTTAAGGTAGTAAACAACTACCGCAACCATTCAAGAGAAGTGCTTGTAAGCCAAATTGAAGACTTGAACAAATCCATATGCCTGTTTTAAGGTAGTAGGGCACTATATTAACCAAGGCAAACCAATGGCTAGACCTCAAAAAATTGCAGAATGTGTCCGCTTATCTGTTGTTCTTTCCAAGGCACAAGCAAATCGAGTTAAGCATATGGCGATTCAAATGAGTGCGCGAGAAGGGCGGCAGATCACAGTTTCTGAAGCAATTCGCATGGCAGTCGAGAGTCTTTACCCACTTCCCAAGAACATGCAAACAGATCTTTTTAAGTAGCAGCTATAGCCAAGCTGGCATTTCTGATACACTAGCCTCTTTGACGTATTCCGTTTGCTGTCCCCTTTCATTTGTTTTGGGTGAGGATGATGGCAAGAAATTAACAGCATGCACCATGACGGAAAGATTAACGTCATAAGTACCATCTTTCTTTTGATAAGGCTTAGGTTTCAGGAGTGTGCCTGTGACTTGTATCAATGATCCTTTATCTAAATAATCTAAGATTTTATTTCCCTCAGCACTCATCCAAAGGCAGTTGTACCAGGTTGTTTCACCTTCTCCATTTTTCTTGCCTTCCGAAAAAGCTATGGAAAACGATGTGTAAGGAGATCCGTTTTTTGAGAATTTCTTTTCTGGACGATTCCCAAGACGCCCGTTGAGTACTACTAAAACCATTTTTTCTCCATAAATTTAATAGTAATATTATACACATTCATGATAGAATGTAAAGCAGAAATAAGCTCAACAATATATTGTAAGCGTATTTTTTAACAAAAATTATCAAAGAGAAATGAAAATGGAAATTGAATGTGTCGAATTCTACCCATCTGAAAACACGAAAGAAATAACTGGAACCTTAAAAATTGCCCTTCCTAAACTAGGTGTAGGCATTTTAGGCATACTTGCTAAGAAGAACAAAAACCGATGGTTTTTTGCTCTTCCTGGTAGGGTGTCCACTCATCATGAGACAAAACTACCGATCCGATATACCTTTTTTCATTTTGTCAACCCATCTCAACAGAAAGAATTGATGGCCGAAATTCATAGAAAGGGGCCACCCTTCATCGAGTCATGGCTTGAAAAGCAAGCTTCAAATCCTGCGTTTAAGGCGTCAAAATCGATTGATCAGGACCATTCTATTACCAAACAGCAAAAACGCAATGATGAGCCTATAAACGCGGTTGAGAAACTTGCAAAGTTGGAATTTCGCGATCCTCCCCCAAGGAAACAGACAGCCTTTCTACAGAACAAATTGAAATGTTCTCACAGATAAAGAAAACAACTATCTCTTGGAAGGAAAAATGAGCTGTGAAATGAATGCTTGAACTTTTCCATGGAAAAGATTCTTGATAAAATTCTTTTTTAACCTTAATATTTTAAAGTAGAAGGTAATGCTTTTAACGAACCATTTAAATTACAAAATAATGGCAAGATGAGGGTGTATGAACGATCTTGAATTTACCGAACTTTTAAATGATTTGAAAAAAGCTTCTGATAAAATTTGGGAAGCGAAACTAGCATTACATGACCTTTCAGGAGTGTATGCGCCTCTCTGTATCGATCTTCTTGTAAAGTCTCGCCATATTCCAAAGCTTATCAATAATCGTATCGAAAGGCGTCAAACAGAAACAGGACTCGACGTTGTGAACCCTGATTTTTGGGATGCTGAGATGATTATCGCTCTCCACGAGTACTTTGAAAGCAACTTTCCTAGAGAGGTGATGAATGCCGGCTAAAATGGGACACGAACCATTCAATAAAAATGGCGAAGGTGGTCGCCCAAGGATATATGATGATAGCTTTGTTGAAGGCGAAATTATTGAATTGGAAAATTGGATGGGCGAGCGCCAGGAAAATATATTCATCGAGGATTTTTGTTTAAAACGCGGATATAGTCCACAACGATTAAGTGAATTTGTTAAACAAAATGAAAGGTTTTCGGAAGCGTACGAACTATTTAAAACACGACAGAAAGTAGCTTTATTTAAAGGCGGCCTTACTAAGAAATTTAGTTATCCGATGTGTGCTTTAATATTATCTCATTCGCATGGTGTAGTTGCAAAAACAGAAACAAAAGTTTCTGGTGATACTATCAATCCTTTGAGTTTTATTCTAAACACAATTGACGGTAGCAGCAAGGAGCTTGTGAATGAGACAGAGAGTTGAAGATTTAGGTCGCTTAGCGGTTTTAATACAAAATTTGCTCGATCATCAACTCTTTGATGAAGGTTCTTTGCCTCGTAGACCAAAAGACTATTGGGAATGGTTTACCTCGCTTTCAGAGGATAAACAAGTGGATGTCTTACATTCCTGGGCTTATGGCATCGACAATTTGAAAGAGAAGCTTTATGAAATGCTATCTATAGCTGAAGGGACCGATGTTTTAAATGAACAAGAATGACATCGAAATAGCTAAAAAACTTATTGAAGATCCATTGTGGAGGTTAAACAATTTATATTGGATTGTGGACAAGCGAGGGGCCAAGATTAAGTTTATGCTTAACTGGGCTCAGAAAGAATTGTACGACAATATGTGGTATTGCAATCTAATCTTGAAGGCTCGTCAACTTGGTATGAGCACATTTGTTACGCTTCTCTTTTTGGATCGTTGTTTGTTTAATTCGAACGTTTCTGTCGGAATCGTTGCACACACAATCGAGGACGGACAACAAATGTTTCGTCGCGTGAAATTCGCGTATGATTGCCTTCCCGATAGTATTAAGGATCATATTAGTGCTGATAACGATACAAGCCAAATGCTTAAATTTTCAAATGGATCTAGTCTACGTGTAGGGACTTCCTTGAGATCTAGCACAGTCCAATACTTGCACATTTCAGAATTCGGAAAGCTTTGTTCTAAATTTCCAGAAAAGGCCAGAGAGGTTATTACAGGGGCGTTAAATACAATTTCTTCAGGGCAATATGTTTTTATTGAATCGACAGCTGAAGGCAGAGATGGCGCATTTTTTGATATGGTTAACCGTGCTAGAGCGCTTCAAGAAAGCGGAACTAAGCTAACACCTCTAGATTATCGCTTTTTCTTTTTCCCTTGGTGGAGGGCTCCAGAATATCGGCTGCAAAATTCAGTTCCCATTCCACAAGAAACGGCTAAATACTTTGAGGAGCTGGAATCTCAAAATATTGCCCTCTATCCTGCTCAAAAGTTCTGGTATGTGAAAAAGCAAGAGACGCAAAACACGGATATGATGCGTGAGTATCCTTCTACACCTGACGAAGCCTTTCACACAAGTCTTGAAGGGGCATACTATTCCCGTCAAATGCTTGAGGTACGCAAAGAAAAGAGAATAGGTCATATTTCTCATGATCCTTGCGCGTTGGTAAGTACCTCGTGGGACTTGGGATTCGGCGATTCAACGTCAATATGGTTCTGGCAAATATGTGGGAAGGAAATTCATCTCATTGAATATTATGAAAACTCTGGTGAGCCACTCACATACTATCTTAAATACCTTCAAGATCGACCTTATCAATATGGAAAACATCTTGTTCCGCATGACGCAAGTGCCCATGAATATTCTACAGGGCAAACGAGAATAGAAGTAGCGCGAAAGTTAGGTGTAACCTTCTCCTTAGTGCCTAATATTAGCATTGATGAAGGGATTGATGCAGTTCGCCATATGCTACGCCGATGCTGGTTTGATGAAGAGAAGTGTTCGACCGGAATTAATGCTTTAGAAGGCTACCGAAGGCAATGGAATGAGGCTCAAGGTTGTTGGTCATCTAAGCCTCATCATGATCAATTTTCTCATGGGGCCGATGCTTTTAGAATGATGGCAGTTGGATTAAATCGGGTTGAAAGAAGCAGCGATCCTGTTGACGCACGCACACTTGGGCATTCCCATCTTAGACCGCAAACCGGAAGTCAATATTCAGGCTCAATGCCTGCCTATATGCCAAACTATGACGCAAAAGATGCTTTTCATGGACAATATCCTTTGGGAGGAAAAACCAGCAATTTTTAAGGAGAAAAATCGCTTTATTTTATAGCCAAAAGCCTGTTTTTGTGATAGAATCCTGTTTAAAAGGTGTTCTCAATGAAAATGATAGAGTTCGAAAATCTTCCGATGGATCGAAAAAGTCTTGCGGAAGCGATTTCAGAAACACCTCTAGACATGCGTATGGATTACGTTAATGAGATGAGTACGATGAAAGGCCATCTTGAAAAATGTATTCAGATTATTTCTGCCTCAAACGATTGTGCTGAAGCTTTGCTTGAGCTGGTTTCTGAAGAGGTATTTCATCATATTCAGAGCGTTGTTGAAAATCTTAATGCACCGGATGTTTTATCTAAAATTGATGCATTGATCGCTTCTTCATTTGGAAAAAAGAAGTTAAACGTTCCTCTAGCAAATCAAGAAAAATTAAACGAATTTTGTAATCGAGTTGGGAAGTTAAATGAAATTGGAAAATTGAGGAACGCGATTAATATTTATTTTCAATGTCGAAAGGATTTTGACGATATTCTGCAAGCGCTACTTTATTTCTATGGAAAGAAGGAGGATATGAAGGCCCTGAGAAGATACTTAAAGTATTTTTCTGATGAAAAACTTGATTCGATGATCTATTTGGCGATTAATGCGGAAAAACTCAATTAGAATGTATTCTGAGCAATATTTTTGCTTGTATAAATCGAGTTTTTGCTAAAATGGAGTTTAAAAATGAGGTGAATTATGGCCGTACAAATACTTCCAGCGAATCCTAAAAGATCGTTTGGCGAAAAAATAAATGCTGGACTTGGGTATGGTCTAAACGCATTAGAAAATTTCATGAATCAAAGACAACAAGAGCAAAAGGCCGTTAATGAATATGAGCAGGAGAATGAAACTTACAAGTCACTCACGGGTCGAGATCTTTCTAAAAATCCAAAGACCAGAGAAAAAGAAATTGAATATGCTTTGAGAGGAGAGCAAGAACTTAAAAAAGGTGAGTTCAAGAAGAAAACTAAAGCTGAAGAAGCCGCTGAAAAGCTTCGTGGTGAAGACAAGACACAAAAGCAATTGATGACGTTTGCTGATAAATTAGAGGCGAAAGATCCCAAATTTGCAGGTATAGCAGATGTTTATCGCTTAGACATACCTCTCGATCAGAAAACAAAAATCGTACAATCCATTACAGGTACAGACATTTATCGTGAAGACCAGCAAAGACGATTGATGCTTGATAGCACATTAAAACGTTATAATTTGCGCCTGAAAGAGTTAGATGATGATATTAAAAGCATAAAATTCCCTCTGACACGAGACAAGGAAGCATATACCGCTTTAGTGCAACAAAGATCTGCCTTGCGTAATGAGCGTGACCAACTCCTTGACTTTAAGTCGTTGAACTATGAGGACGATGAGGAAAACGATTTTGAATCCGACGAAGAGGCTATGATTGAAGACGAAGAAGAGAGCCCCAAAGTTGCGTTTAATCCTAAAAATGAAAAGCACCAGGCTGTTGCGAAGAAACTTTATGAAAAATACCGTGACAAGGAAAAGGTACGCAAAGAGTTAATGAAGCATTTTAAAGGACTTTAAACCATGCTTAAAACAGATCCACTTTCATTTCTTGATGATGGGCAACCCGAAAAGCCTGCAAGTAAACGCTTCAATAAATCCACAGAATCAGACCCCCTTTCATTCCTAGATGAGCCTTCAGAATCATTAGCAAAATCATCCGATCCACTATCATTTCTTGAAGAACAAAAAGAACCCGAAGGCAATGTTTTTGCTATTAAGCCGTTCAAGAAAGGCGAGAAACTTTTGGACATCTACACGCCAGCAGAAAAAACACCGGAAGAACTAAAGGGTATGTCACTTCAAGAGCGCCGAGAGTATGCAGAAGATCTCAATCGCATGCGAGAGATGCAGCAAAGCCGAGGATTTACTAAGGGGGCATTAAGTGGTCTTACTTTTGGTGCTACCGAGCATATTCCTGAGCTAAAACCAGATGAAGAAGATCTTATGGTTGGTTTAGGGCATATTGTCGGCTCTTTCCTTCCAATCCAGGGGCTTTACAAATTTATTGGTGCACCACTTGTGAAATTAGCCAGTAAGTCACCAATTGCAAGACAAGGATTGGAGTCGCTCGCTCGGATGACGGGTTTCGGCCTTACAGGTGCCGCACACAAGGGAGTAACTGAAGCGGTTAAGGGTGAAGTGCCAACCACTGAAGAATTAGCGAAGGAAGGGGCTTTATGGGCCGGAATCGATGCTGGTCTGCAAGCATTAGGTATTGGAGTTGCGTTCGGTCGATCTGTTAGAAATATTGCCGAAGCCGAAGGTATCACTGCAAAAGAAGTGCTGTCTCGTCTCTGGGATTCTACAAAAAATTTCGTTAAGCTGAAGTTCGGACGATCTGTCAAAGGCGAAGTCCTTCCTGAAGATGCTGAAGTACTATTTCAGGAAGCAAAAAAAGCCGAATCTGCCATCAAGCCTAAAGAAACAGAAATTGAAGTCAGTCCAGTGGAAGAGAAAGCAATGCAGCCTAAAGAGGCTAAACCTACCATTCGGCCCGTTGAGTCAGATATAAGTCAGGCAATAGAAGAGACCACTCCTACTCAGGAAACATTTACAACTTCTAAAGGGTCGACTTATCAAGTTAATGCGGATGACACTACTACTAGGACGAAATCTGCACGCACAGAGCATCCTGCCGAAGAAGGCATTCAACCTCAAAGTGAAAAGACTTGGTATGTGACCCCAGAAGCATCTGTCAAGCTAGGTGAGATTCAAACTAAGGGCGAAGAAAAAGGCATTGTTGAATTACCAAATGGACAACTTGGCGTTCAGTACCTAACTGGCAAAGATGGCGGAAAGATCGAGCAAAGAACGCTTGTAGATTTTTCAGCCGAACCAAAAGAGGGAATGATTCCTGTCGAAGTGTGGGATGGCGGTAAGAAAGTCCATTTCGGAAACCAGATAGTCAAAATTGAAAGACCGAAACTAGTTGAAGCTAAGCCTCAAGAAATGGAATGGAAGTATACTCGTGAAGACTTCCCGACAAAGGAAGAAGCTCAAGAATATCTAGATCATTTACAAAAGTCTCTGACGAAGACCCCTGAAGTACATAAACCAAATTTAGAAAGAGACATCGAGAATCTAGAAGAAATTGTTTCAGGATTCAAGAAAGAGGAAGCACCTGAAGCTCTTTCTTCCAAGATTACTTCTAAAAAACATACGCAAGTACCACCAAGGAATACAAGACCGCTCCAGCCAGTTGTAGGCAAAAAACAGGCTGTGGCGCGCTCAAAGATTATCGATCGCTTCCGCAAGGCATTTACAGACCCTATCCGCTTAGGTAAGATCAGCCAAAGGAAAACTGCTGGTATCCATAAGATATGGCCAAAGGTCACTCGTCTTCTCAAAGACAACGACGTGGAGACCGCAGCTCATGAGATAGGCCATAATCTTCACACCACGCTTTATGGAGGAAATGCAAAGACCTCTCAAGAACAGACTAGAAACATCGATGCGGCTTTGCACCCTTATCTCGATGAATTGAAGCCTCTCGCCCATTATGAGCCTTGGGGCATGGAAGGTTTTGCTGAGTTCACACGACTCTATGTCACCAATCCCGAAGTGGCCCAAGAACTAGCCCCTAAGTTCTATGCCAAATTTGAAGCTGATCTCGATGCTCAATATCCAGAGATGAAAAACGCCCTTTTAGAAGCTAGAGAGTACTATGATGCTTATTTGCAGGGCACTCCTCAAAGTCGCATCAGAGCTCAGACCAGCTATGGCAGCGACAAAGGCAAGCTTGCCAATATCATTGATGGTGTGAAAAAGTACCTTAATCCCGATTTTCTTAAGACGCAATTTTTGGACGACATTTATCCAGCTAAGCGATTAGTTGCAGAAGCATTTGACATTCCTATTTCCGCAGTAGAGAACCTAAAGGATGAGCGAAATTTGTATCGTGCTCTTCGCGTCCTTAAGGGGGCTGTTGGTAAGGGCGACGTATTTGTCCTTCATGAGACATTTAACGCTAAGACCCTGGACAAGATCAATGGCAGTCTTAGAGATATTCTGAAGCAGCTTCCTAACGAAGAGGCTTATCGTGAATTTAACGACTACCTGATTGCTCGAAGGGCACTTGAAAAGACAGCACAAAACATTGAAACGGGTATTAATTCAGGTGATGCGATTGCAGTTGAAGAAGATCTAAAGCCAAAGTATGGGAAACTCGCCAAAGAGTTGGACAAGTACAATGATTCCCTTTTGAACTACGCTAAAGATTCGGGGCTTCTTTCTGCTCAGCAATACAAAGCAATAAAAGAAAATAACGTCTTGTACACCCCTTTTCAGCGTGTAATTGAGCCCAAAAAAGGCGGTATTGCATCAGGTGGTGGAAGGCTGCAAGCTGGCAAACCAATCAAGCGCATGAAGGGATCTACTCGCGACATTATTGCCCCTGTAGAATCGATTATCAAGAACACCTATGCCATCATACTCAATGCAGAAAAGAATCTTGCTGGCCAAGTCTTAGCTAAAATTGCCAAGATGAAGAATATGGGCGGCTACGTCGAGAAAGTGCCAACGCCTATTAAATTGAAAGGGAAAGTTGAAGGTGAACAAGTCTCAAAAGAGCTTGCAAAACGGTTCGAGCAAGAAGGTTTGGGTGATTTGCTTGAGCACGATAGCAAAGGAAACCCTATTTTAAGAGAAGATATTGCTGACGCTGTTCCTGAAGTATTTCTTCGATTTGGAGCTGGTCAATATCCAGCAGGTGAAAACATCGTTACAGTGTACTTTGGGGGAAAGCCGGCGTTTTATGAGGTTTCGCCGGATCTCTTTGAGATGTGGAATAAGGGCATTTCACCTTATGAAGCGGGCTTGCTTACGAAAATACTACGCATTCCTGCAAGGGGATTAAGAGCAGGAGCTATTCTAAACCCTAAATTCATACAGAAAAACTTTATTCGTGATACGTGGGGAAGCTGGCTATTTACAAAATATGGCAAGTCAATCAAAGATCCTGTGGGCCTTTTTATTGATACCCTCTACAGTCCTCTTTCAATGCTTTCTCAAGCAGCAGGAAAGGGCAAGCTTTACGTTGAGTGGATGAAGTCAGGTGGTTCAATGTCTACGATGCAGTCATTAGACAGAGAATCTGTAACGAGAAAGCTATCTGAAGTGCGCGGTCAATGGCAAGGGGTGCGCCCTATCCAATGGCTAAGAAAAGCAGGCGAGATTAGCGAAGAGGTTAACCGTCTTTCAGAGTTTGGTAAAGCCCTTGAAGTTGAAGGAAAAACAAGACTTGGGAGAGAGATCGCTGCATTTGCTTCTAGGGACTTGAGCATTGATTTTGCAAAGATGGGTATGCAAACCAAGGCGCTTAACCAGATAATTCCTTTCTGGAACGCAACTGTGCAAGGCGGTGACAAGCTACTACGAACGCTATTTAATACTGAAGACAGAAAGAATTTTCTTCCTCGAATCATTGGATTCATCGTGCTCCCATCCCTCATGCTAGCATGGCTGAACAAGGATGATGAGAATGTTAAAGAGTTCTACGAAGAGGAAAAGGACTTTAACTTTATCGTACCTGTCAATGGCGAGTACCTTAAAATCCCTGTACCCTTTGAAACCGGTGTAATGGCTCACGGTCTTACTCAGCGCATGTTCAACTATTTCATGAAGAAAGATCCTGAAGCCTTTGAAAAGTTCATGGGCAGCGTTATGGATGCTATGATGCCAGGATTTATTCCAACGGCCGGCCTTCCATTTTTCGAGACATGGGCGAATAAAAACTTCTTCACTGGTGGCAGAATCATTCCTAGAGCCCAAGAGGATCTAATTGCTAGGTATCAATACAAAAATAATACTTCACAAGTAGCTCGCTTGATAGGCCGTGCTATGACATACATGCTTGGGCAAGAAACTCGATCAAAAGCAGCTTCACCGGCAATCATTGATCACTTTATCAATAGTTGGGGTGGTGGTCTTGGTCAATTGATAATTAAGATATCCGATACCTCTCTAGAATCCGCAGGGCTTAGCGACAAGATAGCAGGGCCTCAGCAAGCGATCACTGAAAGATTTGGTCTCGACGCCTTTTCAGCGCGATTCCCAAGAGCTAGCACGCGCAGCATTGAGAAGTTCTACGACAATTATGCTGATGCTACCGCTAGACAAAAGTCATTCAAGTACGCCGAAAAGATGGAACTTGGAACGCCTGAAGAGCTGGAAGGCTCCTATAAGCGCTTTGAAAAGATCTATGACTACAACACCTTGCAGCATGCTTATAAGGCAATGCAATCATGTCAGAAAGAGATTAACAATATCTGGAACGATCCTGCTATCGAACCAGAGCTTAAAAAGCAGTTTATCGATGATCTTTACATGCAGATGATTGAATTTGCCAGAGCAGCTAATGAGGACATTCGGAAGTATCGTTTGGTGCAAAATGAATAAACAATGGTATTAAAAATTAAAGTCTTTATATTTTAATATGGTTGTCGATTATACCGAAGATTTTTTTTGCAGGTTTAACTACAAAACTGCTAATTTTTATTACAATTTTCAATAAATTATCGAATCAAGTAGCATGTATCCTACGAATTTTCACCAATGGATATCAAAGTGGTAGAGAAACCTGATTTCATCAAAGCAGAAAAAGAGGCTCTAAGAGTTTTAGATGAAAATTTTATTCAAGCTCCTCCCATTCCTGTAAGAGACCTTCTCGAATTTGCGGGATTGGGAATAATTGAATCTGAATTTGAAGATGGGGGCATTTCTGGAGTAATTAATTTGGAAACTAAGTACTTATATATAAATACCAATGATTCTTTTGAAAGAAAAAGATTTACCATCGCTCATGAATTTGGTCATTGGGTTCTTCATAAATCCCAAATGGAATTAAACAAAGAAATCGCTATTTTCTATCGAAAATCTATAGGTATTGAAGAGAATATATGGGAACAGGAAGCAAATTGTTTTGCTGCGAATCTTTTAGTTCCTGAGCATATGCTTAAAGAGTTTATTGCAGAGAATAAAGACGGTCTTATAAGTGATGCAAAATTAGCAGAACTTTTTGAGGTGTCTAGGCCAGTTATAGGCTATCGTCGAAAATTCCTGGGGATTTGATGGAAAAAAATAAAGATGAAAATTCTGAATATGACCATGCTTTGAAACAAATTGAACGCCAACGTAAAGCTGTTGTTGATTCTTTCCAACATGAAGAAACAATGGATGCCTTGATAAAATCTTTATCTAAGCGCTCTGATTTTGCACCATTGATTATAACAGCATTGGTAAAAAATGCATATTTTTGGGTGAAATTTCTTGTTGTAATCATTCTTGCGGTAATTTTAATTGTGAAGTTTCCCGAGGTTGCCACGTGGGTGTTATCCTTAATAATTTCGAAAAACGCTTAAGTGTATATCCTAGGACATTCTATTTTCG
>Ga0247778_1000933_pt1 | contig 19536 bp, 15 predicted proteins | sample UWRJL049202B5_FD_179939 | JGI IMG/M metagenome (GOLD analysis project Ga0247778, IMG submission 179939) | Plant litter microbial communities from Arlington Agricultural Research Station in Wisconsin, United States - UWRJ-L049-202B-5 | ecosystem: Environmental > Terrestrial > Plant litter >... | reverse complement strand
CAATCACTAACTCAACGCTCAACTCACCTCTCACCACTAACCCACTCACCACTGACCACTCACCACTCACCACCTCACCACCTCACCTTATCCGCCACGAATGACCCGATGCGGTACCCCTCCTCCAAACCATATCGGATGGCCGGCATAAAATGAATACCCCCGTAGAACCGGCTGATGGCAGCCTCATCCGCCGCCCCCCTGAAAGAGGCAAAGCGCCGGGGCGGGATCCCGAATTCCATCTCCGTAGAATCGGTAAAGGAAAAATTTTCTCCGAAGAGCCGCGTCAGCAGGGTTGCCGCACAGGCAGAGACAACACTATGTCCACTGGTATATTCCGGGAACGGAGGAGTCTGCAACAACGGCATCCAATCCGCATTGATATATTGATTGATATAGGTCTCCGGGCGAATGGCCTTACTCCTGTATTTCTCATCCCAGCAACTGATAAAGGCATCGGCAATAACGACAGATACAGCCGCATAAGCCGCCGCCGACCGGATATAATCCGCATGTGCCTCCCTGCAGGCTACCCCCGTAATATTCATCCAATGGCCCCCCGGCGATATTTTCTTTGTGGCGAACATCACATGACCGTTCACATTCATCTTGAAAGGATTACAGTCCCAGAAATTCGCAATGGCTTGCTGCTCGGGGCTCAGCTTGCTGCCCGCCGTAAATACCTCCAACGCATCCTGGTAGAACAGGCTGCCTTTCTCCGTCGAATAGGGCGTGGGCGGATGAGGGACAAATTGCCGGGCCGAATCCAGCACAAAGGTCCGCATCTCGCTCCAATGCGGCTCTATCGCTTTCATATAGGCAGGCGGAGTAGGCTTCCAGCTCCCCGTCTCATCATTCACATCGTATTTAGGATAGCTGCGGGTCTCTTTATAATGATCGCCCGCAGACCAGGCAATGATCTGCCCCGCAACCTTCTTTCCATAATCCAGGGAATTTGCATAGACCTCCGCAGACAGCCCCCTTGCCCGGATCTCCTCCAGGATATCCGTCCGGAAAGATTCCACTGTAGCCTCGGAAATCACCATGGCCTTGCCAACCAGCAAAATAGCCTGCACCGCCGCCAGCGAAAAATCAATGGACTTGCCGGCTTCAGGCCCCGCTACCCCGCTAAAAGCATGCAGTTGCCCCCCCAATCCCTTACAACCCGGATCGCCATTTCGCGCCGCCTCATAACCGGCAACACTCATATAGGCATAGATCCGGCTGGCCACCGGCGGCGAAAAAATATCATGCACCATCACATCCGTCACAGCCTTCATCGACCGGTGGATATATTGCGCATCCCCCGCGGGAACCTGGGCAGTACATACCCAACACCACAAACAAAAAGAGACAATGAACAATATCCTTATTTTCATATAGCCAGCATTATTCGGGCAACTTAGCGCAACAGCCCATTTTGGTGTATCAAAATCTGATCATTTTCTATTCAGGGCGTTACATCCCCGGCCCCCTTTATCAAATGCCTTATCTTGCATTACCGAAAACGATTACAAAAAAGACGCTCATATGACATTCCGTGTCGCTCCCAGCCTGCTGCTGCTAACCATGCTAACCCTCAGCCGGAACGCATTGCCCCAATCCACCCGCTTCCGCCTGCTTCCCCCTTCCCGGACAGGCATCAATTTCACCAACAGGATCTTCGAGAACGATTCCCTGAATATACTGAATCAGGCCAATATCTACAACGGCGGCGGCGTCGGCATCGGCGATTTCAACAACGACGGACTGCCCGATATCTTCCTGTCCGGCAACATGGTATCCAACAGGCTCTACCTCAACAAAGGTAACCTGAAATTTCAGGACATCACAGACCGGGCAGGCGTCGGAGGCCTCGGCCATTGGTGTACCGGCGCCACAGTCGTCGACATCAACGGAGACGGACTCATGGACCTCTACGTGTCGGCATCCTTCCGCAAAGACCCATCGCTAAGGACCAACCTGCTGTATATCAACCATGGAAAGGATAAGGACGGCATCCCCGTCTTTAAAGAATCGGCAAACGAATACGGGATCGCCGATACCGGCTACAGCACCGTGGGCGTTTTCTTTGACTATGACCATGACGGAGATCTCGACCTCTACATCGTGACCAACCAACTCAATGATCCGAAGACACCCATCCGCTTCCGCCCAAAAGTAGTCGACGGCAGCGCCCTGAACAACGACCGCCTCTACCGCAACAATGGCAACGAAACCTTCACCAACGTGACAAAAGAGGCCGGCATCCTCATCGAGGGATGGGGCCACGCAGCCTGTATCTCCGACTTCAACCAGGACGGCTGGCCCGACATCTACGTCAGCAACGACTTCGTATCGAATGACCTCTTGTATATCAACAACCACGACGGAACCTTCACCAACAGGCTGGGCGAATATTTCAGCCACACCGGCTGGAACGCCATGGGTACCGACGTGGCCGACTTCAACAACGACGGATGGGCCGACCTCATTTCACTCGAAATGCTGCCGGAGAACAACCTCCGGAAAAAAAGGATGCTCAGCGGCAACGAATACTATAATTACTTCAACAGCAGCCGCTTCGGCTATACCCATCAGTACGTCCGCAATACCCTGCAGCTAAACCGGGGCATGGGCCCGGATGGACACCCCGTCTTCAGTGAAGTAGGATTCATGGCCGGTATCTATGAGACGGACTGGAGTTGGTGCCCCCTGGCAGCAGATTTCGACAACGACGGACTGCGCGACCTCGTGATCACCAACGGCCTGCCCCGCGACGTAACCGACCTGGACTATGTCGCCTACAACAACGGCCAGGGAGGCGGTACGGCAAACCTATCCCTGAAAATGGTAGACTCCCTGCCGGTCGTCCGTCTTCCCGGCTACAGCTTCCGCAACAAAGGAGACTGCGTCTTCGAGAACACCAGCACCGAATGGGGCTTCACCCATCCCTCCTTCTCCAACGGCGGCGCCTACGCGGACCTGGACAACGATGGCGACCTTGACCTGGTCATCAATAACATCAATGACCTGGCCTTCGTCTACGAAAATACCTCCGGACATACATCTCACTGGCTCTCCGTCATCCTGAAAGGCGAAGGGCTGAACCGCGACGGCATCGGCGCCACCCTGCGCATCTACTACGAAGGCGGCAAACAACAATTATACGAACACCAGCCCACCCGCGGCTATATGTCCACAGACGACTACCGCGCCCACTTCGGACTGGGCGCCGCAGTAAGATTGGACTCCCTGCGGGTAAGATGGCCCGATGGAAAGACCCAGGTGCTGACAGGATTGGACGTGGATCGCACCCTCACCGTCAACCAAAAGGATGCCGCAGGCTATATCCTTCCCGCCAACGCAATACCCGTCACCCCCCTGCTCCGGCAGGCATCCACCGAATACGGTATAAAATTCCGGCACGAAGAAAAAGACGTCATCGACTACAATATCCAACCCGCCCTCCCGCACAAACTAAGTCAATACGGCCCCGGCATCGCAGTAGGAGATGTAGACGGTAACGGATGGGAGGACTTTTACATAGGGGGCTCCGTCGGCCATACCGGCATGTTCTTTCTCCAGGATGCAAAAGGAAATTTCACCCTCGACTCTACACGCCTGCCCCTCGCAGACAAACACCCGGGAGAAGACATGGGCCTCCTCTTCTTCGACGCAGACGGAGACGGCGATCCGGATCTTTATGTCGTCAGCGGCAGTTACGAACTCCCGCCCAATCATCCCGCCGCACAAGATATTCTCTACTTCAACGACGGTCAGGGTCATTTTACACCCAGGTTCGAGGCCCTGCCAAAAATGTTCAGCAACGGCAGCTGTGTAAGGGCCGCCGACTTCGACGGCGATGGAGACCTCGACCTCTTCGTCGCAGGCCGCGTGGTCAGCGGTTCCTACCCCACCGCCCCCCGGTCCTACCTCCTGGAAAATCACGCCGGCAGCTTCTTCGATGTCACAAAAAGATGGTGCCCGGAACTACAGAACATAGGCATGATCACCGATGCCCTCTGGTCAGACTTCGATGGAGATGGCCACGCCGACCTCGTCCTGACCGGCGAATGGATGCCAGTCACCTTTCTCCGGAATAATGGCAACAGTCTCAAAAATATGACCGACTCGACAGGCATCGGCGACCATACCGGCTGGTGGAACAGCCTGGTGGCAGGAGACTTCGACAACGACGGCGACATCGACTACATCGCAGGCAACGAAGGCCTCAACACCAACTACCAGGCCAGCCCAAAAGAACCCATGACACTCCTCGCAAAAGACCTGGACAACAACGGCCTGCTGGATGCCATGGTCTTCTGCTATATGAAAGCCGAGGACGGCAGCCGCCGGCCCTTCCCGATGACAGCAAAAGATGATATGGTGAGCCAGATGATCAGCATCCGGAAAAAATACCCCTCCTACAAAGCCTATGGCATGGCTGCCATGGATGACCTCTGGAGTCCCGCAGATAAAGAAAATGCACAAATACTCCGTGCAACAGATATGGCCAGCAGCTATATTGAAAACCTGGGCAACGGTAAATTCTCAATCCACGCCCTGCCGGCCGCAGCACAGACCGCTCCCGTCTATGGCATGGCCACCGATGACCTCGACGGAGACGGCAACCTCGACCTCCTATTGGTCGGAAACGACTATGGCATGGAACCCTACAGCGGAAGACAGGACGCCTTCATGGGGCTATATATGAAAGGAGACGGTAAAGGAAATTTCACACCTCTGCCGATCGCCGCCTCCGGGTTCTACGTAAAAGGAGACGCAAAAGGACTCATAAAAATCCATACGGCCCGCAACGAAGATATCTACATCGCCACCCGTAACCAGGACAGCCTCATCGCATTCGGCCTATCCCTTCCCGGTCAGTCATCTCTTCCCAGCCAGTCATCTTTTCCCGGCCAGTCTTCTCTTCCCGGTCAGTCATCCCTCCCCAGCCAGTCTTCCCTCCCCAGCCAGTCTTCCCTTCCCGGTCAGTCTTCCCTTCCCGGCCAGTCTTCTCCCCGGCCGGAACAGACCATCCACCCAACCAATCGCTGGATCGACCTCCAGCCACAGGATTTCTCCGCCGACCTCGTCTCCCGCGATCAACACAAAAAACACATCGAATGCTATTACGGCTCGACCTACCTCTCCCAATCCTCCCGGAAATTACGCCTGGATAAAGACGTCATAAAAGTCACCATAACGGATTTCCGGGGCAATAAAAGAGAAGTCACCCCATAAACCGTATCTCGAACTCCGTCACCCCCGAACGCACAGTCCTCAGAGAGAAATGAAATCCGTGATTGATCAGTATCTCCCGGATCAGGGTAAGACCAATCCCCTGCCCATGCTGCTTCGTACTAAAAAAAGGAGAAAATAATTGCACCGACACCTCCTCAGCAATACCACCCCCCGTATCACGGATCACCAGCCTCCCGGACCGCGGCTCCGGAATAATGGTGATAACCCCCACCCCATCGATGGCCTCAAAAGAATTCTTTATGATATTGATAAACACCTGCTCCAACTGCTGCCCATCCGCCTGGATCTCCCAGGACAGACCCGCCAGGGCCCTCGTATCCAGGCTCACCTCCGGTTCCGCCCGCATCCGCATCAGATCAGCCACATCCTCCAACAAACGGCAAAGATTGACCACCCGCTTATCCGGAAGAGGCAGCCGCACCACATCGGCAAAATTTCGCATAAAATAATTCAGGTTCGTATTCCGCTGAATGGCCACGCGTAATGCATTACCCAGGTCACCGGTTTTTCCGGCCTCATCTCCGTCACCGCCCTTACCAGCCCCATCTCCATTCTCACCCGGCTCATTGCCTCCCTTACCAGCCCCATCTCCATCCTTTCCAATCCTCCCATCTCCCCTCATCTTCGATTGCAGCACAGACCCCATGATCGAATTCACCGGCCCGATCGTATTGTTGACCTCATGCGCCATCATCCGGATCACCTTCCCATAAGCCCGCTTCTCCGCAGCAAGGATCTCTGCAGTCACCTCCTCGATCATAATAAAATAATGGACAAAGCCCCGGTCGATAAAATGCGACTTCTGCAGTTTATACGTCTCGATCCCGTTCACAGCCACCACGCCGCTCTCCCCGCTCCGCAACTTCACCATCTCCCGGATCAAAGAGTCTGTCACCAGACCCGCATCCCCGGTTCCTCCCCCCAGCATCGACAGCGATTGCCCAAAGACACCCCCCTCATCCAGACCCAGGACCTGCAGGGCCTTCGGATTCACCCGGTATACCTTTTCATCTAGATCCAGCACCACGATACCCGTGGGACTGGTCCTTATCAACTTCTCCAGGAAGAAATGCTGCTCTTCCTGTCGCACACGCTCTTCCCGCAAATGATCCATCATATCATTATAGACCCCGATCAGCTTGTCCAGCTCGTACTTCCCCGTCAGCATGAATTTTACATTGAAATCCCGGTCCCGGATCGCATCCGCCCCCCGCACCAACGTCTGCAGCGGACGGATCAGCTGCAGATACAATTGCCAGGCCATCCCGATGGAAATAAGGATAAAGACCTCCGAAACGATAAAAAAAATGGGATACTCGCTGAATATCAGATACGACAACACCATGGCCAGGGCATGGAGGATGCTGACAAAGACAATATATTTAGTCCGCAGCCTCATCGTAGGGAATATTATATTTCTCCAATCTCCGGTAAAGAGCGCTGCGCGTGATCCCCAGCGACCTGGCCACCTTCGTGATCCGCCCCCGGTGAAATTCCAACGCCTTCCGGATCATCTGTATCTCCATTTCCTCCAGCGTCAGGGCGCCCACCTCCGGCAGACCTTGCGGGCCCGGCTTCTTATAGTCCTTGTCGATCTGGCCCCGCAGATCATCCACCGCCAGCACATCCTGCCGGCTGACCAGGACCGCACGCTCTACGATATTTTTTAATTGCCGGATATTACCAGGTAATGGCAACTGCTGCAGCCATTTTACAGCATCCGGCGTCACCTCCAGCCTTGGCCGGTTATATATTTCCCGGAGATTACGAATAAAATGATCCACCAACAGGGGCATGTCCCCGGCACGGTCCCGCAGGGCCGGCAGATGCAACCTTATCAGGTTGATCCGGTACAGAAGATCCTCGCGAAAGGTGCCCTGCCGCACCATCTCGGAAAGGTCCTTATTCGTGGCGCAGATGATCCGGATATCCACCGACTTGGTACGGCTGCTGCCCAATATCTCATAGGTCCTGTCCTGCAGTACCCTCAGTAATTTCACCTGGCTGCTCATATCCAGGTCCCCGATCTCATCCAAAAAGACCGTCCCCTTATTCGCCATCTCGAACCGTCCCACCCGGTCATAACGGGCATCTGTAAATGCACCTCTTACATGACCGAACATCTCACTCTCGAAAAGAGATGCAGAGATCCCGCCCAGGTTGACCTTACAAAAGGGTTTATTATTCCGCAGACTGTTCTGATGGACCGCCTCCGCGATCAGCTCTTTCCCCGTCCCACTCTCACCCGTGATCAGGACCGACGCATCCGTCCCCGCAACCCTTCCCACCGTCTCCAGGATCTCCAATATCTTCATATCATTCCCGATAATATGCTGGAACTGGTAAAGACTGTCCAGCTTCTTCCGGGGAAACCGCTCCGCCGGCCTGCCCTGCAGATCCAGCAGCGTACGCACAGACTGCAGCAGATGATCGTTACTCCAGGGCTTATTGATAAAATCATTCGCCCCCAGCTTCATCCCTTTTACCGCTAACTCGATGGACGCCCAACCCGTGATGAGAATAACCGGCAGGACCGGATAACCCTTCCGGATCCAACGCAGCAGCTCCAACCCCTCCTCTCCCGAAGTATCGATGGAAAAATTGAGATCAAGAATGACCAGGGAAGGACTGTCCGTCCCAAAGGCCTGCAGGGCCGCCTCCGGTGACCCGATACCCATTGTCGCATAGCCCTCATGCTCAAGGGCCAGCGCCAACGAAGTTCTGACAGCGATATCATCGTCTATTATAAATATCATGGATGCAATGGATCGCCCAAGTTAATATTTTTAATCCTCATGCAGCGCGACCGCCGGATAAATAGCAGCAGCCTGCCTGCCGGGATACAAACTACAGACCAATACCAGTAAATAGATGAACAAGACCGATAGCCCGATCGCAATGATATATACCACCCGTGGTAAATCGAATACATGCAGCAAAGGGAACTGGATAGCAAAGAATATCCCAATGATCAGGGCCAGGGTCGCCAGGATCAACGACTCGCTCACCAGTTGACCCGACACTGACCTGCCGCTGGCACCCACCGCACGACGTAGACCGATCTCGCCCCTCCGCTTGTTGATATTATACCACAACACCCCAAAAAGACCCAGCGCCACATTGATGATCAGGAAACCCGCCACGATGAGTGCAATGATCATCGGCACCAGCGTAAACTTATCCTTAACGGCCAGCATATCATCCAGGTGCAGGATCGCGATATTCGCATTCTTCATGGAGCCGGCCATCACGTTATACAACCTGCTCTCAAATGCCGCATCCGCATTTGGAGATAACCTGATCAGGATATGCTGGAGCCAATGAAAATCCCCCGTGTCCAGCTTCTGATAGACCGCGGGCAAGGGCCTGCTATAGGTGCCCTTGTCCTTGATATCGTTCACCACCCCCACCACCCGAAATTTTTCCTTATCATCCCAACTGCCCAGCAGCTTCCCGACCCCCGGCTCCTTTCCGAATGCCTCTTCCCGGAATGTCTCGTTGATAACGACCGGGTGATTCCTGGCCACAAGATCCTGTTTGCCCAACCATCGCCCCTCCAGCAGCTTACAGCCAAGCACCGCAGCATAGCTATCCTCCACGGAGAATACATCGACCCGGTTGAATTTTTTGTTCTGATAGTTATATCCACCCCCATTGGTCTGATTGGAGTATGGAGTATTGCCGCTGGACCAGCTCAGCTCCCGAATCTCCGGCATCCCCTTCAGCGTCTGTCTTAAAGTCTCGTAATACTGGACCATACTGTCTGAATTACCAAATTTCTCATGATTTTCATATTTCACCACCCACACCCTCTCATATTCAATCCCCATCGGCTTCATATAGTTCCGGTAAAAATAGACGATGCTGGAAAAAACAGCAAAGATCACCATAAAGGATACCAGCATCTCGAAGATCAACAGAGAATTCTGCCGCTTCTTATTCCAGATCAGTTTAAATAAATGCTTGAACATAATAAATTAATTTAAAAATTACGCCTTCAGGGCCGTCACCACATTCAGCCGGGACATCCGCCAGGCCGGGTATACACCCGACAACAGACCAAAGAAGATACAGGCCAGCAGGCTGTAGCATAATACAGACAGGTTGATCGATAACACCAGGTTATCGACCAGCTCCGCCTGATTCAATACCTGGATAATGACAAAAGAAAATACCACCCCGATCAGCCCACCCAGTCCCGTCAGGATAAGATTCTCCACGATGAACTGGTAGACCAGCGTGCGGGATGAGGCGCCAAAGGCCTTCCGGACACCGATCTCCGATGACCGTTCCATGATCCTCGTGACATTGATATTCATCAGGTTGACAGTCGGCAGCAAGGTCACCAGTATGACAAAGATCGTGATGGCTGTGATCGCATACAGCAGACCCGAACGCTCCTCGTGCCCCGTTCTTACATAGTTGAGAATAAAGGGATCCGCATGGATAAATAGTTCATCGAACTGATTATTCTCCATAGGGATCTTTTTAATCATCTGGTCCCATTCCTGCTGCATCGCCCCAACATCGGCACTCGACCGGGCCAGCAGAATGGCCATATAATGCCCCTGGTATCCCCGGTCCTTATAATCCGCCTTGGACATCGTAAAGGGCAGATAGACATCTTCATAGAAGATATAGGTCGTAGCCGCGATATTCTTCACCACCCCCGTCACCCGGTATTTCACATCATCGACCTCGATCATTTGCCCCACAACAGAAGGTAAGTTCCCAAAATACGCCCGCTTCATATCCTCCGTGATCACCGCCACAGGGTCCCTGTTGTCCACCTGCTGCCGCGTAAAGGCCTTACCCTCGATAAATTCATGTTCCAGCACAGTCCAGTAGGCCGCATCGGTATACTTATAGTTGATACCGACCTTCCTGTTATTAAGATAAGTATTGGTCGAATAATTCCCGGAAAAAATGGTCATCTCGACGGGTTTTTTCAGGCTGCTCCCAAAATGACGCAGAAAATAATAGGAAGGAGCTCCGCTGCTGGTATTGCCTCCCTTATGCCCCCTTTCTTCCAAGGAGCTGATGTACAGGCTGCGATCCCTCTTCCGGTCCGGATAATTATCCGTCGCGACCTTATCGACAAAGGCCGCCATTACGATCAGGATCGTCAACGTGAAGCTGATGCCGAACAGGCTGATAAAAGTGAAGAACTTTCTCCGCTTCAGCACCGCGATCGCAATCTTAAAATAGTTTTGTAACATAAGTTTTAATTCATAATTCAACATTCATAATTCACCACTCACTACTCACCACTCACCACTCACCACTCACCACTCACTGCACCTGACTTCCATCAAAAAGACGCACCAGCCGGTGGGTCTTTTTGGCCATATTTTCATCATGTGTCACCATGACGATCGTCGTCCCGTCATTCCGGTTCAACTGGACCAGGATCTCCATCACCTCATTACCCATCGCGCTGTCCAGGTTGCCCGTCGGTTCATCGGCCAAAATGATCTCCGGCCGGCCAACGATCGCCCGGGCAATAGCCACCCGCTGCTTCTGCCCCCCGGACAACTGACCTGGAAAATGCAACATCCGGTTGCTCAATCCCACCTTTTCCAGGGCTTCCGCCGCCAGCTTCTTCCGGCCCGCAGCCTTACTGCTCCTGTATAGCAAAGGCAGCTCCACATTATCCACCACATTCAAATCACCGATCAGATGATAGCTCTGGAAAATGAACCCAAGGGTCCTGTTCCGGAAATGCGCCAGCTGCTGATCCGAAAGATTTCCCGTCGCCTGCTCAGCAATTTTTACCACCCCCTTTGTCGGGGCATCCAGCAGCCCCATAATATTCAGCAAAGTGCTCTTCCCACAACCCGAGGGCCCCATGATGGAAAGGAACTCGCCCTTCCCGATATCCAGGCTGATGCTGTTCAACGCCAGCGTCTCGATACTGTCGGTACGATACCGCTTCTCAATATTTGCTAACCTTATCATATTCGTATTTTAAATGATTGAATTTATTGATAAACGATCTTTTCACCCTTTTCAAAATCATACAACGATAAATACCGCAGCTGATAATACGCACCCCAGAAATCCCGCAGCGCGGAAATATAATCCCTTTTGGCCTGATCATTCTCCTGGAAAGAGATACTGAGATCCGTAATGCTGAGATTACCCAGCACATACCGCTCCTTGGCGATCAGGTATTTTTCGCCGGCAATACTGTCCGCCTCCGCCGTCAGGGCCACCTGGTCCCGCATCATATCGAATAAGGTCACCTGCGTAACGATCTGCTGGATGAAATTCTGCCTGTCCTGCTCGACAGCGTATTCGGTCAGTTGCTGATTGGCCTGCGCCGTCTTTGTCCGCGACCGGGACCGCCCCCAGTCCATGATAGGAATGACAAAATTCAGTTGTAACACCTGCTGATCCTGCGGATCCTGGTATACCTTCCCGATACTGGCCGCACTCTTGGAATAACCCAGGTTGGCCGAGAGGGTTGCATTCAACCCATTGTCACCCTTCGCCTTCGCGACATCCCGTCTTGCCTCCGCCATCCTCCGCGAAAAGGCAATGGCATCACTCCGGTTGGCATAAGCCTCCGCCAGCACCTTATCGGTGGCTACCTTCATGCCGATGACCGCCGGCGGCAGTTGCAGGCTGACAGGCTCACCGCTGGACAAACCCGTATAGCTGCGCAGGTTCAGGGTGGCGATCTGCATGTCGCGCCGCGCAATCCCCACCGCCTTCCTTGCCTTCAACTGCTCCAGCTGCAGTTGCAGCATCTCATTTTTTGAGATCTTACCCAGTTCCAGCTTCTCATGCGCGATGGCGATGATATGCTGTGTATTGCTCAGGTTGGTTTCCGCAACCCGCAGATTCACCTGCGCCACCAGCAGATCGAAGAAATATCCAGTTGCCGTGATCGCCACAAGTTCCATCGACTCGATATAGGCCTGCCGGCTCTCATGATACTTCAGTGGCTCGATCTTCTTATCCCATTTGAGGGCATTGAACTGCCAGAGAGGCTGACTATATCCGATCCCATAAGGCACCCCGTTATACAGGACATTCTTCCGGTCGAAATCATCAAAACGCTGCAGTTGGGTCGTTCCATAAATTGCCCCCCCCGTGGCCGCAATACTCTGACTAAAGGCGAGATTCAAGGACGAATTGTCATTGTGCACAGGCTGGAACTCGATACTGCCGTTGGGCTGCAACACCTGCGAAAAGGTCTTGCTGTAACCGGGCAGGGTACCGCTGAGCGACAGTTGGGGCTGGTAATTGGACCGGTAGGTACGCCATTGCCAATACTTCGTCTCCCGGACCGTGGCAGCCTGCTTGCTGGCGATCGATCGCTCCCTGGCCATCGACACCACCTGCTCGAGAGAGAGTCGCAGCGTATCAGGAACCTGCTGGCCGCATACAGTATACACAGAACTTACAACAACGATCAGGCAATAGATTACAGTTCTCATCCTTTGATTTTATCTTTCAATAGTGATCTCGGTAGCATGCTTATACTCACTCATATCGGAAGTGATGATCGTCTCCCCCGCCTGCACGTTATCCATGATCTCCACAAAGTCGAAATTGGAAAGCCCCAGATGCACTGCTCTGCGAATGGCCTTCCCATCCTTCACGACAAAAATATCCTGCAGACCCGCCCCCTTAAAAGCCGGCCCGTTAGGCACACGCAGGACATTGTCACGGCGCGCCGTCACCAAAAAGACATCAACCTTCATATCAGGCCGGAAAATGGGATTGCTGCGCTCCGTAAGTTGAATGTCCATACTGATGATCCCGTTCTGTACCGCCGGATAAATATTCACCACCTTACCGCGGATCTGAACCTCATTGATCCGTATAATAGCGTCCAGACCCGTATGCAGCTGATCGATATAATTGTCCGAAATACTCCCCAGGACCTTGTAACTGCTTAGATTGGCAATACGCGTCAGGGATTCACCCTCCCGGACCGCCGCCCCTATATTCTTGTTGACCCAGGTGACCACACCGGCCCGGCTGGCCACAATATCCGCCAGGGTTAGCTTGCGCTGGAGATCCCGCAGATCATTCTCCTGGATCCTTGCCGCAATCTCCGACTCCCGCATCTCTGCCTGCATCGTTTGCTGCTTACTGGTGATCTCATTCTCCAGTTGTTTCTTCTCCAGCATCGCCACCCGCAGATTCAATTCGGCCTGCTCGACATCCTCCCGCGTGCCGCCCCCGGCCTTATACAACCGCCGGGCATTCTCCACCGAGGCCTCCAGGCTATTGATCCGCAATTGCTTGATCTCGTTGTTGGACTGAAGGTCAAAGTAGCTCTTATCCAACTCCAGCTTCAGCTTATGAATATTATTGCGCCCCGACTCCAGCTGGAAATTTAACTTCTCATAAGCCAGCTGGCTGGCCGATTTATCCAGCGTCAGCACAGACTGACCCGCCTTGACCGGGCTGCCGGCATCCAGTAATACCTTCTGTACGCTGGCATTGATAGGACTGGTGATCACCTCTTCGAACTCCGGAGATACGACACCGCTGGCATTCAGGGTATTCTCGATATTCCCCCGCCCGGCAACGGCCGTATTGATCGAATTGCTCTTTATCGTGGTCCGCAAAGAATGCCTGACCACCAGCACCGCCCCGATCAGCACCAGCGCCACGGCCGCCACGATCAGACCCGTTCTTCTCTTACGACCCGCAATGACACCCTGAGGAAGATCCATATCCATGATCCGGAATTTTCACAAAAGGATCCAATCGGAATGCCAATCTTAGATCGATGTGAACCAATCAATTAACCAAAATCAACCCATAAAAAATGTTCGGAATCGGACGTTTCGTTCGCAATACCTCAAACAAACACTGCAAAGATTTACTCATATGGAGTCACCGAGTCTGTTCAAAGGCTATGGAATGCATTTTTCAGCATCGATTCCACAATAAATAAAGGCAAAATAAAAGAGATGACAATTGAATTACATAGTAGTATTGCACCAGTTGTTAGCGCAAAAAGAAGCATCGTAAATAAGATTAAAAATCAGCCCCAGGAAAATATAGATCTAAAGATCGAAATTAAAAGTCTGCAAAAAAGCATCGAAGATCTACAATCCACTTTATCAAAATATAAAAATTTGATAAAGGCAGTGGGCATGAACGCTGAAAAATTGTCTTCAGATCTAAATATGGAGTTTTCAAGAAAATTAGATAACCTTGAAAATTTAAAAAACCTGATGCCTGACAATATTCGGAGAAAAGAATTTTTTATAACTTATTTGGAAAGCGGTATCAACATTTTGAATGGCACTTTATGGATGTTGGAAAAGTTTAACTAGTGTATGGGGATGTCCGCAAATGCAAGGACTTACCCGCGTACGTCTATCGGATCAGGACCATCGTCCCCTTGTGAAAGATGATCTTCCCCGTATAAGAGATCCCCTGCACCATCCACACATAACTGCCAATTTCCTGCATCCGGCCATTGACAGAACCATCCCATCCACGGCCGGATTGCGTCGTACTGAAGACCAGTTGACCCCAACGGTTATAGACCCGGAAATATTGGAAAGTTGCAATCCCCACCGGTATAGGGCGGAATAAATTATTGGCGCCGCCCCCGGGAGAGAACGCATTGGGAACAAAAATATCAGGCCCCGTCTTAAAGACTTTTACCAGGATACTCCCCGTTCCATAACAGCCCTCTTCCGTAGTCGCCTTTACCAGGTAACGGATCGAGTCGATACTGCTGCCAAGAATGGCGATCGGATCCGTCGTACTGGGATTGTCAAGCCCCGTCACAGGCGTCCAATCGAAATAAAAACCACCGGTAACCCCATCACTGGCGCTCGCATGCAGCTGCAACGGCTGGTTGACAACGATGGCAGTATCCCTGCCCGCATCCACCACGATCCGCGGATGTACATTCACGTGAAAAGTATCCAAAAGAGCGTTGGGACAGCCCGTGTTCAGGACCCGCAGGACATAATTCGTCGTGGTCAGGGGATTGGCGGCAGCCCGGATATTAAAAGGCAGCGCATCGATGGCGCCATTGCCCTGCCCGGACAGCGACGATGCATTGGACCAGGAATAGCTGCTCCCCAGCAATATGCTGGCATTCAGGGTCGCAGTAGCCCCATAACAGATATTCGTATCCGCAGGCGCCGCCGTCGCCTCGGGGAAGAGGGCGGGCAGAAGCCCCACATAAGAGATGGAACTGGTGTCCGTAGGACAGACCCCGCTCTTTACAATACTGCGATACTGCGTGCTGGCAGTAATGCCAATCACATTATAGGAAGAGGCATTGTAGACAGGACTGAAATCAGTCCAGTTGATACCGTCGGCGGAGGATTGCCAGTTTTTCACAGAACCCGTACTACCCTGCAATTGCAGGAGAGCATCCTTATTCTGCCCCATACAGAATACCATATTCCCCGGACTCAGGGTACCCCCGACACTCCGGGGATCGACAATGACCGACGCAGCATCACTGGTATCGATATTACAGCTGCTCCCATTCTGGACCAGCGCCCGGAAGGTGGTAGAAGTGGCAAGATCCTGCGCCGTATAGGTCAGGGTGGTCACCGGCAGAACCGAGTAACTGGACCCATTGGTCGACGCCAGCCAATTTAACACACTCCCAACATTGTTGGTGAGGACCAACTGACTCACATTGGAGCCGGAACAGACCGTATTATTGCCTTTGAGGAATCCGGCAACCGTCGGCGGAGTCGTAGTCACCCCCAGGGAAGCCGTAAGATCCGCACAACTGTTGACCTCCCGGGCCTTGACGACGCCATTGTTCGACCTCACCTTGACTCGAAGGATATTACTGTCCTGCCCCGAAACGATCAGCCAGTCGGAAGGTACCGACCAGGTGTAAGAGGCGCCGGTAAGAGCCGGCACCGAATAGGTCAGCGTACTGTTGATACACGCCAGGGCAGGCCCGCTGATCAGCAGCCCGTCACAAACATTCCGCAGGGCTACATAGGCATACGCAAAATGGCCGCCAGGGACACAATTATCCGCCTCGAAACTCAAACTAACCTTCTGCCCCCGGTACGCCGAAAGATCAAAAGTTACCTCCGTCCAGCCCTTCGCCCATACATCCTGCAAATGCTCCCCATTGGGATTATTGGAATTGGGATTTGAATTGGGAGAGGGACGCGCACTGAGATAGATCCCCTGACTCTGCGCCAGCGCCGTATCAAGGGTCGCCCCTGTCCCCCGCGTATCGGCATTATCCTTGGTCGGTAAAAAATATTTTGGAGAGGCGCAGGAAATCACCGTGCCCGCAGCCGTTGCCAGCGTCGCGGAGAACAAGGGCTGCTGGCTGGAATTATGTGTGCCATTTTCAAGGACCATGGCATAGGCATACGTCATGGTGTAAGGTATAGTCGAAGAACCTGCCGGCACAGCAATATTATACCGCACACCCCTTATATACCCCCCATTTGCCCCCGAACCGGACCGGCTGATAGAAGTGGAACCCAGCAAAATGGAATTGGTATACTTATACCCATTGATCGTAGGGATCGTGGGAAAACCGCCAAAATAATCCGTACTGGAATTGGTGATGACCTGGATACCGGGAACCGTACCCAGATTATATTCATATAAGGTGTTCACCCCGATCGTACCCGACGGAGCCCCTTTGGTAGAATCATAGATCATCTTGATCGCACCCGGCCCATTCCCCGTCTGATTATTACCCGTATACGCCTCCCAATGAGTAAGACTGCCGGTGATGAAGTCATTATTGAGCGGACATACCTGGGCCTGACCAAAAATTGAGGTTGTAGCGAACAGAAATGCAACAGGGAGCAAGAATTTCATCAGGCTGCGAATAACAATAAATTAAAAAATGAATCCGGCCTTCCAGGATATATGTCACCAATTCCGGGCCAACCCAGCCAATTTTCCCATGTCTCTCCATAAGATACGGAAAAACAGCGTTCGAAGTTGCTTCATTTTATCCCTTTCAGGATTTAAGTTTGCCAGACTAAATTACTATTTTAAGGAGATAAACCCAGCCCATTCTACAAGGAACGCCCCAACGACTGCGACCCTTCTGGCAACCTGGACAACGGCAAATACATATACTATTTTATAAATATGAAACAGGACCCAGGATCGCCGCATTGCTCAACCCTCCGCAGCCTGCTTCTTCCTGAACAGGGCGAATACAGCAATGATCACCCAAATGACATTCACCACCGCCGAAGGAATGGCATGATGGTAGATCGTATTGATAACAAGACAAATGCTGCCGATAATATTCAGCAAATAATAAGACAGCGCATCCGATGCCAGCCGCTTGTACATATTTAACGCATAGGCCAGCACCACCATCGCCGACCCTATCCATCCAATGACATCGATCATGTTATATATTGTTATAGTATTTCCACCAAACTCACCCCTCACCCCTCACCACTCCCCCCAATTCCCCCCCGATCGTTACAAGGAATCCACGAAGATAATCAGCCCGCTCCTCAGCCATCTTTTTGCCCGTATCCGTATTCATCAGGGCCGGCAGCTTCAACAACTTCAACTGGAAATGATCCAGGGAAAATCGCAGATCATCCGGTTCACGCCGCAGCGCGAGAGGGTCCCCGGGATCGAATAATTTTTGGCCCAGCTGACCCGCCGTATAAAAGACCCTGGCCAGCCCAATGGCGCCCAAAGCCTCTAACCGATCAGCATCCTGCAAAATCCTGGCCTCCGCCGTCAACGCGTCAACCTTCGCTGAGAAACTATGCGCATGGATCGCATGCCGGACACCGTCTATTTTGTCAGGGGGGAAATCAGGAAAATCCGATTGGAGGATCCCGGCCGTCCTCTCCGCACTGAGCCGGGAGGCCTGTCTTCTTTCCGGGTGATTCTTGGGAAGGGAAACAAGATCATGAAAATAACAGGCAGTTAATAAGATCAACGGGTCTGCTGCCCCACCTTCCACCCGGTCGATCTCCCTGGCAGCCTTCCAGACCCGCTGAAAATGCCCCAGGTCATGTGAACCGTCATCATGCTGTTCGTGTAATTGCAGGAACGCCGTAAACCGCAGCTCCCAACGCCCGATATCCGTATTATCCATGCCCGAAAGTACGACGGACATTCCTTAAAAAAAAGAAGGGCCAGAATAGAAATTCAGCCCCGTTTTAAAATCCAATATCCTATGAAAAACCATACTATTAACGCAGACCCAAAAGGAATAATTGCAGGAAAGGAAAAATATCTTTTTCTCCCCACGGATAGCCCTATCCTAAAAAAAGATTGGAAAATGTAAAAAAATGGCCAGAATAGCCAACGAAGGATTCTGTAGGAATTTCAGTCGCAACAGGCCCAGGGCCTTGACCTTATGATTCTTTACCGTATTGATCGAGATCTTGAACTTATCAGCCACCTCCGCATTGCTCAACCCATCCACATAACACATCGTAAAGACCTTTCTGCACTGCAATGGCAGCAATTCGATCGCCTCATAGATCTGCTGCAGAAACTCGGCCCGGATCATCTCATTCAATACGAACTCCTGATGATCCGCGCTAAGAAAATTTTGCAGCCCTGCCTTCATCGCCGTATCCCGCTGCAGCTTCTTTAAATAATTGATACAGGCATTTCGGGTGCTGATATACAGGAATGCCTTTATATTCTGCATAGTTTCAAAATCGGCATGCTTCTTCCAGAGAATGATGAAAACCTCCGTAACAATATCCTCCGCAGCAGGAATATCACCCAATAGCGTATTGGCAAAATTTCGGAGAGCAGGATAGAACTGATCGTGGATGGCATGCAGGGCCTCTGTATTACCTTTCTTCAACTCAGCTAAGATGTCTACACTATTTTGCATTGACATAGGAAATATTAAGGCGCTGACAAGCAAGCTAGGCAATTTTATGTCTAAATTCAATATTCGCAAAAAAAATCACAGCATGGCATTGCACCAGGCATCCATATCGTTTCAGAACGAAATTTATCCACATTATTATCTCTGCCGTTACCTGCCCCACACTGCAGGAAAAGATACATTGTCCCGTAGTCTCCTGAAATTCAAAGAGGGACGCCAGCCCGATCTCGACGGATGGATAGACTGCTCACTGGAGATCTTCTGCCAGGCCCCCATCCCCCGCGACACCCTCATCACCCGCGCCCTGCACCACAACGAGACATCGGCTGAAGAAGACAGACCCGGCTCCCTCGACCTGCTGGGACGAGCCCTTGCACATGATCTTCACAGCCGCTACCTGCCCCGGCTCCTGGAAAAATCGGCCCCCTGCCGGTCCATCAAGGGACTCTCAAAAGTACAAAGAGAAGAAGAACTCC
>Ga0247778_1000932_pt1 | contig 19544 bp, 17 predicted proteins | sample UWRJL049202B5_FD_179939 | JGI IMG/M metagenome (GOLD analysis project Ga0247778, IMG submission 179939) | Plant litter microbial communities from Arlington Agricultural Research Station in Wisconsin, United States - UWRJ-L049-202B-5 | ecosystem: Environmental > Terrestrial > Plant litter >... | reverse complement strand
CAAATACAACGGCGACCCAGGATGGAGCACGCTTGCCTACGGTCTACAAGAACTTCAAAACCTCACTACGGGTTGGCTGGCCGCAAAATTACAGCTCCGTAGTGATCAATCATGAGCGAATTCGAACTCGATTCTGGGAGGGCGGGGAGCTGTTTGGCGCGGGAAACAGGGTTCGAATTCGAATGCCGATCGGTTAGCAGTTCAAGGAATCGAAATCGTTGGGAAAGCGGGCCGCTCCTTTGATGGCGCCGAGAAACACTCACACTCACATTTGGCGTGGTGGGGTAGACTCGCTAGAAAATCGAGTTCGAATTCGAACTCGATTTTCTAGCCGTGAAGGTGCACTCCGCGAAAAATTGGGCGCGAAAGCTCTTAACTGAACGGCATTGGTTCGAATTCGAACTCGATTGTGGGGCTGCGAAACGCTTTGGCGCGCGGGGAACAGGGTTCGAATTCGAACTCGATTCTGGGCCCGCGAAGCGCCGTTAAGCGCGGGGAGCCGGTTTCGAATTCGAACTCGATTTTGCGGTTGGCGAGGAGCTTTTGGGCGCGACCGCGAGGAGTTTTCTGGCGCGACCGCCAGAGTTTTCTGCCGCGGCCGCGAAAGAGCTGTGGCGCGGCCGCGAGGAGCCGCGCGGGGCCGCGAGAGCGTCTGGCGCGGCGGCGAAGCGCTGCTGCGCACGCGGGGAGGGGTTCGAATTCGAATTCGAATTCGAACTCGATTCTGCGGCCGCGGAGCACCGCTCGGTGGCCTCAACAGATGGATGTACCGTGAAACGTTCACAGTGAGAGGAAGGGACTACTCAATCAGGCGTGGGTCGGCGGTTTCTAGGGCGTAGCCGCGCTGTTTGAGGCTGGGCTCGATCTGCGCGCGATCGCCCACGATCACTACCGTCATGCGTTGGGGCGTGAGGCGTGCAGCTTGGGCGGCGACCTCAGCGGTGGGGACGCTGCTGACGAATGCGGGGTATTTCGTGTAGTAATCGTTGGGCAGCTGCTGGGTGAAGAGCGTGGCCATGGAGTCTGCCAGCGAGCTCGTGTGTTCGAGGCGGGCGCCGAGTGAGTGCATGAGGTCGGTGCGCGCTCGGCTGGTTTCTTGATCGTTGATCGGCGCGCCGCGTTTCGGATCCTGCGCGCGCTCGAGCTCCGAAAGCAGTTCGTACAGTGAGTCGGCGGTGGTTTCGGACTTCACTTCGGTCGCCACGTAGAAGGCGCCAAAGTGGCGGGTGGCCAACGCTTGTCCGTGCACGCCGTAAGTGTAGGCGTGCTTTTCGCGCAGGTTGCTGTTCAGGCGTGATGTGAACAATCCCCCCAGCAGGCTGCTCATGATTTCACGCGCCTCGAAGCCCGGTTCGGCGCGTTTCGGAAATGGCTGTACGGCGAAGATCGATGATTGGACGGAATCTTTGCGGTCCACGATCAAGATCTTGAGCTTGCTCGGCGGTTCGGGGTTCACGGCCGTAGGCGATGAGGCGATGGCGGTTCCCGAAGCCTGGTCGAAGAGGCGTTCGACCTCTGGCTCGAGCTGCGCGAGCGTCACGTCGCCGACGGCGATCACGGCCAGGTTTGCCGGCACGTAGCTTCGCCCGTGAAACGCCTTGAGGTCGGCGACGGTCAGCTTTTCGACGTCGGGAATGCTCCCCGAGACCGGAGCGCCCGCGCTTGGTCCGAGCAGACTGCGTAGCGCGGCAAGTGAGGCGAGACGACTCGGTTCTTGGCGTTCGGCGCGCAGACCGTCGATCCATTCGCTCTTGACGCGCGCAAAATCGGCGGCGCGAAACGCGGGCTTGAACACGACTTCTGCCAAGAGCTCGAGGCCCCGCGTGACGTCCGCGGTCAGCGTCGAGAGCTCGACGTGCGATTCGTCGCGGCCCGCGTCGGCCTCGAGGGTCGAACCGAGTGACTCGCTGGCTTCTGCCAAAGCCAGGCTCGAGCGCAGCTGGGTGCCCTCGGTCAGCATGCGTGCGGTGAGCGCGGCCAGCCCGCTCTTTCCCGGCGCAAGCGTGGCCGCACCCTCGCGCACCACGACGCTCAGCGTGGTCACGGCCGCGTGCTTGGGCAAAACCAGCAGCGTGACGCCGTTCTTGAGTGTCTTGCGGGCGGGCGTCGGAAATTGTACCGCGGGGTGAGCGCCCGGCTTAGGCGGGGTGAGGCGGAACGGTTCCGGATCTGGCGCGGGCTGCGCGGTGAGCGAGTCATTCGGGGGGCCGTGTACGATCGGAGGCGAAGCCGGTGAAGCGCAAGCACCGCTCAGCGCGGCCGCGAGCGCGCAGAGGAGATACGAACGAATCATTTTCCCTCCTGGGTCGCAGCGGGCGCGACGGGTGCAGCGGGCGCGACGGGTGCAGCGGGCGCGACGGGTGCAGCGGGCGCGACGGGCGCGACGGGTGCAGCGGGCGCAGCGGGTGCGACGGGCGCAGCGGCTGCGACGGGCGCCGGTTCGGTGATGACGACGACGCGCGCGTCGGGACGCAGTGATTGTACGAGCGCGCGCTGCACGTCCTTGCCTTGGACTTGCTCGATCTGTGCCAGCCATTTCGGCAAATAGCCGGGGTCTCCGAGGTATTGATCGAAACGCTGCAAGAGCCCCGCTCGACCAGAATCCCCGCCGGGGCCATTCAAGAGCTCCAAGCTGGACAGCGCCCCCACCAAGATGCGGCGTTTGGCGCGCGCGAGCTCCGCCGGGCTGGGCCCGTTCTTTTCGAGCCCCAGCAGCACCGCGTCGAGTTCGCGTTCCACCGCGGCGCTGGATTGGCCGCTGGCCACCGTCGCGCTCAGCGAGGCGATGCCGGCCAATTGATTGGATTCCAAACCGGCGCTGACATCCGCGGCCAATTTGGTTTGCACGACCAGCCGCTGGTAGAGCCGAGTGGCCTTGCCGCCGCCGAGGATCGCCATCGCTACATCCAGTGCCGGATCGTCGGCGGTGAAAGCGGGCGGGGTGCGATAGCCGAACGCCACCTGCGCGAGGGTGACCGGCTCTTTGATCGTCAAACGCTCGGCCTTGGCCAAGGGCGCGTAGGGCACTACTTTGGCTGCCGGACGTTGACGATCGGGCAAGGTCCCGAAGTAGCGCTCGATCAAGGCTTTGGCCCGAGCGAGATCCAGGTCGCCCGCGAGACACAAGGTGGCGTTGCTGGGCGCGTAATACTGTCGAAAAAACTCGGTGACGTCGGCCAGCGTCGCCTCGCTCAAATCCTGCATCGAGCCGATCACGGCGCCATGGTACGGGTGTCCGTCGGGGAACAGCGCGTTCAGCATGGCCAAGGAGCTCGGACCGTAGGGTGCATTCTCGTAGCTCTGGCGGCGCTCGTTTTTTACGACGTCACGCTGCACGTCGAGCCGCTCTTGGGTCAGTGTGTCGATCATGAAGCCCATGCGATCGCTCTCCAGCCAAAGCAGGGTCTCTAGGTTCTCGCTGGGCGCGGTTTCGAAGTAGTTGGTGCGATCCCAACTGGTGGTGCCATTGCTATTGGTGGCGCCAATCGATTCCAAGATCCGGTCGAATTCGTGCCCGACGTGTTTGGAGCCTTCGAACATCAAGTGCTCGAACAAGTGGGCAAAACCTGAACGATGCACGGGCTCATTGGCAGGCCCGACGTGGTACCAAACGTTCATCGCCACCAGCGGTAAGCTGCGATCGCTGTGCAAGATCACCGTCAGCCCATTCGCCAGCTTGAACTTCTCGAACGAGATGGTGGCGGCGGGTGCTGCCAACTGGGGCGCGCTTTCCGCGCGATTCGTGGTCAGTGCGGGCTTGGCGTGTGCACGGGACCAGGGCGTGGTCAGCGCAGACAGGCCAAGCGTGAAGGCCAAGGCGGCTCGAGCGTTCCTCATGGCCGAAACCTAAAACATCTTCGCGTGCCTAGAACGGCCCTGTGGCCGCACTTGCTGGCCGCGCGCGGCGCGTGATAGCGAAATTGCGCAGGACCCAATGTCGCAACAAGGACCAGGCGGATACGGTGGCGGCGGACCTTACGGCCCGCCTGGTGGCTACGGCGGGCAACCGCCTGGCGGCGGTTACCCCCCCGGTGGCGGGGGCTATCCTCCCGGTGGCGGCGCGCCTCCCGGAGGCTATGGCCCGCCCGGTTATCCGCCGCCCGCGGGGCCCCCTGCAGGCTATGGCCAGCCGCCCGCTGGGTACGGGGGCTATCCGGGTGCGCCTCCCGCTGGCCCCGGGGGCAAGCCGCCCAAATCGGGCAAGACCTTGCTCTGGGTCGGCTTGGGCTGCGGTGGGCTGCTGCTGCTCAGCATTGGCGGTGGCATCGCGGGCTACCTGTACATGCGCAGCCAGGTCAGCGCGGCGGCGGAGTCTGCGATCGCGGCGGCAAGCGCCGCGGTCGGTAACGAAACGCCAGGAGCGACACCTTCCACCGCGCTCACGCCTTCGTGCGGCAAGGCGGTGGCGTGCTGTAAAGCGACGATGGCCAAGACCGCGGGCGCAAACGCCGCTGCCGCTGAGCAAGCATGCAATGGCGTTGGGCTCTTGTCGGATGACATTTGCGTCAAACAGTACGATGCGTACAAGCGAGCAGCGACGGTCGTCGGCGTGACCTGTCCGTAATGACCGCGCCTCCCCTCCGATCGGTGGAGAGCAAGCGTCTCGCCGAAAACTCCGCTTTCAACTCGGTTTGGCGGCGCTTCGGGCCCTACCTGAGCGAGCGCCAGTGGGGCACCGTCCGCGAAGACTACAGCGAATTTGGCACGGCCTGGGACTACTTCCCGCACGATCACGCGCGCAGCCGCGCTTACCGTTGGGGTGAAGACGGCATCGCTGGTTACTCCGACCACAAACAGCGCATCTGTTTCTCGGTCGCGATGTGGAACGAGCGCGATCCGATCCTCAAGGAACGCCTGTACGGGCTCACGAACGAGGAGGGCAATCACGGCGAGGACGTGAAGGAGCAATACTACTACCTCGACGCGACGCCGACGCACTCCTACCTCAAGATGCTGTACAAGTATCCGCAGGCGGAGTTCCCGTATTCCCGGCTTTTGGAAGAGAACCGCCGTCGGGGGCGCGAGCGCCCCGAGTTCGAGCTGGTGGACACGGGCGTGTTCGACGAAGGTCGCTACTTCGACGTGTTCGTGGAGTACGCCAAAGCCGGACCGAACGACACGCTGATCAGGATCCGCGCGATCAATCGCGGCCCCGAGACCAAGCCGCTGCATCTGTTGCCGCAGATCTGCTTTCGCAACACTTGGACCTGGTACAAAGACGTGCCGCGGCCGAGGTTGGCCGCAGAGGGCGAGCGCACGGTGCGGCTGCAGCACCCACAATTGGGCGAATTTCGTTTGTATTGTCAGGGCGAGGCGACGCTTTTGTTCTGCGAAAACCAGACCAACTTCGAGCGTATCTTCGGCACCGAGGGCGCTCCGCACCCAAAGGATGCCTTCCACGAGTACCTCGTTCATGGCCGAGCGGACGCCGTTTCGCCCGAGCGCACCGGCACCAAAGCGGGCGCGCACTACGCGCTGTCGATCGCGCCCGGCGCAACTGTGGAGCTTCACTTGCGGCTATCGCAAGACACGCTGGTCGAGCCTTTCGCCGATTACGAGTCGATCTTTGCGGCGCGCGAGCGCGAGGCCGACGAGTTCTACGCCGAACTACAAGCCGAGCTCACCGACGAAGACGCACGGCGCATCCAACGCCAAGCCTTCGCCGGTATGATTTGGTCGAAGCAAACCTTCCACTACGACGTGCGGTCTTGGCTAACTGGCGACGAGACGCAGCCGAAGCCTCCCGAGCGCCGCAAACACGCTCGCAATGCCGACTGGGATCACCTGACCAACGAGGACGTGATCTCGATGCCGGACAAGTGGGAGTACCCTTGGTACGCCTGTTGGGATCTGGCATTCCACTGCATCCCGTTCGCGATCATCGACGCAGAATTCGCAAAATCCCAGCTCGTTCTGCTGACCCGTGAGTGGTTCATGCACCCCAACGGGCAGCTGCCGGCCTACGAATGGGCGTTCGGGGACGTGAACCCACCCGTGCATGCCTGGTCGGCGTGGCGCGTGTTCCAAATCGACCGCAAGCAGCGTGGTGATGCGGGCGATCATCAATTCTTGGAGCGCATCTTCCACAAGTTGATGATCAACTTCACCTGGTGGGTGAATCGCAAGGACGCGGACGGCCGCAACATCTTTCAAGGCGGGTTCCTCGGCCTCGACAACGTGGGTGTCTTCGATCGCAGTAAGCCGCTGCCCACCGGTGGGTATATCGATCAGTCGGACGGTACGGCGTGGATGGCGATGTACTGCTTGAACTTGATGCGTATCGCTCTGGAGTTGTCCTCCGCCAATGCCGTGTACGAAGACATCGCCAGCAAGTTCTTCGAACACTTCCTGCACATCGCCGAAGCGATGACCGCGATCGGCGCGGAGGTGGGGTTGTGGGACGAGCAGGACGAATTTTATTACGACGTCTTGCACGTGCCGGACGAGCACCCGCTGCCGATGCGCATTCGCTCCGTAGTCGGCTTGATGCCGCTTTTCGCCGTGGAAGTGCTGCAAGAAGAGGTGATGGTCGCGCTCAAGGGCTTCAATGGGCGCTTGCAGTGGTTCCTGCAATACCGCCCGGATTTGGCGAATTTGGTCTCGCGCTGGACCGAGACGGGGGTGGGTGAACGCCACCTACTTTCGCTGCTACGGGGGCACCGCATGAAGCGCTTGCTCTTTCGCATGCTCGACGAGCAGGAGTTCTTGTCCGAACACGGCGTGCGCAGTCTGTCGCGTTACCACCGCGAGCACCCGTTCGTGCTCGAAGCCAAGGGCGAAACTTTCCGCGTCGCTTATTCACCGTGTGAGTCGGAGTCCGGGATCTTTGGCGGGAACTCCAACTGGCGCGGGCCGATCTGGTTCCCCGTCAATTTTCTGATCATCGAATCTTTGCAGCGCTTTCACTACTACTACGGGGACGACTTCAAGGTCGAATGCCCGACGCACTCGGGTCAATACCTGACGCTCGATGAAATCGCCGATCACCTCACCGAACGCTTGACGCGGCTCTTTCATCGCGACGAAAACGGCAAGCGCCCGATCTACGGCGATAGCGCGCTCTTGCAAAGCGACCCGCATTTTCGTGATTATGTGCTGTTTTACGAATATTTTCATGGCGACAATGGCCGCGGTTTGGGCGCGCCCCACCAAACCGGTTGGACGGGCCTGATCGCCAAATTGCTCATGCCGCGCCAAAAAGAAGGTTGAGCCGAGAGCAAATCGCGGGCTGAACGAGTAAGCTCGCCCGCGTGGCAGGTATCGGTCGTCGCCCGCTCGTGATCGCCGCGGCGCTGCTTGCGCTGGCGATCATCGGTTACGAGCTCGCGCCGCGCGACGAACGGCGCATCAACGCGGTTTTGGACGAGCTTTGCGCGCGGCTCAATCAAACCAGGGATCAGAGCTCACTAGCGGCCTTGCGCCAATTTTTGCCCGCCGCGCTGTTGCCGCAGATCAGCGTGCATGCCTCGGAGCTCGGGCAAGACCTGCAGGGGCTCGCGGAGGTGTCGGCGCGCGCCGAGGATTTGCTGGCGGGCGCCCCGCTGTCGTTCGCGTTGAATAGCGTGGAGATCAAGATCAGCGATCGCCTCGCGCGAGTCGAGGCCGAGCTCTTGATTTCGGTGCGCGGTGGCGGCGAGCAACGTCGAGAAGTCCGGCACACCCGCGTGCGCTTGGCCAAGCACGAAGACCGCTGGCAAATCGAAGCCGCGGAGGTCGAGCCGATCGCACCTTCCGAACCGGAAGCGCGCCCCTAGCCGGCTCCGCTCACGCTGGGGGGCGCCGCTAGGCGCATCGCGGCGGCCAGCAAAACCAGGGCGATCCAGACGAGATTGGCGAGCAGCAGGTGGACGATTTGCAATGGCCCGGGCGCGGACAGCCAAATATTCAGCACGCCGGCGCAGACTTGCGCCAGCACGCCCCCGGCCAATGCCGCGCTCGCTCGCCGCACGCCGCGGCTCGAGCGATAGCTCGGTAGGAGCGCCGCCACGTAGGCCACGAATGCGGCCACGCCGACCGCTAGCAGGGGGTGGATGCCGCGCATGCGTTGCAACAGATGCGCGTTCAAGCCCTGGTCTTCTTGTAAGCGCGCGGCAAAGCCGCTCGCGTGCACCGGGTACACCGTGTCGCCGAGGGCCGTCACGGCGCCGGTGGCCGAGACGAGCAAGATGCCCAAACCAGCCAAGACGAGCAGGCTGCGCGCCGCGCGCGGCAAGGGACTTGGCTTCGCTTGCGGAAGGCTCGCGAAGTAAGCGCACCACGCCAGCGCCGCGGTGAGCAAGGCGGTGCTGACGAGGTGCAGAGGCAAGGCCAGAATCCGCCCGAACGAAGCGTCGTGGACGACCCAGCGCATGAGCACGATCAGCATGCCGATCAGCGCCTCGACCACGATCATCACGAAGCTGAACACGGCCGAGGCGCGCACGGCGTGACCCCGCGGGTAGAGCCGGAATGCTCCGATCAACAGGGCGAGGATGGCCAGCAGGCTGAGCCCCGAGGTCAGCCGGTGTGTCAGCTCGATTAACGTGTGCAGGGACTTCGGCAAGTGCAACACCTCGCCGTTGCAGGTCGGCCAGTGTTGGCCGCAGCCCGCGCCCGAGTCGGTGATGCGTACGCCCGCGCCGAACAAAATCACGCCCAGGGTGTAGCCAAGCAGCGCGCGTGCGAAACGCGCGAACCGCTTGCGCGGATCGCGCGCGTGCTCGGCGCTGGCAGCGTGGGCCGCAGCTTCCGGCGTCAGGGCGGGGGTCACGTGGCTTTCCATTGGCGCCCGGATGTGCCACGGGCGCTCGGGGTCGTCGAGCGCGCCGCGGCATGCTCGGGCAAATCGCGGTGCGAGCGGCGTTTTCTCCGGTCTTCCCGCGATTGTCTCGCCTCGACTCGGCGCCCAGATCGAGGTAGGTGCCGGGCGTGGATCAATACGACATCATCGCGGTCATCGTGGGCGTGATGTTCACGCTGCGAAAGCTGGACACGCAGAGCCGCAACGCGACGCAATACCCGCACGTGGATCCGGAAGAGTTTCTGCGCTGGCAGCGGCGTTCGGCGGCGGCTTATGCTCCGGGCGCGTACGCCAGTTTCTTCCGCGTGCTGTTTCACTTCGGCTTCATGCGCTATGTCGCGCACCATCCACTGGCCCCGCTGACCTTCGCGCGCGTGGCTTTGCTGGTCGACGCACTGTGGTTCATCTGTGTGGTCTACACCCTGATCAACGCCCACTTTGCCCGCGAGATGCGGAAAAAACTAGGGATCTCGCTAGACAAGCCGCAGCCCACCCGCTGAGTGCGGTCAAACCGCAGCGCCGCCGGATACCGTCACGAAACAGGTCGGGAAGAGAAGTTTCGCTGGGAGCGTAAGACCGCGGAGATGAGAGAGCGTTGCTTGCAATCCCTGGCCATCCTCTTGGCAGGGCTCTTCTCCGCGGAGCGTTTCCGTTCGAGCGGATCCTCCGCGGGGCCTTTTTCCGGCGCTGAGTCGCAAGAGCCGCCCGAGCACCGCACGTATCCTCCACTGCACCTGCCTCCGCCAAAGCGGCCCGGCTGAGGCGAAGGCGGCAGGGTTCGAATTCAACCCCGGTTTTCTCAGCGTGAAGCGCTACCGACCGGGCGCGCGCAATACGCCGGGCTTCACCCGAACCTTGGCCGCGCTCGCACTCGGTGCGGGGGCGGCCGGGGCCGCTGAAGCGCTGGCGCTCGTTGCGGGTTTCGCGCTCGCCGCGGAGCTGGCGCTGGTGGCCGGCTTCGAGCTAGCCGTGCCTGCTGCGCCGACGAGCGACTTGGCTTCGACCCAGCCCGGCGAGACTTTGCCGACTCCGGATGGGAACTCAACCAATACCCAATCAGCCCCGAGCGCGGCCAGACGAGTGACGGCGAGATCCTTGGGCAGGCTCGCGACGGAGGGCTTCGTTGCGTCCGGCTCGTCGTAGACTTTGCTTTCGGCGAGCAAGACTTTGGTCGACCCGCTGGCTGCTTTCTCTTTGTCCGGAAAGCGCTTCACATCACCGAGCGCGGGGGCCGCTGGTGCGGCGCTAGCGATTGGCGCGGCAGAGGCGCTCGCGACGGCAGCGGCGGCCTGCGCGGCACTCGCGGCAGCGGCGGCTTGGGCCACCGCAGCGCTGGCTGCTGCCGCTTGCTCAGCCGCCGATGACACCACCGCCGCAGGTGCTGGCTCATCCCGTTTCTTGCAGGCGCCCGGCGCGCACAGCAAAAGTATTGAGCCCGCCGTCAGCGCCCATTTGTCGATCGCTCGTGCCATCGCTCCTCCTGCTTGGTTGTCGAGTGTTGAAGCCGTGAGAATCGTGCGGAAAACAGCGGCGCAGACCAAGGCTTAGTGCGTGGGCGGCGGAGGTAGCGTTTGGTTCGCGGGGGGCCGCTCGCGCAGGCACTTTTCGATGCCCTGCAAGAGCTCCGGCGCCGCACCCTTCGGCAAACGCGGTTTGCCCAGGACGTTGGTGGCGAGGCGATCCCAAGTCACGCCGCCGTCCGAACCAAAGCTGAGCCAGACGAACATGGCTCGGCCCTTGATGTTTGCGTCGGGTACGCCGCCACCGCGCCCGCCATTCCAAGCGCGCGAGTCACTGCTGTTGTTGCGGTTGTCACCCATTACCCAAGTCTCGCCCTGCTTGACCTGGTATGGGCCTTGGTGCGCCTCACTGCCGCGGTCCTCTTCGAACTGGGTGATGTAGGCGAAGTTACCGAGGAACTCCATGTACAGCTCGCTGCGTTTGGTCGAGGAGTCCGTGCCCTCGTGATACTCGTACCAACCGATGCGGCAATTGGGGATGCGCCAACCGTTGATCGACGGGTGACCATTCTCGACCGTCAAGGTATCGCCCTCGAGCGCGATCACGCGTTTGATGAAATCTTGGCGCTCGTTGTTGGGGTTCGGATCAGGGTACTCGAACACCATCACGTCCCCCCGGGCGGGAGGGAGGCTGTTGAAAAGCCGTAAATTCGTGTAGGGAATGGCCGGGCCGTAGGCCAGCTTGTTCACGAAAATGTGATCCTGGATCTGTAGTGTCGGCAGCATCGAGCCGCTCGGGATCTTGAAGGCTTCGACCACGAAGGTGCGCAGCAGCAAGGCTACGCCGACGGCGACGGCGATCGATTCCACATACTCGCGAAACTCGCCCTTTTGCCACGGGTTGAGCCGACGCCCCACGAGACGGCTCGCCCGTTCGTAGGCGGCGCTGAAGGGAGCGGGCTCGAAGGGCTTGGCGTTCATCGCCTCGCGCAGTTGGTCGAGGCCTTCACGCAGCTCGTCGCGCGCTGCGGCCGGCAGCTCGCGTTCGACGCGCGCGCGGTTCTTGCTCAGGATGCGCTCGGACTCTTCCAGCAATTGACCGGCATGCTCGAAGTCTTCGCGCATGTTCTTGGGCACGTCACTGCGGGCGCCGCCGCCCGGGCCGCCCACGAAGGGCAAGGAATGCCGGTAGCTGTACAGCACCATCTCGAAGATGGTGAAAAACAGAATGTACGCGGGGACCTGTTGATCGCGAACTTCCCATTGGAAACGCTCGAAGAGCGTGACCGGCGTGAAATCTTGGGCAGGCTTGACCAACCAGACGAGGAGCATGCACAGGGCGAGTGGCACGACCACGAACCACAGCGGCCAGAACACGTATCGAGAAATTTTTGCGTTCACAGAAGAGGTGCGCCGTTTCTAGCCGGGGGTTCGGACCAGGGCAACCCACAGCGGACCTGGGCTATTCCGACACCGGGCCGGAACTGGGGCATTTAGGGGCGATTGCCCCAGCGCTCGCACTCGAGCAGGCCAACGCCCGATGATCAGGGGCGAGCCCCGACCAAAACCAAGTAGTCGACTTTTGCCGCCGCGTCGTCCTTCGCGCTGGTGTCCGGCGCGCTTTTTCCGAGCTTCGCGCTGTTGTCGATGACCAGGTAGTAGCGGCCCGGGTCGACGTTGACGAAGCGCTGCCAGAGGCCTTTGCCTTGGGTGGCCGTGTCGTCGAGCAAGGCCGGGGTCGAAAGCGAAGCCCCGCCCGCGCTGTGCAAATAACCATCCAACATCGTGTCGCCCACCGACTTCTGCACGACCAAGACGTCTGCATTGGGCGCGCCGTCGACGGCAACCGTCAAGTACACGGCTTGGTTCGAATCAGTGACCTCGAACGCACCCACGTAGTCTTGCTGGCCGATGTGGACCTCGGTCCGTTCGTTGGCCAAAATTTGCTTCTCCGTGCGCTTGACCTCGAACGGCTTGAACGGAAAATCGCCGGGGGCCACGATGCCCAGCGCGAAGTCGGTGCTGCCCGACGAATCCTTGCGGATCACGGTGAAGCCCCGGCGCAGCTGGCTCTCGACGATGTGCTTGCCGAGTTGGTTGGCGTTCACGCCGGCGAGCGCGAGCCCGCCTTGGGCGAGCGCCGATTCGACGAGCGTGGTTTGAAAGGCCGCCCCGTCGATCAGGCGCGGCCTGAAGTAGACGTACATCGCGCCGTCGCGGAGCTGAAAATCGGTCGCGTATTCGACGACGCCCCGTGAGCTGAAGCCGAGCCGCTGCGTGACGTTGGTCCAGGCGTAGCCCTTGCCCGTGTATTGCACGACGAACGACTTGTGTGCGTCGTCGTCGAGCACTTGCGAGTCGCAGGACTCGGCGAAAAAGCGGCCTACCACCGGCTCGTCGTCGCCGAATTTCAAGGGCGCGCCGCCCTTGAGCATCTCGCTACAGAAAGTCGACAGGCCGAATTTCAGGATGTCGAAGCGCAGCGACTTGTTGCTCGGGTCGTTCATCACACCGGCGCCGAGCACGCTCACGGTGCGTGAGCCGAGCGACTCCGACGCGCAGCCAGTCAGCGCGAGGGCGAGCGCGACAGAAGACAGGCCTGCGGCGAAAAACATCCGGGATCGGGCGGGGGCGTGCATTGGGGCGCAGCATATCCCTCAGGTTTTGAGGGCCCAACCCCAAAACGTTTCTATGAGTTGACAGGGCCGCGAGTTAACACGAAAAGTTGCGCCGGAAAGATGGCTCATCTCGCGATTCTCGGTGCCGGCGCTTGGGGCACGGCGCTGGCTCGGGCGCAGAGCGAGCGCGGTGAGCGGACACGCTTGTGGACGTGGCAGGCCGAGCACGCCGAGCAGATGCAAAAGGAGCGGATGAATCGCGCCTTTTTGCCCGGCTTCGCGTTGCCAGAAGGCGTCGATCCCAATGCCGACTTGGAGCATTCGCTGAAGGGGGCCAACGCGATCATCCTGGTCGTGCCCACCGCCGGCTTCCGCGAGACGCTCGAGCGCGCAGCGCCCTACATCGATTCGGCGGCCCCGCTGATCATCGCAACCAAAGGTATCGAACCCGGTTCGTTGATGCTGCTGACCGAAGTCGTCGCGGCCGTGCTCGGTCCAGCGGCGAAGCAGCGTTGTGTGGTGCTTTCGGGCCCGAGCTTCGCCAAAGAGGTGGCGCTCGGGCTGCCCACGAGCCTGGTTGCCGCGTCTCACTCGGCCGAGCTTGCCACCCTGGTGCAGCAGCGGCTGTCGAGCGATCACTTCCGCGTCTACGCTGGTGACGATCCGATCGGCGTGCAGGTCGGCGGCGCGTTGAAGAACGTGATCGCGGTCGCCGCGGGCGCCTGCGACGGGCTCGGCTTCGGCTACAACACGCGCGCGGCGCTGATCACGCGCGGCCTGGCCGAGGTCGCGCGGCTGGCCCTGGCCAAGGGCGGCCAAGCCTTGACACTCGCAGGTCTCGCAGGCCTCGGCGATCTGGTGCTGACTTGCACGGGCGAGCTCAGCCGCAACCGCACCCTCGGCTATGAACTCGGGCGCGGCAAGAGCCTAGCTGACGCGCTCTCTGGTCTCGGTCACGTCGCCGAAGGCGTAGTTACGGCCGACAGCGCGTACCACTTGGCACAGCGTCTGGGCGTCGAGCTACCGATCTCGGGTGAAGTGTACCGCGTGCTGTTCGAGCAGAAGCCGGTCTCCGAGGCCGTGCGAGCCGTGCTTTCGAGACCCCTGACTCGAGAGTGATCGCGTCCCGCGGGCTAGCTAGAGGTGCTCGACCGATTCGTAGAGCTCGGGCAAGAAGTTCGTGCGGGGGCGGATCAGCTGCGTGCGCGCGGGGGGCAGGTGACTCGGGAATACCTGCACGCCGAAAGGCGCACCGAGATCGCCGTTGAGCAAGTCATCGTCGAAGACCACGTTCTGAATTCGATCGGCGTGAGCGGGCTGTGCCTGGGCGATTCGCGTCGACGCCAACGCGGTCAGTGAAACGCCGAAGAGCACCCAACGCGCTGCAAGCAGGGTGAACGATCGGGACTTTCGCATCTGAACTCCTTTCGCCCGTTCGACCCGTCAAGTGCGGCGGGCTTGGGTCAGCGCGGCGGATTCGCCGCGCGCCGCGGCCCCCGAAACGCGCGGCAATCGCCGGCATTCCTCCCGGCGCGCGTCGTGCCAAACCCCGACGAGCATTGTTATTTGTGGGGTAGCGCATTAGCCTTACGCGCCGCATGGCTACGATTCGTTTCTTTCCGTCGGAAGGGGCACCGGTGCTCCTGGCGTTGCACAAGCCGCTCTCGACCATCGGGCGCGCATTGGGCAACGACATCCACCTGCCGGACGCCAGCGTCGCTAGCCACCACGCCCAGATCGTGTTCAACGGTCGCGATTTTCAGCTCGAAGAGGTCGACCGCGAAGCCGAGATCTTGATCAATGGCAAGAAGAAGCGGCGCGCTCGTTTGGCCAACGGTGACCGCATCACCCTGGGTCGGGCGCTGCTCGGCTTCAGCATGTTCACGGAGCTACCGCCCGCGCCGGCGGCGGAAGAGAGCGAGCTCGGCGTCGAAGCAGGGGACATCGAGCGCCTGCGACGGCTGCACTCGTTCAGTGAACGCCTGATGATGAGCCGCTCCGTCGACGAGCTCCTCGAGACACTTTTGGACGACATCATCGAGCTCACGGGCGCCGCGCGTGGCGTGGTGCTGCTCGTCGACCCGTCCGAGGGCAAGGACAGCACACCGCGCGTGCGCGTGTCACGCAACGTGCAGCGTGAGGCGATCCAAGACGCTTCGGGGGTGATCAGCGATAGCATCGTGCGCCAAGTGATCGAGACCAAGCGCCCGGTGATCGTCTCCGATGCTCTCACCGACACCACCTTCGGCAAAAGCGAGAGCGTCATTTCACTCAAGCTCTCCAGCGTGATGTGCGCGCCCTTGGTCAGCCAGGGGGACGTGATCGGCGCCCTGTACGTCGCGAACGACGAGGTAAAGCACCTCTTCGATCGCCGGCAGCTCGATCTGTTGACCATCTTTGCCGCGCAATCTTCGCTGATCCTGCAAAATGCCATGTTGCTCAGCGCCCTTCGGGCCGACAAGGAAAAGCTGAGCGCCGATCTGTTGGACAAGCGCTTCGGTGAAATCATCGGGGCCTGCGCTTCGATGATGGAAGTGTTCAGGAAGCTGACCAAGGTCGCGGCGACCGACATCAGCGTGCTGATCACGGGCGAGACGGGCACCGGCAAGGAGCTGATCGCGCGCGAGCTGCATCGGCGCAGCAATCGCGAGAGCGGCCCGTTCGTGACCGTCAACTGCGGCGCGATCCCGGAGAATTTGATCGAGAGCGAGATGTTCGGCCACGTGAAGGGGGCATTCACGGGAGCCATCGCCAGTCGCGCCGGCAAATTTCAGCAAGCCGACGGTGGCACGCTGTTTCTCGATGAGGTGGGTGAGTTGCCACTCGGCATGCAGGTCAAGCTACTGCGCGCGCTGCAAGAGCGTGTGGTGATCCGCGTTGGCGACAATCGCCCTGAAAAGTGCGACATCCGGATCGTCGCGGCCACCAACCGCAACTTGGACGAGATGATCAAGTCCGGCGAGTTCCGTGAGGACTTGTACTACCGCTTGAACGTCGTGAACCTGTGGCTGCCGCCCCTGCGCGAGCGCGGGGACGACGTCTTCATCATCGCCAAGGCGCTGCTCAGCAAGTTCGCGGACGAGCTGAAGAGCGCCGTGCGCGGCTTTTCCCCGCAAGCCCTGGCCGCGATCAAGAAGTACCCGTGGCCAGGCAACATTCGGCAGCTCGAAAATCGCATCAAGAAGGCGCTCGTGCTCTGCGATCAAACCCTGCTCGGCCCGCAAGATTTGGATCTCGGCGTCGAAGCGCAAATGGTGATCGTGCCGCTGGAGAAGGCCAAAGAGGACTTTCAGCGCCAATACGTGCTCGAAGTGCTCGAGCGCAACAACGGCAATCGCACTCAGACCGCCCGCGATCTCGGCGTCGATCCGCGCACCATCTTCCGCTACCTCGAGAAAGAGCAGAACCCGATGCCGAGCGGAGCCAGCGGCAGCCCGTCGGGCTCCGTCGTTCCACCCGGTCCGGTTCCGGATACGGAGTAGTGCACTTGGCGCGGATCAGTGACCACCGGCCTCGATCCAGCGCGCGAGCGCGCTGAAGTCCGGTCCGGTTGCGTCCGGTGTCACCAGCTCCTCGGCAGTCACTCCAAGTCGATTGACCCAGAACGTGGGGAAGCCGAACCACTGACTGCCAGCCGCATCCCAACCTCCGAATGCGGCGAACGCAAGTTGCTCACGGGGCAAGCCGAGCAACGCGGGGCCGAGCGCGTAGGCACGCGGATCGGGTTTGTAGGTGCGCGCAAGGTCGGTCGAGATCTGGACGTCGAACAGCGAGTCGAGCTGAGTTCGCTCGAGCAAGCGGCGGAGCATCTTCGGCGAGTAGTTGGCGAGCGGGGCGAGCTTGAGTCCAGCCTGCTTCCAGGCGCTGAGGGCACGGCGCGCGTCGGGCCAGGGCTCGAGCTCGCTGTAGCTGTCGACCAGCTGGCGCCGCTGATCGACAGTCATGGTTAGCTTGAGCTCGCGCGCTGCGTAGCTCAGCGCCTCGCTCGTGACGGCTTCGAAGTCGCGATACTTGCCGGCCGCCGCGCGCAGCCAGGCGTATTCGAACTGACGGGTCTTCCAGACGCTCCACAGCTCGAGCCCACGCTTCGGGGCGATGGCGTCCGCGGCCCGCGCCACCGAACGCGGATCGAAGATCGTGAACAGATCGAAACAGATCCCGCGAATCGGCCGGCGACGGGGGCCGGGCGTTGGGGTAGGGAACGCGGGCGCGGCGCGCGTTGCTGTGCTGAGCACCTGAGCGCCCAAGAGCGTGACCAAGCCCATGAATTGGCGTCGAGACATGGCTCGAACCTGGCACGCCGCGCTGCTCCGTCGAGTGCGCTCTCGTGCACTCCAGCCATGCATTTTTGCATGGGTTGGGCTAACGTTGTTGCCGATGAATTGGGACGATCTACGTGTCTTTTTGGCGGTTGCTCGCCACGGGTCGATGTCGGCCGCGGCCCGCGAGCTCGAGCTCACGCAGCCCACGGTGGGCCGCCGAGTCGCGGCTTTCGAGCGCGAACTGGGGACCAAGCTGTTTCTGGCGACGCGGCTCGGGCAGGAGCTGTCCCCGAGCGGGCGGCAGCTGCTGCCTCACGCCGAGCGCATGGAGCAGAGCGCGCTGGCCGCCGAACGAACGAGCGTTGGTCGCGACCAGGGCATGCGCGGTAGCGTGTGCATCACCGCTTCCGAGTGGCTGATTGCCAGCGCGCTTGCGCCGCTCGTTGCGCCATTTGCGGCCAAGCAGCTCGAGCTCGAGCTGGAGTTGTTGGCGGACGTTCGCCATCTGAGTCTGATGCGGCGCGAAGCCGATATCGCGCTGCGGGTCTCGCGTTTCGAAGACGATGACGTCGTCCAACGCAAGGTGGGGTCGGTGGCTTTCGGGCTGTACGCTTCGGAAGCTTATCTCGCCCGCCATGGCTCGCCCGACTTCTCGACCCGCTGCCGCGGGCACCGCCTGATCGCGATGAGCAAGTCACTGACCAAGATCCCGGAGCTCGCGTGGCTGCCCGGGTTGACAGATGAAGCGCAGGTCGCGATTCGTAGCAACGGCCGTGAAGCGATGGCCACGCTCGCCGCGGCCGGGGTCGGCCTCGCGTGTTTGCCCCGCTTGCTCGGTGATCGGATCTCCTGCCTGCGTTTGCTTCGCACCCCGACGCCCGGCCCCGAGCGCGCACTTTGGCTCGGCGTGCACCGCGACACCCGTAGCGTGCCCCGGGTTCGCGCGGCCGCCGGCTTCTTGAGCGACGCGCTGACCAAGCTGCGGACTCAGCTCTCGCCCGCTCCCCGCGTCGCGCGCGAGTAGCGGTGACGAGGCAAGAGCGCGGTGAAGAGCGGCCGATCCCCCCGAAGGCGTCGGTGGCAGCCCCTTCGAGCCCGATCGGCTGTTTTTCACCGGGCCTCGAAGCCTCTTTCACCCTTCACTGAGTGGGCAGCTCGCGGATCTCGACTTCGTTCACTTGGACGACCGCACCGAAGCGCGTGGCCCACTCGATTGCCTGGGCTTTTGAGGGCAAATCGAGGATTGCGTAGCCGGCGACCAGCTCTTTCGATTCTGCAAACGGGCCATCGATCACGGTGTGCTTGCCGCCTTTGAAACGCACGCGTGCGCCTTGTTTGGTGCCGGCGAGGCCGCCCGCGGCTTGCAGAACGCCCGCCTGCGTCATCTCCTCGATTAGCGCGGCCATCTGCGCCGTTTTTTTCGCGTCGGGCGGAGCCTGCGGCGAACTTTCGTCCAGCTGCTGCACGGCCAAGAAACGCAACGGTGCATCGCTCGGCTTCGGCATCATGCCCAGATCCCAGGGCTCGACCACCGCACCCAGGAACAGCTCGTGGTCGCCAATCACGGCCGCAAACTTATCGCACCAGGTGATCGCCTCTTCTTTCGAGCGCACTCGCATCAAGCCGAAGCCGGCGACGAGCTCCTTCGCCTCGCTGAAGGGGCCGTCCGTGATCGTGCGCTTGCCGTTTTTGTACGCGATGTGCACCCGCTCGGATGAGGGTCTGAGCCCTTCACCCGACACGAACACGTTTTGATGCAGGCCTTCTTGGATCAGCTTGCCGACGCCCTCCATCACCGCCGGATCCGGCGGAAGTCCTCGTTCCATCTCTTCCGTCATCTTGTGCACGACCATGAATCGCATCGCGTGATTTCTCCGAGCTTCGCGCGGCGTCGTGCCACGCTTCTGGCAGGGCGACGAATGGGCAGCGGTCCGATCGACAATTGGCTCGACAATTTTCTCTGCTCGCCGATCTTTGATGTAAGTGTCTGTATTTGTTAAAGAATACCGGGAAGCGACAGCTGGCTCATTTATGGCAAAACCCGAAAGGAGTGGTCTTCATTCTCGCCGGCCGCGGCGCTGAGTACGCGAAAAAAATTGGCCGCCCTTACCCGCGCTATGCCCTCTGGATGTCCGGAGTCAGCCACGATCGGGCGCATCGTCGCGTCCTGTAGCGGCCCCTCGCGCCCTCGCGCTGGCTGCGCACTAGGGTCTGTTCCTGATTGCTCAGGCACCCGTAACCGTGCCCGAAAGAGGCAACGGGCGCGGCGGATGGCCGATAGGGTGGGATGGATCTGGCTCACGAGCGTTTGGATGTTTACCACCTCGCGTTAGATTTTCTGGTTCTCGCCAGTGAGCTCATCGAAGGGTTGCCTCGCGGCCGAAGCCACCTCTCGGATCAGTTTTCCAGGGCGTCGCTATCGATG
>Ga0247778_1000931_pt1 | contig 19595 bp, 14 predicted proteins | sample UWRJL049202B5_FD_179939 | JGI IMG/M metagenome (GOLD analysis project Ga0247778, IMG submission 179939) | Plant litter microbial communities from Arlington Agricultural Research Station in Wisconsin, United States - UWRJ-L049-202B-5 | ecosystem: Environmental > Terrestrial > Plant litter >... | reverse complement strand
GATGGCAGCGGTTGACAGCTATATTCCCCTGCCTCCCCGCCCGGTCGATCTGCCCTTCCTGATGTCTGTTGAAGACGTATTCTCGATCACTGGCCGTGGTACTGTTGCTACCGGTCGTATCGAAAGGGGCGTTATCAAGGTTGGTGAGGGTATTGAGATCGTAGGTCTGATGGATGCTCCCCTGACTTCTACCGTTACAGGTGTGGAAATGTTCCGCAAGCTCCTGGATCGTGGTGAAGCTGGTGACAACGCGGGTCTGCTGCTCCGTGGTATTGAAAAGACCCAGATCCGTCGTGGTATGGTACTTTGCAAACCCGGATCTATCACTCCCCACACTGAATTCAAGGGTGAAGTATACGTATTGAGCAAGGAAGAAGGCGGCCGTCACACTCCTTTCTTTAACAAATATCGTCCTCAGTTCTATTTCCGTACTACGGACGTAACCGGTGAAGTAACGCTGCCCGCCGGAACTGAGATGGTAATGCCTGGCGATAATACTTCCCTGAGCGTGGTGCTGATCCAGCCTATCGCGATGGAAAAGGGTCTGAAGTTCGCTATCCGTGAAGGTGGTCGTACCGTTGGTGCCGGCCAGGTTACGGAGATCGTGAAATAATTGAATTATTTTTATATCTTTGTGGGAGCTAAAAGCTGTTCCGAAGTTTTTCGGGGTAGCTTTTGGCTTTTTTCCGCCCCCGGGGCGGATGGCTGAATCACATACGGGCATAGTACAACGGTTAGTATAGAGGTCTCCAAAACCTTTGATCTGGGTTCGAATCCTAGTGCCCGTGCCATCTTTAACTAAGAGAAAATGAATAAAATCACGACATATTTCCGTGAATCTTACAAGGAACTGATGGAAAAGGTGACCTGGCCCTCCTGGACCCAGTTACAGCAATCTACGGTGATTGTCCTGGTAGCTACTTTTCTGATCACTGTGCTTGTTTGGGTCATGGATCTGGCTTCCAGTTCCATATTACATTTCACTTATTCGATATTTCAATAATGGAAACAGCCTCAATAATGGAAACAGCAAACCAACAGGAAGGCAAGCCTCTGCCCGAGACGAAGTGGTATGTGCTGAGGGTAGTCAGTGGCAAGGAGCGTAAGGTAAAAGAATATTTAGACAAGGAGATTAGCCGTGGCGGTTGGAGCGAGATTGTGAAACAGGTGTTCCTCCCTGTGGAAAAGGTCTATAAGGTACAGAACGGGAAAAAGGTCATGCGTGAGCGGAACTATTACCCGGGCTATGTTATGATCGAGGTGACGGAAGGGAAGTTGGGTGATGATCTGCGTGAGGCCATTAAGAATACCAATAGTGTTATTCATTTCCTGGGTAAGGAAAACCCTATCGCCTTAAGGAAGGCGGAAGTGAACAAGATGCTGGGTAAGATGGATGAGATGGCTGAGTCTGGTGGTATGAGTATGAGCGAGCCTTTTATCATTGGTGAGACGATCAAGATCATCGAAGGTCCTTTTAATGATTTCAATGGCATCATCGAAGAGGTCAATGATGAGAAGAAGAAGTTGAAGGTAACGGTAAAAATATTCGGAAGATCCACTCCTGTTGAGTTGAATTATATGCAGGTGGAGAAAATAGCGTAGGCGGTGCGTTGCACGGGCCCAATAAAAAACCCTCCTTTCGGAGGGTTTTTTATTTCCCCGAAGGAAAAAAATCTAATTGTCGTTATTGTCATTGTCAAAACCGAATGTCGGAGCAGCGGGCTCAACGGGCGCTGGTGTTGGTTCAACGATCTCCGGGATTGGCGTTGCTATTACGGGCTTAGCTTTTTTAGGAGCTGATTTCTTTTTTGCGACTTTTTTAGGGGCTGCCTTTTTGGGTGCTGCCTTTTTAGGGGCGGCCTTTTTAGGAGCTGCCTTTTTTACCGGAGCTTTTTTTGCTGCTTTTTTTACCGCCTTTTTTGCAGTTTTCTTAGCAGCTTTTTTGGGTGCTGCCTTTTTGGGTGCCACCTTTTTCTTAGCAACTTTCTTCACGGCTTTTTTGGCCGCTTTTTTAACCGCTTTTTTGACAGGTTTTTTAGCCGCTTTTTTCGGGGCAGCTTTTTTAGCCGGCTTTTTCTTAGACTTAGACATAGTTTGTTGAGCGTTTTAAGTTGTTATTGAGAATATAATGGAGATTATCGCAAAAGTTAGTCAGAAAAATTGAAATATAAAAAAATGGGCCTTAATTTTCTTCACAAAAAGTTCATCAATAGGTGAATAACGATGGTCTACCCCCCCGATCGGGGTATAGAGCAGAGGAAAAAATGAGATAAATCTTGGCGGAATGCCTCTTTTGTGCTAGTTTTGCGTCCCCAAATAGTTCTTATTATAAATTATTGGTTTGGGAGTTTCTGCGTATTGCGGGGACGTTAACACCAAAAAAAGAAGTAACATGGCAAAAGAAATCACCGGTTATGTCAAGTTGCAGGTAAAAGGCGGTCAAGCCAATCCTGCACCTCCAATCGGACCCGCACTGGGTTCTAAAGGTATCAATATCATGGAGTTCTGTAAGCAATTCAATGCGCGGACCCAGGATAAAATGGGAAAAGTACTTCCCTGTCTTATCACAGTTTACACTGATAAATCCTTCGAATTTATCATCAAGACTCCTCCGGCGGCGGTACAACTGTTGGAGGCTACGAAGCTTACAAGTGGTTCCAAAGAGCCGAATCGTAACAAGGTTGGGAAGGTTAGCTGGTCGCAGGTTGAGGCGATCGCGAAGGACAAGATGCCCGATCTGAATGCCTTTACTATTGAAAGTGCTATGCGCATGGTTGCCGGCACTGCCCGCAGTATGGGTATTACCGTTGAGGGAAAAGCTCCCTGGGCAAACTAACTCCTTTAACTTCAAAATCATTACGAAATGGCTATCACTAAAAAAAGAAAAGCAGCCTCTTCCAAGGTTGATAAAAATAAATTTTACTCGCTGAAAGAGGCGTCTGCCCTGGTGAAGGATGTGAATATCACCAAATTCGACTCTTCCGTTGACTTGCATGTCCGGTTGGGTGTGGATCCTAAGAAGGCTGACCAATCCATTCGTGGAACGGTTTCTCTGCCGCATGGTACGGGGAAGACCAAGAAAGTATTGGTTCTTTGCACGCCCGATAAGGAAGCGGATGCGAGAGCGGCCGGCGCCGATTTTGTCGGGTTGGACGAATTCATTCAGAAGATCGAAGGCGGATGGGTCGATGTCGATGTGATCATCGCTACTCCTTCTGTCATGCCCAAGATCGGTAAGCTTGGTAAGATTTTAGGTCCAAGAAATTTGATGCCCAATCCCAAGACCGGTACGGTTACCAATGATGTGGCTGCTGCTGTGAACGAGGTAAAGGGGGGTAAGATCGCGTTTAAGGTAGACAAGGCCGGGATCATCCATGCGTCTATCGGAAGAGTAAGCTTCAGCCCCGAAAAGCTGATAGAGAACAGCACCGAGCTGATCAATGCGATCATCAAGGCCAAGCCTGCCACTGCGAAGGGCACTTATGTAAAGAGTGTATTCATGGCCAGCTCGATGAGCCCCGGAATTGCATTGGACACGAAAGCTTTTGCTCACTAAAAATGGACCACAGGTCCATTGGCCGGGAAGGCCCATCATTAGATGGTTTTTGCCGGAGGGACAAATTTGAAATAAAAACCGACGGCAAAACAATTTGTTTTTACCGGATCTCCTGGTGACGGGGGACACTAAAAATTGTATTATGAACAAAGATCAAAAAAATGAAGTGATTGAACTGTTGAAAGACAAGTTCAGCCAATATAATAACTTCTACGTAACCAATACGGAATCTCTGAGTGTTGCGCAGATCAGCAAATTACGCCGGATCTGTTTTGACAAGAAGGTGGAAATGAAGGTTGCCAAGAATACCCTTATCAAGAAGGCGCTGGAGAATCTGGACAGCACCCGTTATTCCGGGATGTTCGAATCCCTGAATGGAGTAACGGCCCTGATGTTCTCCGAGAATGCGAAGGAGCCTGCGATGATCATCACCAATTTTCGTAAGGAAGGCAAGGGTACGGATAAGCCTGTACTGAAAGCCGCCTTTATCGATGGGGATGTATTCGAAGGTGATGATCAGCTGAAGGCGCTGGTTTCGCTGAAGAGCAAAACAGATCTTATCGGTGAGATCATTGGTCTGTTGCAGTCGCCTGCCAAAAATGTTATCAGCGGCCTGAATGCCGGTAACAAGCTGGCTGGTCTGATTAAGGCTTTGGAAAGCCGGGCGGAAGCGGCGGGGGCTTAGTGAGTAGTGAGTGGTGAGTAGTGAGTGGTGAGTGGTCAGAGTTAGTTTAGGAGTCGGGGCTTTTATTGGCCCGACTATATTAATAGGCCCGGGAACGGGGGCCATAAACGCCGCCGAAACAATTTTTTTAAACGCTCCGCCGGATCCGGTAACTGGAGATGAAGGCGGAAAAAATTTACCATTATGGCAGACTTAAAAGCATTTGCTGAACAGTTGGTTGGACTGACTGTTAAAGAAGTTAACGAATTAGCTAAGATCCTGAAAGAAGAATACGGTATCGAGCCTGCAGCTGCTGCTGTTGCTGTTGCTGGTCCTTCTGCCGGCCCTGCTGCCGCTGCTGAAGAAAAGACTGCATTCAACGTGATCCTGAAGGCCGCCGGCGCTAACAAGCTGAACGTGGTTAAGATCGTTAAGGATCTTACGGGTCTCGGTCTGAAAGAAGCCAAGGACCTGGTTGACGGCGCTCCCAAGCCCGTTAAGGAAGGTATCAGCAAGGCTGACGCCGATGCACTGGTTGCCAAGCTGAAAGAAGCTGGCGCTGATGTAGAGATCAACTAAGCCAAGGCTTAGTTAGGGTCAACATTATTGATTCTCAAAGCATGACGAAACCCCGGTTAAAAAAATCGGGGTTTCGTTGGTTTTTGCTATTTATTTCTTAACTTTGCGGTCCGTTTCCCTAATTTAATTGACCGTTTATATTAGTTTGCATATGTAAACTGTTGAGGATCAATAAATCCCGCAGTTCTTAACAACAGACGATTTTGAGTTCGAATCACTAAAAACCGGTTTTAATCAATATGTCTTCAACAAAATTGCAAAGCAGGATCAATTTCGGTAAAATTAAGCACCTTGCCGAGACTCCTGACCTTCTGGAAGTTCAGATCCAATCTTTTAAAGAATTTTTTCAGCTGGAAACCACCCCGGACAAACGGAATATAGAGGGTTTGTTCAAGGTGTTTAAGGAAAATTTCCCGATCACCGATACGCGGAATATTTTCATGCTGGAGTTTCTGGATTACTTCATCGATCCGCCCCGTTACACCATTGAGGAATGTATGGAGCGTGGACTTACTTACGCTGTTCCCCTGAAGGCGAAGTTGCGACTGAGTTGTAATGACGAAGAGCACGTCGATTTTCAGACGATCGTTCAGGACGTGTTTTTGGGTAATATCCCTTACATGACTCCCCGCGGCACATTTGTGATCAACGGTGCTGAGCGTGTTGTGGTATCCCAGCTGCATCGTTCTCCCGGTGTATTCTTCGGTCAGTCCATTCACCCGAATGGCACGAAGATCTATTCCGCCCGTGTTATTCCTTTCAAGGGTGCATGGATGGAGTTCGCCACCGATATCAACAACGTGATGTATGCGTATATCGACCGTAAGAAGAAATTCCCGGTCACTACGCTGCTGCGTTCCATTGGTTTCGAAACGGACAAGGACATATTGGAACTGTTCGGTATGGCCGACGAGGTGAAAGCCGACAAGAAGGCCCTGCAGAAGTATATCGGGAAGAAACTGGCTGCCCGTGTCCTCCGGACCTGGGTTGAGGACTTCGTCGATGAGGATACCGGTGAGGTCGTATCTATCGAGCGTAATGAGATCGTGCTGGAGCGCGATACCATTCTTGACGACGAAGCCGTCGACATGGTGGTTGAGATGGACGTGAAGAGCGTCTTTATCCAGAAAGAAGACGTGGGTGGGGATTACGCCATTATTTACAATACACTGAACAAAGATACCTCCAACTCCGAGTTGGAAGCTGTCCAGCATATCTACCGCCAGTTGCGCGGTGCTGACGCTCCCGATGATGAGACTGCGCGTGGTATTATCGATAAATTATTCTTTAGCGACAAGCGCTATGACCTGGGTGAGGTTGGCCGTTATAAGATCAACCGCAAGTTGAATCTCAGCCAGCCCCTGGATCAGAAGACCCTGACGAAGGAAGACATGATCGAGATCATTAAATATCTCGTTCGTCTGACCAATGCCAAGGCTGAGATCGATGATATCGATCACCTTAGCAATCGTCGTGTCCGTACGGTAGGGGAGCAGTTGTACGCCCAGTTCGGCGTGGGTCTGGCGCGTATGGCCAGGACCATCCGTGAGCGTATGAACGTCCGTGACAATGAGGTGTTCACCCCGGTGGATCTGATCAATGCCAGGACGCTGTCTTCCGTTATCAACTCTTTCTTTGGTACTTCCCAGCTGTCGCAGTTCCTGGATCAGACCAACCCCCTGAGTGAGATCACGCACAAGCGTCGTATCTCCGCACTCGGACCAGGCGGTCTCTCCCGTGAACGTGCTGGATTTGAAGTTCGTGACGTTCACTACTCGCACTATGGCCGTCTGTGTACCATCGAAACACCGGAAGGACCGAATATCGGTCTGATCTCCACGCTTTGTGTACATGCCAAGATCAACGAGATGGGCTTTATCGAGACGCCCTATCGTAAAGTATTGGACGGAAAGGTGGAGCTGAAGAAACTGACCTATCTCAGTGCTGAGGAAGAAGATATTGCCAAGATCGCCCAGGCGAATATTGCGCTGGATGACAAGGGTAATTTCGTAGAAGACAAGATCGTCAGCCGTCAGACGGGTGACTTCCCCATCCTCGACAAGAATGAGGTGGAATACATGGACGTTGCGCCAAACCAGATCGTGGGTCTCAGCGCCTCGCTGATCCCGTTCCTTGAGCATGATGATGCCAACCGTGCCCTGATGGGTTCGAACATGCAACGTCAGGCTGTGCCCCTGATCCGTCCTGAAATGCCGATCGTCGGTACAGGTCTGGAAGCCAAGGCTGCCCGTGACGCGCGTATCCAGATCCACTCGGAAGGTGAAGGTATCGTTGAATTCGTTGATGCCAACGAGATCCATGTCCGTTATGACCGCAATGATGCACAGAAACTGGTCTCTTTTGAAGAAGACCTGAAAATATACAGACTGACCAAGTTCATCAAGACGAACCAGGAGACCTGTATCAACCTGAAGCCTGCCGTCAAGAAAGGCCAGAAGGTGAAAGAAGGCGACTTCCTCACGGAAGGTTATGCGGTACAGGATGGCGAACTTGCATTGGGTCGTAACCTGAAGGTGGCCTTTATGCCCTGGAAGGGTTACAACTTCGAGGATGCCATCGTGATCAGTGAGAAAGTGGTGAAGGAAGATCTGTTCACTTCGGTACATATCTCCGAATACGAATTGGAAGTTCGCGATACGAAGCTGGGTGAAGAAGAACTGACGCCGGATATTCCCAACGTATCGGAAGAGGCCACGAAGGATCTTGACGAGAACGGTATCATCCGTGTCGGCGCCCAGATAAAAGAAGGCGATATCCTGATCGGTAAGATCACGCCCAAGGGTGAGAGCGATCCCACTCCGGAAGAGAAACTCCTCCGTGCTATCTTCGGCGACAAGGCCGGTGATGCCAAGGATGCGTCCCTGAAGGCTCCGAGCGGTACGGAAGGTGTGGTCATCAGCAAGAAACTCTTCCAACGCGCCAAGAAAGATAAGAATGCCAAGGTCCGTGAAAAGGCGGCCCTGGAAAAGATCGAAAAGGTGCATGAGAAGAATACGGCTGACCTGATGGATGTATTGCTGAGCAAGTTGCAGGTGTTGCTGACCAATCATGCTTCTGCCGGTGTGAACAACAATTTCGGCGAAGTACAGATCGGAAAGGGCGCTAAGTTCACTGCCAAGAACCTGGCAGGGATCGATTACCTGAACGTCAACCCATTGGGTTGGACGGGTGATGCCAAGACCGATGAGCTGATCAACATCCTGCTGCACAACTACAGCATCAAGTACAACGAAGAATTAGGCCGTTATAAGAGGGAGAAGTTCAATATCTCCATCGGGGATGAATTACCTGCTGGTGTATTGAAGCTCGCGAAGGTGTATCTCGCCGTCAAGCGTAAGCTGAAGGTGGGTGATAAGATGGCCGGCCGTCACGGTAATAAAGGGATCGTTGCCAAGATCGTCCGTGCGGAAGACATGCCGTTCTTAGAAGACGGCACCCCGGTTGACGTGGTGTTGAATCCCCTGGGTGTACCTTCCCGTATGAACCTCGGTCAGATCTATGAGACCGTACTGGGCTGGGCCGGTGAGAAGCTGGGCATCAAGTTCGCCACGCCTATCTTCGATGGAGCTACCGTGGAGGAGATCGCAGAGCATATCTCCAAGGCAGGCTTGCCTAGCTTTGGTCATACGTATCTGTATGATGGGGAGACCGGTGAAAGATTTGACCAGAAGGCTACCGTGGGGATCATCTATATCATCAAATTGCACCACATGGTGGATGATAAGATGCACGCACGTAGTATCGGACCATACAGTCTTATTACGCAGCAGCCGCTGGGTGGTAAAGCTCAGTTCGGTGGCCAGCGTTTCGGGGAAATGGAAGTCTGGGCTCTTGAAGCCTACGGCGCGTCCAACATCCTGCAGGAACTGCTGACACTCAAGTCCGATGATATTATCGGCCGTGCGAAGACCTATGAGTCGATCGTGAAAGGTGATAATATTCCAAGGGCGGGTATTCCTGAATCCTTCAATGTACTTGTACATGAATTGAGGGGGTTGGGACTGGATCTGAAGTTCGATTAATCGGACCGGGGGACCGGCCGAGGTCAACAATTGGCTCCGCTAACTGATGAATAAATACAAACCCTTCCGGGATTCCGGAGGGGTTTTTTATTTTAATGATGGGCCGCAAGGCGGCCAGCAGGCCTGTGGCGGTTTTGCGGTTTTTAATTCTTTAAGACCTTGAGGACTCGTACAGTGTTGCCGGAGTTGACTTCCAACAAATAGATGCCGGCACTGAGGCGGAGGCCGGAGAGATCCAGGTGGATGCGGTCCGCGCTCGTGACGGTGTTGTCCTGCCGGAAGAGCTGGTGGCCCGTCAGATCGAGCAGCCTGATCCCGACCTTTCCCGCCGGGGTATGACCGAAGAGTATGTCGATGTTATTGTTGAAGGGACTGGGCATGACGGTGAGTCCATTATTCGGATCGATGTTATTGATCAGGAGTGTCTTGCTGTAGGTGAATTTATTATCCAGATCGATCTGCCGGAGGCGGTAGTAGTTAGTCCCTTCTGCGAGGAGGGGATCGGTAAAGGCATAGTGGTGCCGGGTGCTGCTGGTGCCTGCTGCATCAACGAAGCCGATATTATCGAAATGATTGCCGTCGAAGGATCTTTCCACGCCAAAGCGTAGGGTGCCCGTCTCGAAGGTGGTGTTCCAGTTTAGGACGGCGGTATTACGCTGCTGCTGTCCGGTGAAGTCCAGCAGGCCCAGGGGCAGGGTGGATAGGCCGGGTATGCCGGCTCCGAACCCGGAGAAGCCGGTGTTAAAATTATAAGTCAGGGTCGTGTTCAGGCCCAGTGTGCCGATGGAAGGAACGCCGATGACCACGGCTCCTCCTGCTGTTGGAGTGCCGGGGGTTACGTCCGAGATCTGCGTGCCGACCTTCACCAGCATTATATTGGCAATACTCTGACCGGTTGCGGTCTGCCAGCCGCTGACCTCGGCAGGTGTATAGTAGAGTGTAATATTATAGCTGCCCGATGCATTGTTGATGGTCGGGATGACTTTTATGGTTTTGTTCATCAGGTAATTGGCGGTGTTGTTATTCCAGAAGGCTGTGGAACCTGTGCCGGTGCGGTCTACGAGGACCTGTGTACAGCCGTAGTCGAAGTTGCTGAGGTTTTGGATCCGCGCCAGGAGGTGGTTATCGGACTGGTTGTAGAAATAGACGTCCGCATTAGGTCCCAGGTATACCTGACGGGACGAGATTACGGTCTGTACGGAGTCTCCCGGGTCGGGATAGGTCAGCCGGATCATGGGTTTGGCGCCGGTGAAATAGCTGAAAGCACCGATGGCCGTACCGCAATTGACTTTTGCGTATACATAATTATTTTTCCCCGACCCATCCAAATAGCCTTCGCATTGGTCTGTAGATCCTATGGTTACGCCGTTATCGTAACAGAATTCAAAAACCAGGTTGGAACTGCCATCCCAGGTGAAGGGGCTGGAAAAAGTATAGGTATTCCATCCATTGGCGGTGGTATAGTTCGCGTTATAGGCTGCGGTGAAGGCGCCGTCGGGTAGTGGGAATTCTGTGCTGGCGTTATACAGGGAACCCTGGGTGGTCTGTGCCACCTTGATGTTCATGCCCTGGTAGACGAAGGCGGCCCCGCTGGCTTTCCCGATATTCAGGCTCAGTGAGGTTATGAGGCCGGGCTTTACGCCGGTGGCCTGTAGTTCCGCTGCATAATAGAGGGCCTGGGTTTTTACCTTGGCGAAGGCGCCTGCAAAGGGGCTCTGGAGCGACCCCTGATCGGGGCCGATGGAGGCGGTGGCGCTGGTGGGTCCGTGGGGGACCAGATCATTGTCATTGATGATCATCGTGAAATTGGGTCTGCCATTCCCCAATACGGCGTTACCGCCCCCGTTGTTGACGGTATAGCTCAATGTGAAAGTACGGGTGCCGTTGATACTGGCATCGTTATATACGCGGATGGTAAAGGGTTGAGCTGCCGTGGAGCCTGCCGGGAAATTGACGGTATTCGAAGGCGTCGTGAAGCTGCCGTTGGTGGTCAGGTCATAATCCAGGCCGCGGGTCGCGGTGCCAGTGCCGATATTGATCGTAGCGGTGGTGGCTGCAGAAGGGCCGGTACCGATGACCATGTTGTAGACATAGTCCTTATATGGGCGGCAGCCGGTCGTAGTGACGGTGGATTCCGTCACCTGATCACCGGTGAGTTCGAAGTTAATTTTTGGTCCACAGGGGCTGGCGCCGGTGTTGGGTGCGGTGGCTCCCTGGGAGGTTATGAAGTTGGAGCGGGGCGATGCAGCGGCTGCTGCCAGCATCCGGGCCTTCTGGCCCGAGGTGAACAGCGTATAGCAATTGGTATAGGTCATGTAATTGCTCTCCGTATTGATGGTGTACGGTGTACCCGTACAAGGGTTGGTGGCGCCCGTCCGGCAGACGAAATCGACAGGCGTGGAGACGGGGTCGGTATCACAGACCTGGTCGCCATCCGTTGAGCAGGCGGCGTTAACCGGGCAGGATGTTCCGGCGGGGTTCGTGCCCTGGAATGGATGGTATAGGTTGAAGGCATGGCCGATCTCATGCGGAAGGGTCTTCTGGCCGGAGACCATCTGGGTAGCCAGCATGATGATGCCGTCTACGCTGGAAGGTGCGCCGGGGAAATAGGCAAAGCCGGCGATAAAAGAACCGGGCCCTGTCCCATCATTGCCGTCGATCTTATCTACGACCCATATGTTGTAGTATTGGCTGGTATTCCAGCGGCTGAGGTCTTTTATGCTGACCTCGTCGACACCCACGGTCGTCTGTTCTTTGACGCCTCCGGTGACGTATCCCGCGACGCCTGAGCCGTCGACGCGGTTGATGCCGTTGGTCGCATTACAGTTAGGATCCCGCCGGGCCAATGCAAACTGGATCTGAAGGTCGCCGGCGCCGCCCGATAAGTTGGATTCCGTGCCATTATAGACCGCATTGAGATAATCGATTGCCCCAAGAATCTGGGCGTCGGTAGGGTTATAGATGGTGCCTATGGCTCCTCCTGTATGGATCACATGTACTACGACGGGTATGGTATAGAGTGCGCTGAGGGGCGTGGCAGGGCCTCCTGGAGCGCCCTGAACGACGGGTCTTCGGGGCTGACCCAGTTTGGGATGCTGGCGGATATAGGAGCGGATGGCGGCCTCCCCGTCCAGGACGTTCTGGTGATAGACCGGGTCTTTCTGCAGTCTCCGGTTATGGACGATATCAAAGCCACATATGGCCTGGGAAAAAACAGCATGGGCCAGCAGCAAAAGTATTCCGGTCAGGGTAAGCGATCGATGGGTTTTCATGGAACTCATTTATAGGGGTGGCCCGGGTCGTGGTCCTTGTAATCGGTCCTGAATATAACGTTATTATAGTACATTATAGTCGATAAATCCTTAGATTTTATTACTTATAGGACCTTTTCGGGCCAGCAGGTTGTCCCTGAGGCGGAGGAAGGGTCTTTCCACGGAAAAATGTAGGATAATTCCCCCGATCAGGGACGTTAAGACGCTGATCCAGAAGGAGGTATAACTATCGTTGCCGATCCCGTGGCCGGAGAGAAAACCATGAGTGAGATGGATAATCTGTTTGTGGGTGAGGTAAATGGAGTAGGAGAGGGCGGCGATCCATTTTGTTGCCCAGGAGGAATAGCGGAAGAGGATACAGGTGGGGCTGAGGGCTGCGAGGACCATGACGCCATAGGCCAGAGCGATCAGGGGGAAGCCAAAAATTGCCGTATTGAAGGTTACGAAGCCTGCGCAGCAAAAACCGGCGGCGATGATGAGCCCGATGCCGGCGAGTAAAACAATATTGCCGTAGCGGGTCAGACGTTGCCAGATAAAGGGTTGAAAATGAAAGAGGGCTGCCAGTGCCAGGCCTGTCAGTAGGCCGTCCAGTCGATCATAGGTTGGGTAATAGATGTATTTATAAAATTCGATCCAGGACTGGTCGCCGGCGGAGCCCACATAATTTTCCCAGTCGTAGAAACGGAGGCCGAAGCCCATACAAACCAGGACCAGGATGAGCCAGCCGCCTTTTTTTATGAGTCCCAGGGCAGCCAGGATCATGACGAATAGGGGGAGGATGAGGTAGAATTGTTCCTCGATACAAAGGGACCAGGCGTGTGAAAATGCCGCGTGGCTGCTGAGGTCCAGGCCGAAATTCTGTGTGAAGGTGAGAAATTTCCATAGCGGCGGCAACTGGCTGCGTTCCGTAAAGGCCGGGATGGTGAAATAGAGGATCAGTACGGCTGCATAAGCCGGGATGATGCGCAGGAACCTTTTGAAATAGAATTCGGTATAGGAGATAGGCAATCCTGCGGCCAGGCGTCCCAGTAACTGGCCTCCGATGAGGTAGCCACTGAGGACAAAGAAGAGATCGACCCCTGTCCAGCCGAAGCTGCCCAGGGTTGTGATCAGGGGCGCGTCGCCGAAGATGCGATAATGGTAAAGAAATACGAGGATGATAGCAAGGGCCCGGAGATGGTCCAGTCCAGCGAGTCGTTTTCCGGAAGTAGCCAATGACAAAGGGAAAATTGGTGTTAACAATAAAATGTCTCTGCAATATTAGTCGAATTATTTACGTTTTCTGCTAACTTTTGAGATATTGCGGGGATTATACTATGAAAAAACCTCTACTTCTTTCCCTTGGCTTACTCTTACTATTTTGGCATATCACTGTCAGGGCACAGACCTATACATATATTCCTGAGAAACCGGACGTGACATTTCTCCAACAGCTATCTGCGACCTGTAAGGAGCGGTACACGGCAGAGATCCAGGCATTGCCTGCAAAAAACAAGAAGGATTACCTGGAACTGTACGAAGAACGGTGGACGGGTATCAAGGAGCGGTTTGATGGGAAGGAGATCTATACGGGGTCAGCGGCGAGGGAATACCTGAATCGGGTTAGGGCGGAGATCGTACGGGGAAATCCTTCCCTGAAGCAACTAACCTTTGATTGTTATTTCAGCCGGACGGCCATTCCAAATGCGAGTTATATCGGGCATGGCATGATCCTTTTCAATATGGGGCTGTTCAGTCGTCTCCGTACGGAGAGTGAAGCCGCATTTGTCCTTTGTCATGAGATCGCGCACTGTCTGTTAAGGCATACGGAGAATGGGATCAACAATTACGTTGTTACCCTCAATTCTGCAGAGGTGCAGGCTGAACTGCGTAAGATCAAGGGTTCCGAATATCACAAAAAAGAGCAATTGCAAAAACTGGTGAAGGGGTTGACTTTTGATAGCCGGCGGCACAGCAGGGATCATGAAGGGCAGGCTGACTCCATGGCTGTGGAACTGATGAAGCATACCCGGTTTGCGTTGGGTGGGGCGCTCAGCGCCCTGGCCTTATTGGATGTGATCGATACGGACAGCCTGCATACGGCGGATTGTCTGCGAAGGTTCTTCAATGCTCCCGATTATCCTTTCCAGCAAAAATGGATCGCAAAGGATGGGGGCCTGCTGGGCGGGCATGCGCGGATCAAGGATGAGGAGATGGCTGATTCGTTGAAGACGCATCCTGACTGCCAGGCGAGGATCAAGGCGCTGGAACCGGCCGTTCTGCGTGCTGCGCAGCCTGGTGCGGGCGCCTTCATTATAGACAGTTCGAGGTTCCGGTCGTTACAGGAATCTTTCCGTTTCGAGGCGATAGAATATGCCTATGAATCCAACAAGTATACGAGATGTCTTTTTCTGACGCTGGAATCCCTGGATAAAAGGCCGGCGGATCCCTACCTGGTGACCCAGGTTGGCAAAGTGCTGAACGGGCTCTACCTGGCGCAAAAAGCGCATACGCTAAGTAAGGTTACTGCCTTGCCGTCGCCGGATTATCGGGCCAATTATAATTTGTTGTTGCAATTCGTCCAGAACCTCTATCTGGAGAACATCGCGGCTATCAACTACTACTATCTCAGGCAGCATCATCCGGCAATGAGTTCTTATGCGCCATTCCATGAGGCTTATCAACAGAGTGAAAATTTTTTCCATTTGTAATATTCGAAACCCAAACCTAAACCATTTTTCATGTCAACCATTAAAGCCTCTTTTTTGCCGGCCCTGCTGGCGACCCTCGTATGCGTGCAGCCCATGCGGGGGGATGCCCAGTCCAAGCTGAGCATCGATAAAGTTTATTCTGCCTATCTCCGCAACAGTGGAACGATCTCTGCTAAAGGAGCTATCAAAGGGTATTTTTTTCTTTACCAGAGCGATAAGATCGACCGGCACACCAATGAATACACTTTGCAAATTCTTGATGAGAACCTCAATAAGGTGCGCAGCATCAAATTCGAGGATTCAAAAAAGCTGAGTCTGCTGGAATCGGCCTATAATGGCAATACCCTGTCCTTTCTGTTCAAGAATGAGGATAACAAGACGCTGGATATGAAGATCTATGACTTAGAAGGCAAGCTGAAGTACACGTATAGCCGGGCTTTTGACAAAAAAACGGATGATCTGATGAAGCAATATATGACCCTGCACTCCGATGAGGGGATGAATAAGAATGTATTCGACCTGGGCGAGCAGGGTTTCGTTTCCGTTCTACCGATGCGGGATGGGAAACAGCGGACCTATGAAGTGGATTATTATTCCTCCGAGACTAAAAAGCAATGGACGTATGTGCCTAACGATGATGAAGAAAAATACGCCTTTGCCGAATACCTAGGCAGTACGGACAGCCTGATTATTCTTGAAGTGATGAAGAAGAATAAGGTGATGAGCACGAAGGCGAGCGCGCACCTGATCGCCATCAACTTCGTGACGAAGAAGAAGGCATGGGATATCGACAATTCCACTGAGGATGTGACCCTGCTGCCTTCCAGTGTCGTTAGCCTGGAGACGGGTAAGATTATGGTGATGGGCCCTTATTTCGAAAAGGATCAGAATATTATGAAGGATTTCAGCCGAGGCCTGGCTGTATATGAGATCACTACGGCAGGAAAGATCACATCCAAGGTTTATAATACCTGGGCGGGTGATTTTGCGAAGTATCTCCCTACCAACAGCAAGGGCAAGATCGACAATATCGGTTTCCTGTATATTCACAAGCTGATGAAGACGCCCGACAATAAGTTATTCATCGTGGGCGAGGGGTATAAGCGGCAGGTGAGCGCCGGTGGTATTGCACTGATGGCGTTGTCTGGCAGTAGTGCTTTTGGGGCTACCAAGATCGTCATTACGGATATGGTGATCATGGAGTTTAATTCGAAATACAAGGTCGTCGGGGCTACGATCTATGATAAGACCAATAATACGGCGCTGGCCAATGCTGCCAGTGATTTTAACAGCCAGCATGTCATCGCCGCCTATCTGAAGATGATCGGTGCATTCGATTATGAATTTACGACGGGGGAACCGGACAATTCCAGCTTTGCCGTCTGTTACAGTGATTATGAGCGGTCTTCGGAATACAAGGGGCAGACCTTTAATTCCATCCGGTATAACGGTAAAAAATTCACCACGGACAAGATACCCCTGAAATCAAAAGCGAGCAGCCTGAAGGTTTTTCCGGCCAAGGCGGGATCGGTGATGATCCTGGAATATTTTAAGAAGGACAAGCGTCTGGACTTCCGGCTGGAAAAGCTGGGATAGGATGGCGTATCGAAATTTAGATAGAGCCCTGGTGCCGAATGGTTATCGGGGCTCTATCTATTTTGGGATAAAGGTGTGATGAACATGCGTTCATCAGGCCTTTTTTAGTAAGAATTCTTTTAGCTGGTTGAGCTCCGGCGCGATCTTCGTGCTGATCTTTTTATGTCCCAGCAAGGCCTTTACGCTGTCCGGCATTGGAACTTTTTCTCCGATAACGGGTTCGACCGCATCATAGAATTTTACGGGGTGCGCTGTCTCGAGGAAATAGCCTTTTTCTCCCGGGTGTTCTGCCAGGTATCTTTCTAAGGCCAGGTAACCGACGGCGCCGTGGGGATCGGGAAGGTAGTGATAGCGGTCATAGACATCGCGGATCGCGGAGCGGGTCTCTTCGTCGGTGATACTATAGCTGGTCAGTATTTTCTTAAGCGATCCCAGCTGGTGGTGAAAGATCTCCAGGATACGGACAAAGTTGCTGGGGTCGCCTACGTCCATGGCGTTGGAGAGGGTGGCTATGGCTTTTTTGGGTCGATAGTCCCCTGTCTGCAGATAGGCGGGCACGATGTTGTTGGCATTGCAGGCGGCGATGAAATGGCTAACGGGAAGTCCTGTCTGATGCGCCAGCAATCCGGCGCAGATATTACCAAAATTACCGCTGGGGACACTGATCACCGGTGGGTTGTCCTTGTCGGCCCATTGCTGGTATGCGAAAAAATAATAGAACTGTTGGGGGAGCCAGCGGGCTACGTTGATGGAATTGGCGGATGTGAGGAAGAGGGACCTCTTGAGGTCGGGGTCGGTGAAGGCCTCTTTTACGATGCGTTGGCAGTCGTCGAAACTGCCGTCCACTTCCAGGGCGGAGATGTTCTTCCCCAGGGTGGTCAGCTGCAATTCCTGTACGCTGCTGACTTTTCCGGTCGGGTAGAGGATGACCACTTCTACGCCTGGTACGTCATAGAATCCGCTGGCTACGGCGCCGCCGGTATCCCCGGAGGTTGCGACGAGTACGGTGACCTGCTGGTCGCTGTCTTTTACAAAGGATCCCAGGCAGCGGCTCATGAACCGGGCGCCTACATCCTTAAATGCGAGGGTTGGGCCGTGGAATAGTTCCAGGGATTGGATATTGGGGGAGACTTTCACGAGGGGAAAATCGAATTGGATGGTCTCGGCGACGATGCGGCGCAGTTCTTCTTCGGGCAGGTCGTCGCCCACATAGGGGCGGATGACCTGGTAGGCCAGTTCTTCCCGGGAGTATTTATCGATATCCCGGACGAGTGTTGCGGGGAGGGTAGGGATGGTCTCGGGAAAATAGAGTCCTTTATCGGGAGCCTGTCCTCTTATCGTTGCCTCTTTGAAGCTTGCTCTTTCAGATGGGTTGTTAAGACTATAGAAGTTCATTATCGCTTACGATTTTTACGCCTTTTTGGTTAATGGTGGTTTGATAGGTATGGTAGTCCAGTCCTATTTTGTGATATACGTTCTTCATGACCTGTTCGACGGCGGCGGCGGTTGTCTCGTCGCGGCTGAGCATGAAGATGGATGGGCCCGATCCTGAGATACCACCTCCCAGGGCGCCTGCCTCTTTACATAATTTTTTTACCTCATCGAATCCGGGGATGAGCATACTGCGGACCGGTTCGATAATGACGTCTTCCAGGGAACGGCCGACAAGGTCCAGGTCATTTTTCATGAAGCCGGCGACCAGGCCGGCGATATTGCCCCATTGGCGGATGGCGTCCTTTAGCAGTACTTCTTTACGGAGGATCTGCCGGGCGTCGGCGGTGCGGACCTCGATCTGCGGGTGTACCACGGTAACGTGTAAGTGGGGGGCCGGGATCGAGATGACATCCAGGGGGAAGATGGATCGGATGAGGGTAATGCCGCCATAGATACAGGGGGCGACATTATCGGCGTGTTTAACGCCCGAGGCCACTTTCTCGCCGAACATGGCGAAGCGTACGAGATCTTCTTTGGAAAATACATTTCCCAGCAGGTGATTGGCCGCCACGACTGAGCCTGCCGCGCTGGCGGCGCTGCTGCCTACGCCGCTGCCGGGTTTGATCTTTTTGTGGATGACTACTTCGAAGCCCAGGGGGCGGCCCAATTCCTCTTGCATGGCCAGGAGCGGGGCCCCTGCGGTATTCATTGCCGGATCGGTGGGCAGGGGAAATCCGTCGATACTGGAGATCCTGATGACGGGTTCCTCCAGCAGTGTTACCTCCATGAGGTCGAAGGGCCTGTTGAGAGCCATTCCCAGCACGTCGAAGCCGCAAACAAGGTTGGCGACGGTGGCGGGGCATTGTACTTTCACGGTGTTCATATTGTGAATGGTGAATGGTGAGTGGTGAGTGGTGAATGGTGAGTGGTGAGTGGTGAGTTGGGTTAGGACCGGGCGGCGCGGATGATGTCGGCGAAGACTCCGGAGGCCGTCACTTCTGCACCGGCGCCCGCACCCTTTATCACCAGGGGTTGTTCGGGGTAGCGGTCGGTAAAGAACAATACGACATTATCTTTTCCGTAGAGGTGATAGAGGTCCTGCCCGGGGTCGATATGTTGTAAACCTACGGAAGCTTTACCGGATTCGAATTTCGCCACGAATTTTAATTTTTTTCCCCGTTCTGCGGCCGCGTTGTATAATTTCCTGAAATGGTCTTCTTCTGTTGCCATGGCTGCATAGAAGTCGTCCACGCTGCCGGTCATACAGGATGGCGGCATGAAGGAATGGTTGTCTATATCGTCCATTTCCATTTTTTCTCCGGCTTCGCGGGCGAGGATCATTATTTTACGCATTACATCCGTACCGCTGAGATCGAGGCGGGGGTCCGGTTCGGTATATCCTTCTTTCTGTGCCTGTCTGACCACTTCGGTAAAGGGTTTTTCTCCATTATAGTTGTTGAATACGAAGTTGAGGGTACCGCTCAGTACGGCCTCGATGCGGTTGACCTTGTCGCCACTGCGCAGCAGATCATTGAGGGTGCCGATAACGGGCAGGCCTGCGCCTACATTTGTTTCGAAGAGGAAGCCGGAATTGTATTCCCGGGCCAGGTCTTTTAGTTTCCTGTAGTACCCGAAGGGGGAGGAGCAGGCGATCTTATTGCAGGCTACTACGGAGATACTTTTTTGCAGGAGGCTGTCGTAGCAGGCGGCCACATCCTGGTTGGCGGTGATATCTGCGAAGACGGAGTTGCGGAGGTTCCT
>Ga0247778_1000930_pt1 | contig 19602 bp, 20 predicted proteins | sample UWRJL049202B5_FD_179939 | JGI IMG/M metagenome (GOLD analysis project Ga0247778, IMG submission 179939) | Plant litter microbial communities from Arlington Agricultural Research Station in Wisconsin, United States - UWRJ-L049-202B-5 | ecosystem: Environmental > Terrestrial > Plant litter >... | reverse complement strand
GAGAGGGGGGTGTGAGATGTTGGACCAGAGGGCGAAAGGGGAGGGGAAGTGGCCGTGTGGGGGGGAGAGGATGGCCCAGTAGACTATGGTTACGAGGAGGGGGTAGGTTGTTATTGTGGTGTGGAGGAGGGAGTGGAGGGCTTGGAGGGGGCGGGGGAGGCGGTTGAGTCTGTTTTTGTCGTTGTCAGCTTTTGATTGTGATTTTGGAGATTGGAGGGGAGGGGGAAGGGAGACAAACAGAGGTGTTCCACCATTAAGAGCATAAGAAAAAGTATGCAATGCCGCGATTGCAAAGTAAAATGCTATTCCCCAATAACAAAGCACTATTGCCCATTAACATCAGCATTTTCCCCCTATCCCTCCTCTCTTCTTTCAATCGGACAGAAAACATACCCGTAAAAAACGAAAAGCTCTTCCGCACATCATGAACACTATATCCATCCCTCCCACTAGCCTCCCAGCCAATAATGAAAAATATCACCGTAAACGCGTACAGCGACTACATTTTTCCCAAACCCCCAATTAGCCAACTTCCTTTTCTCTAATTAAGATGGGAAAAAGAGGGAAGGGGGGAAGGACGTACAATAACAGCTCTGATCCCAAAAAGCACCCAAGGAGGTAGCACCCAACTCGTTTCAAACCTATGACTCGGATCCCAGATATCGGTGCCGAATTTGAATGGATTGCTGAGTTTACGGGATCGCGCCATCTTTTCCCAATTCCCCTGTTCTGTATCGTATCTTCAGCCTCGCACGTCGTTCTTCAATTCGTGCAGCGCCGGCGCGGGCGCGAACTCAAACTTATTTAAGTTTACAGAACCCACAGACAGAAAGAAAAAGTTGGCAGCGCAAGTGGGGCAGACAGATAGAGAGCCCAGCCCAGAGTCGCACCAACAGCGCAGTGCAAGCGTGAATCCCTGTAAATTGCAGGGCCGAAAGTGGAAAGAGGTGCCGGTGAGTGTGTGTGTGGATCTGTGATCGGATCGATATCTAGTTTTAGATGATAGATTCGGAAATGTTGGAAAGAGGGATGGAGATGGGACGATAAAAACGGAAAGGAAGGATTTTTTTGAGGGAGAAAGATGTGTTGGCTGGTGTCTGGGGTTGGGATATGAACTGAATTAGAATTTTGGGCTGGCTGTGTTGGGTGTACAGAAATAAGTATAGCGTGTGATTGGGAAGGTCTCAGCCGCTTTATTTTAGCTCCCGGAGAGGTGATTTAGCGTGGAGAGGGGAGGGAACGGGGTGTTTATGGGTGCGGTTTCGAAACACAAGCTCTTTATCGTGAGAATCAATTGTCAAGGACATCGTGGTTTACGATTTTAGTGAAGTTCATGCAATGATTTGGAACTTCCAAACCCATACGATTACTTTGCGGGTAGAAAACGCCTCAGTATCTCCTCCTGGTGCCATGCAACGATCGCATGTCCTTCTCCCTCTAGGAACTTCGTTTCTGCGCCTTTCAACAGCGAGGCTGCCTTTTCAGCCATCCCGAACGGACAATTAACATCTTGTTCCCCATGCCAAATCGTCAAACCTCTAGCATCGATATCCTCCAACTCAAATCCCCACTCCCTAGCATACAGCCCCGCCTCCGTCGCTGCCCCCTCTCCACTCACCCTAAACGCCTCTCTAATCGCATCCAGCATCTTGGGTAGAAAGCCCTCGATCTCATATGCTTCCTGGTCTCGTTTCGGTAGTCCTTTCACCTGTGCTAGTAGTAGATTCTCGAGTTTTGCTGGATCGGGGTCCCGTGCAGCGCTCCCCAGTTGCCAGTCCATCAGTGTACCTACGAAGCTGGGCGAATAGTAGGCCACGAACATAATTGCTCTTTGCAAAAATGCCATGCCATTCATGCCTAGCTTCAGCGGGTAGATTCCCGATATCGATTGTGCGCCTAGACATTTCTCCATTGGTATGACTTTCAGACAAGCAAGTAGGTATGAACATCCACCGCTGGTACTCAGGAGTCGAAAGGTGGGGATGGAGAGGTGTGCCGCGAGGGCGAGGATATCGGAGGGATAGGTAAGGAAGGTTCGCGTTGGGGAGGGAGAGGAGAGGCCGTAGCCCGGTCGATCGGGAGAGATGATTCTCAGGTCGAGGGAGAGCGCTGTGTCGTGGAGCAAGGCTCCTTCGAAGCGGGAGGAGGGAAAGCTGTGCAAGTAGAAGATGGGCGGGTGAGGGCTGGAAGAGGAGCCGTATTCGGACCATGCGAGCGTGCGTTGGTCGGGAAGCACGATGGTTTTGGTTTCTGCGGACATTTTCTTGACTCGTGATACTGTGAGAGAAAAGACGGCTGAGATGAGGGAAGAGACCGCTGGAAGGAGCAGGTCGCTGAGGACTACTCAGTGCTGTTTAGGGAAATAATTGACTTGCGCCCGACTGGTCCTATTCAGCTTCCAGGAGGATTGCGTGTACTCGTTTCTTGAGCCATTGAAGGAAGTAAGGAAGTACAGGTCTTCTCTGCAGTCAGCAACGATGAAGCTGCTGTGGTGTATTAGAGAGAGACATTGTTTCCCGTGGGCTGTTTCGAGGGGGCGGCGCGGCGAGGCTGTACCCAATATCTTTCGTATCACGACGATGAAACGAGCCTCTTCATCCTGACATGCTAGCCGAAATTACGGCGCTGGAGAAACAGAAACAGAAACAGAAACAGCTGTGTCCCGAAATCCTGTCACCGCACTCACAACTTGCAGCTCGCCGTTGAATTGATTTGAGTGGTTTCTCCGTCTGATAATGGCCCCCGCATCATTCAGCGATATTGCGTGCAGATATAGGCATGGGATCGTCAGGGGTCCGCGAGGCTGCTCGGTGACTCGGTCCCTATTCTGCCTCTCTGAGCCTCTGGCCCGCGACCTCGGCCTAATGGCGGTTGAGGGTCGGGGCTCATTGCGACCTTCTGCTTCGTGAAGGTATGGTTGGTAATTTGAACGGTGATTTCGCTGGAAGCTTGGGGAAATGTCGGTGCCGCGAATCAATATTGGAAATTTAATATGTTATTTAGTGATGTTAGTTAGTTAATGCCGGCCTTATGATCGCTGTTGCCATGTGGAGGTGGCAAAGGATTGGTGTTCTGGAAAGATTTGACTTTGGGATGCCGCCCGTAAATGCTGGTACAGTCAGCGAAACCCCTCATGGAAGCCAGGAAGCCAGCAAGCCAGGAGTCATGGACACACAAACATCTCGTGGCTGCTGCAGCTTATATGCAGCCTGGAAACACACTAAAACAGTTGATCGAATGAATCCCAGCAAGGCAGCTGTCGGTTTGACGCCCAGCGCCATCCGAGCAGTATTTACTCCCTTAGTAGAAAACTATTTTTCTGGGCGTCGTTGACATGACTATCGCATTCGATCTATGGCTGCTTACTGGCGCCCCGAAAACCCATGTCAGATGTTTGTCTCCATCTCCATGCAGCCGCGATTAATTATTGAAATTGCCTGCATCTGGCAACACCGACAGATCAGGAGGTTGCGTACTGAATAGGCAGACCAGTGGGAAATGAGCATTCTTATTTGCCTGCATTTGCCAGAGGAACTTACGGAAAACCCCACCACCAACAACGATTGCGAATTTGCGCCTCTGCTTCGAGAGGAGCTACCTCCATCTCCATCTGCGAAGTATTCCCCCCTTCCTTTTCCCCCACCAACACATGGCGTGCCTGCAAACTAATAATCTGTACATACGAAGCTACTCTCCTACTCTCCTACTCTCCTACTCTCCCGTACCATACCTAGATTGTCACTTTACGCCGACATAACATACCGACACCCGCATACCGACGGTACACATCCAGCCCCTTTCTATCTATAAACTTCATATATCCCCTCTTCCCTGCTCCGTCAAAACCCTCCACCTTCAAGCTCCAAGCTCTGGTTCTGTCTCTCCCTGCGTGTCTTCCCCTGACGCAGCTACCCAGACGATCCCGCCAAGCGTGTCTTGGGACCCGCTGGAAACTGCCCAGGAATAGCATAGCACGAGGCTGCTGCCGAAGCTCTTTGCCAGAAGCAGATTCGTGCTGTTTTATTTCCAGACACCGCGTCGCTGTTCCTGAGCTAAACCAAAAGACCTTGCTCTCGCCAGTCTGGCACGTCTGCCCGTCCGTCCTCCGCGTCCTGCATCTAGCCGTCAAGAATTGGATTGGTGGCTGCCAGCCATTTCTTGCACGGCTATCCGGATTGCAGGTTGCAGGCACCTTCCGTCGCCGTGTGTGCTCGTCTTTTTTTCTTCCCCTCACTCCTGCAGCTACAATCAATCTATCCGGAGCTTCTCGACGCATGGGACCAGGGACATCGCCATCCGCAATCAACCCAGCCAACCATCGCTGGAGAGCAGAGGCAGGCTTAGAATATCTCTTCCCTCGCTGGATTGAACATCTGCAGGAAGATGCACTGAGGGTGTAGTTGTTCCACTAGAAGTGAAGCTGCGCATTAGTCCTGCCTTAGCCAGCCGCCGTCATGGCGTTCTTCTACGACTCCGACCAGGAGCGCGACGATCTGGATGGGCTCCCCATCATCCTCGAACCTGGAAACGAGTCGACTGCTCCCCAATTGCAATTGCGAAGGCCGAGTTACGAGGGGCTGAGATATAACCTACCGACCTACGACGGGGCGAGCTACAAGGGAGATTCCGATGAAGAGTCCGACATCTACCAATTGAACAGCTCATCTTACGACGACAAGTCCACCGTTTCTCAACTGAACGGCTCGAGGTACGGCGATTCGAATGTCTCCCAATTGAGCAAACCGAGCTACGATGATATGACATCCCATGCGTCGACAGATAACGGTGATACCATGAAGGAGGTCCAGATGCCGGTTCAGGTTCCTACCCACCCCATTCCCTCGATGCAAGATGCATTCGCAGAGTCAATGCTGGAAGCCTCTGGCTCCTCGACCCCAACCGTTCCAACGTCAAAGATTGGAAATGCAGCGGCACGGAGGAAACACCTACTGGATCAGGATATCGAGGAGGAGACACATGCGTCGAGATGGCGGCAGAAACCCGGACAAAAATACCACGAGCTTTGGAAATTGATGGCACAGATTTCTTTTGGGATCTACCTGCTACTTAATGGCATCGCCAAAGATGAGGACCAGGTCATGAATATATTGCAGGGACATGTGGACGAAGTGGACGAGTTCCTGGAGTCAACTCTGGAGGACTTTGACCTGGCACAGGAAGATATCGAGGAGCGGGTGAAATTTTTGAAGTTGCCTTTGGAGAACATAGGTATTTTCGATGCCATGTTGGAAGACCGTAATTTTCGAGTGCAGATTGTCAGTGGGAATGAGCGGATTGAGCATGTAATAACCCGGACGGCGAAGGCAATGAATGACGCTCTGAAGGACGTGTCTCAAGGTCTGAATGCTTGCAAGGAGTTTACTATATATCTGGCCCAGGAGCGAGAGGACGCTTTATGGAGGCGGCAACGCCCTGATATGCTAAAGGTGTTCGAAGCGATGAAGGGTAACGTCGAAGGATGGTACAAGGCATACGTTTCACTGCAGACCAAGGGGAATAACCTTGGGGTTGCACTGGTACAACTAGGGACGATTGTTGCCGAAATGGATCGAAGGGCTGGAGACATCAGCCGGAAACAGAGGGCATGTCACGCACCCCATATATTGATATTGACTAACTAGTGTACAGTTCAGCGCCACTCCGACCCAGTCCCCAGCTTCCTCTCAGTCGCTCTCCCCTCGGCAGTCTCGACAGATGCGGCAATCAATGTTGAAGGATCTGCCCACCGATCCAACACCTATAACACCTGCAATTAGAGCTGCTCTCCCAGCGTTTGGCATGGTCGATGATCGTGAACGATCACCTGAGCCAGAACCAGAGCCGGAAACCCAAAGCTCTTCTCCTTCAGAATTAGAAGCTATACCGGAACCGGACTTCATTCTTAAACCCCATACATATAGCCCCGTTCCCTCGCCGAGACCGCCTTCGCCCCGAGCAGCTGCCCCTTCGCCTGTGATTGAGAGATCACCACGATCGCCACAAGCTTCCTCGCCTCCAGAGGTGAAGCAAAGATCATCCCTACGAAAACGATTTTCCTTGAAACGTAAAGAAACACCTTCAGAAATTACCCTCAGACCCCCACCAGCCCGATCGATGACCACAGATGACCAGAGCAGGGTTCCAAGCCCTAGACACAACTTTGCACCAGCACCACGATCAGCCTCTGTACCTAATCCTCGAGAAACACCTCTCAACACCCCGCCCTCTCGTGGCCTAGATTCAGCCTATTGCTCCGACTTCGAGAAACAATCACCACCAAACACGACCCACCCAGCTCTCCTCCCAACTCCAACTTCCATGAATTCTCCCCGAGTCCCCGGCCGCAGTACCCCTCCAACACTAACCCGCGACTTCATGCCCTCTCCCCGCTCCGACCAGCAATATTTCCGCCCCGTCCACGCCTCGCCCAACTCCCCGCTCCAACGTCCCTGGACCGCCGCCCCTAGTAACATAATGCACATGCACTCCAACTCATCTTCCTCGAACCTCCGTTTCGGACACACGCCTACACCTTCTAATCTGGGCAACCGCCGAGGGGCGCCGAGCGCGATGGGAATGAGCGTGATGACGGATATGACGACTATGACGGAGGGTAGCAAGAAGGTGAAGAAGAAGAGGAGTGCGTTTGGGTGGTTGAAGAAGGCGTTTAGTTTGAGTGAGGAGGAGAGGGCTGCTTTTGAGGAGAGGAGGCGAATGGGGGAGCGGCAGGGGTGGGGTGATGATGCTTACGGGCAGGGGCAGGGGGGGAGGAGGCAGAGGGAGTGGGTTGATGGGAGGAGAGTGAGGTGAGGTTACCTTTCACCCTCTATATACTCTGCTATATTTGAGAATCCCCAGAACCCGGAAGTGAGAGATATTGGAGGAAGGGAAGATACCCACACATGGATCGCATACGCGCCATCTTTTGGTTCCTTTGTTTGAACTACATGGAGGGGATGTATATTAACCTCGGGTCTCTTTTTTTCAAAAGCGAGGCGTTTTTGGCGCTGATTTATATATGGAAGGGGAGGGGGGAAGGTTGGGGATTTAGAATGTTTATCACCGCACCACGCTAGCTGCACTTTAAGTATGTGATAGGTAGGGAGGGGAGAGAAAATTTTTAATATAATAGATTAATTACTCCCGTCGTCCAAGCTTTGGGTTTGTGTTTAGGTTTTCGGGTGTAGTATAAATGTTTCTGGGCTACTCCTGAACCCTCATTTCTTTTTTTGTCCTAATCTGGTGTTTGCGTTCCCGTTGTGCTTTTGTATTCAAGATTCGCATTTCGCCTGAAGTTTGCGGATGTCTACTTGTGAAGGATTATTCGCTGGTTTTGTTTCTTGTGTATTTTGTTCGAATGTTAAACTTTCTCTATCGTCTACTACGATGCTTCACCACCCTCAGACAGAAAGATATATCCACTTCCCAAGAAGCCCTTCAAAGTGCTTTATTGGGTCCCTGCAACCACGGGATTCATGCTTATGGCTCTAGAGAGCTATCTGATATAGAAGGTGGATGATGTTCTATATGCATTTCTTTACCGCTTCCCCATCCATCAATTTCGACAGAATTTAATCTTGCCACAACATATCCCGAAATGGCGTCGTATTTCTGGTCTGTAATGGATTTCATGATCTCGTTCTATGCAAGCTTTGATTTCCCGCAGCAGATCTCGACGGTCTGACCGAGAATGATCTCCTAAACTGTCCAGATTCTACTCCAATATGGGCGGCTGACGAGACTTTCGAGCGCGCCGATGAAATCTACGTGCTTGGAGTTATTGTGAAAATTGGGCGTGTTGCAATTCTCCTCAGCGAAAGGAAAGCCGTTGCCGGTTTTGGTAATGAAATCAAGGGCATGTTGAGTTGTTGAGTCTTCTTCTCTGAGCTAGACTAGCACTTTTTTTGGCAGATGCGTAGATGCCGTACTTCAAATGGACTTGCGAGTTTCGTCCCTGTATATTATCTTGGTTGATTCAAACTATATCAATCCAGAAGAGAGATCGGCGCAGGTAACGGACCACCTGCCTATTGAACTAGGCCAACGTCCAGGAAAGCCACGGATCACTGGACCTTAGCTAGGTGGTAACACCTCTTCAGTAGATATTCGAAGCTATATTACATCACGTATGCCAAAATCCCTCTAACAGCCTTACCTATATCGATGCGAATCGGCAGACTTCCTCTATCGTAGGTTTCAAAAAAGGGTATAGGAAAGATCGATCGGTCGGAATCTGCGATCAATAGGTTGGCCGAGAACAACGATCCAGCGCATCGCACAACAACGGGATGGCGACCTTCGAGTCTCCCTGGGTCGGGAGACGCACCCCGTGAAGAGACAAAACGTGGGGTCTTTGATATTGAGGCAATCGAAAATCTGACGGGGCCTTGATATTTGTCTAGTTTCACCGCAGTCGTGCTCGGTGACCAATCCTACACATCTTGACACCCGCTACTCCGAAAATTACATTCGCCTTCCCCCTGGTTTGCATGCAGCCTCTTTTCCGTGGCCTGACAGCTCTCCTCCGCCACAGCCCCACCGTCGAGCTCTTTTCGTCTTTCAGACTTATAGAACGTTTTGGCCTAGGTTTCCGAGTTATTCCCCCATGTTGCATAGTTATCATCAGCCCAGTGGCGACAGTGACCCGCTGCGTTAAGCAAGATTGCGACATCGGTTGGTAAGGAAGTACTGTACCTAATCAAGCGATCAAGGATCCCTGCTCAGGAAGAGATAAGTCGGCGATATCCCGCATGATAATTAACTTGTAGTGTATTTGCCTTAACACAATTTAAAACTGCTCTCTTCGGGCCCGCGGCTGGCTAGACCTATGGCTCAGCGCGCTCCTCACTTCCGGCGGACGGATTTTCTTCCCAGGAACGGAACCGCAGTTAGAAATACGAGCTTCCTGGCTATAGCTAACATAGCGGCCTCGAGGCAGATAAGGGTAATGAGGCTGAGGCGTTGCATTTGTCTGCCTTATGAGTTAGACTAGCATGCTCCGATGGGCTGCATTGCACAGCCACCAAGATACTGCCGTGACCCAACTTCAAAACGGATCGCCACTGAGGTTGACCTCAGTTTATATACTTATTCCCAGGACCCATTTTATTACCAACTCCATTTCCGACCGCATATATCCCCTCACGACGTACGTGTGGCATAGGACGGACCGTCAAACAATATTAGATTGCCGTCAAGTAGTGCTACATGTGGCTGCCGGCGTGGTAGATTTTCCAGATTTCCAAGCCTGATAATCGCCGTGAACGATCCACTAGCCATGCCTGTTGCCGAAGCGCTCGGCGTTGTGAGCAGTATCATCTCTATTGTCCAAATCTCCCAGACAATCATCTCAGTCTGTCAATTTTATATCGATGCGGTCAGCGGGGTATCGTCAGACCTCCGAGTGATTCTCATCGAAGTATCGGCACTCAAAGGGATCGCCAAGAGTCTACAATTCTTGACAAAGCCCAATGTCGCTAATTCGGGCTTATTGAATGAACTCGCTGCGGTGACAGGCCCGATAGATGGTTGTAAGAAAGCGCTGGAAGAGCTCGAGGCACTGTTTCCGCCTACAGCGGTTTCAGTAAAGGGTCAAAGATCGAAGCGGCAAAAGCTTGATGCTGCTGCTGCAGTATTAGCGTGGCCGCTGAAGTCGGGAAAAGCGAAGAAGCTATTGCAAGAAATAATACAGCACAAGACGACGATCAATCTTGCACTCACCGCGGAATTCGTGTATGCCTCAACTTTTTGTCTTTTGGTAGGATCGTAGCCTGACCTTCTCGTAGCCACGACTTGAAAGATGTGAAGCGGAAAGCCGAACAAATCCAGGATCTCCTCACAGGTAAGAACGATCTCTTGGCCGAAACACTTTTTGCTGAGCACGCGCAGAAAGCGAGCGTGCAACTATTTACAGATGGCTTGAAACCACCAATCCATCAGACATCCACAATCGATCTCAGAGGCTTTATGAGTCTGGAACTGGGTCTTGGATGCTTAATATACCTGAATGGTCGCTCTGGATCGAAGGGAAGCATCGCTGCTTATGGATCCATGGTATTCCCGGGGCTGGAAAGTCAATTCTGGCCTCTCACTTGGCAGAAGTGATCGAAAAACACTGCACTCCCTCGTCGGATAAATGCTTGAAGCTTGGCCATGGATATTACTATTGCTACTTCGGCCATAATCAAGATGAGTCATCACACTTCTTACGCTGGGTTATAGGTCAACTTTGCAGACAGTCTACAAAAGTTCCGGAGGAACTCCAGAACATACACAAGTCGGGTAAAACGCCCACCCTGTCATCCCTCCTTTCAGTTCTACACCATGCCATGGAAGGGTTTGAGCGAGTTTATCTTATCCTAGATGCTGTTGACGAGAGTGTGCCTCGAACAGACCTGCTTCGCGTTATCCGAGATCTCTCGACAGACGCGAGGTTCTCTGCTTTAGGCTTACTCGTGACCAGTCGGCAGTATATTGACATTGAACAAGTTTTGGAAACCTGTTCTATCCCAATCAATATGTCTAACCCGTTCGTGGAAGAGGATATCGGGACCCTCGTCAACTCAACAGTCCAGTCGGATGCAAGATACCAACGATGGCCGGAGGATCTGAGACATGAATTGCAAGATACAATTCCGAAAAAAGCAAAGGGGATGTAAGTAATATATCGCCATCCTGCGCATTCCCGTAGCTCACCTGCATGCAGGTTTCGCTGGGCTGTGTGTCAACTCGACACCCTTAAACGGCTAAGGCCTGATATCTCGACCATCAGGGCAGCTCTCTCGAACCTTCCCAAGACACTGGATGAAACCTATGAGCGCATCTTTCTTACAATACCTGTAGACGATTGGTTGTCCGTTCAACACGTTTTCCAATGGTTGGTCTATCACAATGACCTTTTCGGCAACAATATTCCTCTCAGCACTCTTCTCCAGGCAGTCCAACAAAGCACTGCGAGCTTTCTTTCCCACGATGCGAATCAACTCCATGATTTGGAAGACTTGAGGGAGCGCTGCGGTTGCCTGATCATGGTTGAGCAAGAAGAAACGCTCGGATATCGAAAGAAAACGGTTTGCCACCAGCGGAGTACGGTCTCATTTGCACATTATACCGTCAAAGAGTATTTGCAGTCTTCACGAATCTCTCAGAAGGAAGTTGGATTCTTCGCCATTGCGCAGGAAAAATTCCAGAAACATTTTGCAGGGATTGCGTTTCGTCAAGCATTGGCTATTCAACCAGACATTTTAGGTGAATACGACGAAGCTGAAGATACCGGATTTATCCACGGTCTCTTGGATGCAGACTTCAAACTCTATTGTGGAGTTTCCTCGGTGCTGCAGCTTTACTTCTGGCCTAAAGCCATCTCTTCCGATTCAAGTTTGATGGAGTTCAGTGAAGCACTTGTCGACCCCAACAGACCAGCATATCTAGGCTTTGAGAATCTGCTCCATTTCATAGGGCAAGGAGACTTGTTTCTTGACCGTGACTTATTTCCAGAAGACCAATTCTGGGGAATTACTTGGAGGCAAAAGCCGGACCTAGACGCTGCAGTTCTCCTCAGCTTTCTTGTCACGTCAGGCGACTCCTCCAAAACACCCCACCTGGCGCTCGCCTTCATAAAGACGCATTCAATGCCAACTATCCTTACTCAGCAGCTTCATATTACAAAGGAACTCTTGTATGTATTCGACCTCAGCTTTAGGAACCGTTACGACTTCGTAGGATCGATACCTGAAATTATTGCACAGTGGGCATCCAGGCAGCCAGGCGCTTTTGACTTCGTTCTAGACTTAATTTCAGAATACGGAGCGATCCATTTTGATCTCTCGAAAATCTTACTGCTATACGTCCACTGCCACCAAAGTTGCTTTTGCGAGGAGTCATGTTGTCTTAAAAGACTCCTGCGCTTGGGAGCAAGTGCCAACGGTCCAAAAGGAGCATTTGTAACTCCTCTCCAGATTGCTGTAGCTTGTTGGGACTTTAATGGCGTTGAAATGCTATTGAATGCAGGTGCAGAGCCAAATGAAATAGGGCAAAATGGCTCGGGGTGGTCACAAAGTTTGTTCATGGAACGATACAACCACCTCCATGGGGCGAGTTCACTACACATCATCAAGCACTTTGAATGCAACTTCAAAGGGGAGCTAAAAAGTGATCTCAATCTCGATGAAACTATACGCGAGAGGATAGAGACACGCTTGTTCGAATCCGGAGCAGTGGACATCGAACCGGATAGCTCTGAGCCAAGACGCGACGTTTCTGATTAGTCTTATGTTCTAAGTAACAGGTATTAGCAAAATCTATATATAGACAACATGGAAACTATAACCAATTAATGATAGTTAACTCGATTAGCGAAGAATAAAACCCCTCAGAGAACAGAGGTCTAAACCTCAAGTTTCTGAGGTATTTCTTTCTCGATCAATGCGCATAGATACACAAAACATCCACCCAGAGAGCTCTGCAGCTATCTGCGAGTCTCATTCGATGTAGGGGCGCTTGCCAGATTGCCTGTTACGGAACATTCTGTACAGTTGAGGTTAATGGTGGATCTTGTGGTTGCATCGCCCCAGAGATATGACAGCGCTTCGAAATCCGAGTCACTCTGTAGAGCAATAGCTGATAGCCTAGCGACGATGGGATCGTCTGAATCCCCATTCTTAGGTTGAGCAGGCGTATTTCACGTGGTTTAGAGCCTAGAGGCTCGTATATACTTGGCGATTCAAGGAGAGTCGTGTCTAGGGATGCCATTGCTTGATAATGGCCTTTGGGAGGCCAGACGAGCAACAGGATGAAATCTTCTGGTTAAATCAGCTAAAACCGGTACTGAAATTCGGGTGCAGACAGATGATTGATAAGAATACTTTCACCGTCGAGCTCAGCCGCATTCTCATGCCGCTCTACAGCCTTGTTTATTCGGGACAGGAACACTAAGCCTCGGCCCATGCAAAACGTGCTACACCATGATACATATGTGTAATTCTCTTCAAGATACGGTAAACATAAGGTATGACTTTAACATACAATCCCACCTTACCCCTCGTTAGGCCACATAATCTTTCTTGAATGGGTACCACGCTGATGATGGCCCAAGCAAGTTAGCCGAGCTGAAGATAATTACCGCCCAAGTAAGAGCACGAAACTCACTAGCCCCTTAACACACCAGAGAAAAAGCAAACTTGATTCCTCGTCCTTGGTTACTTGTTATTCAGTCTTCAAGTTCAAACCCATAAGTTTCTGAAAGAGCAGATATACACCTGGGTCATACGAAGGTCTTCACGGCAACATTCCGTTGCTTTTTGAGTTCGACGTGGTGTCTAGGGACTTAATGACCGAAGCTGAATTGGGAGAGAGAGCGAGCGCGGGGAATCTATCAATGTTTATTTTCCAGCTATTTTAAGAAATATAAATATTCCTAGCTCTCTACGAAAGCAGACATAGCAGCCGTGAACATGGAGAATTGTATTATGAGTAATGTATTGTAGTTTAATACCCAAGCGATGTTTCCCATATGATTCGAAAGTTTTCTTCCGGTGTATATTGCAATATATGAACGCGAGCAGGTACTGCGATCAGCACTTGGCCGGGACGGTCGAGATCTTCCGGTGGGTGGGGTGTGTTGTATGGGGAGGTATGGTTGGTTGTATGTGGGTTGCATCACGTGACAACCATCCCTGATTCGGTCGCAATAGCCTCGTCCTTCTTCTCAACTCAGAATACTCATCATCTCCATCTCCATGCTCGCCATCTCCAAAAATGAATCCCTCAAGCATAACATTCTCATCTGCCTCGAACGGGTTAAATAGCACGGCATCAGAGCATATGCCTCCAGCCGCAGTCGGACACGATGAGTCGGTGAGGCTTGAGGGAAAGGTGAGTGCCGGTTGTCTTTTCCATTTCCAAGTGAATTTCCACGCTAAGTATTAAAAGGATGATTTTGTTGGAGATGGGTTCTTTCGTCTTTCATCTCTTACCCACGACACATCCGTCGCTACCTAGCATACCTGCATCAAACCTCCAAGCTGCAGCGAAAGCTGCATGGCCAAAGCAAGAAGGAAACAGGTACTCTCGAGTTTGTGTGATTCTATTAAGCTGGGTAACGGACGATCTTGGCGTTGCGTCCGAGGTTCAACGTCTCCGACATGTCTTCGAGGACATGTACCAGTTTCAAGTGGAAGTTTATCAAATACCGGATGAAAAGCCGGACAGAGCTTTGAAAGGTCGCATACTTGAATTTTTGAGTAATGACCAGGATAGCAGTCTCTTAATCTTCTATTACGCTGGACATGCAAAGCGTGGACAAAATGGGGAACCATTGTGGTTTCCGTAAGGCGTGCGATTCACAATTCTCAAAGCGATACATCTAACTTCTCTGATAGGAATCGCCAGAGTTCTTTAATAACAGTACCGTCCTCTGGTATTCAGACCTTTTTAGAAGAAGCTGACTCAGATGTTCTTCTGCTGTACGATTGCTGTCATTCAGCAGCAATTACTACTACTGGTGACTTCCAAGGAAACAAGGGCGTTAAGGAAGTCATTTCAGCTTGTGGCTACGAAACCATTGCGCCCGAGGTTGATGAGCATTCGTTCACCAACGCGCTTATTGAAACACTCGCAATGTTATCGAAAGGAACTCCCTTCTCTGTTGGCGAGTTACATAGTAGAGTCCTAAGCTGTCTCAAATGCTGGACAGCTTCCTTACTCTACGATGATGATGGGAAGGTTCTGAAGACCCCGGAAGGGAATTTAGTATCCGAGCGTCAACCTCGACGAACACCTATCTATAGCATCCTCCGTGAAAGTACACCTCGAAGAAGTATTGTGTTTGCACCGCTTACTTTAGCTCAGCCTGCACCAGAGGGTAATACCCAAGCAAATCCAAGCATCACTCCCTCAAATGCAACTCCGGGACTAGATATTGACGGCAAGGCAATCTCTTCGAAGAAGTCAAAGAAGAGAAAGAGGGCTCACCCAAAAGAACCTAGCTGGCCTCAGATCGTGCTCTCAGTTCGCTTGGATGAAGCTGAGCTGGAGATATCAACATGGCGAGAATGGATCCGATCGCTACCAGCAGAAGCCAAAGACATCAAAATTGAAGGGATGTATAAGAGCTTCTCAACACTACTCTTAATACGCATGCCTGTCTCAATTTGGAACTTGCTACCGGATAATGGAGCATACAGCTTTGTTGGATACGTAACATCCGAGAATTTGTCCTTTCAAGACCTAGAGACGCAAGCATGGTCCGAGGGAATACTCGACAAACCACAGGCTACCAAGAATGCAAACGAGCACCCAAAAGGAATTTCATCAATTCAAGAACCTTTGAAGGATACTCTACAGAAAAGCTCCATCTCTCGAGACACCACTCCATTTGAGTCGGAGGATGAAGGATTAAATTCGAAATCAACGAGCTCTCTTTCCCCTTCGTTTTCTTCTAGTTCCACCTGGCATAAAGTATTTCCACCGCCTTCATCAACCACTCTAATATTAAAAGATCTTGCAAACACACCAGTTTCAACAAAACCCAAAAGGAGGGAGACGGGGACATTGGCTTTGGCTTGCGTTCCTTGCAAGAGGGCGCATCTCAGGTGCGATGGCCAGCGACCATGTTCCCGCTGCCTTGCGAATGGAAAGGAGGATGCGTGCGTTGAAGTTCAGTCCAAGAAGCGAAGTCGACCGCGCTTGCGAGATGAGAGCGAGTCCAGATACGAAGGAGTGGGCACAGGCTATCCTGCTCTGCCAGAAGCTTCGATGCGGCGGCCACTTTCATTGTACTCCACTGGTGAGGCTTTTATGGCTTCTGGGTCTGGGGATACCCTCCACAGATCTGGCCAATACCGAGTCTTGAAATCACAAATTGGGTCTATGCCTGGTCTAATAGCACCAAGATATATCGACTATGCATCAGCTGGAGATACGAATATATATGGAGGGTCGATGCCTCTCACGCCGAGGATACTGCCACCGCAAGAACCAATTTGTGCATACCTCACTATGGAAATGCAGATTGCAAAAACGACCCAGAACTTCGGCGACACTATTGCTTTACAGCCGATTGTTGGGAAGAAGCTTCAAGATATTCTAAGTCCAAACGATCAGGAGAAGGTGCTTCGATTGCAGAGGACGTTCGAGGAAGAGCGTCGTGAGAGGGAGCCGAATTATGTCTCGCCAATTTTCCTCAACAACTTCGAAGATAAAAGCTATCCAGTCCGTAGGATTTGGCCAGGATCAGATCGGGCAACTGCGAACTAATCATCTGGAGGTACTTACATTTCTGGGCTCGGATGGGCAACAAAGAATCTTCCATGTCCGTTTGGGTTTGGCGAAAAAAGATGCGACTTATTACATCGTTCTCATTCTCCAAGTCCCTGCCACACCACAGACATTTCCACAACAGGTGCCATCACCTTATTCCTGGGATCCCTGGTCTCGAGATTCGCAGCAGCAATATGGATATCTTGCTCCTCAACAAACATTTCCGCAAAATTCCACCATATCTCCTTACAGCGCAACTCCCGGTTTTGGCGACCCTCGTAGAGATACAATAGCGCATCGAACGCCTGGACCCCTTGGAGCCAACATTCCCGAGTCTGCCAACATGCCTGATGCCCAAGCTCCCCCGAAACAAGATTATCTTCAAGGCCAGACTCCGTATGCAACCCCTGGCAGCGAACTGCCCCAGGCGCAACCCCAGCGACAACACGACTTTCAATTGCCTCCTATCCGAGACCGGAGCTCTTCAATGGATCCCACGCGACGGAGAGATGATCGAAGTGGCCGCGTCAATATTGGTGGTCGCCCCTCTAATCATTGAAACTTTGCGGCCGACATAATTCTGCCCTGCCACACTTTGCAAAAATTTCCCTGAAATTCAGAGGTGCATATAGTTGAATCCTGCATTTATGTTTACTCCTTAGTAAGGAAGGAGTAATCGAGCCCTACGAAGTCTATCAGCCGGCCTTTTTCTCGGCTCCGCCGCCAAAGTAGTAGTTACAGAACGCAACGCCATAGATAGTCTCGTCAGTTAATACGATTTCTTTCGAGTCGTCCATGTAGACATAACCTAGAGCCACGATATCGCTCGTGATAGGAAGGATAGCATGTAAGCCGTCTTGGCGTCGCATTTTGTAGAAATCATCTTTGAGATCAGGATGTAAATATTTCCGATGAACGATTGTAGGCTTGTCTTTCTGCTGCGTGCTCCATTGAACTTTTTGGAAGGAAATTTGCACGAGCGGGCCATTTATTACTAATTCGCGTGGAGCAATGACTGGATGCATATAGCGATATTCTGGAAGCGTTGGAAGCGGCTTCCCCCCACCCCCCCACCCCTTACCAAAGGAGTGGTCATTCCATTCCCATGTGGCAATGGCCAATACTCCAGCCCCTCCGCAGCATCGACGAAAGCAGTGGTGAAAGAGACCATGATCTTGAATCAAAGATTTCCTCGGGAAACGATGGTTTTGGAAAGGGGTGTAGCTGAAGGGGGAAAGTGTTTGCCTGAAGAGCACGAGAAAGATGCCACTGAAATTATCTTATACGTCTTCTTTTTCCCCATCAACTCCTGTAGTTAAATTTAAACGAACAAGCTTTCCCTTAAAAGAGAATATTCTCTTTAAATAGCCTAAACAATAGTTACAGATTTATACTCTAATACATGTGTAGATCATTTTAGATAAATTAACCAGCGGTGGTTAATCGCCGGAGCCTAGCTACTTTTTTTTGTTTTTTTCTCCAGAAGTCGGGTTATTTAATTCTTCCGATTTTTTAATTCTTCCGGTGCTTAAGGTAGCAATGTTAGATTTCGTTAAATTTCTTGATGCCTAACAATTTTTGGTGAAGGAAGGTAGCGGAAGAATTACAAACCGAAAGTATTAAATGAGCCGCCTTCTGGAGAAAAGAACAAAAAAGGAGAATAGTCTCCGGCGATTATAGGGGCGCTAATACAGTGACGCGTAACAGTTACTAGTCGAATCCACTTTAAATAGCGTGTTTTTACGCGTTAAGCTTCCTCCCTCCTACATAAAAAACATTAAAATGCCTATTTAACGCAGTCCTCTCGGCCTCATTTCTAGAAATAAAAACCCCGGGCAACAAATCTTTCTATATATTAGAGGGAAGATCATGAGCCTACATCTAGCAGTGTAGTGGGTGATCTGGTGATGGGCTTGATCATGTGATTTAGCTAGTTTCCTGAGATCTTGCATATAAATGCAAGATCTCTCTTTCTGTAGAAAAGATAACCAATACAAGATTCTTTTTCCTCATTATTGAGTTCAAACCGCTATTAGAAGGGATGCGGTATACTCTTCTTATTATTTGGCCTTTTCAGCAGGTAAAATATTTATTGAAGTCGCTTTTAGCCTATAATTGGAGGTTTTTATTGTCAAATATACTATTTTGCAAGATTTATTACGCTATAAGGGATAGTTTATTATTAAAATTTTCCGGGGCAAATTATATATTAAAATCTAGAAACGTCTCCTGATTTGTTATATACATCTGAACCCCAAAAACATTTATAATCAGATTATTCAAATTTGTAATTTTATTTATAAAAGATCTATTATCAAAAAGATTTTTGTAAAATATTATATTATTAATTAGAAATATACAAAGCGCCTATTTCTCATAGAAATTAATATAATTAAAAGATTGGTATGGTGCCTAGTTAGGAGAGGTTGGATTGTAGAAAAATGGGGATTATATATATAAAATGATGAATATTCTATAAAAAAAGGGCGGGATAAAACCTAGGAATAGTGTTTCAAAACCCCAATCTAGAAATAGCAAAAAAAGATAATTCAAATTTATATATATAGGAAAAATATAAAAATCATGGTCTGGGCCGTATTTTGGGATACTGGGAGGACCCAGTTTTATATTATAGACCGGGATTTTGAGTTCAAGAAATATAAATATTTTGCCAATTTTTATCTAAAAAATATTAATAAATTAGTGTAAGGGCAGATATACAACCATAAATGGAGGGAGTTCAATTGGTGCAGAATTGACTAAAGAACAAGAGTTTATGTCACAGCGAGATGCACTGTAGCGCTCGTAGCGCCCGCACCACGGGCCCAGTCTCGTCTAAACATTTAAAGAATAGTCCTCGTATATAAGGACTACTACCCATTTAATTAGATTTTTTAGATTTTAATATATTTTTATTTTTAATTTATTTTCTAAAATCTATAAATCTATTTTCTTTTTAATCTATATAATAATTATAAATCTAATATATAATATTTCTTAATATAATATATATAAAAAATAAATTTTTTAATATTTTAATTTTTTATTTTTATAATTTTTTTTATAATAAATATTTTATAAACAAAATAATAATATCCGATTATTTTTATAAATTCAATAATAAATTTAAAAATAAAATTAATTAAATTCAATAATAATTAATATTTGAATATAATATTTGTTAATTAAATATTTTCGAAATAATAAATTTAAATAATTAATAAAATATATTTTAAAAAATAATTTTTTTATTAATTTTTTTTTTATATTTTCAATCGATAATTATTTTAATTTCAAAAATAAAATAAAATTTAATAAATATTTTTAAAAAAAAAATTATTAATA
>Ga0247778_1000929_pt1 | contig 19706 bp, 16 predicted proteins | sample UWRJL049202B5_FD_179939 | JGI IMG/M metagenome (GOLD analysis project Ga0247778, IMG submission 179939) | Plant litter microbial communities from Arlington Agricultural Research Station in Wisconsin, United States - UWRJ-L049-202B-5 | ecosystem: Environmental > Terrestrial > Plant litter >... | reverse complement strand
GATCTACTGCCGCTTTCACACCCCCGAGAAAACTTCGCCAAAAGCGAGAAATACATATCCCAGTTGGCTCTTTGGAACATTGCGTTCGAAAAGTTTATGACATCCAAAAGCAAAGATCTCACCAGCAGAGAATTGCAAGGCGCCGCAATCTTGAAGATCCATCAGACGACGTCGAAAATCATAGCTGGTATCCGCCCTGATATGACTGGCAATAATCCCATGGTCAAACCAGTGACATCGGAGAAGTTATGCGAATACTCGAACGACTTTGGAATTATCGTCAACCTGGCGAGACCTTTAGTTGCTGCTGCGGAACAGGACTCGAAGAATGGAAAGCAACCGCTTACTTTCAGCAGCGATGTGTCCTTGGTCGGGCCTCTCTACTACGTCTGCATTAACTGCCCTTCTGCCTCTATTCGAGCATCGGCGATCGACCTCTTGCGACGGTGCCCGCGGCGAGAGGGAATGTGGAACAGCGTTGTGATCGCTCAAATGGTCCAAGAATATTGGGATCTTGAAGCAAAACACAAGGAAGGGCAAGAGATGGGTTTAGAAGTGGGCGAATCTAGATTCCCAGTCCCGTTCAGTGATAGGGGATCTGTTCACTTTGCATACTTCAATCGACCAGAAGAGATGGAATGAGTGGCGTCTAACCTCCACAACCTTTCGGCTCCTACCGGAATGTTTCGTGGACAGACAACGTTGGTATCGCCAGGGCTTGCCGGTTGAGAGGCTTATCGATAAAAGCCGAGGGCCGCATCACGTCAAAATTCAAAGTGGCCGGTTCAGAAGTAATGGAAACGACTTTCTTTCCACTGTTTGATACCTTATCCAATCCCCTGGTCTCCAAAACAAGTATGGGCGGTCAGGTCCCCCAGGTCTCCAGTCCTCAGGTCTTTAGTAGCCCTCTAGCCTAGCCTCCAGTCGATAGTGCTGGGAATGTATGCAGGAAGCGAAATCAGTTGAAGCCAGCCATAACTGCGGGGGCGGAAGATGGAGCGGGCAGTCTACGGAGAGCTGTTCATCAAAGTTCCGGCGACCATGATGAATCTTTGAAGTCACTGACGCGGGACAAGGATTGCCAGAAATCGATGAAAAGTGAGGAAAAGGAATGGAATATCAGTTGACATCGGCCAAACGCCATGGATGTGGTGCAAGTCAATGTGATTGATTTAATAGATGCTAAAAGGGGAAGCAATGTATACGCGATAGGAAATCACCGCAAATGTTTGAAATGCCAAAATTGCAGTCGAAAAAAAGACAACATCCAACCCAAGTAACAATCCTATGTATATCTCCATGATCGATGTTATCCGAGCCGCGCGAGAAGCTCTGCTTATATCGATGCTATCTTATGGCTGTGCTACCAAGTTGCGTGCGCTTGAGCGTGTGCTAGGTCGCACTTGTATACTCTCAAATGATCTCTTGATCTTATTATTGATATCGTGGTTTCCTGGGCTAACCCTGTCAGTTTAGTCCTGACTAGTCATGAAATGATTTGATACCTGCGTGTTGATGAATAGACAAAATTGTTGAGAAGGCAGTCCCAGCCATTGCTAACACCTTACTGCTGTCTACCTTGTCCAGGCCACTGTTGTGGCCCTGGGAACGGAGTGTTGCTCATCATATCGGAGTCCGGATGTCCAAACTGACCCTGAATAGTTTCCCCAAAGTCGATGTACTGTGCATCGAGGTGGTAGTGAGGGTTGCTTTGCGGCACACCTCCTTGAGCGTACCCCCATCCATCGTCATTCATATCCATGCCGATCAAATTGGGCTCCGTATGTATCGTACGTACAGAATGAGGATTCGCGAGAAAGCTCTCTGGGGATATGCCCATATCAGAGAGCACATTGGGAGATTCCGTCATGGACATGTTACCAGAGTCTTCGAAATCCGAGGCTGTTTGTAGGGGGTTTCCGCTCGGCCCTGGTGGGGACTGTTGCATGTTTGTTGGAGCAGCTGAAGCTTAAGGCTGAGCGGATTTGAAGGGCTTTATCATTTCGGCAGCTGCTCGGAGGCTATCTCGCAGTGCATCCTGATGCCACGCAAGTTGGGAATCAAGATTGGTTGGAGGAGCACCATTAGCGCGGATACTGCTATGCACCATATCGTTGTAAACGGACAAAATCTGCTCTTCCACTGGCATCGCGGGACAATCACAGACAACTATATTGATTTAGTGATCGATGACAAGAAGTGCAGGAAGCAACGTACATGGGTGGTCTGGGATCTTTCTTTTGGGGGCAAAAGTAGTGAAAATAGTATACCATTGGCCGAGTTCAGCTCTGGCTTTCGTCATAGCCGTAGACGATCGTCCGAGTTCATACCAAGCAGTATTTGCTTCTATCCAATCCTCAAGCTCAACTCGAGGGGTACCTTCGCCTTTCTGTCGGGCTTCCCGGTACTTATTGAAGTCCTTGAGCTTGTCCTTGATTCCTCTCCACGTTTCGTTGTTTAGTTCCATGAAGACATTGTCCTCATTTTCATCCACATGGTCAGCCTCCATATGCTCGGCGCGAGCAAGTTTTGTGTCAAAAGTCTCGTAGCATTCTAGACAGCGTATTGGACAGTCAAAGTCATGGTTATGACTCAAGAAGTCCTCCAAAGTGGAGAATTCTGTTTGGCAGTTGCCACACTGTAATTGATTGGAATTTTTAGTCTGTTTAGTGTGGTGGGTATGCATATGCTCTCTGCAGCTGTTAGAACACAGGTTCTGCTCAAGAATAAGACCAAAACTTACTTAAGATACTGCATAGAGCGCCAACCAGGGCCCATACATGTACGGAATCTCTCACGTGTGTCTTGATTGACGCAAAATATCTCTGGGGCAATAGCGTTATGAAAGCATCGAAAGGCAAATACTTTACCAGCTCCAGCTTGTGAGAATCCCGTCTTGAAAGTGATTTTCTGTGGTTCTGTTTGCTGCCCTCGCGCGGTATCAGATGCGCCCATTCCCTGTAATGCGCGTTGCGATGGATCATCATCCAGGTTCATGAGTGAAGAAGATTGAGTTGTTTCTTGGGCCATGTTTGTGGCTGGCATTTGGGATGGGATGCTAGGTTCCAAGCTGATCTGCCTTTGATCCATTTTCTGCATCGGATATTCATCAGGGAGACCCGTTTGGCTCGGTGCTGTAGATCTGCCTGAACTGCTATGGAGCGCAGGTGTGTCCCAATAACTTACCTCACTAGATTTGGTAGCTTCGTTAGGAGTCTGCTCCCGCAATAAGCCTTCGTCATCTTGAAAGGTAACATGTCTTGCTCCGGCACGAGATGGCGGTGTAGTGTTAGATAGACCTTTAGAGTTTGTGATTGGTAGCTTCTGAGAAGGAGGCTCGAAAGACGGCGCCTTGTTCTCCGAAGTGATGAACCCGATAAAGGAGTAGGCAAGGTTACTCAGGAGGACGTCCCAAACAGATACTGGCACACTTAAAATCATCAAAGTGGAGAAACTTTCGTAAGCTCCTTGGATCTTGATGTCCTTACCCCCAGCGGGCAGATTTCTTAACCATTCAGTCAACTCGATGATTTTCTGTTGGGAGGAGACACTAGAAAGATAATTTTCTTCGAGTCGAATTGAAAGAAGGACCTGAGGAACCTCTGCTCTACGAGACTCATCGATACTACTGAAGCTTGTAGTCGTTCTTGTTTGCTCAGAATCCGACGCAGAATCTGTGGTAGGAGAGTCCACTGAAGCATTGGATGTTGCCTCTAGATCCGGAGACTTCCGTACAAGTAGGGCTAAGAATATACTCCGGTTTGGAGTCTCATTGCTGAGCAAACAATGAACTGGCGTTCTTGGCTTATAGCATTCTTCTCTGACGCGCCCATTTATAGGATCTCTCCAGATGCGTTTCTGGCCATCTTCAATGAGATCCCCTTTCCAAATCTTCAAAGACGCGAGTATGCGACTATGTAGCTGTGCTACTGAGAATGCACCTCGATAGCTTCGTGCTAATTCATCAACGAGAGTTTTGGTGAAAGAGTTCGGGCTTGGCACAGGCGTTTGCGTTTCAAACCCACAAGCTGATATGACTTCCGTCAATCCGTGACCGGAAGTTGAGACAGGCCCGTGGGCAGAATGACAACAATCGTAGAGAAGGAGAACGTCAGAATGTGCTTCTTCGAAGAGGGTTTGGATCAAGTGAGATGACAAGGTGGCAGAGCCGGGTTGATCGGTTCTTTTGATGTCAGTCTTAATTTAGAATGGGAAGCCAGGCAAAAGTATATGCATACGCTGCCCATAAAGGGGGATCAGATGGTTGGAGGCCGGGTCGAGCGTGGCCGCCATAGTAAACGACCAGGAGACTGTTTGGATTGCTATAGCCGAGGAAGTCTTCGATGCGCCGATTGATATTTCGAGCTGGCATTCGCTCGGGATCAAATAGTTCTCAACTTCAAAATGGTAGAAGTCGGTGAAGACACCCCGGAGCCTTTCTGATTCTACTTTCACGCCCATGTTCATGATATTATCTTCCCAGCTCAATAAGAGAACATGAACTTCGGTATATCGGCCCTCATTTCGTGTTGACCAAACTGCATCTAAAGCGCCTCGCAAGTCCGAAGCAAAGGTTTCGACGTCCGCTATGTGCTCTTCTACCAAAGAAATATCGTGGGTGTTTCCTAGTCGGGCGGCGCCGCGTTTCTGTATCTCGAGTTCCTGCGCCGCGGCCGTTAGCAAGCTTATGACAAAATAATGAGCGTTGCCCCTTTCCTCACCTCTATACATAATGTATTTGCAGATTGTTCCTTGTCAACAGACGAAGCTGAATTGCCCATCTTTTTATTAGCGCACAATTTGATAGAGCAGCCTTGTCGACGCGTTAAGTGCCATTCCCCAGCTGCGAGTTCTTAAGTCCAGATATCAATGGTGAGGAAAGAGAGTGATGCGCTGAGGGCCCCACCGCATGTTTCGAGGATCTCGGGTCCCAATGGAAGTGTGCTGTGGAAGATAGTATTCAGCACGAGGCAACTTAAGCGCCTTATAACCCGGGGCTTTGACTGGTCGGGCGGCTGACATCGCGCTTGCCCCTATCCGACACCGAACGCATGTGCAGATGTGGCAAGAAAAAAGAAAAGCGAACAAATGGGTGGGGAAGTCCCTTGGAAAGTCAAGACCGGGAACATGGAGTAGTTGGCTGTACACTAGGGAGTGGGACGTATTGAGAATGTCGTCTTCGCAATGCGGATTTGACTAAATCTATCCCTGTAATAAAGAGCTTGAAAGTTGTCAAAAGGGAAGAATGGGACAGTGAGCTCACACTGCAGCTTTACGACGAACTTGGCAGGTCTGAGTAGAGAGAGTTTACTTGGTTCTATGCCTCTGCCGGTGGATTAGAGAATCGATACCAGGCCGAGGAGCAGACCTAATGATGTTGGAAGTACGAGCTATGAAATGAGGCTGAATGTTACCAGCGTGCCGGATAATGGGGTGAAGAATCGAATACTACAATCCGCTGTTGTCAAAGCCCCGTCATGTGGATCAATTGAGGCGTGGTATTTCCGTATGTGAATCGGTGTCCTAATGAAGGTACAAGGTGCTCCGGTAACAGACTCGTAAGATGCATACATGTTTTCGTGAAGAACCGTGGCACAAGTGGCGGCTGAATGAAATCGTCAAGAGGTCAGGAAATGTTTGCGCGGAAGCTGAAACAGATGATTCGCAGATGCACCGTACAGTACCCGACGACGCCGCCAACGCGACCAGCCTCGCAGTCATATGCTCCACAGCTGACGATGCCAACGTTAACGCCACCTGCCTGGCGGGTTCCGGGTTCTCGGGGCAGAAGCGTCAAGATTAATGAAGATGGCGGTGACGGGTAAATACCGCCGACGGACAACCCGGCTGCAGCCGCACCAGGGGCCACAGTTAGGGGCCGCTTCAGATGGTCACATCGACACCAAATCCCAAGCGGTTAAGACATGCATGTGCCCGGGTATGAAAACCAACCTCTCCTCACTACCACCAACATAGGCAATTTCCGAGGCCAAAAGAAAGTATTGATGTGCGCTTCGACCTAGAGGGTTTCCGCCATCATGATCCCTCTCGAAATTTCTGGCGCCGACAAGTCGATCTCACCCGAAATAGTTGAGTATTGTTGGGCCTTTCCGGATTTCTCACCGAGATTTCGCTAACAAGGCCTATGAATCGACGACTTATTACTATGATGATGTTGGCTCCCTGTGTAACGAAACCCGTCTCTGTGCCTCGAATTTTAAGTTGATGATTCCTCCAACAATCGTAACAGCACGCTGGGTCTTACCGGACATACCTAAGTAGGATATGAAATTCTGATCTTGCAACAAAGGAAAAGGACCCGATGTTGTCTAAGCATCCTTGCAAGCCACATGGCATGACCAAAGTACTAGGAGCCTGCGGATTACCAACCCTCGTAGGCCTACGAACGTGTCGACTGAATCTTGGTTTCTAGGCGAGAGTGTTAGCTATGTTGCTATTGTATAAAAAGAGCACCGCTTCTCCCAGCTTGAGAGGAATCAAATTGTGCAAGAAAAGTCATCGAACAATCACAGTCACATCATACAATCTCGAGTGTTCAAACCATGGCCATACTTGACCAAACACATCCGGGTGGGAACGAACGCATCCACAAGATCAAAACTTCCGGGACGCGTGCTGGATCCGAAGTGACATACTTCCATAACACACTGCCATATGTTAGCTATATTCAAGAAGACCAGAGCGGATCGGAAAGTGTACATGAGAAGGTTGACACGGCGCCGGCAAAACTTCGCCAGGTATCCTCTCGCCTTCCTGTCAACAAAGCTAGCATGGGCTTCGCTGACAGGCTTGCAGTTTCAGAGCTACCTTCCACTGGCAGGCCCATGTGTACCAGCTTTCAAGGGCGTGAAGCTCCTCATCGCACACGCAGTCGGAATCGTGAAAGCAACGAGCTACATGACCAAGCCGGACCCAAAGCCAACGCCAGAACCACACCCAATTGATCCAGGTATGAAGCCCCTGTATCAATACCAGATCTCTTAATGACTAGATGAAGGTTATGGCAAGTGAGCAATAAATTGGGAGTTGGAAGGCGCGCTGGAAGACGCGAAACACGAAGCGCGTGTAGCCTATTGCATATAACGTGTAACAAGCAGGCCCCGGTGGCCCGAATGATGAAACCCGCGTTATTGAAAGGAATACTATTTTAGCTCATAAGTTAGCCTATACTTTCATTGAATCGTAACGGAGCACTTCAGACAAAACCTCCTGTTGGATCACCAAGCCCCTCTTCATCTGACATTATCATCGTGATTGTAACCTCGGTCAATCTATCGTCAACCCCGCCAGCATCTCTTGTTTATTAGCAAGAGATCTAGATGCCTTACCAAGCTGTCTTTGATCTTTGAAGGCCGAAACCCCTTTGAGGAAAAAATAATCTTAGATAGTGTACGTGATGCGTAGGCACCCGCTCTATTTTCGTCTGCTTGGTCCGAAGCTCCGGAAATAACGGCTCTCTGTTGTTGGTATTTGCGTTGGGACTATGAAAACTTGAAATGTAGAGGACAAAGTTCATATATTCATGTTTCCTTCACAACGGTGGGGATTCACGGCACCAATACCAATGTAACAGCTCATATCTGCGTCTACATGACCATTTATATCGAGAAAAATGAAATCAAATCGGGGACTATGCTTATTAGTCACTTTACTAACTAAGAATATCGCCTTCCTGCCTTTGATTTTTAGATTGAGAGGCATTCGCTCTCTTCTTTTCTATTCTAAAACTGGCTGTGTCTCCAAAGCTTCTAGCCAAGTTTGCCACTGTATTCGATAGTCCAAACTCCTCATGCTCATATATGGGGAAAGATCCAAAAGTTTGAGGCAACTGGGTTGGTGACGTTACTTGTTGCTCTCATTGGAAAGTAGCTGTGTATTTGCCGTTTCTAAGCCAGAGGATGAACGTGGTCTACATGCTCGTACTTGGTCAGGATCGATGTCGCGCTTCCCGGCGGTTCAAGATGTCTGCCCTTAGATAACCCGCACCCAAAAGGAGGAACTTTTGAGTGACAACCCGTCACAGAGATATTGCAATGGGCTCAATTTATGCCACAGAATGCTATCGGATCAATACTGGGATTGCATATTTCGTCCCGACTGTAGTTCAAGAACGGCCAGTTCGCAACAGTACAATCACGATCCCACTGATGTGTTCAGGAAAACGTTAGATGTTAAGAGAATGATGATGATATATTAGCTGATATAGATTATGAAATCCAAAGAAGGTGTTGTGACCAGAGCTTGCTGGTGTTGTGAGTCTTGCAAATGAAAGTGACCTGGCAGAGTTGACTTCGCGCGACACAAAGAAATTGAAGTGCAGCAGTCGCAAAACCTGAAAGTGTTGAAGCCATAAGGAAAAACATATATACACGCATCCCCATGAAAATATAGAAATTATGCACCGAGATGGCCCATAAGCTTTCGAAATTGAGTGTGTTCAAGTGGCCATTTGAAATTGTTCTCAGGCCCGGTGTGCCTAAATACCTATTGCAGCCGACTTTGATGGCTACTCGAGTTCACGATTGTCAGCCTGATCTTGGACATCTGGATAATAAAGAAAATGAATGATTACCTACCTTGAAATATGCACACACTGGTCTGAATATCCTCCTCTAGGCCGGATATCATGGGTCATGAGGATAGCACTGATGTCCGCCCTGACCGGGCCATCTGGGCGGTCCTGGAAATGGGTCCGTGCTCAGGACATCAGAAGCCGAGTTTACAAAGTGGCCTTGAAGGTTGTTTCCAAAACCCATGTAACCAGTGTCGATCTCATATTGGGAATTGCCCTGGGTGACTGACTCTTGGCCGTACCAGTTAGCCTGATGATTCATTCCCACACTCATTAGATCAGATTCCGGACTCATCGTGTCGCCAGATTGCGCACCCGAGAGATAGTTTTGAGGTGGTGAAATCATCCCGGAAAGGCCATGGACATTAGGAGTTCCCGCCATAGACATGTTATTTTCAAAACGGTCGAAATCTGGCTGCTGCCGCATCAAAGAGTTCGAGGTCGATCCTTGTGCCGATAGTGAGCTACTCATGAGTGCCGACGAACGACGCTCTTGCGTGTATGTAACGTTTCTTGTTGTCTTCGCGGAAATTCTGAGAGCATCGCGTAGGGCATCTCGATACCACTCACGCTGGAGATCCTGGTCAGATGGAGGAGGTCCATGTGCCTCAATTCGACTCTCTACAATGATATCATTGGCGAGTAGAATCTTTTCCTCTGCCATATCGTCGTGGCGTATTGGTGCAGTATCATAAACTTCAGAATCTTCAGTACCGGAAACTTCGAATCAATGGAAGTTACTTACATGGATGGTCCAGAATCTTCGTTTGCGGCGCTAAAGCGTGATAAATCACGTACCAGTGACCAAGCTCATTTCTGGCTTTTGCTCTAGCCTTTTCGGATCTTTCCTCTTCGTAAAGAGCAGTATTTGATTGTATCCAAAGCTCAATCTCTGGCTTAGGTTCGCATCGACGTTTTTTGAGTGAGTCCGAGTACCCGTTGAAAGCTTTCAGCTCGTCTTTTATTTTTTTCCACTTCTTGTCGTCCAATTCTAACAGAAAACATTCAGTTTCCTCTTCGGCATGGGCAAATTTCTGATGTTCTTGTCGTAGAGCCTTGGTCTCGAATTCCTCATTGCAGTCTGGGCAACGCGCCGTGCAGTCAACGGCGACTCTATGACATTCCAGCTCATCTTGCTCCTGGAACTCGGCCAAACATGTACTGCACTGCAAAGAATTAGGCCTCTTACTCGACTTCGTATGAACGTCTTGCATATGCTCCCTTAGGACGTTAACTAACAGACTTCGCCAGAGCTTCAAGACTAGATAGGGTACATACTTGAGGTGCTGCATAGACTTCCAACCGGGCCCCGTGCAAGTGCGAAACTTTTGGAGCGTCTCCCCATTTACGCAGAAAACTGCTGGGTAAATAGCGTTGTGAAAGCATCTGAAGGCACGCGCTTTGGGAGATTGAGCCGTGCCTGATTTTGAACTGCCTTTCAGCGATTTCGTTTGCTGGATTGGACTTTCGTTGGGTGAGGCGGAATCTTTGACAGGAACAAGGCCTCCGGAACCATTTTGACTTGCAGATGATGAAGATGCACCTATGGCCTGATTAGAGTCGGATGTACGGGAGGGAGCCGATGTTCCTGAAGACGAAGACCCAGCGTAAGCCGTAACCCCTCCATTTGGTTGAACGATTCCGAACGCTTCAAGCTCAAGCAGCCGAAGAAGAGAGAGCTCATGGCTGCCAAGGGGTTTTTCGATTTCATCTGGCGTGGCATATTCGAGTTTCCCTCTGATTTTGATATACACCAAGTCGGCAACTTCAGGGTCGGATCTAAGCACATCGTCCTTGATCAAATATTCTAGATCGTCGCCTCGCTCGGGTCTTGAGGTAATCATCCTGGCATGTGTATCAGAGCTTCCAGAGGATGTTGGAGAGTCAGATGAGTCACCTTCACCGCCGGATGGACTTCTGTTTACAGTTGGTCGGGCTGCTGGCTGTGCGGCAGCGTGTGATCCTTCCAGGTTTTCCACCGCGGGTTGACGTACGTCGTGATTGTCTCCAACCTGCTGTTGAAAGGCCACAGTACTTCTACATGTGGATCTACTCAGCTTCAGTGTCGCCCTTTGAGTAGTGCTTCGTTTGAGATGGGTAGCCTACCTTGTGGATTCTACCACATCGACCTTGTCTGCCATAATCGGTTCAACATGATGCTCAGACAATATGATGTCCCGAAAGGACGATGGATCCATTGCAATGCAACTAGAGTCTTGCGCATCAATGGCAACACCCACGTTTTGTTCAGGTTGTCTGAATGAAAAGTCGTGGAGCGCCAGCGGCGATACCTCCGTCGGGCAGTGTGGGCGTGAACGAGAAGACGACCGACCTTGAACATGTGAGCATATAAGAAATGAGAATGCTTGATTCTAAGGCTTAAACTGACTAGATATTGGGCTTTGAATTGATCTCTCACTCCTAATATCGTCGGAACGGGTCGAACGGCCGCTGTCACTGCTGCAACTCCCATTACTTGATTCTTGAAAATGGGAAGTTGCAAGAACATTTCGAGCCGTATCAAGATTGTGATTGGTAAGTCTGTAAGATTCGGAAAGGGCAGTCCTATAAGTCAGAGTGAGTCTGATACAACTTTTCGATAGTAAAGTTGTCTTACTCTGAAATATTTTCCGAATCCAATGCATGATTTTGAACAAAATCGCCTTGAGTCCTGAGCAAATCTACTTTTTGTTTCTTCTGAGACGTGAGAATTTTGAAAATTGCGTCGTATTTCGCAAGAAAAAGATATTTGAAGCGGTAATCAAGATACTGGTAATCGGAAGGAGTCGCCTTTCGCTTGTTGGAGACCCCGGCTTCAATTGTTTCCGAGCCCCGTAAACTCCCTACGTTCACATTGCTGGGACGTATAGATCCCATAGCACTTTTTGAAATGGTATGACTATGGCTGAAAGTCTCGAGTTTTTCTTCTCTGGACGTACACGGGTAAAGACTCCCTGGTCAGCAGGAGCAATTTGGGCCGTTGAGCTCTCTAAAGGAGAATATTCTCGATGGCTTGGCCAGATTTGTCGAGGGTGAAATGGATCACTGGAGATGAATAGGAGCGTAAGGAATCAATCTGTCTAGTGAGCAATGATAATCCAGCCTTCCGTGGAAATTTTCGGGTTAGTGTTAATTAAGTTAAACTTCTCTATATTCGAGGTCTAAGAAAAGGTTCCAGCTGAGGAGGTGTAGGCCTTCGTCACTCCTAACAGGGGCCCAGGCTAGAAACAGTGACAAGATGTGCCTTGGCTTCTGGGGATATCGAAATCGTGAGTCGAAGATGGTTGGCTGCGCCGCAGCGAATGAGGCTCTAAGTGGGCAAACCAATGTGCCAAAATATTGCAGCAGTGGATGTGGATCAGAATAGCTACAGCAACAATATTCTTATGTGGCGAAAGGAAGATCTGAACGCTTTTGTAGTGGCGAAAGCAATTGTAGACAAGGAAGTGTCTGGGGAGCATCGCAACCCTACGTGTTTTCCGGTAACCCCTTTCACGCGGGTCCATGATACGGGAATCCGTAGAAATCTTCAAGCGACGGCTCGTAGTGGTCATGCAGGAACTCGTCTGCAGGGTTCATGCTTCATCACACGCAGCTCCGTAACGCGGGACGGCAGGGCTGATGGCGACAATTATTTCGCCACGTTCGATTTCGAAGGGGTAACGCACCTGAGTTAGTCGGGCGCTTACACGGATATCCATCAGCACGAACTTAGAATTTCGTCTTGAAACACTGTTATGACGGAACTGGAACCATGATACAAGTCTCATCAGAGTTGCAAAGGTAGTGACGCAGGCGAACATCACTGGAAAACACACTCGCCCGACTACAGTGTTGTGGCTTTTCAGCACCTATGCACGGGCCACCACGCCCATTCAACGTCCACGAAAAATCCTTGAACAACAGTACGATTCAGTCTCGATCCACAAAATTCGTTATTCTGACTTAATCATGCGGCCGAGAACTTTCATACGGACATGCGTGTCTACAGCCCTTGGCCTTGCTGAAAGACTCGATGCCGGCACTCGCGCCGCATGCTCGCCCTGAGGGTTTACGATGTTGGGAAATCTGAACTCTCGGGAGAGACTGCTTGTGCGAACTTTCGTCACCAAGGGAATAATTGCGAAGATGAGAGCAGACTATAAGAACATGAATTTTTGTCAAAGGAGTATGCATGCACCGTGCCAGAATTGTCATCATCTACCTCCGGAATAACTTCGCTGGTCAAGTTCCCAAAATGAACCATTCACAGCAGAAGCGCGTAATCCGAAATACAGAAGACCAAGCTTCGACGAAAGCAGTGGGGATATCCATGGTAATACTTGGCCAAAGACGTGGGAACGAATGTCTGTACAAGGTCGACTTCGCGAGCGAAGCACAACGATGGGGACTTCAAATTGACGGTGCAGCTCCACACATCAGACTCTTGGAAAAAGCTGGAGAAATATTAGGAAGTTTCAGTAGCCTGATCTATGAAGCAAACTTGCTCCAGGTAGGCGTTCTTTCTTTCCCTCCCGAGATATCGGCTGACTCCCAACGGCGTCAGAAGGGGTTCTCCAGCTTATCTGTTGCCCTTGGGCGCAGATTCTTGCGAAAGGAAGCATGGCAGATGTTGCACAAAGAACCCAAGCCTCACCTCGCGCGCTTCGTCAAACTCGAGAACGCCGCGGGGCAAATGGCCCAAAAGGACCCAAAACCGAAACCGAAGCCAAAGCCACATCCGATAGATCCAAGTAAGGGGATAGTCCTACTATATATGGTATCCAAGACTGACGAACCATAGCTTATGGTGACTAAAGGGTGACGAGGGGGATACCGAGGTCGACACGATGGAAGATTGACGCGTGAGGACGCGTCGTCCGAGCTTGGTGCAATGTGGGACAACGGACAATGACACGAATGATTGATAATAAGCTATCGAGTGAAAGAGCATCTCTTTGAGTATAGGAGTTAGCATATTGTTCGGTTTAGAGTGAAAGATAGAAGGATAGAAGGATTCGAAACTGTGGTCAGACAATTCACACGTACCAAGCCCCCCAAACTTTCTTGCCACTGTCTTTGGAACTTGACCAACGCCTCGACTGGCTCGTCATTAGGTGTAAAATACTCAGATATGCTTCTCCTGCATGGATTTGACAGGCAAACTTCCGTTCAAGATCACTCCTTCCGATGTGGGAAGAGGTGGAGGATGAGTTTGCCTGATTAACCTGGCGTCGAAGACGGTCTAGTGACCAGTCGAAAGTCGAAACCGTGTTCTTCTGCCGGAGGAATCAGAGACTCCTAATGCACAGCCATATATGCACTTACACCATGAAGCTCTACTGCATCGATAGAGGTCGTCGCCTTTGGGGGAAGATGACTTGCGCGAATACACGTGATGCGCAGGTTCCCGCTCTATTTCCGTTCATTACGGCCGAATATCCGAAATTAATGTCTCTTCCTTGTTGGTCCCCCAAGTTGGAACTTTAATAACGTAGATATCGAGATATGACGAAGGCAATGAAGTTTCTTAGATGATGTTGAGGCGACCAATGCCATTGTGACAGCTCATATCAGCGCCTGTGTACCCACTTCACGCATATCGAGAAAAATGAAATAAAAATCACGGTCTATGCTTATTGGCCACTTCACTAGCTAGAAATATTGCAATCATGTCATTCAGACTTTGGATGAAAATGGGCTGGATATTCTATGGATGAGAATAGGACTGAGCAATCCCCACAAAGTGACACCATATGGCTGGAAAGTATCTATTCACGCAATATGATTTGGATAAATGAAACTTATTACAGCATTTTGGGCGAATTCGGATGCTCAGGGACCTCTGAATATCCATCTAGTGGTTTCAGCCTGGGGATGGATGAGTCCAAGTGATCCCTCAGATACGCTCCAGATTCTCTAAATCTAAGTCTGATCTCGTGCATCGTTGAACCAAGACGCCTCTTGCTCTCTCATGTTCTATTCTATACCCGGCTACAGCTTCAAGAATTGCTATAGTAGCCAAATTTCCCTGAATATTCGATAGCCTCCACTGTGAAAACTTACCATGGTCACTTATTGGGGACTCTCTCAATCGTCTATCGAAATCCAAGTTTGTATTTCTTCAGCCCTTTCTTCTACTCATGTACCATGTGGTCCCGGAAATTCCAGTTTCCTATGCACCCTCCTCCGAATCTCCTCCCCCTCTTCACCACCCAAAGCGCTCCATCTAACCAAGAAGTCCAGCACAACAATCGCACAATTCGGCTTAAATTCACCCTTTCCTAACGCCTCCAAACACTTCTCCACCGTCCAAAGATAAAAACACTCCACCTCGCCGTCCTTCGGCTGTGGTACCATATCTTTCGGCAACTCCAAGTCATACACAAACTGGCACTCGGGCTGTAGCATTCCACTCTCACCACCAGCTCTGGCCTCTCTCACATAAATATATGTAACAGATCCAACATCCTTCGAATTTTCCCTGACATATTTCTCCGGTAATGACGCCTCTTCATCTGCCTCCCTAACCAGACACTCAAATGGCTCCTCCCCAGACGCAATGCCCCCCGCAACAGTATTATCCAGCATGCCCCCATACGTCTGCTTCGTCTTCGCCCGCCTCGGAATCCAAAGCTTAAATCCGTACTTCGTGCCTTCCTTTCCCCTCTCCTCCTCGCCCACCAGCGTATAGCAACTCATATGCACTCCATACGTAAGAACCCCAAACAAACAACTCGCGCTCCTCTCCACATTCCACAGCAACTCGTTACCCGTCCCATAAACAGCATACAATTCATCCCGCCATCCCTTCAACACCTCAAACTTTCCATTCTCCCTCCAATAATCGCATGTAGCTGCCACGGCACGCGACCGTTCTGCTTCGGTAGGGAAGAGTGGCCAGGCTATCGTGCGATCTTTGCGCGATACTTCGAGCTCGCCTTTTATGGATATGGGGACTTTTGCGAGGGCGTTGAAGACGGATTCGACGACGTAGCCGATTGGATAGCTGCTGCCGTCTGCGGAGCGGTGGAGGAGGGTGTAGGAGGTTGAGAGGAAGGAGGCGTGTTCGGGGGTGTTTGGGTAGGGGAAGCTGGGGTTTGACGCGTAAGTGGGAGTTACTGATATAATTAAACTCGGAAGAAGGAGATACAGGAGGATATAGACCGATAGAGACGCGCAAAGAGGTACGAGGCTCGTTGTAACGTCGTACAGCTTTTTCCCAGGTCTTGGAGCCAGCTTACCAGGCCTTGCCAAAACAAGTAAACTTCCACTTACGAATCGCACTCTCCCACGAGCTCTAAATGTGACTTCGTCATTTTCAAATGTCTAAAACCCAAAATAATACCAAAAATTTCTTTAAAAGCAGAAACGAGATGGGGATGGGATTTTTATGTCAGTCCAAGCTGAAACGGCCTTGCTGGAAATGACAAGGCGGAAAACAACCCCGCATCACCCCACCATTTCCATATATTTCTCTATATTTCTCTATATTTTCCCCCACAAACAACCCTCATTTCTTACTCCCCAACGCATGGCACAAACCTCAAACTTCACAGAGACAATCGTCACATAATGGCAGACCAAGCCCTCCCCCAACTCTTCGGCCTAATCCCTACCGGCCACGCGCCAATCCTCTCTCCGTCCTCTGCTCCAGCGCAAACGAGCTTCGTGTACAAAATACCAATAGTACCTGCGAGACCGTTTAGTCATATTGTTGTGTTTATTCTACCTGGTACGATTCTTTCCTGCCCCTCCTTTTGCTCCTAATACCCAATTTTCGTCAAATTTTAGCTATTTCAAACCTGCAAACAACAGCTGACAATATGCAAACGCAGGCATCGAACTCCCCCCAAACTCCGCAGCAGCAGTCTACATTTCCCTCCCCAACGCCCAACAAGGAGGAGCCCCAAACTTCAAATTCCTAGGCGGCATCGGACCAGGCAAAGAATCAGCAATCTTCAAAATCTCCGGTCTTCTCAGCGGAGCGGCACAAAATGCAGGAGAGGTAGATATGGATGCACCGGAAGGCCTACCTGTTGGGGGAGGAGAAGTAACAATTGGGATCTCAGTGGAGAGCGCTGAGAGCGTGTCTACGCAGATGGCTGCCCTGAATCAAAATACGAATGTTGGTGGAGCGAGTAATGCTCTCGTATTGGCGAAACCACCGCAGCAGAGACCGGATACACTGGTGTTGGCGCAGAGGATCATTAAGAATGCTTTTAATTTCCTGGCTAGTTTTAGTGGGAATGTTGCGGGTGGGATTGAGGTTGTGCCGTTGAAGGCGTTTGAGGAGTGGTGGAAGAAGTTTGAGGGAAGGTTGAGGAGTGATCCGGGTTTCTTGGAGAGGGATACTGGTGATTGAGTGGTAGGTGAGGTGAGAAGAAAAGGAAACGAAATTTATTAGGCGATGCTTGGATCATTGGGACAAAATCTGAAGGTGTGGATATGGACAATGTAACGGATGGGAGAGGATTTCAGGCGCCGAGAAAGACGTGTATGAGTACACTTAGAACATAGAGCGGCTAGGCGTTGGATGATTTATTGTTGGTTGGAGGTTCTTTAAAAATATCAAAATAGAAAAGGAGCTTTCTAATAGAGCCATCTCACTCCAATAGCCTTTGAGAGTCAGTTCCAAGTGCAAACGTCATGTCTCACGTGGGTCTATTCTTTTTGCATACATAAACACCCACTTTTCCCTCAGAAAATCTCACGCACTCGAACAACAAAACGATAAATAAACAGTTCGACTTGCGGTCTTTACTTACTCTTCAGCTCTACTCCAGCCCTCTCAATTTCTCTCTCTATCCCGTTCCCTTCTCCCCCACCCCTGTATTCACATAAGACCTAACATTCAATAGCCTAGCATTTGACAGCAAAGTATTTTCGACAATAAATCTATCAAAGTTTAAGCCTGAAATATATACATGAATAAATGAACAAGCAATTACACTAGTGAATGACCTTTCGTGCACCAAGAAAACGCGATCATGCCTAACATACCTATCCGCTTTCCTCGTCCAACAGAACCCTTCCTCTGGTTTACGGAACTTATAATAGGGACGAAGAAGGATATTTATACAAACCCAGTTCTGAAATCCCACAAAAAAAAGCAATGGGTAGGGAATTATGCCACGAACAGCCACATTCAAGTACTCTCTTGCGTTGTTTCAATCCAGGGTCACTGTATTTAAAATCCCACCTAGCCTTTCTCTTTGCCTCTCGTATAGAAAATAACAACAGCTTTGAGGATGAGGACATGCGTGGGCAAGCATATGTCTATTTACATTTCATATTTGCTCCCGTAGTTTGAATTCGAAATATTCTCATGACCTAGCTCCTTCCAATTCAAGATTTTGAGGGGATATGAGAGTGAATTGACTGAATGAGTGACAGCAAAGAGTCTTTGATAGTGACTAAAGGGGGTCTGACCGAAGTTACGAAATAGTTGGAGGTCTAGTATTGAGTCTTTCAGAAGAGCATGAGTAGTCGAAAATTTGGTCTACTTTTCAGGAATTCAGATTTTCGGCTACCAGCACATATTCTCGCCGTTGTTGTGCGTATTCCTACGGTGTCAAGGTCTACACCCAGGAGAAACGACTTATGTACGTTATGGCATTGATCCACTGAGAATTTCTGTTTAGATCATTGCATGAGAACTCTCAATTTATATCTATTCGTTCCTCAGCGGTTAGAAAGTTTCCGTGTTGTCTCAGCGACGATACATGAAATAGCTCCCAGTTGAAATGGATCAGGCCCGAGAGGCTTCCGTTCACGAGAAGCTCGACCCCCTAGAATATGGAGTCAAGAGTGCTGTTGTAATTCACTCGTTGCAACTGGCGTACCAAGGAGAATCTACTGGTTTATGTTTTGCTTAATTAATGTTACAAAAATACGTCTTCAGTGAATGAATGAGTGAATGATTTAGTGAACGACGGCAGAAATATTTTTGACAGCAGCAAAAAAACCGAACAAAGATTTGAGGCCACCTTCCAACTCGAATCTGAATATCAGCCAACAGAAAAGACACACAGTCACGTCACTTCCTTGAAATTTGTTCCGGACTCTGGGCACCGAGAAGCTCATAAATTTTGTCTGAAAGTCATGCTGCGTGGTTGACCTTTCTGCTTCCGAAACTTCCTGGCAACTAAATAGACAATAATCCTCACAATCAATCATCTTGCTCATCCACCCCAAAACCCTTCTTCGTTCCTCATCTACGAATATAAAAACACCCCTGCTCATCCAAAGCCCCCTCAAACGGGCTAAAATCAAGACAGCTAGCGATACCATGGCGCTTTCAACACAGGTCGCTCCTCAGTATCCCTCCATCCTCTGTTTCACCTCGTCTCTTGATTGTGTTTCTATTGCTCCCCGGGTTTGGACCTAAATTCAATTTTTGGATACTTGACAGCAAGGCTATTCATGACTGCAAAGCCAAGTACTCCTTTTATTACAATATTACCGCCATTTCACTCCCAGGTAATGAATGGACTGATTTCAGGTCCTCGGTATTTCAGCTAGAATTTAGAGATAAGAAGCAAAGATCTTCTCTCCTCCCCTGAAGGATTGCTCAGGGTCGGCCTAGTACTGCTTAAGCGGCACTACTTAGAAATTGGATTGGTATAAATATTATACCTTGGGGCCTTCCAAAGTTCAAAAACTGAATGAGAGCAGGTTGGTGACTCAAGAGCTGAGACCTTTTTTGGCTATTATGGATGGTATTTAAACCCAATGCTTCGGTGCATGTTGGGGTTCAAACATTCAGAGAATCACCGCAGAACTAGATTTATGCGGAACTCGAAGAAATGTTTTTCTACAGAGCTCTGATATTTCTATTAGCAACCGGCATCTTCTTCTTTCCCTAGATCTTTCTCAAGATATAAAATCTCCTCATGGTGATCAACCACCCAATGGCAGCAAAGGAAATTTCGACAGCAGAATATCTCTTGGAAGTCTGTGCCGGTTCGAGTCCGTTACACAACTATCATTCTTATTGTAAGAGTTGGGGCCACCACACACGGCCCACCTAAGCGAAAACCATGAAAATACACCTCGTTGTAAAATAATTATTATAAATGCAATTGCAATTATTTTGCCTCCAAATTAAGATTGTAGATTAATTAATAGTAGC
>Ga0247778_1000928_pt1 | contig 19731 bp, 19 predicted proteins | sample UWRJL049202B5_FD_179939 | JGI IMG/M metagenome (GOLD analysis project Ga0247778, IMG submission 179939) | Plant litter microbial communities from Arlington Agricultural Research Station in Wisconsin, United States - UWRJ-L049-202B-5 | ecosystem: Environmental > Terrestrial > Plant litter >... | reverse complement strand
CGACGACCCGGGAATTCCAGGAGATATCCTGATTGCCCCAGGCTGTCATGGTGGGCTCGACGTGCGCACCTCCGGGGGCGATGGTGGCAAAGGATATAAATTCCGTAAAGGGGAAGTCGGTATTGGCCGTCCAATCTCTGACAATCCCTGTAACGGTGACGTTCAGGGTCTCATTAAAGATGAGGTGACGGCCCATGATCTTTTCTATCGGACAATCCCCGAAGTACTTGCGGGCGCTGCCGGCGGTCAGGACAACGGTCAGGGGACGCTGCAGCGCGTTGGCTGCGTTGCCGGCCAGCCAGTCATACTGGAAGATGTCGAAGTATCCGGGTTCAGTGATGATGGTGGTGGGTATGTTGAGGCCTTGGGGTTTGTTGTTGAATTTTTGTGCGGTATGATCGCTATCCGGTATGCGGACCGAGGCAAAATACAGCTGGTAGCCAGCGACGGCCTGCAGACCCCTCATCTGTGCGCGGGCAGCGCCGGCGGTGGGTGGCGGCACATAGCCCAGGATCTGTTTGTTCCCGGCGCCGTCCTGTCTTTCCACGTTCAGCCGGTAGATACGATCATTATCCGGATGATACCGGTCAAAGGTCAGCTGGTAATGAGCGATGAGATAGATGACGAGGCAGGTCGTCAGCCCCAGGGAAAGGCCCAGGATATTGATCAGGGAGGAGGTCTTGCGGTTGAGGATATTGCGCCAGGCGATCCGTAGGAAATTTTTGAGCATAGGCCAGGGGGTTATTGAGGGAAAATAGACAATTCAGGGCAGGATCTTAGCTGTAGATATGGGTTTTAACATTTTGTATAGTTCGTGAGTTCGATCCGCTCGGCCCAGTCCAGGGGTGCAGGTAGTGCCGGCCGCGATGGCATCTGTTTCGGCATGCGTATAGATATTTTCAACGACTATCAGGCCATCCTCCAGGAGTGAATCCATTGGACGAATGTAGAATTTTTATGGCGATTAGGGTCCTGACATTAAGGTTGGTCGAATGAGTCGATCGGATCCTGCCTATGTATATTCCTGAAAATCTTCATTTGTTAGTTAATGATGTAATTTTATAGCCGATGCCAGTACAACATTCCATCCTCGACAATATCGCCAGACATATTTCTCTTACCAAAAAAGAGAAGGAGGATTTCTGCTCGCTGCTGCGGGAGGAGACAGTGCCGAAAAAGGGGTTCGTATTGCAGGAGGGGCAGGTCTGCCGGAACATCAGCTTCGTCAATTCGGGGGCACTCAGGGCCTACCACCTCGATCAGCAGGGAAAGGAGGCCACGATCATGTTCGCCATTTCGGACTGGTGGGTGACGGATATGTATTGTTTCATCAACAGCCGGCCGGCCATGTTGTATATCCAAGCCATTGAAGACAGCCATATCCTGAAACTGTCAAAGGAACAGTTAGAGGAACTCTATATCAACATACCTAAATTCGAAAGATTTTTCCGGATCATCATGCAGGGCGCATATATCCGGGAGCAACTGCGCGTCATCCAGAACCTCTCGCTGCCGGCTCAAGAACGCTATGATCAATTCCTTTCCAAATATCCCCAGATCGCCAGGAAGGTGACCCAGAAGCAAATTGCCTCCTACCTGGGGATTACTCCCGAGTTCCTCAGCGCCATCCGGGGCAGCAAGGGGCGACCGGAAAAGAACAAAAAGAACCGATGAAATTTCTTAATATACCTTAATGGTGGCCCGCCATGCATTCCCCATCTTTGTGCAAAACAATACATCTTATGCTGATACTTATTGCAGGCCCCTATCGCAGCGGCACGAATGACGATCCCCAATTGATGCGGCAGAACCTGGAAAGATTGGAAGCCGCCGCCCTACCCCTTTTCCGGTTGGGTCATATCCCCATGATCGGGGAATGGGTCGCCCTGCCCTTGCTACGGCTGGCGGGCTCGGCGCGGCCCGGCGATGCCCCCTATGAGGAGATCCTATATCCCGTCGCACACCGCCTTCTAATGAAATGCGATGCCGTGCTGCGCCTGGAGGGAGCATCCAAAGGAGCGGACGAAGATGTGCGGATCGCTAGGGAAAGAGGTCTCCCCATTTATTATAAACCGGAAGATGTGCCGGCGGCAGAGGTGTAGGCCCTCCCCTGACCGGCTGTGGCCGCCCCCACCCTATAATTCGATCAACTCTCCTTCCGTGTCGGCATCCGCCTTGGTATAGGTAGCTCCGTCAACCTTTAGCCCTTCCTTATTCAACAGGGAGATAATACCGCCTTTGTTCGATAATTGTGCGCCCTTTCCGGTCAGCGTGATCTTCAGGGTATCGCCGGCCGGGATGGTGACATGTCCGAGCATATCTTTATTCTTCAGCTTGTCGGCGATCTGCCAGCCGGTCAGATCGATGGCCTTGAGACTTTTATTCAACAGGATGATGTATTCCGCACCAACCTCGTTGCCTTTTGGATTGATCAGGGCTGCGATGATCCGGACCGGCGTATCGGTCTCCGGCTGTCCGGGATCGCCCGGGTTACCGGGCGGCAGATCGGCGACGGGGTTACCGGTGACATCATCGGTATGAAATACCTGTGACTGAAAGGCTGTGAAGACGGCCGTCCAGCGGTTGCGGGAAGGAAAATGAAAGATGAGTCCGCCATCCTGGTAGATGCCATTGTCCTTGAAGAAGCTACCCGGCTTATTCCCTTGGTTCATGTGGATATCATGAATTCCTGTGCTGGGCTTGATCGCCGGAAAATATTTATCGGCGCCGCCCGAGTCCTGCCAATGCTGACCGAATGCATAGATCACTGCGTCGCTGTCATGGATTGCCTGTTGTACGTAGAGGTCCAGCCGGTCGTTGAGATCGTTGTTATCCCCGGGCAGGCTGGATGGCAGGGGCGTCATCTGCGCGGGATCGAAGAGGTTACCCCGGATAAAATCCAGCGCAATACCGCCGGGAGTTGAAGGCAGGGAGGTGAATCCGCTCGTAAGGCCGGCCTGTTGGAGAGTATCCGTTATAGGATGCCGGAAATCATCGACTACATAGAACAAGACTTCACTGGGTGCCTCGCTGGACTGGGTATTGATGGCGATACGGTGCGGATCGTCGCCGACGTTCACCAGGATCTGAAAGTGTTCGCTGTTCTTCGTGGCAAGGATCCGTTGGGAGGCCGTTCCTTTCAGGACGCCATAATTTGCAATCGGCATGTGAGGCTTTTTTATAGTTAAGGCTTAAAATAATGCGAGGGGAAATTAGCGCATTTCGGATTGCCGGGTACCCGTATAAACACCCTTTTTTCCGGGATAAATGTTACCAATTTATGAAGGCGGTCCTTCTTTGTCCGCCGGCTCGTCCGCGGCACTCCCGAACAATTATTTTTATCAGGTGTTATGAGCCATAACGAAATAGCAAAATTTATGGATCTGAAATTACAGGATAAGACGGCCTTTGTCAGCGGATCTACGGCCGGGATCGGGTTTGCCACGGCCAAAAGACTATTGCAGGAAGGCGTCGTGGTGATCATTAACGGACGCACCCAGTTGACAGTAGATACGGCCGTGGAGGATTTGAAAACACAGGTCCCCGGTGCCCGGGTATCGGGAATCGCCGCGGATTTTTCAAAAGTTGAGGATGTCGACCGCCTGATCGATGCGCTGCCCGGGATCGATATCCTGATCAACAATGCGGGTATTTTTGAACCCAAGCCCTTCGATGAGATCCCCGATGCGGACTGGTTCCGCTTCTTCGAGATAAATGTCATGAGTGGGGTACGGATGTCCAGGGCCCTTTTCCCAAAAATGATAGCGAGGAACTGGGGAAGGATCATTTTTATATCGAGCGAATCGGCCATCATGGTCCCATCGGAAATGATTCATTATGGCATGACAAAAAGTGCTCAGCTGTCCATCAGCACAGGTCTCGCCCAACTTACAAAGGGGACCGGTGTCACCGTCAATTCCGTCCTGCCTGGTCCGACGATGTCGAAAGGGGTCGGTGGGTTCCTGGAAGACCTGGCAAAGGCCAACAGTGTCACGGTGGAGAATGTTGAAAAGGATTTCTTTACGAATAACCGGCCCGGTTCACTAATCAACCGATTTGCCACTGTAGAAGAGATCGCCGACATCATCGCCTATTTCGCCAGCCCCCTGGCTTCCGCCACCAACGGGGCGGCCATCCGGGCCGAGGGAGGACTGGTCAAATCGATCGTGTAAAGGCTTGCGATGGCAGCCACTAAGGGTTCTTTTTTGTGTCCCAGAGCCGGTCAGCGACTACGCGCTGGATCACCTCCTCGCGGAGGTTCCTGCTGATGGGGATCCGGTGGGCCCCCATAATGATCTCATTGCCTTCGATGCTGTCGATCTTGCCGATGGAGACGACATAGGATTTATGAACCCGGATGAACCGGCGGCTGTCCAGTTGCTCATCCACATTTTTCAGATAGAGTAAGGCCAGGTATTTACCCTTTTGCGTGTAGATGGTGACATAGTTTTGCGTGCCCTGTACGTAGAGGATATCGTCAAACCATATCTTCTCATATTTACTGCCGCACTTGATAAAGAAATAGTCGGAGCCCGCACCCCCTTCGGCATTCCCGGCGAGGAGCCGGTGATAGTCTCTGGCCTTGTTGGCCGCCTTCAGGAAACGGTCAAAGGTGATCGGCTTCAACAGATAGTCCAGGGCGTTGAGCTGGAAGCCATCCAGGGCATAGCCGGGGAAGGCGGTCGTGATAATGACCATCGGCGGCCGCTGAACGATCTTCAGGAATTCGATACCATTCATTTTGGGAGTTTGGATATCCAGGAAAACCAGGTCGATGGGTGCTGCATCCATCATTTTCATTAGCTGCAGGGGATCCTCACAGGTCCCGGCCAGCTGTAAAAAATCAACCTCCCGTACATACCTGGCCATTCCTTCCCGGGCCAGGGGTTCGTCATCGATTATTGCGCATTGTATCATCGTATACCTGGTTTTTATTGTTATCATCAGGCCGTCTGTAAGGCGGGCAGCATAGCCTGGGGTATTGTCAATACGGAAAGATCCAGCCGGAGCCTGATGTCAAACCGGGACTGGTCCTCTGCAATATCCAATACATAATGGTTGGGATAGATCAGGTCGAGTCTTCTTCTCACATTCTTCAGACCGATGCCTCCATAGCTGATCAGGTCATGGGAAGGATTCCGGGACATAGAGTTGGACACTGCAAAATCCAATTGCCGGTGGTCCAGCGATAATCGTATATCGATCCAGTTGTCTGCATCCGCGTCCTTCGAGACATGTTTGAAGGCGTTCTCTACAAAGGTCATCAGGATAAAAGGGGCGATGCCAAGGTGACCGGTATTCGGGGGATCCAGTTGCAGGTGGATGGCCACATTCTTATTTTGCCGCAGCCTTTCCAGCTCAATAAAATTTTCCAGGTAGGTGATCTCCTTGGCCAGCGGGATCTGCAGGTCATTGCATTCGTATAGCTGATAGCGCAGCAGGTCAGAGAATTTGGCCAGGGATGCCGAGGCCATATCCGGGTTCTTATGGATGAGGAAAAAGATAGAATTGATGCTGTTGAACAGGAAGTGGGGATTGATCTGGTATTTCAGGAATTTCAATTCCGTCTCCAGCTTCTCCTTTTCCAGCAACTGGCGGTTGCCCTCTGTCTGCATCCAGTTCTTTGTCAATTTAATACTCATGGCCAGGGTCATGATAGCGATCGTGGAGGGGAATGCGTTGCCAAAAAAGGTGTAGAAGCAATTGCCCTCGACCCCATACATCTCTTGCAGGGTCTTGCCTGCTGCCAGGGCGCCCGCAAAATAGCCTGTGATGACCAGTAAGGAGGCGCAAACTACTGTCAGGATGAGGTAAATCATATATGCCGTGAACCTTCCTCTCTTCAGATACCGGGGGATCAGGAAATAGAGATTGAAGTAGACGGCGGCCGCCTGGAATACCAGGTAAAAGAGAAATTTCACAGTATAGGGTGAATTGAACATCGTGTTAGCGGCCTTGATTGGATTGCCGATGGTGATGGTCCACAGCAGATAGTGATAGGAGAACCAGAAAGGGATATGATAGAGCCTGTATTTTATGAGCCAATGCTGGCCTGATCGATGAAGGGGTAAAGTTGCCATAGCGGTAATATTGAGGCTTCTTTCAAGGTACAGCTATTTTCTCCAATCCGGGTGCCGGGTATGTGAAAGGGGCCAAATAATTGACAAGAGGAAGGAGGGAGAATACGAATGGCTGTATCGGACGGCATTTGTCTTTTGGCCCCGGAATGCATTTCGTCAATAATTGGCGACCAGTGGTCATTCCTGTTTTTAATCCGGCCGGCAGCCCCCTTTCTTTGTTGAAACAATAGGCGTATGAAATCCCTTCTTTGCAGTCTGTCAGCGGTCTTTTTATTATTCGATGGATATGGCCAGGTATCGGGAAAGTCGGATACGGGAAGAACGGACACAGCAAAGCTGCACGAAGTCATCGTTCGGGGTGACAAGACCCTGTACCGGCAGCGGCCGGAAGGGATGGTGGTCAATGTGGAGAGCAGTGTGCTGACCAGGGGCAGCAGCGCCCTGGAGGTGCTTGAACGGTCGCCGGGGGTGATCATCGATCACCGCAATAACAGTATCGCCCTGAATGGCAAGAATGGGGTCCTGGTCATGATCAACGGCAAGTTGATGCGCATGCCGGTGGAACAACTGGTGATCCTGCTGGGGACGATGAGCGCTAATGATATTGAAAGAATAGAACTGCTGACCACTCCCCCATCCAGCTATGATGCGGAGGGCAGCGCGGGGATCATCAATATCGTATTGAAGAAGAACCGGAGAAAGGGTACCAATGGATCTGCATCACTGACGACCGGGTATGGCTATCGGGAAAAGGGAACAGCCAGCGTCAATCTTGCACACAACGGGGCCCTGCTGAACACCTATGGTTCCTATACTTTTTCGCACGACAGGCCCTATAATGAACTGACGGTGGAAGGCTCGAGTGATTTCCCTACCCTGGGTGGCCACCAGCGGTTCCTGTTTAATAATATCACGAAACCACTGCAGAACAACCACAATGTTAATGCAGGATTGGATGCGAGGATCAATACAAAAACCAGTGCGGGTGCCAGTATTACCTACGGCGACAGCAGGGAATCCTCTTCCGTTACGAACCAGGCGGTCTATACCCTCCTGCCAGATTCGGTCCTGTTATTCAACGGGGATATCAGGGGTAGGAACAGCTGGCGAAACCTGATCAGTACAGTCTATCTCGAAAAACAAATAAAGGAATCGGAAAAGATCAACCTGAGCCTGGACTATCTCCGGTACAGGAATCAGGATGGAGCCAATGTGCAGAGTTCCTTTATCAATCAACATGGCAGTGAGGCCGGAGCCGGCAATCCCCTGTACGCTCCGCGGCAAAGGACCTTTGCCAATACGGTCATCGGGGTGGGCGTGCTGAAAATCGACTACAGCCGCCAATTAGATAAAAAAATAAAACTGGAGACCGGTATCAAGGCCGCCTATACAGAGAGCACCAGTTCATCGGCCATCGAGAGCCTGGTCAACGGCCAGTGGGTTGGTCAATCCGCCGTCACCAATCATATGCGGATGAAGGAGGGCATCGGCGCCCTTTACACAGCCGGCAGCATGCAGATCGATGCAGTAACCCAACTCGTCATCGGCGCCCGTTACGAATACTCCCGGACCCGGCTGAATGATGCAATAACCGGCCTGGTCACCGTCGACCGGAAGCTGGGTGTATTCTTCCCCAATCTCTTTTTTTCCAGGAAGCTCACTGAGAATGCGGACCTGCACCTCTCCTATTCCAAACGGATCAGCAGGCCTTCCTATTCCGATCTGGCATCCTTTGTCGGGTATAGTGATCCGACTGCCGTTCTTACCGGAAATTCCTCCCTGCGGCCAACCATCACCAATAATCTAAAGCTGGGCTATAATTACCGGGGCTATTCATTCTCTCTTTTGCTGAGCAGGGACGACTACCCCATCGCCCGCTACCAACTGACGGAAAGCCCGGGCAGGGATCTGCTGTATGTCTCGCCGCAACATCTCAGCTATCAGAATAACCTGAACCTGCAGGTCAGTCTGCCAATCAAAATAACCCGGTGGTGGGATATGAGCTATGGATTTGTGGGAGGATGGAGGAAATACAAAGAGGACTATACCAGGTACCCGCTGGAGATGACCTTTTTCGGTTATTCCGCCAACTTCCGGGAATCATTCCGGATCCCGGCCGGCATCTCCCTGGAAATCTCCGGTTGGTATAATGGTGCAGGTTATAACGGAACCACGCGGATCGAAGGCTTTGGCGCCTTGAACGCCGGTATAAAAAAAGAATTTGCAGGCAACGGGGGGATCCTGCAATTAGCCGTGGGAGATATACTGAGGACGCAAAAAGTAGACGGCGGGTATGGATCACTGACAGAAGAGGCCTATGCGCAGCACAATCATTTTCAATGGAGACCCGAGTCCGTGCGATCGACGATCCTGAAACTGACATATTCCAGGTCCTTTGGCAGCGGGACCTCCAATGGTGGCGGGAAAAGGGAGGGCGGCACGGGTTCCGCCGAGGAACGGGAACGAGTACGAAATAATTAAATGAAAGGTGGGATCCATGAAAGAGATCGATGAGTCATTCGTGCAATGGGTGGTTGCAACGTTGGGTCCGGAGCGGCGGGCGATCAGCGATCAGGAAGTAACGCAGAACTTGAAGGAGATAACGATGAAATTGAGCACAGGGTCACCAATGTGTGAATATACTGCGGATAACAAAAAAGATAGCGGTCAGCAATCCGATCGCAAGCAAGATCAGGACGAATAAGATGATGCGGAGGCGGACCATCTGCCGTTCTGCCTTAATCCAGCCGGCTTCTTTTACGCCCGGGGGCAGGCATCGGAAGCTAATGTGAAGGACCAGGGGTACGATGACCAGGTCGTCCAAATATCCTGCAACAGGGATAATGTCGGGTATGAGGTCAAAAGGGCTAAGCAGGTAGACGAGGGACAGAATGGCTATCAACCGCGCATAGCCGGGCGTTCGATGATCCCTGATCGCAAAATACAGGACAAAGATCTCCTCTTTAAATGACCAATGCCTTTTCAGGCCGGTTCTTCTGGCACCCCCGGCGGGTATTTTCAGCGGCATGGTGTCCTTTATGGATGATATATCAAAAACCGGGCCCGCGAAGGGGTGAGCGGGCGTTATGTAAGGCACAATGAAAACGGGAGTAAGTTGTCAAACCTGCTCCCGTTTTCGGTGCTACCTTTGGGGTAAGATAAAAGATAAACACTATGAAAGGAATTAATTCTCACCATTCAGCAGGACGGCACATCCCTTGTACAACTGTCCTTTGTACCAGACATTCATCTTGTATTCATATAAATGGTCGCTTACGCCATCGTTACAAAATTTTGACGAGATCGACACCTTTAGCGGGGCACCGCCCTCTGTAACGATAGAATATACCGTGCTGTCTTTATTGATCGAAGGCTTCTCAATGGGTACGATGATGGGTTTGCCGAGCTGGGAGAGTCTAAAATAAATAAACTTCTCGTTGTCGATCTCCAGGCTCCAGAAAGGATCGTTGCCATTCCCGACGATGTCGACGCCTTCCGACTTTCTCTTCTTCCAGGAAGGATTTTCCGGTGCGGTATTCTTTTTAAACAATGAATAGGATCTGGAGAGGGAGTCAGGTATGCGTGTACCTGCGTTCTCGGTATTGACCAGGCTATCCTTTACAAGTTTATATTTTGCAATGACTTTCTCACCCTGGTAGAGGACAAACCGGCCATTGTCTTTTGACCAGGTGCCTTCAGTCTTTTTTGCCTGCCCACCCTTTCCCCATTCCAGTTCTTCCATTTTGAACCGGTCGTCGGCGGAGAACATGATGGTGCGCTGGATACCTTCACAGGTCCGGCATGGCAGCATTCCCTGGTAGAAGCCGATGGGAATGGTATCGAAAGCCCGGGCGTTGATGATGGAATCCTTTACGATGATCGTGGTATCGCGGATCCTCTTCGCGCTGAGAGAATCGGGCGCATCGGATTTGTTGGCCGAGAACTGGTCGCATGAGCTCATCCCAACGAGGGTAAATATGAGCAAAAACGATAATAGTGAGGGGATCTTCATCGGATTGGAGTTATTTTTAAAGGAACGAAAATGCATACCTGACAATAACGTTTGGGGCTGACAACTATTGCAATACTGCCCAAAAGGAATGAAAAATGCGACTGAATAACTTTTTGAGGGCCAGGACGGACCAAATATATACTTTATTCTAATAGGAAATTGTTTATTAATTAAAGGCCGTTACGTGTCGGCCGGCGTAGAACTGTGGTAATTTATGCTGACATTACTGACAAAGGTTGTTGGAGCTATTATCTACGGTAGCAAGCCTTTCGTTGGCATCGTTCATGATGCAATGAAGGGTAATTCAATGCGGGAGGCCAAGATTGTGACCAATTTCATGAATAACGACGGTCTGTAGCCGATGTTGAAATTTATCGAGATCGGGCTGGATGCCGATCTGCCGCACCTGGTCCAGCGAATCCTTTCCCTGCATGCGCTGCAGAGAAGATGCAAAAAATGATTTTCAGGATTTTCAACAAAGCTCCGCCACCGCCGCCCTCAATTTGGCCATATCCGCCTCCGTGCAATCGATATAACTATACACGGACATGATCAGGGGCATATCGGTGTCCGCTACGAAGTTGATGGTCTTGATGACGGGTTTTTTGGTGCGGTATTCCTTGGCCTTTGCGCATTGAAATTCGTCCCAGCAGACATCGGAGTTCCGGTATTCGGGAGACAGAACACAGATCACATATTTCGAACGCATGATCGCGTCGGAGATCTGTCTTATCCAAAGTCCCCCGGGCGGGATGGTGTCGCGATCGTAAAAAATGTTCAGGTTGCTGTTCCGGGCCTTCATGGCCGAGACCAGTTCAGCAACCTGGGGGGTATGGTTATGGGAATAGCTGATGAAGAAATCAAAGTCGGCTGTTGTAGGAGGTGTAGATACAGTTGGCGCCTGCGTTGTCGGGGGGAGGGGTGCCACCGCTGGTGCGCTGCCACCGCCATTGCCGCCGCCTGCAAATCCATGCAGGGTATTCCGGGCCATTTTGGGTTTTGGAGGGGGCGCGGTGTCTGCGGCCGGGCCATGACTGGCGGTATATTGCTGACGGACCTTTTCGAAGAAGGGCATAGCCTCATGCGCCTGCGCATCGGTGTGAACGATCAGCTTAATATAATCCAGGGGTATCCCCGTGTCCAGCCAGAAGATACAGGTATCCAGAAGAGCGGGCAACATCGTCGCCATCGGCACTTTCTGCCAGCCGGTGGCAAGTACTGGCATCGCGATGGCATTGTTGTCGTCATCGAAAACAAAATTATTGATACAACGGAAGATATTGCCTACGACTGTCTCGGGTGAGCCTGCCTGACGGCTGGGTTCAAAACAAAGGATCTGTTTGAAATTGAATTCTTTTTGCTGTTCGCTGCTGAGAGGCTGGGAGAGCCAGCAACCCAATTGCGGTACCAGGTCTACTGCGCGGTTCCTGGAGAGCTCTCCTATGTCGATACCCTTTTCGTGGAGACAGTACATGAGACTGCCGGGTAAGGGCGTATAGTCATTGGGGTAAGCGGATACGACCAGGATATCCGCGTTATGTTCTTCCGGAATGGCAGTACAGTCTCCCAGAAGGAGCTGCAGGATGGCGCCTGATGGGGAGCCAATGATTTTGATCTCGGATAACAACTGCATGACAGTCAATTTTATATAAAGTTAAAAAAATAATTCTATACGAAAAACCCTGGTGGAAAAATTTACCGGTTAGTGGTATGGATTCTTTTATTGGCAAAGTCCGCCGGGTCACGTTGACCCGGCGGCGATCTTATCTACGGGCAGATGATCCTGGTAGTATTGTTTGATTGTGCAAGGGGCTGGTCCGATTATGGCATAGATTCCTGAAAGTGAGGTATACCATGAAACGAATCAGATTGATCGGATCGATGTTACTGGCGACGGCTGTCGTATCCTGCAGCACACCGGGGCCCGTTACGGGGCGTCCGGATCCAAATGTCAGTTCGGGCGGTACGTTAGGGTCTGTGAAGGCAACGGACAGACCGGCCAACATGCCCGTTCCGCGGGACACAATACGGAGAGATACGACCAGGATGCCATAAGAAGTGATACGATGGAGAAGAATAAAGCAATAAGACCGGATGGCCTGGCGCAGGGCGATCACTGCGCCGGGCTGTTGGTTCCCGTCCAGATCGGGATTGAAATGTGGCAGGTCGGCCAGCCCTTCAAAAATACTCAGCTGCATGGTATCGGCAACCAGATTTGCGAATGCCCGGATCAGCCGGTGGTTGGAAGAATTTGTTGGTTTGCTGCGGAGATGGCAAATATTTTTTTTAAATCAGCAGTTTTTTGAATAAGGAATTGATCTCCGCATAGGGCATGGTGCCGGCCGCGAATCCAAAGCTGCCCTTGTCGTGAATCTCACTTGCTGCGCGGAAGAAAGCCCCGTAGGCTACGCGGGCCAGGGAGGAACCAATGCTGACCCTTTTCACACCACAATCGGCCAGTTCCCCCAGGGAGAAGGAGCCCTTGCTGAGCCCCATCACTACATTGACGGGGCGGGGATCGACGGCCTTTACGACCGTTAGGATCTCATCACAGGTTGTCAGACCGGGCGCAAAAAGAACGTCTGCTCCGGCAGCCGCATAGGCCTGAAGACGGCGAATGGTATCGGGCAGATCGGGGCGGCCGTGGATGAGGTTCTCCGCCCTGGCCGTGAGCGTGAAGGGGAAAGGAAGACTGCGGGCGGCCGCAACGGCCGCTGTGACACGTTCAACGGCCAGGTCAAAGGAATAGATCGGGTCTCCGGGTTTCCCGGTTGCATCTTCGATAGAGCCGCCCACTGCGCCGGCTGCTGCGGCCTGCAGGATGGTTGCAGCGCAGATAGCGGGATCGTCTCCAAAGCCGTTCTCCAGATCGGCGGAGACGGGCAAGGCGACGGCCCCTGTAATGGTTTGTATATTGGACAGGGTCTCTTCCAGCGTGACAGAACCGTCGCCGTCTGGTTTGCCGAGAGAAAAGGCTAACCCTGCGCTGGTGGTGGCCAGGGCTTCAAAACCCAGGGCGGCGAGCATTTTGGCAGCCCCCCGATCCCAGGGATTGGGAATGGCGAAGATACCCGGGCGTTCGTGAAGGGCTTTGAAGGTGTGTGCCCGGATGAGTCGTGCGTTGTCGTGCAGAATGGAGGCTGTCATTTTATTGAAGTTGTGTGATCGATGGATGGTTGTGAATGACCGGTATGCAATTTATTTCTTTTTCGCGGGTTCAGATCACCTCTTTATCCGATACAAATTATTAAAACAAATATTCCGGGAAATGACATTCAATCGTTGTAAGGCTTACTAATTTTATGGATGACCATTCGATATCTCCTGCTATCTGCATTGATCCTTGTGGGCGTATCCGTCCCGGCTCAGGGACCGGATCCGTCCAGCGGTAAAGATACCCTCTATACATTGGATGGAGATACTCTCCGGACCGACGCGGGTTTTCAATTCTACGTCGGGCAGCGGCAGATAGTGGGAAAAGGCAGCGATGAGCATGGCTGGTACCGGGCGATCGGGTTCCGGAGCGCCACAGCCTGGCCCCTGTTGTTATTCCATGATATGGAGATGAAGAATGATTATCAATATCAATCAGATGGTGAAGGCGCCAGGGATCGTGATAAGGTGAGGCAGTCCCTGGATTCCGGCCAGAGGGCAGTGGTCACCAGGATCAAAAGAAAGGGCGGCCCCAAACATGGATATATCTATTGGGTACTGTTTAAGACAAAGGATTCTCCGGGTTTACGATTCCGCTGCAATATTACCGCAGCCATCCGCAGCAGGGAAATGCTGTTGCCGGGAGATGAGATGATAGCACCTTAACATACCATGCAACATTCCGCAGGCGTTCGGGTCTTTCATGATGAAAAGACCATTCGATAAAAAAAATTCGCCGTATGTTTAAGAACCATCTAACCACTGCCTGGCGCAATCTCCGGGGCAACAAAGTTTTTAGTCTTCTGAACATTCTGGGTCTGGCGGCCGGTATGGCTGTGGCCCTATTGATCGGGATCTGGGTATACAATGAATATACCTACGACAAATTCCTGCCGGGTTATGAGCGGTTGTATGCCTTGAAGATGAATGCAAAAAATAACGGGGAGATCAATACGTTTGGGTCTTCGTCCCTGGCCCTGGTGAGTGCGCTGCGTGCGGAGATCCCGGAGATCGAACATGTGGCCGAGTGCGATTGGTTCTGGCCGCACGGGCTGATGGTGGGCGACACGAAACTGTATATGAATGGCGGGCAGATAGAGTCCGGATTCTTAAAAATGTTTCAGTATCCATTGGTGGCCGGTCAGCGGGAGACGGCGATGAAGGATCCCTATTCCATCGTGCTGACGGAGTCCACTGCCAAGGCCTTGTTCGGCAACGGGAACGCGATGGGCAGGATGGTGCGATATGATAACCAGCATGACCTGAAGGTGACAGCGATCCTCAAGGACCTCCCGGGCAACAGCAGTCTGAAGTTCAATTTCCTGGTCCCCTTCAGTTATTATGAGGAGGCCGTAGACTGGGTAAAGACGCAACGGCGTGGGGGCTGGCAGGAAAATTCTTTCCAGGTCTTTGTACAATTAAGGCCCGGTACCTCCTATGCGCAGATAGAACCGAAAATCAGGGGCATCGTCAAGCGGCATGACCCCAAGTCGAATATCGATGTCATGATGCACCCGCTGAAGGACTGGCACCTGCTGACTGATTTCAAGAATGGGAAGGCGGTCGGCGGTTTTATCGAATATGTCCGGATGTTCAGCATCATCGGGATCCTGGTGCTCCTGATAGCCTGCATCAATTTTATCAACCTGGCCACGGCCCAGTCGGTAAAAAGAGCAAGGGAAGTGGGCGTGAGAAAGACACTGGGCTCCGGACGCGGGCAACTGGTTCTGCAATTCCTCGCCGAATCGCTGCTGATAACATTATTTGCCTTCTTGCTATCCCTCCTGCTGGCGCAATGTTCCCTGCCTGCCTTTAACAGGCTTACCGGAACGCAACTGACCATTCCTTTCAGCAGTGCAGCCTGGTGGGGGGTGATGCTGAGCGCCGTGATCATCACAGCGTTCCTGGCGGGTAGCCGGCCGGCATTCTACCTCTCCTCATTCAGGCCTGTCAAAGTGCTGAAAGGGTCTCTGCAGGTTGGGAAGGGCAATGACCTGGCAAGGAAGGTCCTCGTCGTCCTCCAACTGACTTGCAGCATCGCGCTGATCATCAGTACCCTCACCATTTACCGGCAGATAGAATATGGCAGGAACCGGCCTACCGGTCTTCTGCTCAACAGACTGATGTGTACGGATATGAATACTGATCTCACCCTTCACTATCCCGCACTGCGGAATGAATTGATAAAAAGTGGTCTCACGGAGACAGTATCTATCTCGTCCAGTCCCGTCACCGATATTTACTGGCACAGCGGTGTGGATGACTGGCCGGGGAAAAAGCCCGGAGAAACAGTGATCGTGGGTACGCTGATCGTTGCCGATGACTATTTCAGGACCATGGGTATAACATTCAGCAGCGGCCGGGATTTTTCCCTGCCTTCGGATACGGCCAATGTAATATTGAATGAGGCGGCAGTCAGGCGTATGCGACTACAGCAACCCCTGAACCAGACGATCAACTGGCAGGGTAAATTGTCCAGGATCATCGGGGTGGTAAAAGATGCATTGATGAGCAGTCCTTTTTCGGCTGCGGATCCTACTATGTTCCGGTATAATCCCCGGGGATCGCTGTTCAATTACCTCGTTTACCGGCTGTCGCCCGGTGTCGGGACGCAGGATGTGCTCAGCAGACTGGGGGTGATTTTTAATAAATATAATCCGGCCTATCCTTACCGCTACCAATTCGCCGATGAGAGCTATGGCGCGAAATTCAACTTTGAGACCCTGGTGGAAAAGCTGGCTGGCATTTTTGCGACGCTGGCTATTTTTATATCCTGCCTGGGTTTATTCGGGCTGGCAGCCAGCATGGCTGAACAGCGTACCCGGGAGATCGGGATCCGCAAGGTCTTGGGCGCCTCGGTCTCCCGGTTGTGGCTCATGCTGAGTTCCGAGTTCATCGTGCTGGTGGGCATCGGCAGCATGGTGGCCTCGCCCCTCGCCTATTATTTTTTGCACAACTGGCTGCAGCAATATAGTTACCGGGTCGACATGGGGGCGGGGGTCTTTTTATCGGCGGGGCTGCTGGCCGTGATGGTTACGCTGGCGACGATCAGCTGGCAGGCCATCCGGGCGGCAATGGCCAACCCCATAAAGAGTCTGAGAACGGAGTGAGCAGATACACTTATTGTCGCCATCACCGGTAATTACTAAATTGGCGGATGCGAACAACCCTATTTAAATTTATTTTCGTCCTTTGGGCCTTCAATCCCTGCTATGCGCAGGAAACAGGCAAGACATTCCATTTTACCGAGGTCGGGTGGACCCTGATCCTCCCCTCCGATTTTAAGATTATGGATTCGGCCGGCAGTGCAAGGCTGAACAATCGGGGCAAGAAAGCCATGGAGGAAGCGAACAACGTAACAGTCGACGCATCCGCCACCAGGGACCTGATCATGGCCAATAAAGCCCCCAGCAATTATTTCAATGCTACCATTACTCCTTTCAACCCGGCCGTAGATGGGGATTATAAGACAGCGAATCAATCCGTGAAAGAAATGATGTTCACCACCTTCATTCAGAAGATGCCCGACGCTAAGATCGATTCATCCTCTGCAAGCGTCAGCATCGATGGTCTGCGTTTTGACCAGTACCATGTCAGTGTGTTCATAAAGGACAAATTAAATATGAACTTATATCTGCTGAGCAAACTTTACAAAGGTTATGACTTTTCTATCAGCTATCTCTACCTGGATGAAAAGACAAAAGAACAGATCGGGAGCATCCTGAAGGGCAGTAAATTTAGCCGGTAAATACCCGGGAAAACAGGTTGGCATGGAATTTTATCTACCTCGGTAAAAAACCCTTCCCATGCTCCAGGAATATCGTAAGAAAAGGTCATTTGACAAGACCCCGGAACCTACCGGGGGCAAGGCCAGCGGGGAACAGCTGGTCTTTGTGGTGCAGAAGCATGACGCCAGCCGCCTGCATTATGATTTCCGGCTGGAAATGAACGGGGTGCTGAAGAGCTGGGCTATCCCAAAGGGGCCATCCCTGAACCCCGCCGACAAGCGGCTGGCGATGATGGTCGAAGACCATCCTTATAATTACCGGGATTTTGAAGGTATCATCCCTGAAGGCAATTACGGCGCCGGGACGGTGATCGTCTGGGATGAGGGTACCTATGAGCCACTGGAGCCAGCGAAGTCCAAGGCGGAGGCGGAAAAGATTCTCCAGAAGGCATTGAAGACGGGTTCCCTGAAGATCCGGATGCACGGCAAGAAACTGAAAGGGGAATTTGCCCTGGTACATATCCATGGAAGAGAAGAAAATGCCTGGTTGCTGATCAAGCACAAAGACGAATTTGCGGCAACCAAGGATATTACCAAGGCGGACCGGTCTGTCGTCAGCGGCAAAACCCTCCACCAGGTGGAAACCGACAAGAAAGCCCGCCAATGGACCAGTAAGGGGCATGATCACCAGACGGCTCCTGCCGGATCCAAGCCTAAGAAGACCTCTGAGGCTGGAAAGGCTGTCACGCCTACACCCCCGGAACCTGTTGCCGGCAAAAAGGCAAGCGCTGGCAAAAAGTCGACACCGGCTTTTGCTGCTGTTGCCGGGAAAAAAGCCCCCAGGCCTGCCCATGTGAAGCCCATGCTGGCTACGATGGTGGAAGAACCCTTTGATGGCAAGGACTGGCTGTATGAGATCAAATGGGATGGCTACCGGGCAGTGGCTGATCTGCGGAAAGGCAAGGTGGCCCTCGACTCGCGCAACAACATCTCTTTTAATGAAAAATTTGCCGTAGTCCGGGATGCGCTGGCGGCACTCGATATCAACGCCGTACTGGATGGAGAGGTGGTAGCGCTTAACGAGGACGGCACGGCCAGCTTCCAGCTACTTCAAAACTATCTCAAACAAGGGAAAGAGACCAACCTGGTTTATTACGTGTTCGATATCCTCTGGTATGAAGGAAGGGATCTTACGCAGTTGCCCCTGGTGGAGCGCAAGCAGTTGCTGGAGTCCATCCTGCCTGCCGACAATGATGTGATCCGGTACAGCGGTCATATCGTGGAAAAGGGCCGGGCGTTCTTTGCGGCGGCCCTTAAAAAAGGATTGGAAGGGGTCATGGCCAAACAATGTGACAGTCTGTACGCGATGGATACCCGCAGCCGGTCCTGGCTGAAGATCAAGAACAACCGGCAAATGGAAGTCATCATCGGCGGGTTCACGAAAGGAAGGGAGAGCCGGAAATATTTCGGGGCTGTGATCCTGGGTAAATACGAGGGCAAGACCCTGCGGTATGTGGGCCATAGCGGATCCGGGTTCGACCAGCAGGGTCTGAAGGACCTCTATGCGCGTTTGCAGCCGCTGATCACGGAGAAATGCCCCTTTGAGCCAAGGCCCAAAACGAATATGCCGGCTACCTGGGTCAGGCCGGAACTGGTCTGCGTGGTGAAGTTCACGGAAGTAACGGATGAGGGCTCTTTGCGGCACCCGATATTCATGGGGCTGCGGGAAGATAAGAGGGGGAATGAGGAAAAAGATGTGAAGGTGGTCAAGGCGCCCCTGGACCGGGAGGCGAAAAGGAAGAAGGCTGCGCCCCCGGGCCGGCGCAGTAAGAAAATCCCCGTGAAAGTGGAAAGGATGGTCAGAGCTACGGTTAAGCTCCTGAAGGCAGGGACGCAAAAGGAGGGACCCGGGACGAAAGCAGTGAAGTCAGGGCCCGAAAAGGGTGGATCCGGCGGGAAAGCCCTGAAGACCGTGCCCCTGAAAGAAAAGGTAGGAAAGGAGACAACGGGCAAAAGAACAAAGACAAAGGAAACGACAAAGGACTCAAAAACGAAAGACATAACGGGAAGCCTGATCGGTCCGGAAGAGAAGGAAAAGGAAGTGCAGGTCGCGGGACGCAGTTTGACGCTGACGAATGCCCAAAAATTATATTGGAAAAAAGAAAAGATCAGCAAAGGTGATCTCCTGAATTATTATCACAGCGTTGCGGAATATATCCTGCCTTACCTGGTAGACCGGCCTCAGTCGATGAACCGGTATCCCGACGGCATCGAGGGGATGCATTTCTACAATAAGAATGTGGGAGAACATACGCCCTCATGGATAAAGACCCTGGTATATGCCGCCGGGGATGAAGGAAAAGAAACAAAGTACCTGGTCGCGAAGGATGAGGCTAGCCTGTTGTATATGGCCAACCTGGGTTGTATCGAGATGAACCCCTGGCATAGCCGTGCCGGCAAGCCGGAGAAACCCGACTGGTGTGTGATCGACCTGGACCCCGATACCAGCAATACCTTTCAGCAGGTCATGGAGGCCGCCAGGATCACCCGGGACCTCCTGGAATCGGCCGGTGTAAAGTCCTATTGCAAAACATCCGGATCGACGGGGATGCACATTTATATTCCGCTGGGGGCAGCCTACAGCTATGATCAGTCGAAGATGCTGGCCGAACTGGTCGTAGGCCTGGTCCACGAGCAGATTCCCGGGTACACCAGCCTGGAAAGAAGCCCCGCCAAGAGAAAGGGGAAGATGTACCTGG
>Ga0247778_1000926_pt1 | contig 19786 bp, 10 predicted proteins | sample UWRJL049202B5_FD_179939 | JGI IMG/M metagenome (GOLD analysis project Ga0247778, IMG submission 179939) | Plant litter microbial communities from Arlington Agricultural Research Station in Wisconsin, United States - UWRJ-L049-202B-5 | ecosystem: Environmental > Terrestrial > Plant litter >... | reverse complement strand
TATCAACGCTTCTTCGGGTTGGCGGTATGCCTTTGTGACTGTCGATTCGGCCGGTGTTTCTGCGTTCAGCGACATTTATAAGGAAGACTCTGCGGAGATCATCTATAAATTGCCTGTGCATACGGCTGAAACTTATTTCGTAGTCATGGGCGCACCTACCCAGATGCATTTTCAAAGCCCCACGATATTCGAGCCTGGCTTTCCGAAGATCTACCGGTATCCCTGGGATATCCAGATTCAGGGGGCTGTGCCTGAAGGTTATGAAGCCGGTTTCAGGGCTACAGATACCGTAGGTCTTACCGGGACGCGGCATGTGAATGGAGGGGGATGGGTCTCGAGTACTGCCAGCGTGGATGCCACTGCCTATGTGGCCCCTGGGGCATTTGTGCTGGACAGGGCGAAAGTTACCGGGAATGCACGAATCGAGGGCCGTGCCGAATTGAGGGATGACGCATCGGTATCGGGGAATGCCGTCATTAAGGATTTTGCCGTCGTAGGCGGCAACAGTGCCGTCTCGGGAAGGGCGGTGATATCGGACGCTGCAACCGTATATTATACAAGGGTATCGGACAGTGTGAAGGTGAGCCAGGGTGCATTCCTCGAGTACAATACCTTATCCGGAGGCGCGAAAGTTTACGGGAATGCCTTTTCCACGGGATCTACACGTTTGTCGGGATCCATACAAATCGGTGGGGATGCAGAGATCGGGGGCACTTGTTCTTCGGGAACCTATTTGCAGTGTATTGGCATTACGAATGGGGCAACTACCAGAACAGATTGCGATGGGGTGAATAATTCGCCGTTGAATACGGATATCAATCAGGCTTATTCGGCGTTTTCAGATGGGGCGATAGCGTTTGCTAAAGTTGTTAAGTGCGGGGATAGTATCGGAAGGTCTTCGGCACCGCCTGTTATAACACTGGAGTCATCGATTAAAGTGCAATTGCCCCTCAATAGCGTTCAATTGAATGGATCCGCTATGGATCCGGATGGCACAATAGCGGGATATAGTTGGAGGCTGGTATCGGGGTCAGATAACGCTACTTTTTCTTCTTATACCGACGCAAGTATCACAGTTGCGGATTTGACGGCGGGTAACTACGTATTCGCATTGACGGTCACGGATAATTCCGGGATGAGAGCCACGGCAAAAGTGACGGTATATGTACTCAAAATAAATGATCTGCCCCTTGTTCCCTCCGATACGACTGTGACGGTGACTTTGCCGGTCAATTATGTATTACTGACAGCGACGGCCAGTGATCCTGACGGATATATCGATTCTGTACGATGGTATCGTATTTCCGGTGATGCCGGTTCGTATGTGGTTTCTCCCGGAAGTTTGACGACGGCCATTCAAGGTCTGAAAGAAGGGCATTATCAGTTTGCGTTTCGTGCGATAGATAACCTTGGCGGGACAAGTGAGGATATTGTTAATGTAATTGTGTTGCCAGCCAGTGGTAATAGCACAAATACGACCAGCAATACCGTCCTCAGGATAATGCCGAATCCCAGCAGTGGCGTCGTACATCTGACATTTCCCGTCGTTACCGGGGGTAACATCATCGTATACGATACAAAAGGAAGGGCTGTGTATACTAAGAAACTTTCAGCAGGTGATGAAACTGCGGATTTAAATTTGAGTTTTTTGGGCGCCGGTCTTTATTATCTGAATGTAGTTTCTCACAATGGAGATAAATATAAGACTTCAATAACTATCGTGCATTAATAAAAATCATTTTGATCATTAAAAATCCTGATAAAATGCTGTCAAAGTGTTTAAGGCTATTCCTATGCCTGATCCTTACGAGATTTGGCGCCGTGTATGCACAGACGTCGGCTATCAATGTTGTAAGCACTGCGGTACCGGCCCTTCAGATCTCTCCGGATGCGCGGGGAGGGGGCATGGGAGATGCATCCATTGCGGCAACTCCTGATGCTAATTCAATATATTGGAATGCGGGAAAGACGGTATTCTCCACAGTTAAGTCCCAGGTAGGGGTGACTTATACGCCCTGGCTAAGGGATGTCGCCGAAAATGTCTATTTATTGAATGCGGCAGGCTATTATAAATTGGATGAGCATGCTGCGGTCGCCGGCGGCGTCAGGTATTTTAATTTGGGTAACGCTCAAATGGTTGATGGCAATGGTAATCTTTTGAAGACTCAAAAACCATATGAGTATTCAATCGAGGCAGCCTATTCCAGGAAGATCGCAAGGCAATGGGCAATCGGGCTGACATTCAAATTCATTAATTCTTCTTTGGCGACAGGTAATATAAATGGGGCGGAATATAAGGCTGGGCATGCCGTTGCCACGGATGTTGCTGTTTTTTACGATGGCAGGGACCGTCTGTTCAATGGCTTTACGGGAGGGGTAACATTGTCTGATCTGGGAACTCCGATCGGTTATACCGGTAATGACAATAAAAAATCTTTTCTTCCGGCCAACCTGGGTGTCGGCCTTGCCTATCATTATGCTTTTGATGACCTTGACAAGGTGTCCATTGAAATAGACGGCAACCATTTAATGGTGCCTGTATATGATTCGGCAAATGGTGGGGCGTCTTATTATGGTAAGAGTGTTTTGGGTGGTATGGGAAGTTCGTTTAGTAATAAGGCTTACCAGGTGGCTTCTGGTGTTGAATATACTTACAACGATATGTTTTTTCTAAGGGCCGGCTATCATTGGGAGACGAAGGGAAATGGAGGCAGCAGGTTTTTTACGGCAGGGGTTGGTCTCAAATATGTGAAGATACAGTTCAACTTTTCTTATCTTGCTCAAAACGGGGGAGGGGTCATTGCCAGTCCATTATCCAATACTTTGCGTTTCAGTGCATTGTTTGATATAGGTCAGTAAATAGGATAGAGATCCTGCCTGCCCAGGCCTGGTGCCTGCTGGGTTTGACCGGACAGCACCTGTATCGATAACGGACGGATAGCCCCCGGGACGAAATACTATTTCCCTGACTATCACAGCACTTATGAGTCTGGCATCAAATTACCGGATATGGTTGTACAAACGTCTGTCTATGTCTGTGAATGCCATCTCGGTAAAAGTTGCCTGGCGCAATATCCTCCGGCAACGGTGGTATTCGCTAATCCATATCCTTGGGCTGGCCGTTGGCATCTGTGTTTGTATCGTGATCTATCTTATCGGCCGGTATGAACTGAGCTTCGACAATTTTCACCCTGATGCCAGCAGGATATATCGCATTGTAGGCGATGTGCAGGACAAAGATGGCAATCTGATCTTTCTGAACAGCCCGTTCAGGGAGGTGGCGGGGATCGAACACCTGATTGCCGGATTTGAAGCGAAGACGGCGTGGCATGTTATTGGCTCGACCATCTCGGTGCCTTCGGCAAATGGCCGGGTCATGAAGGCCTACGATAACCGGCAGGAGGGCAGTTATGCGTTATCTACCATTTTGACGGGTGGAGATTTTTTTAGTCTTTTTCCGCATGTGTGGCTGGCGGGCAGTCCTTCGGTGCTGGATAAACCGGGACGGATAGTACTGGCCGAGAGCGTGGCGCGGAAGTATTTTGGGACGGATAAGGTGGATGAGATGCTGGATCGGAGGGTGATCTATGACGATAGCCTGAAATTAACGGTGGCAGGCATTGTACGCGACTGGGACCGGCCATCTGATGTCAACTACACTTCTTTTATCTCGATAGGAACCGCTCCGGCGACCTGGTTGCGCGATCGTATTCCCAGGACGGATTGGAGTAGTCTGCAACCGAGGCGTTCGCAGGCGTTTGTGCGTTTGGAAAAGGGGGTAGTCCCTGCGCGCGTGAATGCGGAGCTCGCTGAATATATCCGGAATCTACAACCCGCGCCTGTGCTTTTTGAGGGCGCCAGTCATCTGCGGCTGTACCTGCAATCCTTGCGGGATATGCATTACACGCCGGATTTTCATCCTGCAGACACGGGCGACGACTTCCCCAGGGCGTATCTGCCGCTGCTGTATGCGTTGATGTGGGTGGCGCTGTTCGTTCTTGGGTTGGCCATCATCAATTTTATCAATCTCTCGACGGCTCAAAGTTTCCAGCGAATGAAGGAGGTGGGAGTCCGTAAGGTAATGGGCAGCAGCCGGGCAGCTCTTGTCGGTCAGTTCCTGGTCGAGACATTGCTGCTGACCTTTTGCGCTCTGGCGCTGTCTCTATTGCTGTTATGGCCGGTGCTATGGATGTTTGGCGACAGTATTCCTACCGGCGTACGATTTCGGTTCCGGGATGGGGGCAACTGGTCGTTCCTGCTGGGTATAGCCCTGTTTACTTCACTGATAGCAGGGTTTTATCCGGCCCGGCTAATGTCTTCGTATCTGCCTGTATTGAGCCTTAAGGGCTCGCTGGATAAGAGCGGAAAGGGGGGTGTGGGACTACGGCGGGCACTGGTCATTTTCCAATTTTCCTTTTCCCTGCTCTTCATCATTGCATCGCTGGTGATCGGCCGGCAGGTGCGGCATATGCGGAATACGGATAAGGGCTTTAACAGCGATGGGGTGGTAACAATAGACTATCCGGCTGCGGAACGGGGTCAAATGAAGTTATACGCCCGGGCGGTCAATAATCTGCCGGGTGTACAACAGGCGATCTTGCAGGGGCATGCGCCCATGGGCAGGGATCACCCGATGGCTACGTTTGTGTATCGATGGGAGGACATGAAGAAGATGCTGGAGACGAGGGTGGAAGTGGAGATCGGGGACAATAATTTCGTCCCCTTTTATCAGATGCGGTTGGCTGCGGGGAGCAATGTCGATGAGCGGGAGAATGCGGTACCGGTGTTGATCAATGAAACTTATGCCCGGACATTGGGTTTTAAAGATCCGGCAAAGGCCTGTGGAAAACAACTCTTATACCGGGAGAATGGTCTGTGGTATACGATCTCCGGGATAGTCAGGGATTATCACCAGACCTCTTTCCATGAAACTGTCCGGCCGCTGATCATCATTACCTGGCAGTCTGATGCCAGGAGCGTGGCGGTTCGCCTGGGGGTGCGGGGGGACTCGGCGAAGAAGGTGATGGCGGCATTGGAGTCGGAGTGGAAGAAGATGTACCCGCGGGCCCCGTTCACATCCAGTTCCCTGCAAGATACGATCGACAGGCTGTACCTGGAGGAGAACCGGACGGCTCTGCTGATGCAATCGGCAACGGTGATCATGATCCTCATCTCCTGTATGGGGTTATTTGGATTGGCGTTATTCTCCGCGAGCCGGCGGGCAAAGGAGATCGGTATCCGCAAGGTCCTTGGGGCTACCGTGGCAGGGGTGTCGTTGCTGTTAAGCCGCGAGTTCCTGCTGCTGGTGGTAACGGCGATCCTGATCGCCTCGCCCCTGGCATGGTTCCTGGCCAACAGCTGGTTGCGGGATTTTGGCTATCGCACGGCGATGGATGGCTGGGTGTTGGCGGAGGCTGGCGGGGCTGCGCTGGTGTTAGCCGTGGCGACGGTGGGGTTCCAGGCATTCCGGGTGGCCAGCGTGAATCCGGTGGATGTGATACGGGATGAGTAGGTTGCGGCCGGGGGCCGTTCACCTGTATTTCATGCGGATAAGTCTTAAAATTTGGATAGAGTCATTGTAGACAGCTTGGCCCGCAGGGGTGTAGCGCACCCTGGCAATGGGTAGTGTTGTCGACAGCGTAATGAGTAATGAGACCACGAAGACACTGCCGGATATGATCCTGAAAAATCCTATTTGTTCGGTTGCAGAAAGCAGGTACCAACTCCCCAAGGTTCCAAGGATCGAAGCGATCGGGCCACCGGCGGTTAAAAGTATTCGTGCATTGAGCGTAAGGTCATAGTCATATGTAAAACAACATCCTTTGAACCACAATAAAGGGTTGTATTTAATAAAGATCGTTAACCTGCCTCTGGAGAGGCTAAAGGACTTGTAGGGATCTCCGATAGAGCCTATATAGATGGTTACATCGTGATCTGTCATAAGAAGAGCAGGAATGGCATGACCCAGTTCGTGCAAGGTAACAGCAATAAAGAAGGTGACACCCAGCAAAAGTGCTAATGGGATGATCGTAGTAAAAATGATCTCAAACATTTTGTATTATTTTAAAATAAGAGTAAATATAGGTGAACATTCGGTTCTCAAGCTCTTGATAGGATTCACCATCGCTACCCGGATCACCTGGTAGCTGACCGTAACCGCTGCAATCAGTAGTGCCGCAACGCCGGCCACAACAAAAATCCACCAGTTGATCCCGGTCCGGAAGGCGAAATGCATCAGCCACTTACGCATCAGCAGCCAGGCTACCGGAGAGGCGATCAGGACACCCACCATGATGAGCGCCAGGTATTTCCTGGAAACCAGGACGATGATATCCGGAACAGAGGCCCTCAATTCCGGCAGATTTTATTTCAGTTGCATCGTATTGATCCTTGCATTCGCCGGCGACGATCCATTGTATTTTTTAAAGAAATTGGTGAAATAGGCTGGTTCTTCAAAGCCAAGGCCCCGCGCTATCTGGCCGATGCTCCAGTCGGTATGTTTGAGCAGGGCATGGGATTCTTTCAGGACACGTTCAGCGATGTGTTGGGTGGTGGTTTTACCTGTCACTTCTTTAACCACGCGATTGAGGTGATTGGTGTGCACCGAGAGATTCTGCGCATAGTCGTGGGCTGTCTTGAGTTTCAGGGGTTGTTCGGGCGAATCTATGGGGAACTGCCTCTCCAATAGTTCCAGGAACATGGTTGTGATCCGCGCTGAAGCGCTACTGTTCCTGTCGTAGGCGCCGGCCGGAGTGATCTTTAAGGTTTCGTGCATCAGGATATGCAGATAGTTACGTAGCAGGTCGTATTTGTTGACGTAATCCGAATCCATTTCTTCCATCATCTTCTCCATCGTTGCGGAAATGAATTGCAATTGCGCATCATTCAGCAATACGATATGGCGGGCGCCCACTTTAAAGAGCGGGAAATCCTGCAAGGTGCTCTTGTGTTCGTGTGATTCGATAAAGGCCTGGCTAAACAGGCAGAAGCAGCCGGTCTGCGGGCCGGGTCCGGATTCCCAGGATGATGTTACGGCCGGACTGGAAAAGACCAGCGCTGGCCGGTCGATGATGACCTCCTTGTCTGCGTAGATCATTTTGCCCTGGCCAATGACGAGCGCGATCTTGTAAAAGTCACGCCGGCTGAAAGGAGTCCTGGATACACAGGGTTTGCGTAAAAAAACATTAAAATGCCCCTGCCCGGTATTGTTCTCGGAAAAGGTGCTCTGATTCGGCACCGGGTGACGCTGGTAGAACTCTTCGAGGGTCTCCATGTTCTGCATGGTATAAAGATAAGAAATGTTTGATTATTATAATAATTTTGGGCTTGCGCTTGATTTCTATAAAAAACGGATTGAATTCTATAACAGCAGCGTGGCATGGCCTCCCTAATTTTGTGTCATGGAAGAAACCGGGCTGCGGAAGTGGATCATTGTCATTACCATTATAACGTCAACGATCATTGAGTTAATCGACACAACGATCGTCAATGTGTCCATCAATACCATGAGCGGGAACCTGGGCGCCTCGCTGGAAGATACGGCATGGGTCATCACTTCTTATGCTATCGCCAATGTGATCATTATCCCGATGACGAGTTTCCTTGCTGAAAAGATCGGGCGCAAACAGTATTATATCGGCTCGATCCTCTTATTTACGCTGGCCTCGGCCCTTTGCGGGTTTTCGAACAATCTATGGGAACTGGTTGCCTTTCGTTTTTTGCAGGGTATCGGTGGCGGGGCGTTGTTATCGACCTCGCAATCGATCCTCTTTGAAACTTTCCCCGCCAAACAGAGAGCCACTGCCAGTGGTATTTTCAGCCTGGGTATTATTATCGGCCCGTCGATAGGACCGGTATTGGGCGGTTATATCATCGATAATCTCTCATGGCAATGGATCTTTTACGTCAACATTCCCATTGGGCTGCTGGCTGCGCTCTTATCTTATATGTATCTGAGACCCACCAAAAGATCCGTGGATGGGCGCAGTATCGACTGGCTCGGGATCTTTTTGCTGGCAGTCGGCGTCGGTGCGTTACAGATCGTGCTGGAACGGGGTCAAACGGATGACTGGTTCGCGGCGACGTATATTATCGTGCTGACGGTCATCTGTGTATTGGCGTTATCCGTGCTGATCTGGTGGCAGCTCAAAATAGAGCACCCTGTTATCAACCTGAGGGTGTTAAAAAGCACCACGCTGTCCATATCCGCCATTATGACCTTTGTCCTGGGTTTTGGTTTATTCAGCGCGGTATTTGTATTCCCTTTATACTCCCAGCGGATCATCGGTTATTCCGCCTTTCAAACCGGTACCATGCTGTTACCGGGTACGCTCATGGCAGCGATGATCTCGCCTTTTCTGGGAAAGATGCTGCAGAGCGGTATTCGCCCGCAGTATCTTATTATCCTGGGTTTTGGGATGTCGGCTGTATTCGGTTACCTGATGTCGAAGTCGAACCTGGAGACCGGTGGCGCCTACTTTTTTATTCCTTTGATCTTCAGGGGACTGGGCGCGGCGCTACTGATCGTTCCGCTGACGGCGCTGGCGGTGTCGGAACTGAAGCCGTCCGAGATCCCGCAAGGGGCTGCCCTCAACAATATGATGCGGCAGATGGGCGGTTCATTCGGGATCGCGCTGATCAATACGTATATAGCTCACCGGGATGCTGCCAACCGTACGGCCCTGATCTCTCATGTAACGGCTACCGATCCGCTGACGCAGCAACGTCAACAGTCTTTTATCAGTAATTTTATGGCGCATGGTGCGACCTATTTGCGGGCGGTCCAGCAATCCTTAGGTGCGCTGGAAAATATGGTGGTGCGGCAGACTACTTTGCTGAGCTATATGGACGCATTCCTTTTACTGGCGATGCTGAATGCCTGTTGTATCCCGCTGGTGATCCTGACCATCAAGAAAAGGGCAAGGGTCAAAGTCGCAAAGGTCGAAGTGCCGGACGCTCATTAGGTTGGCTATCGCGAGACTTCCACTTCCACTCCCTCATTCCAGTGCTTGTATTCCGGTGTGTAATACAGATAGACATTGCTGGCCCTGGCCTTGTATTTTCCGGGTATTTCTACTTTGAGGTCAAGTTGTATCGCCTTTGTTTCTTTGGGCGTGAATCCCATCCAATACAGCACCAGGAAATTATCAAATATTTCGTAATAGGCGACCTGTTTCTGTTCTGTCAGTTCTTTCAGCTGCCAGGGTTGCAGGGAGAGACCTGCGGGAATTCCTATTTTGGCGATGGCCATCGGCTGCAGCGTATCTTTTTGGTTACTGACGGCGATCGTCATCCGAACGGTCTCGCCGATTCCGGGTTTGGTATTGCTGATGCGGGTGTCCAGGACCAGGTCTGCCCGTTCGCTGTTGGGCGGGGTAAGGGTATTGTAGGAAACTTCCAGGTTGTAGGGGATGCCCTTATCGTTGTTCGGGTAGTCGACGGTCAGGGCGTTGTCCCCGGTATGCAGGAATGCCGCGAACTTGTCATCGGGCAAAAATGTCCGGCCGTTCAATGTAAAACGAATGTCGGTTGTTCTGGCCTGTTCGCCTGCCAGTTTGGTATATTCTGTTACTGCCTGTAAGGCGAGGACGGTGCCTTGTGTCGAGCCATAGCCGTAATAGGATTTATTGGCGAGGATCTTCGATATCAATTCGGCCACGGTCCCCATATCGGGGCGGCTATTGCGCATCAACGCAAGGGCGTACAGGGACATGGTCTCGACACGCAGGGAGGCCTCGTGTGAATTGACCACGCTCGTTTCGGCGGATAATTTGTATTGCCGATAATTGATGTTCAGCCGATCCATCAGGCGCCTGTAATCCTCCTCTTTTTTCATATTGCTGGCTGCCAGGGCCATCATGGCCAACTGGTATGCGTCATTGTTCTCCATGGCTTTTTTAACCGCTGCCTGGTATTCGGGTTGGAACTCATTGCCGTAGCCGGCCTGGGTCAGGGCATACACAATGTAAATATTGGCTATTTTATTGGGTACGGATGCGAACCTGTCATATCCGCCGGTGGAGCCCTTGAATCCGCCCTGTCCGTCCCGGTTGTTCATCAGGAAGTCTTTTGTACGCTGCAACATGTTCTTGTCCACTTTCAGGAATTCCTGCATATCGGTGAATTCCAGTAAGCCATAGGCTGTCAGCGCTGCATGTGCCGGGGTATGTCCAAACCATTCAAAACCATTCTCCGATGTCTCGAAACCAATTAATTTTTTATAACCGGCCTCGATGTAGCGCATTGCCATTTGTTCGATGACCGGGTTGGATTTGCCGGTCTGCCGGAGATATTTTAATATAAAGATGTTGGGATAGGTAGATGATGAGGTCTGTTCAAAACAGCCATAGGGTTCTCTTAGCATGGATTCGATACCATTCAGCAATTGTCCTTGAAGGTCTTTGTACAGGGTCAGTTGTGCATGCAGGCTGCCGGGGAGGATCTGGCCGATGTGGATATTATGTTTTGCCCGGTTATTACCTGAAAATGTTGCTATCACCGGGAAGCCCTTGCCCTTTGCGGAGACCGGTAGAACGATCGTTTCGTTGCTGAGGCTGCTGGTAATATGGATGTCCATTTTTCCATCGGCCGGCGCCGTTGCCAATAGGGGGATCAATATCTGTTGCGAATTGCCCGGATCGAGGGCGACCGTATTGTCAAAGCTGCCCGCAACCATATTGTCGGGAAGGGTGACGGCGATGGCGGCCGTGAGGTTTTCACTGCTGTTATTTTTGATGACCACCGGTATGAGGGCCTGATCTCCCACTGTCAGGTAGGGTGGGATCTTTGCGTCGACGCTCATGGCTGCCCTGGCGGCGTAGGTCGTATCTGCCCGGCCCAACTGACCATTGTAGCCGATCCCTTCTGCAATCGCCCTGAATGTAGTGGTGGCGTCCGAATTGTAAAATTCGACTATGGCCTTGCCATCCCTGTCTGTTTGTACGATGGGGTTCCAATAGATGGTCTCGCGGTAATCATGGCGTTCGTCTGTGATGGTTGACCTGTATTGCGGCGTATAGAACCGGCGGGCTACGGTTAATACCGGACCGTTCAAGGTGAAGGTCTGGGTGGTATACTGACTTTTCAGGGTTAGGTTGAAGCGGAGTTTTTCATTGCGCAGTGTCTTTGACTGGATCGATATTACTCCATTGACGGCTCTCGCGCCATAGAGGGCGATGGCTGCGGCATCCTTTAATACAGTGACATTATCGATATCGTTAATGTTTATTTTGGTAAGATCATATTTTTCCTGCGGCACGCCATCGATCAGGATCAACGGCTCATTGGCATTGCCAAGGATCTTTGCTCCGCGCAACTGGATGAGGGGCGTTTCGCCAGGATTGGCCCGCGGTGTGATTATCAGCCCTGCCACCCTGCCTTGCAGCGCCAGCAGCATGCCATCTGGCGGGAGGCCCTGTAATTCTGTGGCAGTAACCGTCCTTATCGATCCGGTCACGTTCCTTTTTTGCGTCGCGCTGTAAGCTACTACGACTACATCGTTCAATGCCTGGCTCCTGTTGCCGAAATCGATGGCGAGGTTGACCTTTTTCGGTTCCGGGATAGCGGGCGGTGCGGGGACCTTGTCTATGGATTTTTGAATTCCATCGAAAGGGTCATCGATGCGCAGTTTCTTCATGGCTACGTCCCGCAAGGGGTTGTAGCCTATTCCATTTTGTTGTAACCGGATCTTTATTGGTGCGGTCCTTTGTAGTGATTGGGCGATCAGCAGATAGCTGCCCTGTTGCACCAGGTTCGGAAAATAGAACTGGCCATCCGCGCCGGTTTGCAGCTTCAATGCGTTTCCCTGCACCTGGTTGTTGATGAGGAAGACTGTCGCCGGCACGGCCTGGTCTTTATGGGTTGCCACAAGACCGCTCACGATATTGCCTTCGTCGGGTGTAAATTTTAGTTCTTTGTTGCGGCTTACTTCATCGATAAAGTCAAAATACCGATAGCCGTTGGTCAGGAGGACCAGGTCCAATGCCTGCGCGGCCTGGGGTTCGTCTTTCTTAAAATAAAAGTTTGGTTCTTCGATGGGGCCCCGTAATTCTGAGCTGACCAGCAACCAGGAGAGAATGTTGTCCTGCCGGTCATCCGCCAGTGTCCATAATTTGTCATCCACGACGGAAAGGGAAAAATTTGACGGTATGGGCTGTCCCTGCCCGTCCCTGGTGGTGATCGTCATCTGCACCTTTTCTCTTGGCAGATAGTGTTGTTTGTTGGTGGAAATGGTAACATGCAGCTGTCTGTCGCTGTTCAGGAACACCAATCTTTCGGCCAGGGGTTGTCTGCCGCTGCTATACAAAGTGAACTGTGCTATGCCTGCCGGAAAGATCTTTTCATCCAGGGAGATCTCGTTCTCACCTTTTTTTACCTGCAGGTCTTGTGAATAATAGCTGATGCTCTTTGTCCGGCCAACGATGCGGACGGCGGTTTCGGAGGTCGTGCTGCATTTTATCGTGATGATGCCTGCATTTTTTGTGATATTCATGACAACGCCCTGCGGGGCGGCCGTGGGCAGGGGGTACTGCTGTTGTATATTTGCCGGGGAAGTGATCGCGGCGGTATAGCGTTCACCGGGCCGGGGTGTGAACGGGAGGCTGCCCATGCCGAACTTGTAACTATCGAATGTTGTTATTATTTGACCCTGGTTGTTTCTGATCTGCCCTTTTATATCGACGGGTTTACCAAATTCATTGATGGCTTTGAATGCGATATTTGTTGTCAATCCTTCTATCAGCGTGCCGCCCTCCGGCAGGAACTGGAGATCGATCTTGTTTAAGGTGATGGGAATGCTCCTGGCTATCGACTCGGTATTGGCGTCGTAATTCACGGTTATGTTCAACAGTCCATCAGTTGTGTGCAAGTCCTGCGGCAGGGTAAAAGACAGCGTGGCCTTTCCATGGGCATCTGTTGTAAATGATCCTTTTTGTTGAGTTTGTCCGTCGAGGGTGACGGTGAGATCGCCCTTGTAATATTTTATCGGCTGGTCGTCCAGGTTCCGCATGGAGAAGTCGGCTGTGATCGCGTCGCCGGGGCCGTATCCTTTTTTAGGAAAGTCCAGCCGCATCAGCACGCGGGGTGCGATAATGTTCTGAACGGTAAACGTCCGCGTAAACAAGGTGCTGTCCTTTTCATTCCGCATCCAATTGGTATAGGCTCTGATCTTGTAGATGCCTCCGGCTGCCTGTTCTCCCAGGGTGTAGGAGCCCTCGCCGTAACCATTTTCTACGGGATAGGTCTGTTTCTCCGACAAGGTGCCGGACGGTCCCAGGACTTCGACATAGACTATATTGCTGAGCCTGGAGGGTTTGTTGTCGGTCCCTTTTACAAGATAGATCTTGAAAAATACCGTCTGCCCGGGTGCAAAGAATACATGGTCGGTCTGTATATAGATCTTCTCTTTATCATAGGTGTAGACTGTTGATTGTGCTGACAGCCTGGCTGTGCAAATGGTGCTCCATATAAGCAGGAGGAGGATGGTTACCTTTTTCATACGCTTTAAAATTGAATGGATGCGCTGGCGCCGAAAGTTTTTGTAGATGGAAGGTTGAAGAAGTCAAGGCCGCCCGAGCCTGGCTGGTCGTACAGGAGTTGGTTGGGGTCGGCGCCTTTGTATGCCGACCAGAGCAGGAGGCTTTGGGCATATGCCGTCAGCCTGATCCGTTGTAAATATTTTTTTATGCTGATGTCATAGGCCAGTGATAGGGTGTGTATCCGTATATTGTCTCCCTTTTGTATATAGGATGACGCTACGCCGGTATAGCCATATCGCACCCATCTGTTCTGTCCGACAGGCAATGCCGGATCATAAAAGGCAACGGGTATATTGTTCTGACTGCCATTTTGCAGGCTCCCGGGGAAGACATAGCCGGTTGTATTTCTTTGTGTCCCGGTTGCTGTGCTCCGGCCATCGTAATCCAGGGCTGCTGCTGTGCCATTCCAGATATCCCCGCCCTTTCTGTATTCCCAGTCGATTGTGATGGTAACGGCTCTCCATGTCGCCGTGTGAGCAAATCTCAGGGTGTAGTCGGGTGTCGGATTGCCGATAATGGATGGATGGTTGTTCACCATGGGGAAGCCGTTGCCCCCGATCAACAGGTTGTTGCCGGCATCTTTTACATAGTCGTTACCCACGATGACGCCCACCGGCTGTCCTTTTATAAGGGTCTTGCGAATGGTCGAGAAGCCTGCTATGGGATGCATGTCGTAGCCGCTTTGAATGCGGGTGACGATATTGGAGAACTTGTAAAATGAAATACTATTGTTGATGGTGAACTTTCGGGAATAGATTTTGGGCCTGTTGATTTGGAGTTGTAATTCAAATCCCCTGTACCGGGTGTCAGCGATGTTCTTTAGGACCAGCTGGTTGTTCTCGTAGGCAGGGAATATATTATCCCTGGTATTCCTCATGGAGAAATCTGCGTGTAAATTGATGATGCCCTTAAAATCGAGCTGGATCGCGGAGTTGAATTCCTGGTGTTGCATGGGGGTGAGGCTGTTGTAGGTCCGTACCTCGGTGGAAGGGATGAAACGGGCTGCCTCCAGCGGGCTCAGTTGCGTGAGCATGAAGAAGGACTGCGTATGATTGATCGGCGACTCGCTGCAGAAGGATGTGTAACTGGCTGTGAGCCTGGCATTCAACTGGTGATCGAGCAATTGATCTGTTGAGATGAATCCGCTGAATTCGGGAAGAAAGAACCTGTTATGCAGGCTGGTGTTGGACATGTAAAATTTGTTGCCGGCGTTCAGTCCTGCGTTGAGATCATAACCTTCATAGGTAGAATTGAATGTAAAGGATGCGTCGCTGGTGGACCGGCGCCAGGCATAGCGATCGGCTGGATAGGAGATTTTTACATCTTCGTTGTTGTACGTGTAGTTGAACCTGGTGATTGACGTGATGGCGCTGCCGTCATAGCGGATCCTGTATGTAAGGTAGGCATTCGAGGAATAATGATCATCATGTTGCTTCCTGGTGTATACCAGGCCTGCGGGAAAGGATGCCGTGCCTGGTTTCAGGGACTGGTTGCTGTTGTCATCAACTGCGTCAAGGGTGTTGATGAGGCCGAATGTTAAATAGCCCTGCTTCTTCTGGAAGGACAGGTTGGCCGTGCGTTGGACCCGGTTCGCAAAGTGTCCGTTGTCTTGTAGAAGGAATTCCGGGTTGCCGGCCTGGCTGCTGTAGGCTCTCTGGCCTCCGGAGGTCAGCGTTGGGCCTTGCGCGTTACTAAAGCTGGCCGGTGTTTCCAAGGAGTTTTGGTAGACCCTGTTGAGAAACCCATTGCTGTTGTCATTGGAGAAGCGTGAGGAGAAATAGCCATAGCTGCCCGAGACAGAATATTTCTCCAGGTATCTTTCGGCTGATAGGGTGATACTATGGGATGTATTGCGGTTGTCCTTTATGACGGTGGTTTCGCCATTGGTGCCGGCCTTTATCGAGAAGGCCCAGAGTGGGTAGCCATAGCTCCTTTTTATGTTTGCCTGTAATGTTATGGACTGGCTGGTCATGTGCCCTGTTCTGAAGATACTATTAAGGTAGGGGGTGGCCCTTTTCCCGTTCCCTGTGCCTGATTGTACGAGTTTACCATTTATATCATACGGATAGCTGGATCCGTCATATTCCAGGTCCTGTATGGATGGGCCATAGCTGAGTAGCTGGTTGGTCTCCGGTCCCTGCCATACCAGGGAGCCATTTGAACTTTCTCCCTGTGCATACTGGTCCTGTAATGAAGGTATGGCGTTGATCGATCTGACCCCTGTTGAAAATGTGTAGTTGCCGCCGATGCTAAGCCACCTTGTTTTTGCCGGTACGATGGTGAGGAGGCCCTTTTTTTCCCTGATCGCTCTGATCTGGTATTGATACAGGTAAGGTTTCTTTATCTGCAAATGTACTTTTGGTGAATCACCGGGTATGTTTTTTTTGACTGTGAGACTGTCGTTATTGATCAGCGAGATGTAATCTGCGGAGATGACCGGTCTTACGGGTTGCTGGGCCTGCAGGAGCAGCGGTGTGAACAATAATACGGATAAAATTGTACGCATAAGCATTCGTTTAGAGGATAGAATGTCCGTGTTTCTATCAACCAGATGCGTTGTTTTTCCGGATTACATACGGGGAGGAAAAAATATTTTGAGAGGGAAATAAGGTATAGAGCGGGTGCCTCAAATTATTTGAGGCACCCGCTTGGGTTATGATTTTATAAATGCCAGGAGGTCTGCATTGATGGTGGCAGCCTGGGTCGCGGGCATGCCATGGGGGAAGCCCGGGTATGAGATCAGTTTGCCGTTCTTTAAGAGCTTTATGGACTTTGCAGCGGAAATGGCGAAGGGGACGATCTGGTCATCTTCGCCATGCATAATAAGTACCGGTATATCCACAGATTTGAGATCTTCGGTAAAATCCGTCTCGGAAAAAGCCTTGATGCCATCATAATGCGCCTTGATCCCGCCCATCATTCCCTGGCGCCACCAATTTTTTCTGATCCCCACGGAGATCTCTGCACCTGGACGGTTGTAGCCATAAAAGGGCAGGGTGAAATCCTCATAATATTGTGCGCGGTTAGATGCGGTGCCTTCGCGTATCCCGTCGAAAACAGCTATCGGAATGCCTTCGGGATTGTTTTTGGTTTGTGCCATCAGGGGAGGTACTGCGCTGATCAATACCGCCTTGGCTACCCGGTCCCTGCCATATTTTGCGGTATAGTGGATCACTTCGCCGCCGCCGGTCGAGTGACCGATGTGTACTGCATTTTTCAGATCCAGTGCCTGGGTGAGCGCCGCCACATCTGCTGCATAAGTATCCATATCATGTCCATCAGAAGTCTGAGAAGACCTTCCGTGCCCCCTGCGGTCGTGTGCAATGACCCGGAACCCCTGATTGACGAAGAACATCATTTGTCCATCCCAGTCATCGGCTGATAGAGGCCAGCCATGGTGAAAAACGATGGGTTGTCCTGTTCCCCAGTCCTTGTAATAAATTTCAGTGTCGTCCTTAACTTTGATCGTGCTCATGTTTTTTGATTTTTATGATTATTATAATAATATTTTCCGGAGGTCGATAAGGCGTTTGCACATAAAGGTCAACTAAATACACTATATAATTTGGTGATTATGATGGGAAAACCGGCCATTTTGATGGACGTTTTGGATCTACGGTCCCGGTTGAGCGGGAAATTTTAACATTTGTTCAACTATACGTTATTGTTGCTGCCATATTTTACCTGTATTTTCAAATCGTTATGAAACTGCCAAAACCTCTCCTTATAACTGGTCTGCTGATATTTGCTGCCATTGTTTCCTATGCATTATTCTTTAAAAAGAAAGTCACTTCCAATGAGATCATTCACACCGTAAAAAAAGGGAATTTCAATGTCCTTATCGTTACCACGGGGGAGCTGAGAAGTAAGATTAATACAAAAATAACAGCGCCCTCCGGCCTGACCCAAATGGGGATCTACCAGGTAAAGATTGCCGCCCTGGTGCCTGAGGGAACAACGGTTAAGCAGGGGGAGTTTGTGGGCAGCCTGGACAACAGCGACCTGGCCTCGAAGATCAATGAACAACGGCTGAATATCGATAAGATAAACGCGGAGATCAAAACGGCAACGCTGGATACCATGCTGGATCTGAGGGTGCTGCGGGATGAGATCGTCAATTTGAAATACGACCTGCGGCAAAAGACATTGGAAAAGGAGCAAAGTAAATATGAAGCCCCGGCAGAAATAAAAAAGATCGAGCTGGATTATGAACGGGCGGAGAGGTCCCTGAGGCAAAAGGAAGAGAGCTATCTGACCAAACAGGTGCAGGCTCAGACGAAGCTGCAGATCATGGGCAGCGATCTTGCCCAACTGCAGATGCGCATGGATAACCTGAATAAATTAATGGGGCAACTGACGATTATGGCGCCCAAGGCGGGGATGGTCATTTATGAGCGGAACTGGAATGGTCAAAAGAAGACGGTTGGGGCGCAGATTGAAATGTGGAATAGTTCGATCGCGACCCTTCCTGACCTGACGCAAATGGAAATCCTGACCTATGTCAATGAGGTAGATGTTCAAAAGATAAAAGTTGGCCTGCGTGCAGATATTTCCTTAGATGCCGCGCCTGAAAAAAAGTTGCTGGGAGTGGTGAAGAGCGTGGCCAATATCGGGGAAGAAAAACCCAACAGCGATGCAAAAGTTTTTGAAGTACTGATCGATGTGCTCACCAGTGACGATATGCTGCGGCCTGCCATGACAACAAGTTGTAAAATTCTTGCAGAGAAATATGAAGACGGCCCGCAGATCCCCCTGGATGCTATTTATAGTACCCCAAAGACCAGCTATGTATTCCTGAACGACGGCAGAGGTCTCGTGAAGCAGGAGGTAAAAGTACATACCGTGAATGAGACCAGCGCACTGATCAGCAATGGACTTAAGGAGGGTGACAGAATTTATTTGTCCCTGCCATCCGATACCAGCGATCTGAAATTCGTGGCGCTCAGCCAGAAGAATGAGAAAGTGCCCAGGCAATTGCAGACCATCGATACGACCTTTGTCAGAAAAATGAAACAGCAGGCTGCGGCGCAGAATCAACCTCAACCCACCCCTCATTAACACTGCCTTAAAAGATCATTCATGCAATCAGCCAGGATTCTTTTGAATTTCAAAATTGGTATGACGGCGCTGCTGGCCAATCGCTTCCGGGCGATCCTTACCTCTCTTGGGATCATATTCGGAGTGGCTTCGGTTATCGCCATGCTGGCGATTGGTAATGGAGCGGAGCGGGAGATCCTCGAACAGATCAGGCAGGTAGGGTCCAACAACATCATTGTCAAGGCGAGGTTGCCGGAGAAAAAGGCCAGTGTGGATGAAAAGGATGCAGGATCGAATAATAAGAGCAAGGAATCAAAAAGAAATATCTCACCCGGTTTATGCATGGCGGATGTCGGCAATATCGCCGCCGTCCTGCCGACGATCAATTTTGTAAGCCCCGAGATTGAAATGGATGTTGTGATCCTCTTCGGTGGGATCTACAAAAATGCCCGGATGGTGGGTATTACCAATGATTTTATGGACGCTTCCGGGGCAAGGATTGCGGAGGGCAAAATGTTCTCTTCCCGGCAGGCTGATCAGGCAAGTTCTGTTTGTATCATTGGCAAGGCGATAAAAACCGCCCTCTTTGCGGGCAGGAACCCCATTGGAGAATATATAAAATGCGGCAGTAACTGGCTGCAGGTGGTAGGAGTGCTGGATAACAAACAGGTATCCGAAAAGGATATCAATAAATTATCTGTCCGGAATATCAACGAGGATATTTTTTTGCCATTGTCCACTGTCTTATTGCGTTACAGGAACAGGGCTTTGCTGACTGCCGGGAAGATGGCCGGGCGCAACAGGGGCAATAATGATAAAGGTAATTATAACCAGTTGGACAGGATCACCATCAATGTAAAGGAGAGTAGCTGGATGGTCCCTACTTTGGGTGTGATCGGCAAAATGTTGAAGAGGCGGCATGGGATGGAAGATTATGAAATTATCGTACCCGAGCTCCTGTTGAAGCAGGAGCAAAAGACCAAGCAGCTGTTCAATATCGTACTCGCGGTGATCGCATCTATTTCTTTGATCGTTGGCGGCATCGGTATCATGAACATTATGCTGGCGTCGGTATTGGAACGGACCCGGGAGATCGGTCTGCGGCTGGCGATCGGGGCAACTAAAAAGGATGTGCAATGGCAATTCCTTTCAGAGGCCGTCAGTATAAGTGTGACGGGAGGCATTATCGGGATCCTCTCCGGTATAACGATCAG
>Ga0247778_1000925_pt1 | contig 19786 bp, 15 predicted proteins | sample UWRJL049202B5_FD_179939 | JGI IMG/M metagenome (GOLD analysis project Ga0247778, IMG submission 179939) | Plant litter microbial communities from Arlington Agricultural Research Station in Wisconsin, United States - UWRJ-L049-202B-5 | ecosystem: Environmental > Terrestrial > Plant litter >... | reverse complement strand
CAGCGTAGGAAATTTAAATATTTAACTTGAATAAACCCTATAGCTTAACTCAATTCAACCCTTTTTGGACTTCATTCAATTCAATTCAAATTATATTTAAATATAATTTAAATAGTACTTAAATTGCACATCACATGATTTTCACATGACTTTTTTTATATTTATTATTATTAAAATTTAATATATATAATATTATTTTGATTGTTATATATATTTTTATTATTACAAATTTGTATATAAATAAAAACATTCAAATAAATAATAAAAATAAATAATATTTTAAATACACGTGATGAAATTTGTTATATAAAAATTATATTATATCAAATTTTGATAGATCTTAATAGAATTTAATAAACTATTAAATAAATACTTTATATTTGCTTAATGTAGTGGGTGATCAGGTGATTGGCTCGATCATGTGATTTAACTAGTTTCCTGAGATCTTGTATATAAATGCAAGATCTCTCTTTCCGTAGAAAGAACAACGAATACAAGATTCTTTTTCCTTATTATTGAGTTCAAACCGCTATTAAAAGGGATGCGGTATACTTTTCTTATTATTTGGCCTTTTCATTAAATTTTATTTTGGAGGAAAAAAATATAAAATAATATTAAAAAATCAAATAATAAATATATAATTATATCACGTGTAAATTATTTAAATTATATTTAAATTATTCCAAAAACTCAATTCAATTTAAGCCTTTTTAAGGCTCATTCAAAATCAATTCAATTCAAATTAAATAAAATTTAAATAAAATTTAAATTATTGAAATTTTTTTCCTACGCTGGTCCTTCCCAAATCGCACTGCAGTGCGATACCCCAAAATGATCGACCAAAGCGGTTCTTATTCTTCAATCACAACAAATTGAGTGACAGAAGTTAGTAATACCCATCCCATCAATCGAATTGCAGCCAGCTCTCAGGCCATGCTCCTCATATTTCTCTCATCAGACTTTCTTCTGAAACCATATTAGCCCGACATTAGAAATCGGCAGCGAAGTTGCTGCTGAAGTGATGATCCTCGAAATCATAGCATAGGTCTTTCGATAAATTGTTTCATTTTCTTCTTCTTCTCATTGTCTCTGATGAACTGAAACATTATCGTTTGATATCGGCAATTGAGATTCATTTGCCTTCAACCTGCTATTTCCTACTTGTCTTCAATTTATTCAATCGATCGATTTACGTTGCTCCATTCTTCGTATGATGGGCTTCGGGCGGTATTTCGATTTTGTTGTCACCTTCCTAACTTTTCTCGTTCTTGCAGCAACGCCTGGGACTGCAAAATAGCGCACACTATAGGGTACTAGGGTCTAATCAGTATCACCATAACTTATTATTTTCAAAAGAGCCTCCGATAGGAATTACGTTATGGCACTAACATCAGGTAGTCAGAATTCGACAATCTCCTTTTCCAATCGGGGATGAAGGCATTAAAATAGAAAGAAAATCTCAACAAGGTAAAAGTTCATGTCCGGATTTGTCATTATTGCGTATGGTGGAGGTTAAGGCCATCTCGCACGCCTTCTAACTAAGACCTTCAAGTAGTTCAAAATTCAACGAGTTCTTGAAATAAAGTTGTCGATCATTGTCAGCTTTGTATTGGTAAGGCTTTCTGGCTTCGAGGGCGTATGCAGACCCCTGCAACAAAACGCCACAACAATTGGCGCAAGGCTGAGTATATCTCCCCAGAAACCGTCAAATTTTCTACATAGACATTCTCTCATGCCACTGCTCTACCAACTAAGTCATTGCCATGGCAGAACTCCTGGGCGTGATCGCCAGCGGAATGAGCGTTGTCTCACTAGCAATCCAAATCGCAGACAGTATAGAAAAACTGAAAGACCTCTACTCTGCCCTGCAATCCGCACCTGAGGAACTCCGCCTCGCCATCGATGACGTAGAGACTTTAAGTCTTATCCTTGAAAACATCGACAGCAGTATGCAACAGCAATTGTTTCTCGATCCCCGGACCAAGATCTTGCTCTTGAGGTGTTATAGGCTGTGTCAGAATAGCGGTATAGCTTTGAGGAATCTTGTGACTGGGCTGGAAGAAAGTTTTGAGAGAAGTAAGAGAAGGGGAAGTTTTAAGGTTGTATTAAAGCAAGAGAATTTGGTGATGATTTGGAAACGGTTGGAGAGCGCGAAGGCGACGCTGCTGTTGGCTAATCAAGGCTACAATACAGCTATTCAGAACCGGAATTGGGAGAGTCATGAGCGAGATATGGATGATATAAGGGATACTATGCTGCAAGTGCGCAGAGGCTTTCTGGATGCTGCGAATTCAGCGCGTCGGAGGGCAGATATAGATGGAGAAGGGAAACTTGGAGTTGGAGCTGAATTCTCCGAGAGTCATTCCGAACCCAGCATTCAACCGCTGTCGAGACATCCCTTCAAATAGCGGTTCGTATGTCATGGGAAAAATCTTGTATTGTCTGTCTTTCTATCTAAAGAAAAGATGTTGCCTTTATACCCAAGTTCAGAATGGAACTAGAGAAAAAGGAAAACCCCATGATTGGTCCATCCTCAAATACCCCACCACAATATCAAATTTGTTATGTAATGAATAATTCCCAATTAGTCAGCACGTTCGCTTGATCAAACCTCCCCCACACGATATATTTTTACCTTTCTAGCACATTGCAGTGCTTTTCGATTCTCTACTTTTATACTGCCCAAGAATATCAAAATCATGTACTTTGGATTGGAATCCTGAGCCATCTAGGGTAGTATTTTTCACCTCTTCCTCAAATGACCAGTGAACTTCGAAGTTCGACCGGATCAAAAATATTTACTGATCTAATATATCTTGGCTATTGGTTTTGACCTGGACGTGCTATGACCTCACTATCAAATTTCAGTTGCGGCTGTCAGATCTGGTCACCAGAAGATGGCGACCAAGAACTGTATGAGTATTCACCACTTGAAGAAGGCCAAGACATTCGCATTTTGAGGCTAGAACCCGGAGATTATGATGATCCATTACTATGCACCCTCGAGCCTCTAGCTTTTTGTAGCGACTTTGAAGAGTATGAAGCCTTATCCTACACCTGGGGAGGCGGCCTCAAGACCCACACACTTTTGACTCTATCTCAAAGTGTTCTCGGGATAACCTCGAATCTTCACGCGGCACTTCATCATCTACGAGATGACACGAAGGCGATACATATCTGGATAGACGCCCTGTGTATCAACCAAGAGAGTGTTGCGGAGCGGAATCAGCAGATTTCGAAGATGGGAAAGGTGTACTCAAAGGCATATAATGTCACTGTATGGATCGGTGACGAATACGAGGCTTCTAAGGAGGCATTCGGTTTGATTCATGAATATGAAGCAGCAGCGAAAGATGATGAAAATGCCGTGCAGGCTTACATTGCAAGCCTTCGTAACAGACAAGAAGAGCCAGGCCGAATGGCTCTTTGGCAACTTCTTGATCGTCCTTGGTTCAAGCGCATATGGATCATTCAAGAGGTTGTCTTAGCTGAGGACATTGAAGTGGTCTGTGGCGAATCATATTGCACCTGGAATGGGCTTGTTGGATTAACTTTCGCTCTAGCGCGGCATGGCCTCACAGCATACATCGGGACCAACGGAGGCAAGTGGCTAATGTCGATTGGTACTATTCGAGACAAATTCTACCAATCCAAGGAAGGATTGAATCTAGGATATCTCTTGGGGGCAACAAGACACTTTCAGTCTACTGTCCCTCACGATAGAATTTATGGACTGGCGGCGCTTCTACAGAAGGAAGACCTAGACAATTTAGTGGTGGATTACGACCTACCAGTGGCCATTTTCTACAACAGTGTTGTAGTCAATCATATACAGTCTCGACGGAACTTCGATCTATTGTTCAAAGGTGGATGCCTGTCACAAACGTCGAGCTTAAGCATGGCGACTTGGTGCTGTGACTGGAGTCTCGAGGTTGGTACTGGCGATCCTCTACCCCTGTTTACGTTGCCTCACGATGCTGGGAAACCCTTCAATTGCGGCGGAACCACCGAGTCCGAAACGAGCGTCGATGAATGCAGCCAGGTTTTAGTCGTGGCTGGTTATAAATTCGATGTCATTGCAGAGCTTCAGACCCACAAGAACGTGTTCGACTTTCTACCAGCGCCGACCGCAAATGTGAAAGATGTCGACATGACAGGTCTCTGGCCAAAGTTGAAGCTCATGAAGGTTTTTGCCCAGAAATCTTTACCATATCCTGCTGATATGGATCTATCTTCAGTCTGGCCTCGCTTACTGGTGTGCGATCAAGGTCACGAGGACGAAGTAGAACCTTCTGAAAGTTATTTTCAGATGGGTTATCGACTATTTGAAGCACTGATGAGCAGGTGTAATGCTGATGGTTCTATTAGCGAAGCAAAGAAAGCCGAGGATGACGTTCAACTAATCGTGAGCGAGATGAACAGCTGTGAGAACCCGGAAGCTGTCAAATTACAGGCTATTCGGTATGGTTCGAGTTTAGGCGCGCTAATTGAAAATCGGAGCCTTTGTCTTACAGATGGTAGATATTTGGGATGGGTTCCATTGACTGCTGAAGAGGGCGATGTCATAGCCATCTTTAAAGGGGCGAAGCTACCATTCGTTCTTCGACCTGTACCTGGAAATACGGATGGATCATTTACGTTTATTGGGGAGTGCTATATACATGGAATAATGTATGGCGAAGCTATTGAGAAGGGAAATTTTGAACAACGCACATTTCGTGTTCACTAACAGCAGAAATTTGACCGAAGAGAAAGTGCCGTAATTGATGCCAGAGGTTGATTACATATGCGGGGACAAAAAGCTCTGTGTAGGGACGATTAGGTGCATTGAGCTAATTATATTCATTTTAGACAACTGCCCTTCTACCACTCTACCATTGCCTGTTAACACTTCCTATCTCCCTTCTTCCTCGCAACTACTCCAATGTAAACGAAGAAGGCGAGAGTGAGAAAATTAATAGTAGGTCTCTTCATTTTAGCTTGGATGTAGTAACTTTTAAAGATGACTTCTGAAAATGAACCTAAAATGAAGCAAACTAAAGTGCTAACAAAGAATGCACATATTTCATTTTATAACATAATGCGAAGGAAGGCCCCGAATAGGCTCCCTTGAGATATTATAATAACAAGGGGAATATTTGGTGGTCCACCTTCGGCTTCCCGATCATTCCTAACCTCAGCACATTTTTGGGGACCGGCCCGCTTTTGAATGACGTATGGTGTGGCTCCTCTCTCTGAAAGTGTGCTTGCGTGAAAAATTCCGAAATAAAAAAAGTTCAAAGTTGGTGGTGGACGAGCCGCCACACGGCACACCATAACGGCCTGTGACAACGCGGGAAGAGCTTACAGGCTAAGTTTGGCAAATTGGCGAGAGAAGAAAAGAAAACCAATAGCTCACATGCAAATCGTGTGAAACTATGCCATACAGAACTCTTTCTTTAACGCTACATAGTGAGTGTACTGTACGCGCCGGGGAAAATACACGGCGTCGCTAATCCGACCATCGTGACTTCACTGAAAGCCTCTCTACTGCCCCCCGTCGCTTGCTAATATTGATCCTGATTGGTATGCTTAAACGATCAGTTCCCGGCCTACGCGCGCAAGAGCTGCGATCCGGGCCTTTCCGATAGGCTTTGCGTAAGTTAAGTTTGTAAGGCCGAAGTATTGTATTTTGGCACCTTTGTCTAGACCGTCCGACATGCGTCGAAGTTCAGCAATCAGGCCAGGCGCCCCGCCGAGCCTCCTCAAAATAGCGGCCATGTCCTCCTTGAAATTATGCTAACTGTACCTCGAGATTTTTAGGTCTTGTCTTTCTTTACTCTTTTCCAGCTTTTCAAGCCAGTTCTTCATTGCTTATTCGCCTCAAGACACCATGAAAACTACTCAACCCCATTTCAGCGGCTCTCACCCAGTAGCAGCACTACTCATTCCAGTACTATATCTCACCAGCTTCGTATTTGCAGACGGCCCTTCTCAATGCTTCAATCTCGATGGATTCGCAAACAAAGCCCATTCCCCATGTGTACCTGCAAGCGCCAGAAACTCCGCAACCCACTCCGCGTGCTGTGACTTAGGAGCGGGCCAATTCTGCACCACTGACGGCCTCTGCCTTGCACTTCCACAATCTACCACCGTTCAGGCCTTCCTATTCCAAAGCGGCTGTACCGATAGCAGTCTTCAGGATGCGACTTGTCGGACCTTTTGCGCGCCTCCAGGAAATGGTATATATATCCCCACCTTTCTTCAATCCGCGCAGGATCGTTGTTAACATCATGATTTAGGGGTAAAAATTATGAACGTAACCCCTTGCCCCAATAGCCAATGGTGCTGTAGCCCTGGTTACACAAGTGGATGCTGCAGCAACAGCAGTGCTGGATTCAAGTTCACCTTCAATATGCTTTTACCGACGTGGTCTACCACAATAACAGCAGCATCTTGTCCCGCAACTGCTACTGCGACTTCAACTGGATCTTTGACGCCACAATCAACATTTCTTCCTCCTGCTTGTAGCTCCAAAATCTCCGGATTTAGCACTGCCGAGGACTGTCCCAAAGACAAAACTACTATCGTGGGCGCTTCCGTAGGTGCGGTGTTGGGTGCCGCTCTGCTCGCTGCTCTGGCTGCCATATTTTTCATGTATAGGAAATTGGGAAGTGCAAGGAGGAGGTACGAGGCTTTCGAAGGCGGGGCTGCTGGAAGAAAGACGGAGGGCAATCCGGCGGGTGGGGTATACCAAACCGGTGGTACCCAGCGGTATGAAATGCCTGTAGGGAGTATTAAGATGAATAATGAATGAGCAGCAATCATTCAGAGGCTAAGGTGTCTCCTACTTTCGACCTGGCTCTGGCTGTCATTCCAAATGGATTTCTGCTTATTCGTTGCTGGAAGTCTCTCCGGTTCGATATGGAAGTCATCTAAAGTGCGACCCAATGACCGTAACGTGTAGGTTTTAAGCGGTGTAAGGGACACTAAAACAATGAACCGAAGTCGGCCAAGATGATCTCTCCAGAGATTTTGGTGTATGTCGAAATCACAATCTAGGGTGAGGGCATTCAAATGCCAATATTGAATATTCGCCCTACACCCTGCAGATTGTCGAAATGAACAGTTTCAATTCGGGCTCTGCTAAGAACGAGACGCTCCATGGGCTGTAGTTATTTCGAGATTCGAGGCACTCTGCATCACAATATTGTGATAGTCCGTCATTGTGCTAGAGAGACTGGGAGAATAAAGAGATGGCGCGTAATAAAAATGGAGAGCACCATCGAAAAGGCAGGAGCTAGTAACCTCGCCATTCTTGATAGTTGAAATTAGATTTCAGGCCATGCTCCCGGCATTTCATTTGACGCACCATGCCCTCTGGGCTTCCCCCCCTTGAAATATCCTCCAAAGCCGCCTCGGCCCATAGCCAGAAGTCGGCAGCAAGGTAGCTGCTAAAGTAAAGATCCTCGAACTCCAAGGAAAAGTCTTCTGGCGTCTTGCCGAATCGTAATTGCGTTACCTCAAATGTGAATGAGAATGGGTGTGTGCCCCTCCATAGAAGAATTTCTTTCGTATGTTTCATGTTGATTTCCGTTTTTCCATATTCCTCGAGATCGACTCCGGCATCGCACAGAAGCCGTAGCCAATCCTTTACTCCATGCTCCACAGATCTTGTATGCTGGCTCGGTATGCCTCGCTCTCTGAGCACGTGCCACCTTATCATTTCTCGCACGACCAACAATAGAGGTGTGAAGCGTCCAGACCGAAATGCTCTTCTAAAATGAATATCGGAACCAGCAAGTATCAATTCTTGGATCAGATCATTTAAATGGGTTGTAGGAGGTTTGTATGTCCGCCCCCGTATCCACCAAATTATGACCAATTGGAGAAAAGTATACCCTTTCAAAGGCCCAGACACCATAACGTATTGAGTCAGTTCTCTTGTGATTGTGCCTCGCGGTATTGTCTCCCAAAAGAGTTGTACAGAATTGTGCCATGGGAGATCAAAAAGGCGGCCCAGGAGTTCATATGTTTCCTGACTTGACAAATTTGCCAACTCCGTCTCTGCTTGCTGTCGCAACCAACACAAACTTCGAGTAGGGCCCCGGAATACGTGGAATGGGGTTTGCCCAGACGGGTCTGTGAGGAAAGGATCGCAGTCTCCACTATAAAGTGCTTTCACTGTCTCATGGAAGGAGTCGACAGCGTCATCCCGGCGACCATGGACATCAAACCAAATACCGGAGACCAATAGATGGAGTGGCGTTCTATTTCTCATGAGTTTCGCAAATGGGCAGTGAAATCGAAGAAAAGGTTCTTACGAGTATGCACATTTTCCAATGTCCTGATGAAGTGCTGGTCTCCCAGCGCTCCACAACGAGCGGGCATTAGTATCAGCTCCGTTCTCAATGAGAAAACGGCAAGTCTTGTGCTCGGCTTTTACCGCTGCATACTGTTGGTAGGCCAATTAGTTCTCAATATGTGCGATACAGGTGCTGGAAACTCACATGAAGTGGAGTCAGCCCTACCGAGTCTACTTCCCATGGAGAGGCTTGGCCAAGATCAAAGAGTCGTTGTAGACCATCTATATTCCCCCCTTTACTATACCAAAAGACGTCTGCATCGTCTGGGACTACCCTGGACACTCGAAGATGCTGGTCCCAGCCCCTATAGGATTTATTCAGTTCAATCTGGAAGTTCCGCGCATATATCCATCTCGGCAAGGTGACAGAGATTGAAGTCATCGTGCTGTCTCCACGATCGGACGTGACGACTTCGAAAAGTCCCATGAGCTTGGTGCCCTCTTGCCGAGATGCTATCCTCCGTTGCAGACGCCTTGGGTATGCAGACCCGTGCGAGATCTGACCATCATCAGAAGCAGCCCCCCGTGGCTTTCGGGTGTGTGGAATCCGTGTATCGAGGTCTTCTTCGTTGGCCGGTTCCTTGGAGGCGATACGCGACGTCTCGCTGGTCAACTTCGTCACGGCGAATCGTAACTCCACCAACTCGCGCTGGCTACTCTCATAAGTCTCCCTGTGCTGTCGATGAAGCGCCCGATCGTAGCATTGATTTGCCAAAGTCATCGTTGCTTTCGCGCCTTCCAGTTTCTTTCGCAAATTGTCAATTTTCTCCTGCTTGATGGCAATCTTGAAGCTCCCTCTCTTCCTCCCTTTGGCAAGGCTTCCCTCCAGTTCGGTGACGAGGCTGTGGAGAGTTTCACTGCTATCCCGGCAGTGTCTGTAGCTCCTCATGATAATGGCTTTCGCTCGCGGATCCAGGAACAGTTCTCCCTGTATCTCCCTATCAATATCTTCCATGATCATGCTGAGCGTTTCGACTTCATCGAGCGCGAGGCGTATTTCTTCGGGCGCGGCTTTCATCAGATCACAGAAATCCCGGAGCTTCTTGATGCTCTCTGCTACTTGGATAGCGAGCGAGACGACGCTGATGCCGCTCGCGGCGACGCCGAGAACTTCTGCCATGATGACTGAATGAGTTTGAGAAATTATGGTGAGAGATGAGGAAGTGCAGATGAAGAAGGCGCGTCGTCGTTGAAATGTGCTCAGCCTCGCGGTCGGGCTTTCCTGTGCAACTTGCATGATGCAAGATGCATGGGTCTACGAGCCCTCCATGTAGACGTCTCAAAAATAGTCTCAAGATGACCAAAGAAACAAAACTGTACAAGAACGGCAGACTTCTGCCAACTGACATAACTCATTCATATTCTCATAGCCTAATTCAAACATACAAAAACAACCTTTTCACCACAGCCGATCAATACCGACTCCTAGCACCACCCCTCAAATTCTCCTTCCACAAACAACAAACACTCTTACTCTCACACCATTTCTTCACTTCCTTCGGAAACACCTCGCCATCCCAGCCAACCTTCTCCAGTGCGCCAGTATTCAGCCAAAGCGCTAGATCCTCAAGGGCAATGGGATCGTAGAGCAAGATCTTTTCTTGCCAATTCGGTTTTAGGGGGTCTTTTGATGGCGGTGCGCTGGTCACTGCTTTTGTTATGTGCGAGAAGAGCGAGGCTTCTAGAGACGCGGGAGTGAGGTTCACGTCTACGTCTTCGTCTTCATCTGTTGCTGCTGGCGTTGAGCGTCGCAATTTTAAAGGTGAGAATCCTGTTTGAGAGCCACGACGTCGAGGTGGTGATGGGGTCATTGGGGTATCGGAGTCAGAAATCTCATCGATTGGTTTATTGGCCTTTTTCTGGGATTTCTTGGGCGTTCGGGTTTGTGACAAGGGCACATCGCTGTCGAGTTTTAGGAATTCAACTGTATCAGATTTTTTTGGCCGGCCAACTTTTGCTTTTGTCTTGGACTTCGCTGGTGAATTTTCAGTACTTGCGGTACTATCTTTCCTCGGTCTACCACGGGGCCTCTTTGGCGAAGCGGCACTGCTTGAAGCGGCTAACGCTCTGGTCGAGCTTGGGGGTTTAGGCGGGGATTGTAGCAGTGTATTTGTCGCCAAATTACCCAGTGCAACTCTGTTTTTTCCTTCCCAGCATTTTTCAAGTAATGTGATCATCTGATCGCGGCTCTTGACAGGTTTGAATTTGTAAGATGCAATTTCCTTTGCCAACTGAGTAGTGGGATATGAATTGTAATCGGGCCGCTTAGGAACTTGAGAAGCTGGTGGTGCGTTGGATGCTTGGCTTTGCTGGGGAGCTTTTTCTGAGTTTTTCGAGGGCTTCGGAGACTTTGGGGCTTGTGCTGCGCTTCTGGGGGGGCTGCTCAACAATTCATCTCTGATTGCTGCTTCGATAGGTCCAATCTTGAGGGGTGAAACGGCATTTTCTGCTGGCCTCGAAGGCTTGCTCATTTCTTCGACATCCTTCCATTCGTCTTCAATATCTGGAAAAGAGGAAACAATAGTCTGTGTAGCAGTCGCTGACTTAAGCATCCTCGTGACTGCAGGAGAGTCAACCATATCAAGCATCTCTACATCCAGCATCTCACCACCTGTATCACGAGCCCCGGCAGACCATAGGGTCCGCTTTGTTGATGCAAGTGTCTTGCCTCGGTTTGAAAAAGGGGCAGGAGGAGCTTCATCGAGTATATCCGCAAAAGGGTCATCCTCAATCTGATTCGAAGCTTGAATAGCCTCGTGTAAATCTCGAAGAAAGGTGGGCGATTCTTCTCTCGCAAGCTGACTGGAAGTGCCGAAGACGAAATCTTGATTGACCGCTTGCTTCAGCGCAGATTCGGGGGAGAGCAGGATAGGTGCCTGTGCACTTCCTTTCTTGGGTTTTGCGCCACTCTTAATAGGGCTTTTGGATCGTGGTTTTGCAGGGACTTTGAAACCTTCATTGTCAGTGTCTTTGTATGAAAAGTATTGCAACAGTGGCGCAGGCGGCAAAGGAGGCTCCTCTTCCTCTTCCATGTATGCAGATGTAGCTTGTTCGGTGATGGTCCTGGCCTTTTTCTTGGGCGCTTTCGGTTTTGGGGCTGCTGCGGCTGCGGCAGTTACAGTCGCGGCTTCTGCAACATTCGTCTTGACCAGTTCGATAAGTTTACGCTTCCGGGTGCCAGCTTCATTCGAGGATTGTCTTTCCGTAGGGTTAGACCCGCCTGTGAATCCAAAACTTCCAAACAAATCTTTGAATCCTTGGGTCTTCTCTACAGACTCAAGTAGTTCTCTCTCAGATGCATCAAATGGTGCTTGTGTTGTTGAGGTGGGATTAGAAGGTGGCGGTGGAGTCCATGTTTTTCGTCTTCTCACAGCTTCGGCAAGTCCAAAATCAAGAGAATCTGCAAAGGGATCCGTGGGTTCAATCGCCTTCGCCTCCGACGCCTTTTCTGGCTTTGAACTCTTGGTAACTCGGCCCTTCGAAAGCTTCGTCTGACTGTCCCCATCTGACTTCTTCGCCCTTGATTTCCGGGCCGGCTTCTCCTTCACAGCATCAACCCCTCCCTCTGCTATTACTTTCTTTGCGCGGGCCTTTTTCGGGGCTGCCTTCACCTCCCCATTCTCTTCGACGCTTTCTTCGCTCTTCTTTGCTCGTGGCTTTCGAGGTTTCTTGACTTTCGGCTCCTCCGTTTCTCCCTCAGGCTTCTCAGTCCCCCCCTCGTCCTTCTTTGCAGTAGTCTTTCGCCGCGCCTTGGTGACCTTGCCTGAGTCGTCTTTCTTAGCCACGGTCTTCTTTGCTTTCGCTTTGGCAGGCTTCGAAGATTCTGCGCCCTCAATTTGAAAGTCATAGCCTGCTGCTTGGAAGGATCGAATGGTTTCTACGCTCTCGAGGTTCTCGGAAGCCTTCTTGAAAAGGATCGCGGCGCTGGTGAAAGACGCTGTCGCATTCTGGGGAATTGGTGTCGCCCGACTGCCTGTCCGCAAAACCTGGGGTTTCTTCTTGAATATCTCCGACGGCGACGGCAGTCCCGGAGACGAGGACATATTGTAAGCCTGGAATTGCTTCGGCGGGCTAGAGGAGAGAATCAAAATGTCGGTAGAAGCCATCTTGAGGCTGATTGTTTTGACTTTGCGCCGGGCGCGACCCGATATAAATGGTAGGAACGACAATGTCGTTGTTGCCGCATGTCACATCCTAACGCCGTGTATATTTGTTTTGTCGAAACTCTGTTGTTGTTGATGTTGATGTCGACTGCCATCTTGCATTGGCGCGGAAGGTGCGCGACGACACGTGATTCAGCTGACTAATCTCCCTACCCAAGTATCGCTAAGCCCTAGCGCATCGCACCTCCCGCCAAATCCCAAAAAATTGAAGGCCGACACTGCGAAATTTCTCGAGATCATCCTTCCAACCATCGACCCCAAGATCCTCACCGTCAAAACACCGCAACCATGGAAAACGATAAGGGAGAACTCGTCGACCTGTAAGTTCCCCCGGATTTGACAATATGGCGCTCGAAAATCCCGAATCCCCCCACCGCAAAGGTCGCAAGACCACGAACGACGTAATTTGACCGGGTCAATCGATCAGATCAGCGCCGAAAACCTCTCCAGAAGGCTAACAATTTGTTTTTTTACAGCTACGTCCCAAGAAAATGCTCTGCCACCAACCGCATCATCAAGGCCAAGGACCACGCCTCTGTCCAGATCTCCGTCGGCAAGGTTGATGAGAATGGTCGATTCACAGGCGAGAGCCAAGTCTACGCCCTTTGCGGTTTCGTACGAGCGATGGGCGAGAGCGACGATTCCTTGAACCGATTGGCACAACGAGATGGTCTGTTGAAGAACGTATGGAGCGGAAGCAGCCAGCGATAAATTGCATATTTGGGAGTTTCTTCTGGTACGATACCCCGCGATTCGAGACCGGTGCGGACATTGTGCTAAAATTGGGCTAGATTTGCGGTTATGGTTGGGTTGCGCTGGGAATTCGGCCGGAATAAAGCATACCTGGCGGAGAATATGGGCTGGATTTAGCATTTGCTGAGATAGTCACTCTTCGCATGTGATTACAAATTCGAGAGCCTTTTCCAGAATCGACTACCTTTCATTTGTGTTTGTGACAGCCTCTCGGATTGAACGATTGTGACGGCTCTTCGAAACTCCTCGTACCCACTCCAGGGTGACCCTCTTGTTCGAGGAGCCAGATTGCTATTCCGATAGCATTGTAGCCGGAGATTGATACCATACTAGCCTTCTGAAGAGCTGTGACGTTAGAGCATCTCGTCAGAGCACAGATACGGGCCGGACAATATTTGATACTATCCCCGATTTTATGGAGACCATCTCTGTTCTGAATACTGCATGGGCAGCCTTGTTCTTCGTAGGATCTCAAGTGACTCTTATGCAGCCTACATCCACCACGGAATATCCTACTTTAAACTGTAGATTCACCAGCGCAAGAATATCCGGACAACAGAAGCTCCCGCACTGACGTACCCATATCAGCGGAAGCTGCACATATTCTTTAGAGAGGCTCTTTGATTTGTCTCGCTCAGCTCGCCCTGCTTTTCTCTTTTTCATCGCATTGTCATCTCAGATCTAATTATCGTATTGCGTAACACGCAATACAAAAATAATCATATACACAAGATGCCCCAATCATTTTCTTCTATACCCTACTTAGACATATCATTTCCTTCAAAGTATTGTTTGTGGTTCTATTAATAGTTGTGCTACATTTAGGGTGCGCCCATGGTTTTAATCCTGTTATCGGCTGAAAGTGTCCCCGAATGAAAGGAGTCACCTCAGCTTTTGAGTCACCTTCATGTTCATATTTATCAATTAAATCTATTCACCTCACTTTCTGCCAAAGATCGTCGAAAAAGAAAAACAATTCGTATCAATTGATACTTTGTCGCTAACCCGAAAACACAATGTCTTCATCTCCCTCAATGGTAATTCATTTTCCCCTTTAGCTGTCTTCGTCTGAGTCTTCTCATTGTATCTAATACCGTCCTACTTCAGCTACCAGATTATCTCGTCGAACGAAACAATCTTTTCGATCAATTCAAGACCCAGCATGCTACAAAACTGGCCCTAAAACCTCGAAACTCGATCAAGGTTTCTCTGGACAGCACAATTGGCGATGCAACCAAGTCAGTACTCGAACTTTCAGCTACAGCCTGGGAGGCTACCCCAGGCCAACTTCTCAAAAATGTCCCAAAAGACATTGCTAGTGAAGCCGTGGTGGCCAAAGTAAACGGCGCTCTGTGGGACCTCAGTCGACCACTGGAGGAAGACTCACAAATTTCATACCTTTCCGTCAAAGACCCCGAAGGCCGCGCTGTATTCTGGCATTCAGCAGCTCACCTGCTCGGCGAAGCGGCAGAGCACAAATTTGGATGCCTCTTATCGCATGGTCCCCCTACTGCAACTGGTTTCTTCTATGACATGGCCATAGAATCTGGGCGTGCGGTCAAAGAATCAGATTGGGCGGCGCTCGAGGCGCATGCTAAGAAATTCTCCAAGGAGAAGCAGCCATTTGAACGCGTTGAGCTATGCAAAGACGATCTTCGGAAACTCTTTGGGTACTCTAAGTACAAGATGCATTTTGTGGAGAAATTTGTTCCTGATGGTGGATCCAGCACAGTCTATCGCAATGGTTCTTTGGTTGACTTGTGTCTCGGTCCCCACATTCAAAATACAAAACAGATATCAGCATTCAAGATCATGAACAACGGCTCCGCCTACTTCCTTGGGGACCAGGCGAATGATTCGCTGCAGCGTGTTTACGGCGTAGCATTCCCTAAAGCTGAGCAGCTTAAAGATTGGGAGCTATTTCTGAAGGAGGCAAAATCTCGAGATCACCAGGAAATCGGAAAGCAGCAAAAGCTTTTCTGGTTCAGTCAGATGTCTCCTGGGTCTCCCTTCTTCTTGCCACATGGTACACGCATCTTCAATGCCATCCAGAGCATGATTCGCGAACAGTATTGGGAGCGCGGTTACGAAGAAGTCCAGTCCCCACTCATGTACGACGTAGACCTTTGGAAGACTTCAGGCCACTGGAAACACTACGAAGATGGTATGTTCCGACTTCCTTACAAAAGTAGCCATCCTACACCCGCTCTCCCGGATTTGGAAAACGCCACAGCTAGTCTTAATGCCACCACCCTGGCAGAAAACAAAGACAAAGGATTATTCGGCCTGAAACCCATGAACTGTCCAGGCCACTGCCTCATGTTTGCCAGCGAAGAGCGTTCATACCGTTCGCTTCCCTGGCGCGTCGCCGACTTCTCCGTCCTTCACCGTAACGAGGCGTCCGGTGCTCTCAGCGGACTAACACGAGTCCGCAAGTTCCAACAAGACGACGGGCATATCTTCTGCACCATCGATCAAGTCACCAGCGAAATCGAAGGAATGTTCGACTTCCTGACACACGTCTACTCCATCTTCGGACTCCGCTTCAAGCTCAAGCTCTCTACTCGTCCTGAATCGTATATGGGGAAGTTGGAGGATTGGGACAAAGCGGAGCAACAACTCAAACAAGCACTGCAAAAATTCCGAGGAGATGATTGGGAGTTGAATCCAGGCGATGGCTCATTCTACGGGCCGAAAATCGATATCACAGTCGAAGATGCGATGGGGAAAGAATTCCAATGCGCTACAATCCAACTCGATTTCCAGCTTCCTCAAAACTTCAACCTCCAATACCGCGCAAACGAAGCAGCCCCCATCGCCAAATCTTCCGATACCCCTTCAGAAAGCGGTCTGGCTCCAGGTATGGCACGCCCAGTAATGATCCACCGCGCAGTCATCGGCTCTTTCGAACGTTTCCTAGCAGTCATCACCGAGCGTTTCGCAGGAAAATGGCCCTTCTGGCTCTCCCCGCGACAAATCATAGTCATACCCGTAATGCGAGAAGCAGAAGATTACGCCCTCGAAGTGCAATCCATTTTCCGCAAAGCCAGAATGCACGTCGATACTGATCTCAGCGGTAACACTCTGCCGAAGAAAATTCGGAATGCCCAGGTTGCGCAGTATAATTTTGTTTTTGTGGTGGGTGCGAGTGAGAGGGATGGTAGAGCGGTTAATGTTAGGAATCGGGATGATATTGGGACGCAGCTGAAGGGGAAGATGATGGGGGTTGGGGAGGCGTTGGGGAAGATTGGGGAGTTGAGGGATGAGAGGAGGTTGGAGAATTTTATTGAGATGTGAGCTGGGACTAGTGTTCGGTTTACTTGATGAGGGCTTGTATGATGGTTGAGTAGGGTTCTTTCTAGCGTGAGTTCATTTGCATTCGATTTTGGGATTTCTTTGCGAGTTTGGTTTGTACTTTACGCTCTCCGATTCATCATAGATTACTTGCCGGCGGCTTCCAGACCGTCAAGGGCCCCGCAAAGCTTGTCTCAAGTCTAATGTATCAGTGGTTCTCTCTTATGCATCTGCCTACCTAGATTCGCTTGCCCAGCGCCAGACTCCTGAAAGAAACGAGGCAGGAAAATCTTCGAAAAACTGATGATGCCTCATTGAAAGACAAGATATTTGACCTTCAAAACTCTTGATTTCACGGTGAGCTTCCGGATTAGGAATTCTTTTCTATAAAGCTTACTATCCTACAGAGATGAAACTATATCAGAAGTGAAGAGTGACGTGAATATATTGGGGAATGGTTGGAGATTGGTATTTAGGTCTAAAGCCAAGTACGATGCGCAACCCCTCCACCCAAAAAAGGGGCTCGCTAAGATAAGCGCGTTCAAACGAGGGGTCAGGGGCTTACGACAGGCCACAAACCTGGCACTGAATACTCTAGATTTTGAATTTGCTACTCTACGTGGCAAATTTTCGGACCAGTGTGGCTTTTTTCTGCAGCACCGAAAAATGTCATTTCATGAGTCGCAGCCCTACAATTACCGGGGCTACTTTGCGTCATGCAAAACTGAGTTGCACACCGCCAAAACTCAGCAGGGAGGCTGGTGAGCTCTGCTTTTGCAGAGGCTAGGAGCGTCCTGGAGAGAAGCGAACCCTTCTAATTAGCCAATCCGTAGTTCGATACGATTTCCAAGCGCTTTGCCAGCTTCAGCACAGATCGAGCTCCACAATACTGGCTATCTCGCCAATAACTATGCTTCGTGCGTAAACAAGTGATTCTCTAGCGCTTCTGCGAAGAATTATCTTATTGCTAAGTTTCGGTGGTAGGGTGCAGTAGACCCTGGTAATGACATACCCTGTACCTCTGTATGCTTACATCTACCAACAATGGTCCAACATCAAAAGCTATTCCTTAAACCCAAAGCTGACCCCCCTTCGTACGTGAACTTCTAGTACACGACTAACTCCGATTCATTTTGGGACACAAAAGCAGGCAAGTATGGCAGACATCATTATCGTAGGTGGCGGCACTGCAGGAGTTGTGCTCGCCTCCCGACTCCACCAACGAAAGCCGGAGCTATCAATCCTGCTTATTGAAGCAGGACCTGATGTCACGGGTCATCCTCACATCGCAGCGCCTGCCGAAGCTGCCATCCTGCACTTTTCTGACCTGGATTATAAATTTATGACTGTCCCCCAAAAGCATCTGAATGGCGCCCCTCGGTACAATTGTGCTATCAAGGGCCTCTCGGGTGGTACGATCATCAACACTGGCGGCTGGATCCGTGGGGATGCCCTTGATTATGATCAATGGGCAAGCGACGTCAAAGATGAGCGATGGAGTTATAAGGGCCTCCTGCCCTATTTCAAGATGTCTGAAAAGCATTTCGACCCTACTGCGGACCCGGCCCAACATGGCTTTGATGGGCCTATCACTACTGCTTCTGTCAGCTCATCTGGTCGCAAATTCCCCTTGAGAGACACCATATTGAAGCTCTGGTCGAATCTTGGTCTGAAACACATTCCAGATGCAAATAATGGCCACCCGCAGGGAATCACCGACCTGGTGGAGAACTGGAAAGATGGAAAACGACAGATTGCCAGTGACACATATCCCCTAGACGGGGTCAAAGTGCTTACTGATACTCTGGTCCGCCGCATACTCATCAACGACGACAAAGTAGCGGTTGGCGTTGAGCTTGCCAGTGGAGAAAAGCACACGGTCAAGGAAGGAGGCCAAGTCATCTTGTCAGCTGGAGCGTATAAAACGCCCCAAGTGCTCCAACTTTCTGGTATCGGGGACGCAGCTACTCTTTCTCAGTATGGCATAACCACGGTTGTAGACCTACCCAAGGTCGGAACCAACTTATTCGACCACCTGATGTTGTTCAGGTACTGGAAGCTCCGACATCCTGAGAAGGGTTTAGCTGTAGGATCGCCAAATTTTAGCGGACCAAACTATGAGAAAGGAGGACCGGTTGATTGGCTTGTCACGGCCCCGATCCCTACAGCACCACTGAAGGCAGCTTTGGAGAAAGACGAGGGCATAGTGTCAGATGACCACCCACTACTCAAGGTTCCACGAAGTCACCTCGAGATGAATCTCCTGTATGCCGTGTTCGGTGCGGAACTCCAGGGACTTCAGATCCTCATGGATGGAAAGTCCATTATGACTTTCTACATGGGCTGTCTACCAACCTCAAGAGGGACAGTCACCATAAGTTCCAACGATCCGTCTGCACCTCCCGTCATCGACCCCAATTACTTCGCTACGGAGGCTGACAAACATGTCATGCGCGAAGGCTTCCGTATGCATACGAAACTTATGTTCGATACGCCAGAGGGGAAAGAACTTGTTACTGAGGAGTACACTCCTCCAGGGTTAGCGCCAGCAGGCTTAGACGCTTCGGATGAGCAGATTGACGAGCGAATTAAGTTGGGTGGGTCGACGGTCTTCCATCCAGCAGGCACCGCTGCCATGGGTAGGGTTGTCGATGGATCACTGAAGGTGTATGGAGTCAAGAATCTCCGTGTCGTGGATGCTAGCGTGGTAAGTATAAATTTGACACTTGATAATTTTGGTTTGACTAACCCCTTATACAGATCCCCAATCCAATTGCTTCTCACTATCAAGTGGCTGTATATGCAATTGCTGAGCAAGCTGTCGATATCATCTTGAAGGAAGATTTCTGAGGCCTAATGAGGATGTGGAACCGCGATACCGGTTACGCAGAAAGCCTAGGTATCAAATTGTCCAGCAAATAGAGAGACCGCGTCCACTATAGACTGGTAGCGGCTCATGATCAACGGATCAAGAGAGTAAATAGATATCTATTCATCTGTTCTTAAAACTCACGAGGCTAAATAATGAGATTGCGAGCAGATTGCCCCGTAACCCCGCATATGCAAGCCTTTCAGCTAAGCCCCCAACACTGCCTCATCGCAGCAGCGAGCCTCACTTCTTTCTCAATCACGTATCTGTTCTTAAAGTTCAAGATCCTGTCGTTACGAATTCAGAACAAGCCTTTGCGCCCAAAAGAGTTTCTATTAACATTCTCGACATGTGATGGCGGAA
>Ga0247778_1000924_pt1 | contig 19796 bp, 19 predicted proteins | sample UWRJL049202B5_FD_179939 | JGI IMG/M metagenome (GOLD analysis project Ga0247778, IMG submission 179939) | Plant litter microbial communities from Arlington Agricultural Research Station in Wisconsin, United States - UWRJ-L049-202B-5 | ecosystem: Environmental > Terrestrial > Plant litter >... | reverse complement strand
CAATTTTTGCGGGAGCTTTTTTTTGCCTGATCTGCTAAATAGCCACAAAAGATTAAAGTGGGTACTGTAGAAGCCTAATTTTTTCTATCTCTTAGTTTGGCATAATTTTTACTGCGTGGGGAAGTATTCCATCGAACATACCCAATTGTCGAGAACCATATACTGACTGTTCCCCCACTTAGTATGGTTTTATCGTCAAGCTAACCCCCTTTGCCATAGCCGGTTTCTTTAAAAGCGATAAAACTATATTAAGCTATGAAAGCCAGAATTGTACTCTTTCTTATTCCCATTTTTTGTTTGTCGGTAAGTGTGTTCTCAGGTTTATATGCAAAGCCTATGCCAGCGGGGGGACCGGTAGTCACCAAGGTAGCATGTACCGAGTACCAGGCGGCGTGGATGTATTCGGATGGTAAGGTCCGAAGCTTCATTTGGAATGCCAAGACGGGGCATGTCGAATTTACGCCATTTGATATTGGCGCGCGCAAGGCGGTCGATGTCTCTACCGGGTTCAACCGGATCACTATCCTGGATGACCAGGGTTATGTGTGGCTGAATAACGGCGGGGCGAATACTGCTGTCCGTTGGGATAAGGATGCCACGGGGGCTGCCTTTAACGGGAATGTATCCATTTATGGATATTTTTATACCTATATGTCGATCCGTAATGACGGTACGATCTGGTATTGGGGGGGTGATGATTATAGGTTTTATGGGGGTACGGGTGTGGCGCTGCCCACCAAGCTGAACCAGCCGGCTGGTGTGAAGTTCGTCAAGCTGGCTACGGGGAATGTTATCCTGGGGCTGACCTCGACGGGGGATGTGTACCAATGGAATAAAGGCAGTACGAGCTATGTGAAGGTCAATCTTCCCCGGCCTGCATCGGATGTTGCGGCCAGTCACAATGACTTTTTTGTCGCCGTGGTGCCGGATAATATATCGGCCAGCACCATGGGTTATCCCTACTGCTGGGGATCGGAGAGCAAGTTCTGGGGGGGGGACGGATCCTCTTATGGTCCATCGGCGCCTGTATCTGTCAAGGCGCTCTGGAAGATGAGCAGTCCGATTAAGAAGATCACTGCCAATCACAATGTGATCCATTATATCGATGCGAATGGCGATCTGTATGGTGTCGGTGATAACCCCAACGGGGAGATCGGCAACGGGCAGGAGATCGTCAATCACAAGGAGAAGTATGCGACTCCCTATGCGTGGAGCTGGGCAAAATATGAATTATTGACGGGGGGACCGGTGCATGTCTCTCCCGGCATCAAGTTCAAGGATATTTTCACGGGCAATACCTTTGCATTTTATCATTACGCGCTGGATGTCAGCGACTCCTTATATTTCTGGGGTCGTAACAAAAGTTTTGTAGGGGGAGATGGTGCTGTGAATAACCAGGAGGCCACCTATCCCAATGCCCTGGATGTGTTGACGCCATCCCGGCGTACGCCCATGGGTGTTGCGCCTACTCAGACGGTTGGCTATGATTTTAAAATGTATACGCTGAACACGCTGCTGCCCAAGCAGACGGTGGTTCTGCCGCTGGCTACCTTAACTGCCATTGCCACGCCGACGAGCTTAACGGCAGGGGGGCGGGCGAATTACGGGTATTCGATCACGAAGATCCAGTGGACGAAGGTGAGTGGGCCTTCTGCCTATAGCATTACTTTGCCCAATTCCCTGATTACTACAGTGACTGGTCTTACGGCGGGGACCTATGTGTTCGCCGTGCAGACAACCGATAACAATACGGGTACTATCACGGCGTATGATACCGTGGTGGTGAACACTTTATTACCGGGTGTGCCGGTTGCCGATGCAGGCGGGGATCAGGTTATTACGCTGCCGACCAGCAGTGCGACCCTGAAAGGGACCGGTACGGAGAGCGGGGGCACCATTGCATCCTATAAATGGACGCAGACCAGTGGTCCATCGACGGCTGTCTTTGCCAATGCTGCTGCCGCACAGACGGTTGTCAGCAAACTGGTACAGGGATCCTATGTGTTCAAGCTGACTGTGACGGACAGCAAGGGTGTAGCGGCGAGCGCAACGGCGAAAGTAACGGTGAACGCGGCCCCTGTGATCATCACAAATCCTCCTGTCGTCAATGCTGGCAGTGACCAGTCGATCAGTTTGCCGACCAGCAGTACGACCCTTCTCGGGAGTGCCCTGGCGACGGGAGGTACGATCTCTTCCTACAAATGGACGCAGACCAGCGGTCCATCGACGGCCGTCTTTGCCAATGCTGCTGCCGCCCAGACCGGAGTCAGCGGATTGATACAGGGCACATATATTTTTCAACTGACGGCTACGGATAATACCGGTCAGCAATCCAGTGATGCGTTGACGGTGACGGTGAAGGCCGCCCCCGTGACGAGTACTTTCGTGGTAAGTGCGGGGCCTGATCTGACGATCGGTCTGCCCACCAGCAGTGTAACGATCGCGGGTGCCGCGACGGTAAAAGGGGAGACGGTCAGCAGCTGCCGTTGGACGCAGGTGAGTGGTCCTTCTACGGCGACGATCGCGAATGGCGGGTCGATAACACCTACAGTCAGCAAACTGGTACAGGGAAGCTATGTGTTCCAGGTGGTGTTGGTCAGTCAATCCGGGAAGTCTTCCAATGACCAGGTGAAGGTGACCGTAAATGCAGCGCCAACGGGTACTTTCGTGGTTAGTGCAGGCCCCGATCTAACGATCAGTCTGCCGACCAGCAGTGTGAAGATCGGGGGTGTTGCCACGGTGAAGGGTGAGACGGTCAATACCTGCCGATGGACACAGGTGAGTGGTCCTTCTACGGCGACGATCAGCGGCGGTGGTTCGATAACACCGATGGTGAGTAAGCTGGTACAGGGAAGCTATGTATTTCAGGTTTCGTTGACCAGTAAATCCGGGATCTCGGCCAGTGACCAGGTGAAAGTGACGGTGAATGCACAGGTTGCGGCTGTCTCTGTTGACACCGCTGTTGCGGCCAGTGCCGCTGTGATCGCCAGCAGTACGGGTACCGGCGGCAATCTGAAGCTATATCCCAATCCGGTGGCGCCGGATCAGCAATTGACGGTTGAGGGTAGCACGGGTATCGAGGGAACTGTACGATTCACCATTTATGATATCAGTGGGAAGCAGGTAAGGCAGGTGGTTGCGGAAAATTTATTATCTTCCTTCCGGCAGACCCTTTCTCTGAACGGTCTTCCCAGAGGGGTATATATGATGACTGTTCAGTCGGGCGGTAAGGAAAAACCAGCTGTACTGAGATTCGTGATCATGTAGGGATACCAGGAACCGGTGAAAGAGGGGATGCAATTTCATATATTTGTCTGCCAGAAGCCAAGTTATGCAAATAGATAGCATCCTCTCTTATCTTGAGTCCATCGCACCGCCGGCCTACCAGGAGGCGTATGATAATGCGGGGCTGATCACGGGCAGCCGGGATTGGGAATGTCGTGGTGTTCTTACGACACTGGATGCCACTGAAGCCGTGGTCGAGGAGGCCATTGCCAGGAAATGCAATCTGATCGTTGCCCATCATCCAATTGTTTTCGGGGGATTAAAGAAGCTTAACGGGAAAAATTATGTAGAAAGGACGGTGATCGCCGCCATCAAGCACGATATTGCTATCTATGCGATCCACACCAATCTCGACAATATGGTCGCTGAAGGTGTGAATGGAAGGATGGCAGCCAAACTGGGTCTTATCAATGGCAGGGCCCTTTTGCCAAAGGAAGATACGCTGCAAAAGCTGGTCTGTTTTGTTCCTGTGGACCACCTCGAGGCGGTACGCGATGCCGTTTTCTCCGCCGGGGCGGGCAATATTGGAAATTATACTGAGGCCAGTTATGCCAGCGAAGGGATCGGTACGTTCAAGGCCGGAAAGGGTGCGCAACCTTTTGCCGGTGCGATAGGCGAGCGGCACCGGGAGGCTGAGGTGCGGCTGGAGGTGATCGTGCCGGTTGTAAACAGCCAGCGGGTCGTGCGGGCGATGATCGGGGCGCATCCTTATGAGGAGGTAGCCTATGATCTGGTAAATCTGGCCAATAGCCATCCCGGGATTGGGTCGGGGCTTCTCGGGGAATTGCCGGAGGCCTTGGGGGAGTCAGCATTTTTAAAGAAGATCCAGCAGGTTTTTGAGGTACCTGTTATCCGGCATACCCGGTTAACGGGTGGGAGGGTAAAAAAGGTGGCCCTTTGTGGTGGAGCGGGTAGCTTCTTGATTTCCAAGGCATTGTCTTCAGGGGCAAACTTTTATATCACTTCCGATGTTAAATATCATGAGTTTTTTGATGCAAATGACCGGCTGGTAATCGCCGATATCGGTCATTTTGAGAGTGAACAATTCACGTCGGATCTGCTATTTGAGGTTTTGCGAGAAAAATACCTTAATTTTGCGGTCCTCAAATCGGATGCAAAAACGAACCCGGTTAAATATTTTATTAATTAGACTATGTCAAACGTAAAAGAATTCTCTGTAGAGGAAAAGCTCACTTCACTGGTGACCCTCCAAAAAATTGAATCGAAGTTAGACGAGTACAAGATTCTGAAAGGCGAATTGCCGATGGAGGTCAGCGACCTGGAGGATGAGATTCAGGGTTTGCATGCGCGTCAGACCCGTGTGGAGGAAGAGATCAATGGGATCCAGGAATTCATCAACCAGAAGAAGGAAGCCATTAAAGAGGCTGACACGCTGGTAAAGAAGTACGAAAAGCAGAGTACGAATGTCAAGAACAGCCGTGAGTTCGAGGCTATCAATAAGGAGATCGAGATGCAGCAGCTGGAAGTAAAGCTGGCTGAGAAGCATATCAAGGATGCGAATGAAGAGATCGCCGAGAAGGTGCAGTTGCTGGAAAAGGCAAAGAAGAATATTGCGACCAAGGAATCCGTCCTGAAGAATAAGAAGGATGAGCTTGACAAGATCATTGCTACGACTGAAAAGGAAGAGAAGCATTTCAATAAACTATCTTCGGATGCCCGGGAAAAGGTAGAGCCTCGTCTCCTGCATTCCTACGATCGTATCCGTGGCAATTACCGGAATGGTCTGGCGGTGGTGCCGGTCGTTCGCGATGCCTGCGGAGGCTGTTTCAATGCGATCCCTCCTCAACGGCAGAGTGAGATCCGTCAGCGTAAAAAGATCATTGTTTGTGAGAACTGTGGTCGTATCCTGGTGGATAATGAACTGAACGATGGGATCGAGGTAAAATAATTGCAATGATCGGAACAGCACGAGAAAGAGACCTCTTTTTCGGATATAATATATTTAAAAGGCGCCTGTATTATTTTGTACAGGCGCTTTTTTTTGTGGTAGCACTCTCGGCACCGGGAGATAGTATCGGGCAAAAGCATTTCGATTTTAACGGGAATTGCCAGGAGGCCTATCGTGCCATCACGCAGTTAAGACTAGAGGCGGGGCAGAAGATGCTGGATGCTGAGAAAAGCAGGGATCCTGCAAACCTGATCCCGATATTTCTTGAGAATTATATAGATTTTTTTACGTTGTTCTTTAATGAGGATCCTGCGGAATATCGGGTGCGCAAGGACAGGCTGGAGGAAAGGATCGAGCTGATGAGCCAGGGGCCGGAGACTTCTCCGTTCTATCTTTTCACCCGGTCGGTGATCCATTTTCAATGGGCGGCGATCAAGGTGAAGTTCGGCAGCAATTGGGATGCGGGCTGGGAGTTCAGGCGGTCATTTTTGCAGAGTAAGGAGAATCAGAAGAAGTTCCCGGGTTTTCAGCCGGCGGTAATGTTGAGCGGGGCGATGCAGGTGGTGGCCGGTACGATTCCCGACGGGTATAAATGGCTTAGCGGTTTGTTGGGCATCAAGGGTAATATTGCAGGTGGTATGCAGCAACTGAACCATTTTCTAGGGGCCGGTGATCCCTGGGCTGTGCTGTTCCGTGATGAGGCCATTTTTTATTATCTCTATCTTACTTTTTATATCGAGAACAAGCATGAGGAGGTCTTCACCTTTATAAAGCGGAACAAGCTGGATGTAAGGAATAATCATCTCTTTACTTATCTCGCGGCCAACCTGGCCATCAATGACCAGCAATCGGCTTATGCCGAACAGGTAATCCGTCAGAAGAACGATGCCGCCGGTTATTTCGATATGCCGGTCTGGGATCTGGAAATGGGCTATGCCAGCCTGAATCACCTGGAGCCGGATGCGCATGTCTATTTTGAACGGTTCATCCAGCGTTTCAGGGGGCGGTTCTATGTCAAAGACGCGATGGAAAAACTCAGCTGGTGTTATTATTTGCAGGGGAATGATCAGCGGGCGGTGGCCTGCCGTGAGATGATCCTGCGCAAAGGCGGCACAGACTCCGATGCAGACAAGCAGGCGTTGAAAGGTGCCCGCAGCGGCAAGTGGCCGGACAAGTCCCTGTTGAAGGCGAGATTGCTGAGCGATGGCGGATATTATGCCGAGGCCTTGCAGCTGCTGCAGGGGAAAACGGAGGTGGCGTTCCGTTCGCCGGAGGAGAAATGCGAGTTGGCCTACCGGATGGGAAGGATCTATGATGGATTGGGAAGGAAGGACGAAGCGATCACGGCCTACCTGGCCACGCTGCGGGCGGGGGAGCATCTCAGAGAATATTTTGCGGCCCGGGCGGCTTTGCAGACAGGATATATTTATGAGCAAAGGGGGGACCGGGCACATGCGATGGTCTATTTTCAGAAATGTCTGGGGTTGAAGGAACATGATTATAAGAATTCGCTGGATCAGAAGGCGAAGGCGGGTGTTGCCCGGTGCAAGGGGGAGTAATAAGTGTGAGTAGTGAGTGGGGGAGGAAGGACTTATAAGTTGATGTGGGAATCTTCTGTATTGGCGAATCGCCTAATTAACTAATTTGCCATTCAAATTTCCTTGGGTAATATGATACAAAGGCTTCATATACAAAACTATGCGATCATCGATACCCTGACCATCGACTTCTCAGGCCGGATGAATGTGATCACCGGGGAGACGGGAGCGGGTAAATCCATTCTGATGGGGGCATTGTCCCTGATCCTTGGGGATCGTGCAGATCCGGCGGTATTGCTGCAAAGGGATAAGAAATGTTTTGTAGAGGGTGTATTTGTGCTGGCGGGTAAGAAAGAGGCAGCGGCATTCTTTTCGGAGAACGACCTGGATGTGGAGGAAGAAGTGGTGATCCGCCGGGAGATCGCTCCCAATGGGAAATCCAGGGCTTTTGTCAACGATACACCGGTAAACCTGGAGCAGCTGAGACGGCTGAGTTCGATGCTGGTGGATCTCCACCGGCAATTCGACACCCTTGAACTGGGGGAGTCGGATTTTCAGCGGGAGGTATTGGATGCGCTGGCGGGACAGGCCGCCGTGCTAAGCGGATACCAGGGCCATTACAGGGCCTGGCAGGCAGCGGGCAGGGAGTTGGCGGCCCTTCTTGAGCAGAAGGCGCAATTCGACAAGGAAGTGGGTTATAATAAATTCCTGTTCGATGAGTTGAACGACGCCGGGCTGCGGGACAATGAACTGGAAGAGCTGGATCAGGAACTATCGTTGCTGAATAACTCCGAGGAGATCAAGACGGCGCTGACGAAGATCTATTATGAATTGCAGGAAGGTGAGCAGCCGGTCGTACAACAATTGAAGACCCTGCAGCATTCGTTGCAATCCTATGCAGCGTTCCATGCGGAATTGCCATCCTTATCGGATCGGCTGCAGTCCCTTCAGATCGAATTACAGGATATTGCCGGGGATGTGGAACGTATCAATGACCAGGTGAACCATGATCCCCGCAGGATCGAAGAGATCAACGAACGGGTATCATCCGGATATAAGCTGTTGAAGAAACATGGGGTACAAACGACCGGGGAGCTACTGGCGATCCGGGCGGATCTGGAAAAGAAGCTGGAGGCTTCGCTGAATATTGACGAGAGCATTGCGGTGAAAGAAAAAAAAGTTGCGAAGCTGTTGCAGGATGCGAAGAAACAGGCAGCGATCCTTTCCAAGGCCCGTCAGGCAGAGACAGGGCCTCTCGAAGAGCAGGTCAATAAATTGTTGAAGCAGGTCGGGATGCCCAATGCCCGGCTGAAGGTACAGGTACAACCCGGTGAGTTGCGTGCCACGGGTATGGACGAGATCGAATTTCTATTCGATGCCAATAAGAGCAATCGATATGAAGCTATCCGTAAAGTCGCCAGCGGGGGTGAGTTGAGCCGGCTGATGCTATGTCTCAAATCTCTGGTGGCTGAATCGATCGACCTGCCAACCCTGATCTTTGATGAGATCGATACGGGGATCTCCGGGGAGGCGGCCAGGCAAGTGGGAGTCATCCTGAAGAACCTGTCGAAGAAGCGTCAGGTTATTTGTATCACCCATCAGCCGCAGATCGCGGGGAAGGCCGATGCGCATTATTTTGTGTACAAACAGATCAAGGGTGAGCAGATAAAGACCAGCATCCGCCTGCTGACGCAGGACGAGCGGATCACGGCTATTGCGCAGATGCTGAGCGGGGAGAAGCCAACTGCGGCGGCGTTGGAGAATGCGCGGGAGATGGTGATGAATTAGTGAGTGGTCAATGGTGAGTAGTGAATGGTGATTGAATAATTATGTATAACTAACTGATATGAAAGGCCGCCAGCTGCTGATATTCCTGATCATTCTTCTTTCGCTGGTCGGTGTTTATTATGCCAACAAGGGGCTGCAGCGGGTTATACGCCCCCGGGATTCTGCGGGGCGGTTCTTCCTTTATTTCCTGGCTAATTTTTTATTGGTTGTAGTTTGCATTGTCACGGTGGTGGCAGTGATTGTGAAATTATTTCCGCGATAGATCATATATTTGACCCTAAATTCAATCTATGTCTTATAATTTACTGAAAGGTAAAAGGGGAATTATTACGGGGGCTCTCGATGCTAATTCAATCGCGTGGAAAGTGGCTGAGAAGGCCCATGAAGAGGGCGCCACCTTTGTCCTGACCAATGCGCCTATCGCCATGCGGATGGGGGAGATAAAGAAACTGGCTGAACAGACAGGGTCCGAGATCGTTCCTGCCGATGCCACCAGCGTGGAAGAACTGACCACCCTGTTTACCAAATCACAGGAGATACTGGGTGGGAAAATAGACTTTGTCCTGCATTCTATCGGCATGAGTGTGAATATCCGCAAGAACATTCCCTATACAGAGTTGAATTATGATTATTTCATGAAGGGAATTGATATATCTGCCATGTCATTTCATAAAATGCTATCCGTCGCCAAAAAGCTGGATGCGATCAGTGAATGGGGCAGCGTGGTGGCCCTGACCTATATGGCTGCACAGAGAACTTATCCTTTTTATACCGATATGGCCGATATCAAGGCGATGCTGGAATCCATTGCACGGAGCTTTGGCTATCATTATGGGCTAGAGAAGAAAGTGAGGATTAACACTGTGTCCCAATCACCGACGAAAACTACTGCCGGAACGGGTATCAAAGGTTTTGGGGATTTCTATGATTTTGCCCAGTCTGTTGCGCCGCTGGGGAATGCGACGGCGGAGGATTGCGCGAACTATTGTATTACCCTGTTCTCCGATCTGACGAAGATGGTGACGATGCAGAACCTCTTTCATGACGGGGGCTATTCTTCAACGGGGGTGAGTGCGGAGATCCTGACGAAGTTGGGAGTGGAGTAAAAGAGCTTTCAAATAATGAAAAAACCGTTCTGGAACGAACGGTTTTTTTTGTTGTATGATGTTGATAATCAATACTCATCCTCGTTGAAAAAGAAATCTTCCTGACTTGGATAATCTGGCCAGATGTCGTCGATACCTTCGTAAATTTCTCCTTCGTCTTCCAGTTCCTGTAAGTTTTCCACCACTTCGATGGGAGCACCGGAACGAATAGCATAATCGATCAATTCGTCTTTTGTAGCCGGCCAGGGAGCGTCTTCCAAATAGCTGGCTAATTCTAGTGTCCAAAACATCGTTTCCTGATTTTTAAATTTCTGAAAATTGAATTCTTTCCCCTCTTCCTCGGTCCTTAATTTTCCGCAAAAGTAATTTTTAAAACGAAACAACCAAATATCCCTCAAAATTTAACCTTAAATACTAGGGGTAGCCCTTTACTATTTTTCTCAAATTTATGCCGGGAGGAGCCCTTTTATGGCCTCTAACCTGTAGGTTTGTGTTCAGGATATGAAGATCTCTATGCTAACTATACGTAGATTTTAATCAAATAGTATGCTAACTGCCAAAGGAATAGAAAAATTTTATGGAGATCTCCGGGTTTTGAAGGGAGTGGATGTGGAGATCAAAAAAGGGGAGATTGTCAGTATTGTCGGTCCTTCGGGTTCCGGTAAAAGTACTTTACTGCATATTTTGGGTAGTTTGGACGAAGCGGGTAAGGGGGATGTCTTTTTACAGAATAAGAAGATCAACCAGCTAAAGGGGCGTCAATTGGCGGCCTTTCGAAACCGGCATATTGGTTTTGTCTTCCAATTCCATCATTTGCTGCCTGAGTTCAGTGCGTTGGAAAATGTATCAATTCCCGGCTGGATCGCGGGGCGTAAAAAAAGAGAGGTTGAAGAACAGGCCACCTCGCTGTTGCGGGTCCTGGGGGTCGGTCACCGGATCGATCATAAGCCCGGAGCGCTGTCGGGGGGGGAGCAGCAGCGGGTGGCGGTGGCCCGGGCCCTGATAAATAGCCCGGATATCGTATTTGCCGATGAGCCGACGGGTAACCTGGATACGGCCAATGCCAAGGAACTTCATCAGCTCTTTTTCGATCTCCGGAACCAATTCAAACAGACCTTTCTTATTGTCACCCATAATGAAGAACTGGCCCGGATGAGTGACCGGGTCCTCCATATGAAGGATGGTCTCATTACAGACTGATAAGACGGGTTAAAACGATCCGATAAGACCGAGGGATAGATAGGCCGGGACTCAGAGGCGGGGCTTCCAGGGGATCTCCGGTGCATGGAGCCAGTGGGCGGCGTACCGGGCGAGTACAAATAAATAGTCGCTGAGCCTGTTGAGGTATTTTATCACGATCGGTTCTATAAATTCCTGGTTTTCCTGCATCTGCACGCAGATCCTTTCGGCGCGGCGGCATACACAACGTGCGATATGGGCTGTGGATACGGCCGGATGACCGCCGGGCAGGACAAATGACTTCATTTCGGGAAGGATCCCGTCCATGCGGTCCATCTCATTTTCCAACAAAACAATATCTTCCTCTTTAAGGTCCGGTATTTTCATTTTTGACTCCTTTTGGGGATCGCAGGCCAGGGATGCGCCGATAGTAAAGAGGCGGTCCTGGATCTCGCGCAGCAGGATGGCGGCTGCGGTCAGGGGTGCCGGGATGGATGTACCTTCTGAAAGGGGGGCTGCCGTAGTAAGGTGATCGGAAAGCAGCCCGATAAAAGAGTTCAGTTCGTCGACCGTCCCATATGATTCTATCCGGATATGGCTCTTGGAGACCTTGGTCCCCCCGATAAGGCCGGTCTGGCCCTTGTCTCCTGTTTTCGTATAGATCCTGAAGGCCATAGTATGATTTTAGATGCTCATGGCGGCAGGAGCCTGTTTGCGATCGCTCTCGATGACCCCATCCCGTAAGCGGACTACCCGGTGTGCGTAATTGGCGATGTCTTCTTCGTGGGTGACGAGGACGACGGTATTCCCGCCCGCCTGAATAGCGCTGAAGATATCCATGATCTCGATGGACGTCTTGGTATCCAGGTTGCCGGTGGGTTCATCGGCCAGGATGAGGGAAGGGTTGTTGACCAGGGCCCGGGCGATGGCGACACGCTGGCATTGTCCGCCCGACAATTCGTTGGGTTTATGGTGACTTCTGTCGGTGAGGCTGACCTTTTCCAGGACCTCCATGGCTCTTTCCAGGCGCATCTTTTTTGAAATGCCTGCATAGACCAGGGGAAGGGCGACGTTCTCCAGTGCTGTCAGGCGGGGGAGCAGGTTGAATTGTTGAAATACGAAGCCGATCTCTATGTTCCGTACGTCGGCCAGGTCGTCATCCGGCATTTTACTAACATCCTTACCGTTGAGGATATAGGTGCCTGCGGTCGGGGAGTCAAGACAGCCCAGGATGTTCATAAGGGTGCTCTTCCCGGACCCGGAGGGCCCCATCAGGGCTACGTATTCGTTTTTATAGATATCCAGGGAAACGCCCTTGAGTACAGGGAGGGCCTGTTTGCCCATAAAATAGCTCTTACGAATATCTTCGAGGTTTATAATTGGTGGAATGCTCATTTTTTATGGATCACTTTTGGTACCTTAAAATAAGTGCCATCGGTGGCGGGCGCGTTGGCGAGGGCTTCTTCCCGGGTAACGGAGCCCTGTATGCGGTCTTCCCGCAGGACATTCGTCTCGGGGCTCATGTGCAGCAAAGGTTCTACTCCTGTCGTATCCAGTTCACCCAGCTTCTCCACGAAATCTATCATCCGGCGTAGGTCTTTGCGGATCTCCTCTTTATCTTCGGCATTGAATTCCAGCCTGGCGAGGTTGGACAGGTTGTCGATTAAGGCGTCGGTTACTTCCATGAATCAGCTTTGGACAAAAATAGCGGTTTATTTTGAACAGGGAAAGCCCTGATCGGGAAAGACGGCGGGCTGCCGGGACAGGTGGAAAGGGTGGGGATGATCATGGCCGGGAGGAGCCGGCAAGGCGGGGCAGGCTACGGGGCTGATGGAAATGAGGGGATGATCATGGCCCGTGGTGCCGTGTTAACCGGCGGGACCCGCAGTAGGGGGAGTGAAGCGGTGCGCCCAAAGGGGAGAAGAGGAGGGTGGTGGGAAGTAAACCGTGGGACGGGGGGAATGAAAGAACCCAAAGTGGGATGCATGAGGGCCTGATGGTAATGAGAACCGCAAGGCGGGAGTGAACCGCGGGGCTGGGTAAACCAATGGGGAATATGGGACGATGAAAAGCGATGTTTTGCTATCTTCGCCGTTCTTATGGAAAAAAAGAACGAAATAGTCATGAGTGGGATCCGGCCCACCGGGTTCCTGCACCTGGGGAATTATTTTGGGGCTGTGCGAAACTATGTCCGTATGCAGGAAACTTTTTCCTGCTACTTTATGGTGGCTGATCTCCATGCGCTGACCACCCTCAAGGACACCCGCGAGCTGAAAGGGCATGTACGACGTGTACTGGCGGAGAATATTGCCTGCGGCCTGGATCCCGAAAAAGTGGCCCTGTACTGCCAGAGCCATGTGCCGGAAACGACGGAACTGTATCTTTTCCTGAATATGCTGGCCTATATGGGTGAACTGGAGAAGACCCCAACCTTTAAGGACAAAGTACGTATGCAGCCGGAAAATGTGAATGCCGGGCTATTGACCTACCCTGTGCTGCAGGCGGCCGATATCCTTTTGCACCGGGCTACCCTGGTGCCGGTAGGCAAGGACCAGGAACAGCACCTGGAGATGTCGAGGAATTATGCCAACAGGTTCAACGGACGTTATGGGTATGTGTTCCCGGAGCCCTATGCCTACAACTTCGGCGAAGAGCTGGTCAAGGTACCCAGCCTGGACGGGGCCGGGAAAATGAGCAAGAGTGAGAATCAACTGGCCACACTCTACCTGGCCGACGATGACGACAGTATCCGCAATAAGATCAAAAAAGCCAAGACGGACAGTGGGTCGCCCCAATCCGGCGTCTCCATGCCGGAATCCGTTGCCAATCTTTTCCTGCTGCTGGAGTTGGTCTGCCCGGAGGATATGGTGAAAAAATTCGAGTCCGATTACCAGACAGGCAGTATCCGTTATGGTGATATGAAGAAGGAACTGGCGGAGGGCATGGTGAAATTCATCGCGCCCATCCGGGAAAAGGCCGAAGGGATCCGTAATGATGAGACCTATCTGCGCCAGGTCATGGAGCAGGGCGCTGCCAAGGCAAGGGAGAGCGCCAGGATCACCATTGAATTGGCCAAAGAGGCGATCGGTCTCAAATATTATTAGGCGGCAGAATCCAAATTCAAAAAAGAAGTAATACCTTAAATGGAATGGCAAAAAATAAGAAACCAAAGCATATTGCAGTAGCGGGAAATATCGGTGCCGGCAAGACTACTTTAACCGAGATGCTGAGCAAGCACTATCGCTGGATCCCTCAATTCGAGGATGTAGACCACAATCCCTACCTGAATGATTTCTATGAGGATATGCCCAGGTGGAGCTTCAACCTGCAGATCTTCTTTTTGAACAGCCGACTGAACCAACTTTTGGAGATCCATACGGGTACCGAGACAGTGGTCCAGGACCGGACTATTTATGAGGATGCACATATTTTTGCACCCAATCTTCATGAGATGGGCCTGATGAGCAAAAGAGACTACAACAACTATTTTCAATTTTTCCAGACCCTGAAGAGGATGGTCGAACCTCCGGATCTTCTTATCTATCTCCAGGCCTCGGTCCCCACCCTGGTCGCGCAGATTCAGAAACGGGGAAGGGAATACGAAGAGAATATTCGTTTGGACTACCTGAAGCGCCTGAATGATTTCTACAATAAATGGATCGAGGGCTATAAGGAAGGCCCCCTGCTGATCGTGGACATCGATAAGAATAAATTTCCGGAGAATGAGGAGCATTTGGGAGAGATCATCACCAGGATCGACTCGCAGCTGTATGGTCTTTTTTAAGTGTGTGGTATTAAAAAAGAAAACCCCACCAAGGAAATTGATGGAGTTAGTTTTGGCAAACAATCGTAGATCAGATTGTAAATTTGATCCGCCAAGTTCAGCATTTTATTTTAATTCGAAACAAATATTTAACATTTTTTTTAAAAATTTTTTTAGGGGATCCACGGGGATCCCTTTTTTTGGCTAAAAAGGCTGAAAAATCACCCGGGAGGGGGTGATGATCATTGCAGGACAGGGGATGCTGAAAGGATCTCCGCCGAAACGCCCCCTGCATATTTCTCAAAATTGCTGACAAACCAGCCTGCCAGGTTTGCGGCCATCTCATCATAAGCTGCATGATCTGACCAGGTTTCCCTGGGATTGAGGAGTTCTGCGGGGACGCCGGGGCAAGTGGCCGGCATGGATATCCCGAAGACAGGATGGGGCCTGTAATCTGCGGTATCCAGTCTGCCTTCCAATGCGGCCGTGATCATGGCGCGTGTGTATGATAAACGTATCCTGCTGCCTTTCAGGTAGGGGCCACCGGACCAGCCTGTGTTGATCATCCAGACTCTCACATCTTGTTCTTTTATCTTTTTTCCAAGGAGCTCGGCATAGCGGCCCGGGTGAAGCGGCAAAAAAGGGGCACCAAAGCAGGCGCTGAAGGTCGGCTTGGGCTCGGTGATCCCTGTTTCGGTGCCGGCGACCTTTGCGGTATAGCCGGAGATGAACTGGTACATGGCCTGGGCCGGTGTCAATTTCGAGATGGGCGGCAATACGCCATAGGCATCACAGGTAAGAAAGAAGATGTTTTTTGGCAGATTGCCAATGGAGGGTTCCAGGGCATTGCTGATAAAGTGAAGCGGATAGGAGACCCGGGTATTTTCGGTGATGGAGCCATCTTCGAAATTGATCTGGTCGGTGCCGGGACAGAATTTTATATTTTCCACCAGGGCGCCGGGGCGGATGGCGTGATAGATCTCCGGTTCTTTTTCTTCTTTCAGGTTGATACATTTGGCGTAGCAGCCGCCTTCGAAATTGAAGATATTGTCTCCTGTCCAGCCATGTTCGTCATCGCCGATGAGCCGGCGGTCCGGATCGGCGCTGAGGGTGGTTTTACCTGTGCCGCTGAGGCCGAAGAAAATGGCGGTATCTCCTTTGCGGCCCATATTGGCGGCGCAGTGCATGCTCAGTACCTTACTGTTGTGGGGTAAAAGAAAGTTCAGGATGGTGAATATCGACTTCTTCATCTCCCCCGTGTAGCCGGTGCCGGCCACGAGGATCATCTTGTGCCGGAAGGAAACGACCACGGCGTTATGCTGGCGGACGCCGCTCTGGGCCGGATCCAACTGCAGTCCGGGTGCGGAGAGGATATGCCAGTCAGGTTTGAAATTCTCCAGTTCTTCTTCCGTGGGACGAAGGAACATATTATAGGCAAAGAGGTTGGTGGCAGGATCTTCATTGATGACCCGGATGTTGAGCCGGTAGCGCTGGTCGGCGCAGACATAGGAGTCGCGGACCCATATCTCGGGCAATTTGTTGAGATGGGTGGTGATTGTTGAAAAAATGGCATCGAAATATTTTTCGTCCAGGGGTTGGTTGAAATCGTTCCAGTGGATGGCAGAGGCCGTGATCTCGTCTTTTACGATGAACCGGTCTTTGGGGCTGCGGCCGGTGAATTCCCCGGTGCGGATGACCAGGGCTCCGGTATCGCTGAGGACGCCTTCGTTCCTGCGCAGACTATCCTGTACCAATTCCTTAGGTGACAACTGGTAGTGGATGGTGTCTGCGATGTGTAATCCGAACTTGACTAAATTATCCGTAGGGATTGTTATAGTAGGCACTGACATGGCAAGAATCGTTTTTAGTTAGAACTGCAAAGCTAAAATATATTTTTTTATAGCATGGCTGAAATAAGCTTTCTATTTTGATATTTTCAAATTTTAATGGCAATTTATTGCAATATGATTAACTAACGATTGTTAGTTTGGAGGGAATTTTATGATTGGCGGTAATTGATAAAATCGTTCGATAATTTAGCGATCCTACATAATTATTTTACCGATCTTGGCCTCCTAATTTATCACGCATGAAGTATTTTCCGCCGATGCCGGAACTTTTTACCCAGAATCGTGTCCGCTACAGCAAGGAGTTGTTGCCAGGTTCGATCGCCATTTTTGTCAGCAACGATGAGATGCCCAGCAATGGGGATGCACATTATCCATTCCGGCAGAACAGCAATCTGTACTGGTTGTCCGGGATCAGTCAGGAGGATAGCATGGTGATCCTTTTTCCTGACCATCCTGATAGCCGGTACCGGGAGGTATTGGTATTGGTCCGTCCCAATGAGTTAAAGGAGAAATGGGATGGGAAGCGTCTGAGGGCGGAGGAAGCCCGGAAGCTGTCCGGGATCAAGACGGTAGTGTGGCTGGACAGTATCGAGGTTCTTTTGCAGCAGTGGGTCCACCAGGCGGAGAATATCTATCTCAATACGAATGAGAATGACCGTAAGAGCGGTGCAGTGCCAACCCGGGAATACCGTACTATCGCCGAAATGAAGGAGAAATATCCCTTGCATACCTATCATCGGTCGGCCAGGATCCTGCGGGAGCTGCGTTCTATCAAGACTCCGATGGAGGTGGAGATGATGCAGGGGGCGATGGATATTACCCATCGTACATTTGACCGCCTGCTGGGATTCATCCGGCCCGGTGTAATGGAATACGAGATCGAGGCGGAGATCTATCATTCTTTTCTTTCCCAGCGTTCCTCCGGTCCCGCGTACAGCAGTATCGTAGCCAGCGGGGACAGGGCCAGGATCCTGCATTACATCACGAATATGGAGGAATGCAGGGATGGGGAGCTGGTGCTGATGGATTTCGGAGCGGAGTATGGGGGTTATAATGCAGATCTGACGAGGACGGTCCCTGTGAACGGGAAGTTCAGCAAGCGGCAAAAGGAGGTCTATAATGCCTGTCTGCACCTGCACATATTTGCCAAAAGCCTTCTTCGGCCCGGTATCACCTTTATCCGGTACCAGCAGCAAATAGGAGAGGAGGCCAATAAGGAATTCGAGAGGATTGGTCTTCTTACGAAGGCAGACATCAAGAATCAAAGTCCGGAAAATCCCGCGTATTGGAAATATATGTATCATGGGGTATCGCATCATCTCGGGATCGATGTGCATGATCTGGGGACGAGGACCACGCCTATCCGGGAGGGTATGGTCCTTACTGTCGAGCCCGGGATCTATATCGAGGAGGAGCAGATGGGGGTCAGGATCGAGAATGATGTCTGGATCACGGCTGATGGCCATAAGGATCTGATGGAAAAGATCCCTATTACTGTCGAGGAGATCGAGACTGTCATGAAGTCTGCCCGGGCAGGCCGGAAAGGGAAGGGGTAATGTATTATATTTGCTGGCATGAAAAATATACCTAACCTTTTCACTTTACTGAATTTGTTTTTTGGTTGTATCGCTGTGATCTTCATTCTGCAGAACGGTATTGCTATCGTATACAGTGAAGAGGGGAGGCAATATCTCAGCATGCCGGAAAAGATATGGATGGCTTCCCTTTTCATGGGGTTGGCCGGCCTGGTGGATTTTTTGGATGGGTTGGTAGCCCGGTTATTCAAGGTAGCTTCACCGATGGGCAAGCAGTTGGATTCGCTGGCGGACCTTGTTAGTTTCGGTGTAGCGCCGGGTATGATCCTTTACCAGTTCCTGCGGATGAGTTTTGCCAGCCAGGAGAATGGGATGGATGTATCTATCCTATGGTTCCTGCCTGCGCTGCTGGTCCCCTGTGCGGCGGCTTACCGGTTGGCCCGGTTCAACCTGGATGAGTCCCAGGCCTTTGGTTTCAAAGGGGTCCCTGCGCCGGCTGCCGGTCTTTTGATAGCGTCCCTGCCGCTGATAGCCTGGTATTCCTCTAATCCTTCCATCCTGGCTGTTTTGGCCAATAAATGGGCTCTGTATGCCATTATTGTGATCGTGGCCTATCTGATGGTAAGTAAATTACCGTTGATGGCTTTGAAATTCAAGGAGCCCTCCCTGAGGGCCAACCTGCCGAAGGTGATCCTGGTGGTGCTGGCCATTGTTGCCGCCATCTTTTTGCAATGGCTGGCGGTGCCTGTGGTATTCGTTTTTTATATTATTGTATCTTTGGCTTTCAATAGAGCGGGCTAAGGCCCGCTGGCCATAACCGAGCGTAAGCGAAGGTTATGACTGAGAAGGAGCGTGACCAAGCAGCTCCGACGAAAGTCGCCCATCATTAGCCGTGCACCGGGGATGGGTTATTTTTCTGGTAACCCAGCCCCGGTGCACACAAAATCAAGAAAATATGACCTTCTCTGTACTGGTAAAAGTTATGCCTCTTAAGGAATTGTTAGATCCGCAGGGAAAGGCCGTAATGAGCGGTCTGCAGAGCTTGGGGTTGAATAACGTCAGCGATGTGCGGATCGGCAAGAGTATTGCCTTGCAGGTGGAGGCTGGTTCGGCCGATGAAGCCCGGACCATTGCGGAGGAGGCGGGCAGGAAGCTGTTGGCAAACCCGGTCATGGAATATTTTGAAATAGCGGTGAATTAGGTTGTAAATAAATACCGGCATTGCTCTATATTGTCCCTTCTCCCATTGGTAATCTGCAGGATATCACGCTGCGGGCACTGGAGGTGCTCAAAAAGGCGGACCTCATCCTGGCCGAAGATACCCGGAATTCTTCCCGGCTGTTGAATCATTTTCAGATCATCAAGCCTTTGTCTCCCTATCATCAGCATAATGAGCATAAGATCCTGCATCATCTGGGTGACCAGTTGCTGCAGGGTAAGGTCATGGCGTTGATCACGGATGCGGGGACGCCGGGGGTATCCGATCCGGCCTATTTACTGGTAAGGGAATGTATAAGAATTGGGGTAAAGGTGGAGTGTCTGCCGGGGGCGACGGCCCTGATCCCGGCCCTGGTGAACAGCGGTCTTCCCATGCACCGGTTCACCTTTGAAGGGTTCCTGCCGGTAAAGAAGGGACGGCAGACGATGCTGAAGCAACTGATGACAGAGGAGCGGACACTGATTTTTTATGAATCTCCTATGAGACTCGTGAGGACTTTGGAAGATCTTATTCAGTATTTTGGGGAAGAAAGACAATGTTGCGTAAGCCGGGAGCTGACCAAGATATATGAGGAGAACAGGCGGGGGACGTTGCGGGAGGTGTGTGAATATTTCCGGGAGAAGG
>Ga0247778_1000923_pt1 | contig 19821 bp, 16 predicted proteins | sample UWRJL049202B5_FD_179939 | JGI IMG/M metagenome (GOLD analysis project Ga0247778, IMG submission 179939) | Plant litter microbial communities from Arlington Agricultural Research Station in Wisconsin, United States - UWRJ-L049-202B-5 | ecosystem: Environmental > Terrestrial > Plant litter >... | reverse complement strand
TAAATGCCCAGAGCTGCCGCCAACCAGACCCCGGAAAGGCCCCTGGTATAAAAGAAGGCGATCACGAGAATGGCGCCCAGGTCATCGATAATGGCCAGGGCAGTGAGAAAGATCCGGGCGGATAGCGGGACCCTGCTGCCCAGCAGTGCCAGCACCCCCAGGGCAAAGGCGATATCTGTGGCCATGGGGATGCCAAAGCCCGACTGGCTGGCCTGGCCATGGTTAAACCCATAATGGATAACGGCCGGAACCAGCATGCCGCCTGCAGCGGCCATGATGGGCAAAAGAGCCTGACGGAGATCGGCCAGCTCGCCGATATAGAGCTCTCTTTCGATCTCCAGACCTACCAGAAGAAAGAAAATGGCCATCAGGCCGTCGTTAATCCAATATTCCAGGGGATGATCCAGGGGAATGCCTGCAAAAGACAGGTCGATCCGAGTATGCCAGAAATGTAGCCAGGCGGGCCCGGCGCCGGAATTGGCCATGATCAGGGAAACTCCCGTACAGCAAACCAGCAGGAGACCACCGGCCTTTTCGCTGTCGAAAAACTCCCTAAAGGCTTTTGTCAATACCCAGTTGGCCATCGGATCAAATTTAGCAAGAATGAGCCAATCAATTGGTACCTTTGCCGACTATTATGAAGACAAGAACTTTAAAGAAAGATAAGGTCAATATCATCACCCTGGGTTGCAGCAAGAATATGGTCGACAGCGAAGTGCTGAGCGGGCAGCTGATGGCCAATGACATCGACGTGGTCCACGAGAGCGCCAAAAGGGATCATAATATCGTTGTGGTCAATACCTGCGGCTTCATCGACAAGGCCAAGGAGGAATCCGTCAATACGATCCTGGACCAGGTTGCCCTTAAGAAAGGGGGGAAGCTGGACAAGGTCTATGTGACAGGCTGTCTCAGCCAGCGATACCGGGATGATCTTGAAAAGGAGATCCCTGAGGTGGATGCCTGGTTTGGTACCATGGAACTGCCCCTGATGCTGAAACAATTCGAGGCGGATTATAAGTCGGAGTTGCTGGGCGAGCGTCTGTTGGCGACGCCCAGGCATTATGCGTATCTGAAGATCTCAGAAGGTTGCAACCGGACCTGCGCATTCTGCGCCATCCCGCTGATGCGGGGCGCCCATACCAGCCGAACCATGGAAGACCTGGTAAAAGAAGCGGAAGGCCTGGTACGAAAAGGGGTGCGCGAAATCCTTTTGATCGCGCAGGAACTGACCTATTATGGCCTGGATATCTATAAAGAAAGGAAGTTGCCGGAGTTGTTGCACCGCCTGGCGGATATAAAGGGCCTGGAATGGATCCGGCTGCATTATGCCTATCCCTCGAAATTTCCGATGGAAATCCTGGATGTGATCCGGGAAAGAGACAATATCTGTAATTACCTGGACATGCCCCTGCAGCATGCCAGTGACAATATGCTGAAGGCGATGCGCCGGCAGATCACCCGGGCCGAGATGACAGAGCTCATTCATGCGGTCCGCGAAAAAGTACCGGGCATTTGTCTGCGAACCACCCTGATTACGGGATTTCCCGGCGAGACGGAGGCTGATGTGGAGGAGTTAAAGGATTTTTTACGGGAACACCGGTTCGACAGGGTCGGGATCTTCACCTATTCCCATGAGGAAGGGACTTCGGCGTATGGGCTGGAAGATAATATCCCCGCCGCCGAGAAGCAAAGAAGGGCGGAAGAGATCATGGAGGTACAGCAGGAGATCTCTTTTGAAAAGAACCAGGAGAAGGTGGGTAAGATCTTCAAGACCCTGATCGATAAAAAAGAGGCGGGGCGTTACCTGGGTCGCACGGAGTTCGACTCGGTCGAAGTGGATAATGAGGTGATTATTCATAGTAAGGATAATTTGGCCATTGGGGAATTCGTCCATGTGAAGATCACACGAGCTTATGACTATGATCTGGAAGGGGAAGTAGTGCCCATGCCTTAAATTGGTGTTTATAGTGTACGGTCAAACGGTAAGGAAAGTTAAAATCCGTAAAGAATAGATTAATCCGCATTGTGAGGGCTGTGGGAATAAGGGATAATTTTGTGTAAAATCAGGCACATGAGTATAAACTGGAACGGCGTTATTCCCGCGCTGACGACAAAATTCACATCGGATGACAAACTGGATCTGCCGATGTTCGCGAAAAACCTTGAAGCCCAACTGGATGCAGGCATGAATGCCGTCATCATTGGAGGATCCCTGGGGGAGGCCAGCACCTTAGACCCGGCTGAAAAAGAGACACTCGTAAAATTTGCGGCTGAAAAAGGTGGAGACCGGATGCCTGTTCTGCTGAATATTGCAGAGGGTTCCACCCGGGAAGCCGTTAAATTAGCCGGACTGGCCGGTAAATGGGGCGCAAAAGGACTGATGTTATTGCCGCCCATGCGTTACAAAAGCGATTCCCGGGAGACAGTAACCTATTTCAAGACGGTCGCTGATGCAACGGACCTGCCAATCATGATCTATAATAACCCTGTGGACTATAAGATCGAGGTGACCCTGGATATGTTCGAAGAATTGACGGAAATGCCCAATATTGAGGCTGTAAAGGAATCCACCCGGGATGTGACCAATGTAACCCGGATGATCAATCGATTCGGCGACCGGATCAGGATCCTCTGCGGAGTGGATACGATCGCAATGGAAGAACTGTTGATGGGCGCCGATGGCTGGGTCGGAGGACTGGTCTGCGCCTTCCCGGCAGAGACGGTGGCGATCTTCCGGCTGGTAAAGTCGGGCAGGATCGAAGAGGCCCTGGCTATTTACCGTTGGTTCATGCCCTTACTGGAATTGGATATCCATGCCAAACTGGTTCAGTATATCAAGCTGGCGGAGGCGGAGGCAGGTCTGGGTACGGAATATGTCCGGGCGCCGCGGCTGACCCTGATTGGTGCAGAAAGAGAACAGGTACTGGCTACGATCCGTGCCGGACTGGCTGAACGGCCTGTATTACCGGAATATGGGACGCTTGCCGTGGGATAAAAAAAAACTTTACTATGATAGCGAAAGATGCGCCATTGATAAGAGATAACACCGCCATTGAGATCGACCGGATCATGGAACGATCATGGCAGGCCTTCCTGGACTACCGGAAGACCACGCTGCGGCAGCGCGCTGATCTGATGCGGACCATCGGAGCGGAAATGGAGGCCCTTGGCGATGCCCTGATCCATACCGTTATGGAAGAGACTCATTTGCCGGAGGCAAGGGTGCGCAATGAAAAGGCCCGGACCATTTTTCAACTGACCAGCTATGCGGCCGCCTGCGAGACCGGTCATTGGCTGGAAGCAAGGATCGATACGGCCGTGCCCGAAAAGGGCGATCCGGATATCCGGAAGATGCAGGTGCCGCTGGGGCCCGTCGTCGTATTTGGCGCCAGCAATTTCCCCTTTGCCTATTCGACAGCAGGAGGTGATACGGCATCGGCCCTGGCCGCAGGCTGCCCGGTAGTCGTTAAGGCGCATCCCGCACATGCCAGAACCTCGGAAATGGTGGCGGGGGCGATCCGGACTGCCGTTGAAAAATGCGGACTGCCACAGGGGGTCTTCGGCCACGTCCATGGGGCAGACTTTGAAACAGGAAAAGAGCTGGTAACACACCCCCTTACCAGGGCAGTAGGATTTACCGGCTCTTACGGAGGCGGCAAAGCGCTATTCGACTGGGCTAACCAACGCCGCCAGCCAATCCCCGTCTTTGCCGAGATGGGCAGTATCAATCCCGTTTTCCTGCTGCCTGAAAAGTTACAACAATCCGCCAAAGAAATGGCGCTCAGCCTGGCGGGTTCCATTACCCTGGGCACAGGACAGTTCTGTACAAATCCCGGTCTCCTGGTCGGTATCGACAATGCCGATTTGCAGACTTTTATAACCGAACTGGGTGCAGCCATAGAGAAAACAAATCCCGGCGTCATGCTGCATGCCGGCATCGCCAAGGCATACGGAGAGAAAAGATCGGCCGCCCTGGCGCAGCAGAATGTTGAGACCGTTGCTGTTTCCGCAACCCCAGCCCAGGAAGATCAGGGGCTGCCGACGATCGCCACGGCAACCGCCCAGACCTTTTTTAACAACCCACGGTTGCACCAGGAAGTATTCGGCCCCTATTCCCTCGTGATCCGCTGTAAGGATCAGGAAGAAATGCTGGAAGTAGCCTACCACCTGGAAGGGCAGCTGACCACCAGCCTGATGGCTACCGAAAATGATATTTCCGCAAATGGCGACCTGATGGATGCAGTACAGGATATCTGCGGCAGACTGATCCTGAATGGAGTGCCTACCGGTGTGCGGGTTTCGCTGTCGATGCAGCATGGAGGGCCTTTCCCTGCAACTACAGATAGCCGTTATACCTCCGTGGGTGCGGATGGCATCAGGCGATGGGTGCGCCCCCTGAGCTATCAGAATTGGGCGGATGCACTCCTGCCCGATGCGTTAAAAAATGATAACCCGTTGGGGATTTGGCGGACCGTCAACGACGTCCTCCAGCCCCCCAACTCTTAACTCTTAACTCACCACTGACCACTCACTACTCACCATGAAGAAGACCTTTTTTTGTATCGACGCACATACCTGTGGAAACCCGGTGAGACTGGTAGCTGGCGGAGGACCTGTCCTCCAGGGTGGGAATATGAGCGAGAAAAGACAACATTTCCTGCGCGAATTCGACTGGATCCGGAAGGGACTGATGTACGAACCCCGCGGACATGATATGATGAGTGGCTCTATCCTCTACCCGCCCCATGATCCCGAGAACGACGTCGCCGTCCTCTTTATCGAGACCAGCGGCTGCCTGCCAATGTGCGGTCACGGTACCATCGGCACCATTACCATCGCCCTGGAAGAAGGACTGATCACACCCAAAGTCCCTGGCTTTGTCCGGATGGAGGCGCCCGCCGGCCTGGTCATGATCGAATACCGCCAGGAAGGTAAAAAAGTAAAGTCCGTAAAACTAACCAACGTACCGGCCTACCTGGCCGCAGAAAATATTACCGTTGAATGCCCTGACCTGGGCCCCTTGCAGGTCGATGTCTCCTACGGCGGTAATTTCTATGCCATTGTCGACCTGCAGGAAAACTTCAAGGGACTCGAGCATTATGCTGCTGATCAATTGATTAGCTGGAGCAGAGTGATGCGTAAAAGGATCAATGAGGCACATACCTTCGTTCACCCGGAGAACCCCACCATTCATAGTTGTACGCATATCCTTTGGACAGGCAAGACCCTCAGCCCTGAAGCTACGGCCCGCAATGCCGTATTCTATGGCGACAAGGCAATTGACCGCAGCCCTTGCGGGACAGGCACTTCAGCCCGGATGGCCCAGTGGTTTGCCAAAGGGAAATTAAAGGAGGGCGATCTTTTTATCCATGAGAGTATCATTGGTTCTAAATTTAGGGGAAAAGTGGAGAAAGTCACGACAATAGCGGGCCGGCCGGCCATCATACCCAGCATCGAGGGATGGGCCAAGATCTATGGTTATAATACGATGACAATAGATCCGGAAGATGATCCCTACGCCTATGGCTTCCAGGTGATATAACCCCCCTCACCACTCACTTTTCACCACTCACCCATAAGTTATGCAGACCATCTGAACATCTGCGCCTTCCTGCTGTTGAAGGAATTCTTATTTTTACTCCCTTATGAATTGGATACCCCATCATTTGCCTTTTGAGCAGACAGGCTATTTTTCACCCCTCATTACCGACTATCTAAAGGAAGTAAAGGCACTACAGCCATTCTATGCGCATCCTGTAACCCGCGAGGGTATCCAGGCCTCCATAGCGGCGAGGAAACAGGCGCCGGTCAATCGCAGCGTTCTGGTGGAGGTTTTGCGGGAACAATACCGGGATGTAGCCGATTCGGCCACCGTCCGGCAGAATATCGACAAACTGCTGGATGAAAATACTTTTACCATCGTCACGGCTCATCAGCCCGCCATTTTCACCGGCACTTTGTATTTCGTCTATAAGATCCTCCATACGATCAGGCTGGCTGAGCAATTATCAAAGGAGCAACCTGAAAATCATTTTGTACCTGTCTTTTATATGGGCAGCGAGGATGCCGACCTGGATGAACTGGGTAATATCTTTATGGGCGGGGAACGGCTGGTCTGGGAGACGAAGCAGAAGGGGGCGGTTGGCAGGATGAAGCCCAAGGGCCTGGAGAAGATCCTGGTACGGATCGAGGGAGAACTCGCGGTATTGCCTTTTGGCCCTGAACTGGTTAGCATGCTGAAGGAGATCTACCTGGAGAGTCCCAATATCCAGGTTGCCACCTTGCAGCTCATCCATCGTCTTTTCGGCGCCTATGGCATCGTGGTGCTGATCCCGGACCACGGCAGCCTGAAGAGCTTGATGCAGGGGATATTTGAGGAGGACCTTTTTGAAAATACGCCTTCGGAACTGGTGAACGGAACCATTAAGGAATTTCCGGCCAATTATAAGGTTCAGGCCAATCCCCGCGCCATTAATTTATTTTACCTGAAGGACGACCTGCGGGGAAGGATCGAAAGGGTTGGACATGAATTTGTCGTCCATGACTCCGATATCCGTTTCGATGAGGCCGGGATCAGGGAAGAGTTACGGGCATTTCCGGAGCGGTTCAGTCCCAATGTCATCCTGCGCGGACTCTTCCAGGAAACGATCCTGCCGAATATCGCCTTCATCGGGGGTGGGGGAGAGACGGCCTATTGGCTGGAACTGAAGGGGCTGTTCGACCATTACAAAGTGCCCTTCCCTGTGCTGATCCTGCGCAACTCCTTTTTATTGATAGAACAAAAATGGAAGGAGAAGCTGGATCATACACAGTTGAGTATCCATGATATTTTCCGGTCGCAGGAAACCTTGGTAAACGAACTGGTGAGAAGGGAATCTAATCAACAGCTGAGCCTGGAGACCGAACTGGCGGATGCCGAGAGCTATTATGGCAAACTGAAGACCCTGGCGGGTTCGGTCGATCCGACCCTTGGCCAGCATGTGGCGGCCCTGCATGCCAAGGCCCTGCAACCGTTGAAGGAACTGGAAAAGAAATTGCTGAAGGCCGAACGAAGAAAGTTCGGCGATCAGCAGCGCCAGATCCATGCCATCAAGACAGGACTCTTTCCCCGGAACAACCTCCAGGAACGGATCGATAATTTTATGCCCTGGTATGCGCAGAGAGGCCCGCAATTTATCACAGACCTTTATAAATATTCCCCGGGCCTGCCGCCGCAATTCATCGTGTTGTCGGAAGAGGCAAGTGACCGGCTGTTCCTATGAATTCAACATCACCCAATTCATTCCTGCTTCTGTTTTGTTCCACTTAAAAGCATTTGTCTCAGTAAAGGAATATTATTTTGCAAATCTGCGGAATATTTTTTATAATAATTGCAAAATGTGTATTTTTGAATAAATATTCTAATGGCCCGGAAAATCAATCGTTTAAAAGACGCCCAAGCGTTGCTGGAAAACATTCACCAGGAATTGATACTCTCCATCAGAAATGGATTCGGCGATTGGTTAAAAATTCGGGCATTTTCCAATACCCTTGAAGGCGGTTCGGTGAACTATAAGCCTCGGACCAAAGCGGGCATTATACATGATCATATAGAGAAGTTCGTTAGGGCCACTTTCGCTGATCGCGAGGGTATCCAGGTTGATGAATTCAACGGGGTTTTTGGTATGGTAGTGCAGAACGAGCTTTTTCTACGCTTCAAAAAAATGGATGGAAGTTACTCCGTTAGAAGCCTATACACCCATCAGCATACTAAATACATGAGACAAGGCCAGATTGATGGTTTCCCACATGAACCTACTTTTCTTTTTGTTGGATATATTCCCGATAGAACCTGGTCCAATATAAAAGGAGTTTATGTCGCTTGTTGGATAGGCAAAAATCTCGAATGGGTCGATGAATTCGGAAAGTATTCGATTGAATCAGCAGTCTTGAATTTCGATGCCAAAGAAAATGAGGTAATTAAAGAAATTGAAAGGCGTATCAAGTTGAAGCCCGGTAAAAAGGGTGGCAGAAAAACAGGTACAGATAATGATTAACCAGTTGGATTGGTCTCTCTATGGAAAAATTGAACGCAAACATTCTCAGGCTTGCTCGGGAAGCAAGATTTTTGACCCAGGAAGAATTAGCCGGACTACTTGGTGTTGAACAGGGTACGTTATCGAAGATTGAAAAGGAAATATTGCTGGGCGATGATACCATCGCTAAAAAAATTTCAGAAGTATTAGATTATCCTCTCGGTTTTTTTTACCAGGACAAAAAGGTCATTCCTGTGGAAGGTCATTACCGACGTAAAATATCCACCCCAGTAAAAAAGATGAAACAATACATAGCCCAAATGACTATTGCCGAATGGCATTTCACGGCTATGATCGACGAAATTGAGTTGCCAGATACCAAAATACCTCAATGGAATGTGCCGGAAGATGGAGGCCCAGCCATTTGTGCAAAACATCTAAGAGAGTTTTGGCAAATTCCCAAAGGTCGGATAACTAATTTGACTAAGTGGATAGAAGATCATGGAGTCATTATAATTGCTTTAGAACTTGGTGACCTGGATGGGTTCAGCACCTATATAAACGGAAATTTGCCTGTTATTTTTGTGAACAAGAATCTGCCTCCAGATCGATACCGACTAACCATCGGGCATGAATTAGGACACCTGATCTTGCATTTTGGCAATAAAATTGGTCCTGATAGAGATCTGGAGGCAGAGGCGTATGCTTTCGCCATTGAATTATTGGTGCCCGAAAGCAATATCCGATCTTTTTTCTCCAGGCTCACGATTGAGAAACTTGCAGATCTCAAATCATATTGGTATGTGTCGATGCAAGCACTATTGAAATATTCAAATACACTTGGCATGGTTACTGGCAATCAATATCGGTATCTATGGATGCAGATGGGTTCGCTGGGATATCGAAGAAATGAACCTGTAGCTATCCCCAACGAGTCACCTGGTATAATTAATGAAATTGTAGAGGCATATCTTGCCGATCTGGGCTATTCAAAGGAAGAACTGGCATCCCTTTTATATATTAATGTGCCCGAATTAGAAACAACGTATTTAAAGGCCAAAGGAAAATTAAAAATCGTTAGAAAATAAAAAAAAGAGGGGTAGGGGATAATTTTTCGTTATTCCAAGTTCCGCATGGCAGACCAGCTCTGGATAATCTTTCAGGTGACCGGGACTTCTACAGATAGACTACTTTTTCTAATTCCATTTTTTGACCGAAAGTATACATCCTCGGCGCACCAGTAGGCAGGTTGACCTCCGCGATGGCTTCCTCCCCGATATTTTCCAGCTGCATCATCAGGGCCCGAAGGCTGTTGCCATGGGCTACGACGAGGACATCCTCACCCTTTTCCAGGTGGGGCCGGATCGTACCCATATAATAAGGGAGCACCCGGTGGGCGGTATCTTGCAGGCTCTCTCCACCCGGCGGGCGGATCCCATAGCTCCTCCTCCAGATAGCTACCTGCTCATCGCCGTATTGCCGTGCTATTTCAGCCTTGTTGAGGCCCTGCAGGTCTCCATAGTTGCGTTCATTCAATGCCTTGTCGCGGGTAACAGGCAGACCCTGGTGGCGGGAGGCCAGGAGAATAAGGTCCATGGTCTCGATGGCGCGGCGCAGCACGGAAGTGAAACCGCATGAAAAATGATAGGCGGCCAACTTTACTCCTGCCAGCCGGGCCTCTTCACGACCCAGGGGTGTAAGATCGACATCCACTTCTCCCGTGAAACGATTCTCCAGGTTCCAGGCTGATTGTCCATGACGGACGATACATAGATTGGGCATTTGCAAATATACTCCTCAATCACCCGTGCCCGTCAGCATCATCACATGAAATTTCGAAAAGGGTCCGGCTATTTCCAGATCGATCCCGGATCTGTCGGTATCATCGATCTTGGATTCATCGGCATCATCAGTCCTGGATCTACCGGCATCATCAATGCCGGATCCACCACCATCATCGATCCCCGATCCACCGGCTTTTCCAGCCCCGCTCTTTGACCGGAAGGCATCGCCGGTAAACAGGTCTGTCCAGGTTCGGGGCGCATCATCGGGCAGGCTGAGAACCAGGCGGTCGGCCGCGTCCCTGTCTTTTCGGATCAACGGAATGATAATCAGCGCCCAGTCCTTTCCATGGCGCCGGACATAGGACAAGACAGTATCCGGCGCATCCAACGGGATATAGTCGCCCGCATCAAAGACCTGCGGATGCTCCTTCCGGTAACCTAACACTTTCTGCGTCACATACAATTTCGCGCCCCCTTTGCGTTCGTTGTCCTTTACCAGGTCCAGCACGGCCTGCAACCCTTTGGCGCCCTCATCCCGGATCTTACCCAGCAGGTATTTTCGGACGGCATAGGCCACCGGGGTCCTGTTATCCGGATCGACGAAGGAAAGCTGCCAGAGTTCCGAACCCTGGTAGATATCGGGGATCCCCGGGGCCGTACATTTCAGCAGCAGCTGGGAAAGGGAATAGGTCATCGCTGTGTGTATGACGGTGTCCGCAAAAGGGATGAAATCTTCCAGGAAGGCGGATTCGTTCTGCAGGATACTCCCGACAAAAGCATGGCAATTTTTTTCATAAGTCTCATTGGGACGGTCATAGCTGGTATTCCTGCCTGCCTCGCGTAACGCCTTGGTCAGGAAATCGTGAAATCGGCTGCGAAAGCTGTCTGATACGAAGAGATCAGCGGGGAAGCCGCCCAGCAGGGACTGGTAGATAAAATACTCATCGTTGAGGGAGGGGATCCGCTGTCCATCTGCTTCGGTAATAAACGGGCTGTTGAGCCTCATCCATTGGGTTACGGCGGATCTCCATCGGTCAGGTATAGCCGTGAGGTATTGCAGACGGAGGCGGCTGTCCTCGCCCCTTTTCGTATCGTGGGTGGTGGTGGCGTTCAGGGCCCGTGGGCGGGTATTTTGCCGGTGGATCATTCGATCATGGAAGACGGCGGGTGTCATACCCATGACCGCAGGACTGTTGCCTACCTCATTCAGCGCGATCATTGGATTATAAATGTAAAAGGTTGTGTCCTCGATGCCCTTCGCCGCCAGCGGACCGGTGAATTGCATGAGCCTTGCGAAGAAGACAGGCGATACCATCATCCATTTATCGAGCAGGTCAAAGGCTGCCGACAATTGGGGCGCTTTTGACCGGGCCCGGGAAAATGCCTGCCGGCAATAGCCTTCTTGAGGAGTCGGCAGTGCATCGGTTTCCGGGTAGACACGATAAACCGGGAAGGCAGCCATGAAAGTCCCCAGGGCCTCCCTGATCTCTTCTCGCTGGAGCCTGTCCGGCCCCGAACTTATCTCAGTCGGCACCTGACGAAGAAAAAGATCCGTCAGGTTATTCCATTCTCCGCCCATCTGGGTTGTCAGAAAATGCAGCTTGCGATCGAAGACAAGATCGGAATAGGCTGGCATATCCTCGGAGAAGGTATCCCGGTAGAATGCCTGTAATTCCAATGCCCCCTCCACATCGGTCAGCAACTGGCCGGACAACGCCAGGAACTCATATCCTGTTTCCCCCTGGATCTCCCATTGAGCAGGTAGTTCTTCTCCTGCGGCTAATATTTTTTCGGCCACGATATAACAATCTTTTCCGAAGTGGCGGCGCAGGCCGGTAATATATTTACCGGGAGCGGCCAGGCCGTCGATATGGTCGATGCGCAGGCCCTGTATCATGTGATCCTTGTATAACTGATGAAACAGTTGATGATAGGCCTGGAACACTTCTTCTTTTTCCATCCTCAGACAGATAAGACTGTTGACGGTAAAGAACCTGCGGTAATTGATATGCGCTGCTGCAAGATGGGCATGGGTAAGGATATAGTGCTGGGACTTGAGTAGTTCGTCCACCAGGGCCAGCCGGCCATTGATAAAGGATATCCGCTGATCGATGAATGCCATCCACTGCGGGGTCTCCCTGCATTTTTGCAGCCAGTCTTTCTTATACGCTGTCCATTCCGTCATTGGCAGTTGGATGGCATGGTCCCAGCCCTGCAGGGAAGATGCCAGCGCCCCCGGGTAGCCGGGAGCCACGGTAATGATCCAGGGGTAGAGGCTGGCCGCCACCGGGTATTCCTTATCAAAATATCCGATGACAAATCCTTTTTCGGTCAGCCGGAGGACGATCTCACCTTTTTGCAGGCATTCGGTCAGGGTATTGCCCAGAAAGGGAGCCATGATCTTGTTGCCGATGAGCTCTGCAGCCGGGTCGGTATCGAGATCGAACCAGGTATAGTAAGGGGACACCCGGCCCCTTTCCAGCACATCGTACAGCCAGGGATTGCCGCTGTCATAGGCCATGTGGTTGGGTACAATATCTTGTAGCCAGTTCATTTTGTGTTTTTTCAGGAGGCCGGCGATCTTTTCCAGGTCCCGCCGGGTACCGATCTCGGGGTTGATGATCAGGGGATCGGTCACATCATAACCATGGGTACTGCCCGTAAAGGCCGTGGTAATAGGGGAGGCATAGATCGTCGTGATCCCTAACTGGTGGAGATAGGGAATGATCTCTTCGAGGTTCCGGAAATTGAATCCTGCATGTAGCTGTACCCGGTAGGTAGCAGAGGGATTTGCCATAAGAGTCGTTTAGAGGTGTTGTTGAAAAACGGTTGCAGAATAGGGTGCCAGGGTGATCGCTGCGCCGTCGGGGACGAGGCTCTCCCCGGATGATCCCGGTCCCAGCCATTCGGTGGCGGCGGTATCGAATATTTTTTCCAGGGTCTTTCCGGTAGCATTGGTGATGGTCCGCGGCTCCGCGCCGAAATGCAGCCAGATATACAGGTGATCGTCCGGGCCCATCCTTTCAAAGGATAGGGTGGCTTCATCTGCAGGATGTACCAGCATGTTGTCGCGGTCCATGGCCAGCATGGCCGGCCGGGTCTTTCTCAATCCGATCAGGTGCCGGTAAAACCCGAAAAGACTTGCCCCGGGTTCGGTGTCCACCTTCCAGGAAAGACAGGAGTGCTCAAATGAGGACGGAGAATTCGGGTCGGGAAATGCTTCGTCACTGTAGAAATCCGGGAATTCCGCCCGACGCCCTTTACCGACGCCCTCGATGAGCGCGGGATCACCAAAGTCGACAAAAAATTGAAAGGGGTTCTGCTCGCCATATTCTTCACCCATAAAGAGCATCGGAACATAGGGCGAAAGTAATACCGTGGCCGCGGACAATTTCAATTGTTCCAGGGAAAGAGTGGTGCTCAGCCGGTCTCCTAAGGCGCGGTTGCCTATCTGGTCATGGTTCTGGGCGAATACGACAAACTGGCTGAAAGGATGGCCGTCCGCCTTCCCGCCGAAGGTCCTTTTCCGGTGGGGCGAATAAATGCCGTTGTATACATAGGTCTGGCGAAGGGCATCCTCCAAATGGCGGATCTTCCCGAAATCCTCATAATAGGCATTTCTTTCCCCGGTGATCAGGGAGTGCAGGGCATGGTGGAATTCATCGATCCATTGACCGTCGAGGTTATAACCTCCTTTGTCGATCGCGTTGATATAGCGGGGATCATTCAGGTCGATCTCGGCGATCAGGATCTTTTTTCGACCGGTCCTTTCTTCTATATCCAGGGCCAGGTTCTTGAGTTCCTGCATAAAATGACAAACAGAAAAGTCTTTAATGGCGTGGACAGCGTCCAGGCGCAGTCCATCCACATGAAGATCTTCCAGCCACATGCGGGTGTTCTGCAGAAAATAATTCCGGACCCCGTCCGACCAACTGTCGTCGAAGTTGAGGGCATCCCCCCAGGGGGTGGGATATTTCGCGGTCTGGTAGGGACCGAAGGCAGTAAGATAACTTCCTTCCGGCCCCAGGTGATTATAGACGACATCCACCAGCACTGCAATACCGCGCGCATGGGCCGCATCCACCAGCTGCCGGAAACCCTTCAGCCCTCCATAGGACTGTTGGATGGCGAAGGGAAAGACCCCATCGTATCCCCAGTTACGGACACCTGCAAATTGCGCAAGGGGCATCAGTTCGATGGTATTGACGCCCAGTGAGACCAAGTGATCCAATCGACCGGTAATCCCTGCAAAGTCGTGGCTGTCCGAAAAACAGCCGGTATGCAGTTCATAGATGATCATGCCCGCCAGGGGCAGGCCTTTCCACCCGCTGTCCTGCCAGGGATGATCGTGAAGGTCCATCACCTCAGAGGGGCCGTGGACGCCCAGGGGTTGATGGAAAGAGGCCGGGTCGGGGCATTGCTGTTCTCCGTCAAGTAGATATCGATAGCGGCAGCCGGGCGGGGCCGTGATCCTGCTATGCCAATAGCCGAAGGCATCCATTTTCATCGGGATCGGATGGCCGGGAAGATTGGATGCGTCGGAAGATGGGGACTCCAGTACCAGTTCTACCTTTTGGAGGAGAGGCGCCCATACGATAAAGTCAGTGCCTGTGGGACCAGGCCATGCGCCTATTTTCTGCAGGGGAGGACGGGAGGGTAAATTGTTGCTTGTCATGTAATGAGGTTCCTGACAAAAGCAATGCCATGGCATGAATTTGTTAATATGGAGGGAGACGTTCAATATTTGTATCTTGTAGGCGATGCCCAGTGTAGAAATTTCTCAACATCCATCATGAAGCAACTCACCCGGATCTCGGTAAAAGTAAAAAAGACATGGAAGGTTCTAGGACCCGGAATGATCACCGGTGCAAGTGATGACGATCCTTCCGGGATCGCCACGTATTCCCAGGCGGGAGCAGCCTTTGGTTTGGGTACACTGTGGACAGCACTGATCACTTTCCCGTTGATGGCATCCATACAGGAAATGTGCGCCCGGATCGGGATTGTCACGGCCCGTGGGCTGTCGGGAGTTCTCAAGCAGCATTATACCAGAAGTGTCGTTTACCTGATGATGATCTTCAGCTTCCCGGCAATCATCCTGAATATCGGAGCGGATATAGAAGGCATGGGCGCCGTAGCGCATATGTTGCTGCCGGGAATCCCTGTCTTTTCCTTTGAGATCGTGTTCACGGCCATGATCCTTTTGGGCGTGATCATTTATCCCTACCAGAAGCTGGCAGGGATCTTAAAATGGCTGTGTTTGGTCCTGCTGCTGTATATCATCATTCCTTTTTTGGTGAAGGTGAACTGGTGGGATGTGGCGCGCCATACCTTTATTCCCACCATACATATGAATAAGGACTTCTTCCAGATACTGGTGGCGATCCTGGGAACAACCATCTCGCCATATTTGTTTTTCTGGCAGGCGACCATGGAGGCGGAGGATATCGCCAGTTCACCCAAAAAGGTCGTGATAGACAAAAGATTTATGATCAGGATGGAGAAGGATGTCTATTCAGGCATGCTGTTCTCCAATGTGGTCATGTTCTTTATCATCCTGACCTCGGGCGTGGTATTGTTCAAGGCCGGGGTCCATAAGATCGATACGGTGGAGCAGGCAGCGAGCGCATTGGCCCCCCTGGCAGGAAAAGTGACCTATCTTCTTTTTGCCGTCGGAGTGATCGGCACCGGGTTCCTGGCGATACCGGTACTGGGAGGTTCTCTCTCATATATAGTTGCCGAGACCTTTAGCTGGCGGCAGGGGCTGGATAAGAAATTCAACCAGGCACCTGGATTTTATATCACCATGGTCTTTTCCCTGCTGGCGGGTCTCTGCCTGGATTTTCTGCATATCAGTCCGATCCAGGCCCTTATTTATACAGCCATTCTTTATGGGCTGACCGCCCCCGTTATGATCGCCCTGGTCCTGCATATATGCAATAATCCCAAGATCATGGGCACCAACGTCAACGGAAAGTGGTCCAACATATTTGGTATTGCAGCCCTTGTGCTGATGACAGTAGCGGCAGTAGCGCTGGTCTGGTTCCAGTTTAAAGGATAGGCGCAGCGATCAGCAGCATCTACTTATTTTCTTTGGCCTTTTTCCGGAAGAATCCTCTTAATAAAAAATTGTGCTGAACCGCCTCCAGGTCATCGCTCAATTCCTTGCTGCTGACGCGCAAATTCTTTATGGTGCGTTGCAGATCGGCGGCAGCCTCTTCATCGTGCAGCAACATACCGATCGGGGTTTTGGGATTGTTCAGACTGTTGCTGACCCCATCGCCAGCCGTTCTTATCTTTTGGCTGAAGTCGTTGGCGGCATCGGCGGCCTCATTGAATTTCGCCATGGTTCCCCGTAAATTATGAAAGACCATGGTATCGGATACCAGTTCATTCGCCAGACCCCCGGGCCGCTGAAGACCGGCAGTGAAATCCCGCAGGTTGGCAATGACCTTCTGGCTATTGGCTGAGGCAGTCTGCAGGTTGGCCACAGAGGCCTGCAGGCTGTTGCCAAGAGAGGGATCGTTGATCAGGGAGCCCAGGGTGCCTTCGCGCGTTGTTAATTTCCGGCTAATGGTCTTCAGGTTGCCGGTGATCTCCAGCAGGTTATTGTTGTTGGCCTGTAGCGTGGTCATCATTTCTTCCATGCCGGAGTGGTGCTGGCTCTGCAGGAGATCGTTGTTGGCGACAGCAGGCGCGGACTCGCTGCCGCCTTCGATGACGACGATCTTGTTACCGACCAGGCCGTCCGTGCTGATGCGGGCCCTCGCGTCCTTGCGGGTATGGGGCTGGGCCACGCGGTCGATACTCATGATGATCTCCACCTGGGCTTTGCCGTAGAACTCCACTTTTTTAACCGTTCCGATCTTCATGCCGGAAAGCCAGACATTGTTACCGGGCTGCAAACCCTGGACATCGTCGAAGATGGCACGCAGGGATATGGTCTTTACAAAGGCCTTGCGCTGGCTGCCGATGGTAAGGATACCGATAAGGAGGATGGCCAGTCCCAGGGCAATAAACACGCCAACGGCAACCTGCTTGGTTCTGTTAGTTTCACTCATATCGTTGTTGTAAAATTGTAGTTATAAAAATTCCTGACCCGTGGATCATCTGTAGCGAATACTTCGTCGAAGGTGCCCTGGCGGAGGAATTTACCCTCGAAGAGCATGACAAGACGATCTGCGGTGGATTTGGCACAGGCCAGGTCATGGGTGATGATGACGGAGCTGGTATTGTAACGTTCCTGTACTTCGTTGATCAGTTCGTTGATCTCGACACTGGTGATCGGATCGAGGCCGGCGGTGGGCTCGTCGTACAGCATGATCTCCGGCTGGAGGATCAGCGTGCGGGCGATGCCAATCCTTTTCTTCTGTCCTCCCGAGAGCTGGGAGGGCATCTGATATCGGGTCTGGGTCAGCCCCACATCATCCAGAACCTTTTCGACGGCCTGGCTGATCTCTTTTCTGCCGAGATGCCGCTTGTTGCGGACAAGGGGGAATTCCAGGTTGTCGTTCACGTTCATGCCGTCATATAGGGCACTGCTCTGGAAGGAAAATCCTATCCGGGTCCGCAGCTGCTGCAGATCGCGGGGTCGCAGAGCGGAAGGATCTTCACCCAGGACCCTGACCTGTCCCTGATCGGGACGGAGCAGGCCGGCGATGATCTTGATCAGGACGGATTTGCCGCTGCCGGAACGGCCCAGGACCACGAGGTTCTCGCCTTTATATACATCCAGGTCCACGCCACGGAGTACATGCAGGGCCCCAAATGACTTTTTCAGTCCCCGGAGGGAGATGACGGAGGTGTCTGATGGTTTATACTCCATGCTTGAAATAGTTTACGACCTGAACGATCAACATTTCTTCGATAAAGATCAGAAACATGGATACGACGACGGATGTATTGGCCGCACGACCCACGCCGACCGTTCCCTGTTCGGCATTGTAGCCGTTGAAACAGCCGGCCATGCCAATGGTGAACCCATAGATCGCCGACTTGAGGATCAGGACATAGACATCCAAAAACGTGATCTTCATGAACGCAGCCTCAAAGAAGTAGGTGAAGCTGGTCTGTTCGTTGTTATGAACGTTGACATATGCGCCCATCAATGCGATGAAGCCCATATAGATGGCCAGCACGGGGACTATAAAGGTGGTGGCGAGGATCCGGCTGACGACGAGGAATTTGAAGGGATTCGTAGAGGACACTTCCATGGCCTCGATCTGCTCGGTCACTTTCATGGATCCCAGTTCGGCGCCGATATTGCTGCCTACCTTCCCGGCGATGATCAGGGCGGTCACGAGAGGAGCCAGGGCCCGCACAACGGCAATGGCCATGAGAGAAGGTAACCAGGAAGTCGCCCCAAATTCACCAAGTGAGGACCGGGACTGCTTGGTAAAGACTAACCCGGTAATGAAGCCGGTCAGCGTGATGATGGACAGGGACCGGATACCTACCTCGAAAAATTGATCCATGATCGCCTTGTATTCATATGGAGGTAAAAAAGCCTCTTTGAAGAAACGGGCGATGAAGCGCCAGATCTCATAGATACGGATGAAGAAACGCGCGATCCTTCCCCCGGCGGAAGGGGGCTCCTGTTGTACCGGCTGCGGTTCTTCCGGGTCTTCGTTCATTGGCACTTTTTTGGTTAAGAATGGGGGACCGGGACCGTTGTGATGACCCTCGGGTATCCCTTATGTGGTAAATTATGTGCCAGGATTTTCAGCCGGGAGGGGATAGAGGGATGGGGTCTTAATTCTACAGATTGAAAACTACCACATCGTGGTATTCCCGTCATTGGGATTCTCAGTAGCTTTATCATCCATGCTATTCTTTATCATCAGCCTGGCCATATGGCGGATCACCCACCTGGTGACCAAAGAGGACGGTCCCTTCAATATGATCTACCGGCTCCGGAAATGGGCCGGACCGGGTTTCTTCGGTGAATTGATGGATTGCTTCTATTGCTGCAGTATTTGGATCGCCCTGCCTTTTGCCCTGGGGACAGAAGAGGGATGGAAAAACCAGCTGATCTATTGGCTGGCTTATTCAGGGCTGGCCTGTATTATGGAGAAATTAACAGAAAAACGGGAAATCGGATGATGGTTTTCCCGGACAACCTGTATATTTGATCTGACAAATCCGGCTATTTGAGACCTGACTACCCCACAAAATATTTCAAGGACGAGCGAGGGTTATATGCACTCCTGCTGCTGGCGCTGGCTGAAAATGTCCGGCCCCGTCAATTTCCTCAACAGACCTGCCGACGTTCCTGGCCGGACCTTCCAATCGCAAACTAATTCCTCATTCCGAATATAAAACTGATCAACTATGAACCGAATATCTTTTCCGCCGGCGAAGCCATTTTTGCAATCTTTTTTATGGACCCTTCTGCTGGTACCGTGCGCAGCGCGCGTCCAGGCCCAGGGAGGTGTGTCCAAGACCCCGATTCAATGGCAGTACAGCGCTAAAAAAGTTGCAGATAAGACTTTTGAGATCCACATGACGGCGGTACTGGAATCCGGATGGCATGCATTTTCCCAATCGCAGCCAAAAGAGGCCGTTGCGCAGCCCACAGAGATAAAATTTAAGCCGAACCCCCTGATCGGTATCCAGGGAAAAGTAAAAGAAGTCGGCAACCTGGAAAAATGGCAGGATGAGGCCACCGGAATCAAGGCCTATCAGTATGAAAATCAGGTAGATTTTGTCCAGGTGGTCAAGGTCAAAGGGAATGCGAAGACCAGTGTCAGCGTTTCGCTGACCTACCAGCTCTGCACCGACAAGATGTGTCTGCCCGCTAAAACGGACAATTTTACCGTTCCGCTCAGCGAATAAATATTTTCAGTTTTGAAATCTAATTTGTCCCGCCTGTCGTATATAAACTACAGCATCATCGTAAAATATTACTTAAGATGTTATAGTCTTCATAGGCAGTTAGGTTTGGTAATTCAGGGTCATTTTTGACCCTGATTTTTTTTGCCGGAACCAGCACGGGAATGAAGCCGGCATTTGGAAAGGGACCG
>Ga0247778_1000922_pt1 | contig 19845 bp, 23 predicted proteins | sample UWRJL049202B5_FD_179939 | JGI IMG/M metagenome (GOLD analysis project Ga0247778, IMG submission 179939) | Plant litter microbial communities from Arlington Agricultural Research Station in Wisconsin, United States - UWRJ-L049-202B-5 | ecosystem: Environmental > Terrestrial > Plant litter >... | reverse complement strand
GTGGTCAAGCAGGTCTTACCTGTAGCCATCATCTTCGTCGCAAAAGTCTCCCTCTCCAATCTCTCCTTCGCCTACTCGCAGCTCCCAATTTACACCCTCGCACGCGTCGGCATTGTGCCCCTCTCGCTGCTCTTTACAGCCTTCCTAACAGGCGCCTCTCACAGCGTCTCGACACTCTCCTCAACCTTAACCGCAACGCTAACCCTGCTCGTCGCAACATCCCGAGCAAACGCGCGCGTCACCTGGGAGAGTATAGTAGCTGGAGTCTTCTCCTCTATATTCGTCGCACTATATCCCGTCCAGCTACACCGGACCTATAAGTCCCTCGTCGCATCTTTGATCCCGCAAGGCGAATTGATAGGCACATTCTCGTCCTCCAATGCGCCAGCTGATTACTCGGGCTCCCGCGAAGAAGCTCGCGCGTACTGGCGATTACTGCACTATACGTCACTCCTCTCCATCATGATCCTCACACCGATAGTCTTCCTCTCCGGCGAAATCTCCAACATTTCCCGCAACTGCTACATCCTGGACGTCTTCTTCCACTGGCTCATGGTTGTATGCGGCGGACTTGGAAGCTGGGCCGTGTTTTTCAGCACGATTGCGCTTACGAGAGCAACGTCTCCATTGACGACGACGTTTTTGTTTGTGCCAAGAGCTGCATTCTTGCTGCCAATTATGGCGGGCTTCAAGATGCCGAGCTATGCGTGGATTGGTATTGGGATGTGCTGGGCTAGCTGTGGGTGGTTTTTGCTGGGGAGAAGGAGAGAAGGGAGACCGTTGGAACGATTGAGATGATCGGGTAACTTGTAAGCATGTATTTTGTACTGCATTGCTGGGCGTTGGGTGGTAGGATAGAAATCGCATTAGATCTGAGTATATAATTCTCATGACTTGTAAAGATGTCTCTGACTGGGATCTTTAGACACAAGATTCGGACGGACGAATAGTTCCGCGAGTGACCGGACGCCTCAAGGGTCCATATCAATGTGCCCCCTTCTATCTACAAGGGAGATATGGATCTAGCGAAATGTGTCCAGAAGTGCGACGGCGAGGACCGGGCACATGGAAATGCCGCGAGGCGGCTCTATGTTCCTGTGCCATGAGGAAATTCGGACTTAACGAAAAGGGTCAAAAAGTGCGACAGACTGAGCTTGGACCATAAGAGACGTTTCTGCCTGTCCGCTTCTCCAATGAAACTTCATGATGGAATTTCTGGTCCCCGAATAATATTTGGGGTCTCGTATAAGAAGTAACGATTTTCCACTCTGTCCCAAACCTGCCATCTATTATCATCAGATCCAAACTATGGCTACCAAACTCACCAATCCAACCAAGGAAGCAATATTATCACGCCGTGAAATCGAACACTTCATTGCCTCGGGGAATCTGATCTTTATCTTAGATGATAAAGTCATCAAAGCAGATGCATGGCTGAAATACCACCCTGGTGGTCAGAAACCGATTCAGCATATGGTTGGAAGGGATGCTACTGATGAAGTTACTGCGTTTGTATTTTCAGATCAACCTTTTCTTGAAGAGAACGCTGATGGGTTAAGTACAGACTTCATTCTGCAGAGACGAAGGAACAGATGGTGAGGTACCAGATTGGAGTAATCGAGGGCCAATGGAAGAACTTCGTACCGCCTATTCAAGGTGGAATTTTTCGGAGACTTGAAGCGGGATGTGGAGAAGAGGATGAGAGTTCTGGTTCAGAGTCAACGGCCATATGCGAGGACAAAGAAACATGCATTCGACGACGAAGCAAATCACCTACCCCAAACCTCTTAATTCCGGAAGAAATATCTCTCTTGTCAACTCAAACCGAGAAAGAACTCGCCTTCGACATCGCAAAATACCCCTCCCTGGACGCCGAAACACAGAGTCAAATAATTGAATCCTACCGCGCCCTCCACGCCCGAGTCCACGACTCAAATCTCTACGCCTGCCCCTACACCGCCTACATCTACGAGGCCCTCCGCATCCTCCTCCTCCTCTCCACCTCCCTCATTCTCCTCCACACCCAATACTACATCCCCTCAGCCCTCACTCTCGGCCTCTTCTGGACCCAACTCGTCTTCCTAGCCCACGATGCGGGCCATCTAGCTATAACGCATAACTATCATATCGATACAGTGATAGGGATGTCGATAGCTAGTATCGCTGGAGGGTTGAGTTTGGGTTGGTGGAAAAAGAGCCATAATGTGCATCATGTTGTTACGAACAGTGTGGAGCATGATCCCGATAACCAGCATCTGCCAATCCTCGCAGTTTCGACTGGTTTCCTCGGGGATGTATTTTCAAGCTATCATAACCGGTTATTGAAATTTGACCGGATTGCGAAAATGCTAGTACCCTGGCAGAGATGGAGCTATTACCCTGTTCTGGCATTGGGGAGATTAAATCTTTACGTGCAAAGCTACACCTTCCTCCTTCAAGGCCAGGGACCTAGAAAGGGGGTAGCATGGTGGCATCGCTATTTCGAAATCCTCGGCGTAGGCATATTCTGGTATTGGTACGGCCATCTCATCCTCTTCAAATCCATCCCCTCCCTCACCCCCCGCATCGCTTTCCTCCTAACCAGCCACCTCACATCACTACCCCTCCACATCATGTTCACACTCTCCCACTTCTCAATGTCGACTTCCGATCTCGGACCCAAGGAATCTTTCCCTCAGAAAATGTTGAGAACGACTATGGATGTCAGCTGTAGGAGGGAATGGGATTGGGTATATGGTGGTCTGCAGTTTCAGGTTGCGCATCATCTTTTTCCGAGGGTGCCGAGACATAATTTGAGGAAGGTGCAGGGGATGGTGGAGGAGTGGGCGGGGGATGTGGGGGTGCGGTATGAGAGGAGGGGGTGGGTGGAAGGGAATTGGAGGGTGCTGGGGAGTTTGGGGGAGGTGGGAAGGTTGGCGGGGATGTTGGGTGAGGTTGTGGATGGGAGTGAGGAGAAGGGCCGGTATTGAGATTGAGATAGGAGGCTATGTAGAGATTGTAAATTTTGATTTTCGGGCCAGTATTGTCTAATAGGTGTGTTTTTTGCGTCGGAGGTGACTGGCTGTAAATTTGCATCTTCTGGCCAAGTGGTCACATTGAACTTCTTCAACTTCACGAACTCTGCAATTGCTTCTTGCTTTCTGTATCCATATTCTCCTCCCGCAAAAAGACTCAAGCATATGGATGTGAGTCGGCCTAGCCAAAAGCACAAGCAGTCTACGTATTTTAGAAACCAATCTTGTCCGTTTTGTGACTGGTACATTTGATTGGCTTCCATTTTCACGTTTCTGTCATGTTGCAATAATATATTTTTAGGTCACAATGATCGAATAAGAACTTTTTGCCTAAGTAAATAGTGTACCCGAATTTTGTAGCTGCCATTTCCTTATTTAGCGGTTGCAGTCCGTATGCGAATACGCTAGCTATAAGTGCACCGTATATGTGCCTGGTCATATCGCTTATGCCAGTCCATATTCAGATCGCGTTCATATTAGCTGGCATTTTATTTCGAGTCCATTTGTACTTCGTAATTTAATTTTGCTTTGCGTCTGAACAGCACAACACCACACGACAATGCCCACTGAAATGCAGGAATATCTCTGGCAAAAGCCAAATAAATGGAGAAAACTGTTTACTACGGATCAGATTTACCAAACAGACCCAGAGCCACGGACTGACGCCCAGACAGGGCCAGTCACAACAACGATGTGCTATCAAACACAGCCAACACTACAAGAAACCACGGAGAGCCCCATCTCAGCAGCAAATCTGGCAACATCCTCGCTCCTCAACCTCCCATTGGAAATTATTCAGGAAATTCTGGGCTACACCCTTGTTCTGGACCAGGAAGACGACGGCCGATATTCTGTTTCTGCCGGTAGTCACTCCCGATCTATCGGGCAGGTTTACGCACTTTCAAAACTCTCAACGAGATCTTTCATCCAGAAGACCACTGAAATTTCACATGAGCTCCAAAGGGTCGTTAATGGTAACGTCGTGAAAGGTGGCGTAGGAATAACCAGACACGACACGAATCTCGTGCAGCACCGCTGCAAGAAAAAAACTCTTCTTGCAGTAGCAGCGACATGCAGACATTTGTATGTAGCTGCACAGCCTCTGATCTACGAGACGGTCGAAATAGACCTCAATACGACCATAGTAAGACCCTTTCAATCTACCCAGTCCACAAATAGAGAAGATCGATCTGCCCTGGGCATCGAAAATGGCGACACACCAAGTCTCGGGGGGGAAGCTCCACGAAAGGTATCGATTTGGGATATGCTTCCACGATTTATCAAGAGTCCCAATACTGCTAGTAACGTTCGAAGCATTTCCTTCTCGAACGACTGGCAGAGAATCTTGCCCAGATATCTCAAAAGGCGGCGGTATTCCATCGAAGGTGATACCTCTGAGATGGCGTCCGACTCTTCGATTACACCAGAGGAAATTACAAACCGAATCTGTCAATGGCCATCATCTACGCGCATAAAGACTGTCCTCAACTTACTTCCAAATCTGCAAGTTTTGAAGATCCAGCAAGGTTATGGAGCGGCAGGGTTTCTGGATGCCTTTAAGCTCTCGAATCCCGGATCAAATTTGCCCACATCACTACAGAATCTCACCGAGATTTCTCTGCTTTGGAATCCCGGCGAAGTTGATTTATCATTTAGAGTTGGACCCTCGGATCTATTGCCTCTGTTTCTTCTTCCGAAAATCCGATCTCTCCACATGAAGCTGCCGCTATCTCCGACAACCCCAGAGGATATTTCCAATATTTCGACGGAGCTTTTCGGCAAATCAAGACTCAGAACTCTCATCTTCGAGCAGTACACCATCAGCGGCCTTCTACTCACAGCTCTCCTCCAATTACCTTCAGCTCTCGAGAACTTTGCATATACGCCCGAAGACGGCCACAGCAACATATCGCTGTGCTATACAGCAGCGGCACTACAGGTACAACGTGCTACCCTCCGAACCATCGATCTCAAGGTTTGTCAAAAAGACCGAAATGGGCTATCAACTACCTTTCCCGAGACCTTCTGGACCCGATTTACCGCCTTACGACATTTATCAATACCATTACCACCAATGCTGGTTATGCCAAATAGAACGGCCAGGGATATTGAGAGCTTGAATCATGCTTTCCCCAAAAGCATTGAAGGATTGCGATTTTATATTTTTATGGGAGACCATCCTTTAGGAGATAGGGATTGTGAAACATGGAGGAAATGGCGGCGCCATGTGAATTCGATTCGAAGGGCTGCTTATCCCGATTTGAAGAATGTTTGGGTAGGCGTCTGGGACAGTGACTGTTCCGCATGCTGGATTGTCAACAGCCCTTTCAACGCCTTTTCATACTCGTACCCCAGGAAGGAATATGTTCATACCGAAGTGAAGCATCTTAGGAGTATGCCCGTTCGAGGGCATCCAAGATTGATGTTGGCGGCGACTTATCTTGTCATGAATTCCGGCGTTATTATTGCCGTTAGTTGGATCGTTGTTACATTTACGGTCTTACACTTGCTATATGATTTTGTGGTCGGGTAGAAAGGCATTGTGGGTACTTATGGAGGAGTTTTTCGATCGGTCGGCGATGATAGAGGACTGGCTATATAATTCTTGATGGAAGAGATATTTGTTATGACGAACATCTTTGGTCACCGTTTATTCCCACAAAGGAGCCGAATGTCACATGCTTCAAGAATGATCTTGTTCTAAATCCTTCTCTGCAGTTGGTTGTCCCATACGTGATATATAGTGGAATATGGGACATTTGAGGTCAGCACCGAGATATTATTCCTGTTGCGCGTAGTTTGTTCACCTAAGTTTAGCGATGGATGTCTAATTCGGGCTCCTAGGATTCAACTCAATTAGAAAAGTCTACAGAATCAAGCTGTTTCTACTGCTCTCTCCGGTGCAGTTGCACGCTCTTCGTTCCTAGCTACTTCCTGATCAGGAGATTCCCTCAATTCTAAATATTTGAGAAAGCTCTCAATTCCCGCTCTTCCGCTAGTGTTTTTTTTTTTCCAACTATATTAGCTGAACCCTCAGTTGCAGCACGATCTTGATGGTTTGGGGGTGGCCAACTCCTATTATAGCTCCCACACAAAAGTCCCTGACCAAAACAAATGGCCATTCTCCTTAGTTATCAAAAAATATACGTCGATTACCAACCTGCGGAAGTTGCAATTTTCACGTTAACATACAATAGTCCCTTGTTGATGAGAAGAACTATACCATGAAAGTCAAAGTCCGCTCATTGATTCTCCATTGACCTTTACTTTTGGCAAGAGTGTCTTCATATTTCTTCCATTGATAGACTGATTGAGTCTCATACTCGCCAGTACCGAAGAGTGTCTCGGTAAAGTAAGTCGTCTAGTTAGCTTCCTCTGGCGCGTGCAAGTCAATGAGTTGAGAAGTCATTGCATGCTGCGATGTGACCATTTTTAGACTTGCAAGTTGTAAGCTCGATGTTCCAGATAAAAGCTAAAATTCAAGCATACTATGCATCGCAGAAGTCAAATTCGAGCAAATAGTTACTCACGTCAAGGATGGAATCCGAGTCAAATTTGAAAATCCAGATATCGTGCCGAATGAGCCACCATAATTTGCTTTCACGTCAGGAGTAAAAACCTGATCAAGGGACTGAAAATCTTTGCTGTCGATAGCAATTGGGAATTTAGAAATTGTTTGTCGAATAAGGGCCAAATCGAGGCCGAGGCCGAACTCCTCAATGAAGATGCCTCTAGATGAAATATAGTGAGAGTTGGCACTAACTAAGATTGCTAAAAATAACCAGCAACTGCTGAGACACATCTTCAATTTTGAGATGAAAGAGGTTCTAAGGTTTGATATAAGTTGTTGTTGAGGATTGATATCATTTAATTATAGCGAAAGAGATAGGTTTATAAGTATATTTAAAATATCTTCGTCATCTTTGATATCAAATAAAGCTGGTAATCAAAAGCAAAATTCTGATGACAATTTTTGTCCTGATTAATAATTACAAGCGAATACAAGCGGGCGAAAATCGGACGAAGTATTTCGTCCGGTTGTGTGTTAGGGGTTCCGATCAGATGACGGTGACCCATTTTGTGAATTGCATCATTTTATGAATATGCATAATTAGATCCTTAACTTAAGGCCAGAGTTTCCTTAGGATCTCTTTCCTCACTTGTAATCAATCAATCTATTTACCCAAGTCGCAATTGTCCTTGAACTTGCACTTGTTTCCTCACATTGTGTAGCCTTAGCTTTACATGTAAAAAATGGGATAGTAACCGCAGGTTTATTCACTCTCCAGTTGCTTTGGGATGAAGAGGACAGCCTGACTGGACTTTGCAGGCGGAGAGTGTTGAGCATTGGCGAGTCAGATGAAAGAACTGCAGACGATGAAGTCTTGTGTCATAAGGGCAGCCATGGGTAAAAGGAAGATACGAGCAAAGAAACCTAGTTGAGTGTGTATGGGATTTCAACGAGGGAAATCTAGGTGGTGTTCATGTGTGCTTGTCGGAACTAGTCTCGTCCGCAGGCCGCTCGCTACTGAAATTTCAACCGCCCCGGCGTCCGTGGAGTTTAAAATCAACCAAGAAGCCTAGCTTGTGTCTCCAAAATTGGACAATAAAATTGGGCATGCTTTGTAAGATCTATAGGCTCACTCGAATCTGGATACTAAGTTTGGTTATGATTTGTAAGATGAATAAGCTTAATCGAATTTGAATATTGTCGCTAGACATGATTTGTAAATGACATGAGCTCGTCTAAATGTAAATTGCCAATATTTTAATCCACCAGAGCGAGCTCCAAATAAGCTCGCAAGCAAAAGCAAATGAAGCTTGTGGTCTTATTCATTTCCTTAATTTCCGAAAGATCTATAAACGTAACGAGTTCCTTGACTTTTCTAAAGCAAACCTCAACTCTCATCTTCATTCCTTCTACAGAGTATTAACCAAAATACACATTGCCTCCACAAGCCATCCAGCATGTCCAAACTCTTTCAACCCCTTGAAGTCGGTCGGATTACCCTCTCTCACCGCATCATTCTCCCACCCATGACACGTATCCGCGCAACCGCCACCCACACTCCTCAACCTTCCGCCATTGAATACTACAGCCAACGTGCCTCCACCCCCGGCACTCTCCTCATCACGGAAGGAACCTTCGTCTCCCTCGAGGGAGGCGGGGTGCCAAACGTCCCCGGGATCTACAACCAAGAACAAATCGACGCATGGAAGCCCATCACTGCAGCTGTCCACGAAAAAGGCTGCCATATATACCTCCAGTTATGGACTTTGGGACGAGCTGCGAACCTCCAGGCATTAGAAGCCGATCTGGGTGTCGGCGCGAAGTTGAAAGCTCCGTCGGCACTCGCGTACGAGGGAGGTGTTGTGCCGGAAGAGCTTACCGAGGAGGAGATTTGGAAATATTTCGACGATTATCGTCAAGCTGCCCTCAATGCTATCGAAGCAGGTTTTGATGGCGTGGAAATCCACGGCGCGTGTGGATACTTGCCTGATCAGTTCTTGCAGGACGTGAGTAACCAGCGGACGGATGGGTGGGGAGGGAGTGTAGAGAAGCGAGCACGGTTCGGGTTGGAGATTGCGAAGGCAGTGGTTGATGCAGTGGGCTCGGAGAGAACGGGCTTTCGTATGTCGCCTCTTGGAACGTTTCAGGGGATGAGGATGGAGGAAGGGAACTTCCAATCTCAGTTCAGCTATTTCACGCAAGAGCTCAAGAAACTGAATTTGGCATACATTCATTTGGTGGGGGCCAGAACGGATGGAAATCCAGAGGACATGAACCCGGAAAAGATGAAGTTCATACTTGATATTTGGGGGAAGATGAGCCCGGTGTTCCTGGCTGGAGGTTTTACTCCGGAGATGGCACATAAGATTGTGGACGAGGAGCTGAAAGATCATGAAGTGGCGGTTGCATTTGGCAGATACTTTACCTCGAATCCGGACTTGGTTTTTAGAATCCAAGAGGAGATTCCGCTGGCGCCATATGAGCGATCAATATTCTTCACAAACGATCAGGTTGTGGGATACACGGATTATCCATTTAGCAAAGAGTTTGAGGCAAACAAGCCTTAACTAAAGGCTTAAACAGGGAGGAGTGTTTTGAATTACTTTATCGGTTCTATTCCACTGCCCTCCTTAATTTTTGAGCAATATTTTAACATCCTATAATTGTTTATATGTTTCAGCCGACCTGTGAGACGGAACCTTACGAATTACTAGACCAGCCAGTTTCAACGAGGCAAAGACCCAAGATATTGTGTCCCATGCTTGCAGAAGATGGCTGAGAGAGAAAGAGGGGGGGGGGGGGGACGAGGAAAGAATAGGCGTTAGTTTGTTGGAGAAGTGTGGGTTTTGGCGCGAATTTGAAAGGGATTTTTGAGTATTGATAGGGGGAGCTTCTGTGAATAAGGGGCTCTCATCAGAGTTGTGAAATCCTTGAATATTTCTTTAGAACTCTGTCTCTATGAAATATGGGGATTGAGGCGGCCTGGTTCGTTTATGGTCTCTCTCGTATGCTTTTCAAAACCTTAAATATGAAATTTGTGGAAATAATTACTCGTTCTTAGAACAATGCCCTCCTCGCCGCCTTGATGCCCTCCAGATTCCATCTTTGTGGAGCGGTGCGATCCATCCATTCTCCCCACTCTCTTTCCGATCCAGGCTTCACAACGTTGGCGTATTCCCAATATTCTGGATACCATCCAGCTGTCTCCCAGTCAATAATGCCTATAACACTATGGGATTCGTCAATCATAATGTTTTGTGAAATATCGCCATGCGTGAATGCGGAATGATTTAACCGCGGAAGCATGTCAGGAAGCTCTTTGGCGAAGCGCTCTCCATGGTAGTGGCGATACCTCTCGTATATACGGTTACGTACAGCAGCATCATCAAGAAGAGACCGAGGAGGCTTCTGCAGGTCCTCGATCAGCACGTCATGAGAAGGAAAGCCATCGGCACAGTATTGAAAGGGAAGGCTTTGCTCAGATGGCTTCGGGATCTGTCGTAATAGCAAGACCCAAGCCCAGGTTTCGCGGCAAATGCGCTCTCTTGTGGTATCATCAAGCCCGCTCCAAGTGCTTTTCAGGGTCGAGCCTGGTACGACATCCATGAAAATCTGACCGAAGTCTGGGCTGCCATATGCTGAATGTTGATATTCTGGAATGGGAAAGTCGGGTATGTTGTGTTTGACAAGCTTCATGGCCACTTCTTCGCTACGTCTCACTCTATTACCTCATTTGTAAATGAGTTCATCGTCGATCAGGAAGACTTGAGCTCCGCCCTGGTTGCTCAACATGCGGGGGCCGTAGCCGGGATATTCAGGAACTAGAATGGCACAATCAGTGTCTACGAGCAAATGGCGCAGTATTGATAAGGTTACGTACTCTCAAACATTTGACCTGACTTGGTGAGAAAAATGCTGAGGCTAGATGGAAAATATGGATGATTCTTGTAAGTTTGTGCAGGCGCTGACCAAGCAAATCTTTATCTTGACTACATAGATCAATGCCTGTTTCAAGCTAATTATTTTGAAGAGTTGAAGTGCCCACAAATCTTGGGTAATGGAGGAAATTGAATGGGAAGAATCGCAAATATGAATATTGGGAACTTCCACGGATCGTGAAAATGTTTGCGACAGGGTGGAATCCAGTTAGTGTAACGCCGTATTCGGAGAACGGACACCCTGCAGATGTGCCCTGCAAGACGCTATAAATGTGATATTAATCCGAGCTTTGGGGCGAACCACCCCTATCTGACTGTAAGTTTAGCGAGCCACCCGCTACGAAGTCAGTAGAAAAGGGGGTTTGGCTCGCCTAATCGACGCATGACCTTTCTTGCTTACATAAAGCCAACACCAACCAACATTCGATGGGTTTGGTCCGTTCCTCCTTCATGAGCAATTTCCTATTAGAAACAATATGTTTTTCAAATTATGGCGATACCTCGCCGCTGGCCTTCGAGTCGTCTCTGCTTCAGCCGCTGAGAGCAAGACGCATATGGCCGAGGTTGACAGCGTCTTCCACGGCCGCCCATATCCCGGTAAATCCCGTCTGAGAATATTTGAGACGTGTATAACCATGTGTGGAATTCTCCCTAGAAAATCTAATGGGCGTTTGTCGGGCTACCTCTCGCTCATAGATCCTTCCCCTGCAGAAATATCGTACATTCTTGGACCCGACTGGCAATCCCAGATTATAACGATGCTTTCCGAAAGCCCCGACAAAGAAGAACGGAAGGTCATTCCAGTCCCTGATGATCTCAGGGACGAAGCCAACCACTGCCTTCTGATGAGACGTTGCGGTGCGATGCGCGAAGGCCTACCACACGGGGACTATTTGACCTCTCCGGATCCGTTGGACTCTGGCATGGGGCAACAAATTATGGGTTGGCCATCTTATGGTGGTGTGTGTGTGCTTCCCCGTTCGAAAATTTCAGAATACCGTCTTACTCTGAAAGAGCTAGAGTCAATCGGCGCGGAGGATTGCGGGCCGCCTCGAGCAGAAGACGACCCATACGTAAAAAAAGTCATGTTTGGAATCAAGCTCCAAAAGCAGGATGATATGGACGGATTCTGCAAAGTTCTGCTGGAAGCAGGCGGAACATACTACGAAAACATAGAAGACTGTCTAGAGGTTTTACGTTTGGGTCTCGCTACAACGGACTGGATGATGGGGGTTCTTGGGTCAGAATTCCCAGAGTCAGGATAAGACAGGGAATCTGAGAGAGTTTGCGGGTCTCCGAGAAGCAGCTACGCAAAGGTATCTACACACTGTGACACCATCATGAAGAGATGAACACAAATTTCTTATCCTCACTGACTACTGCAATTTGCTAATTTTCCGCCTCCTGTAGAACTTTGCAAAAGCCTGAGTCCCTCGCAGTTCACCCAATGGTACCATTGCCGGACATATATGAGTTCCAGACTGTTTCATTCCACGAGACCAGGCTCGGGTTTGAATTATAATAGTTTTGCTGCTCTTTCCTTACGGCGTCGTCGCCAATCAACGTTCGATTTTCCGAGATTCCGTATGTCACGTCATATGGCCATTTCATAGAAGAGAGCATTAGAGGAACCTGTGGCTTATGAGAATACTCGCCCAACCTTTCTTGAACGTAGCTCGCCAAGGCGTACCAGGCCCAATTATCAGGGTTGAGGGTTGTGATTGCGTACGCGGTGTCTATTCCGGCCATCTGGGCTATTTTTGCCATGTACTTCGCCTGTGCTGCTGAGTTGACATTTTGCCATGTGTATTTGCTTGTGTCTGGTGTTGGAAAGAGTGACCGTTGGTAGGACATGTCTGATGGCCACATTCTTGGTAGTAACAAGAATATTGCAGTGATCCACGCCCGGGCTCTGTTGTCGTAGTAATGAAGGTTAAACTTGTTTTCAAAATCCGAAGACGCTTGCTCGTACATGCCATCAAGTGTCCCGAGTCTAAACCAAGAATCGCAGACGGCAATTCCAGGGGTATTGCCTGGGCCGCAATCTTTGCAAGCAACCAGAGACCCGGGGGCATTCCTACAATCATCCTTTCTCATGGTGTTATCGTGACAAAATATCTGTAATTCGGGTATGCCATAGCCCCGGAAGAAATCGAAGGCATTTTGATAGTTTCCTGGCGTTGTCTTAGATTTTTAGAAGCGAGTCAAGCGTTCTAGGAGAACTAACTTTGTACATTGAATCTGAATGCCATCATGTAGGCTGGGGGTCCTAAGTAATCGACAACCGCGTAGTCATGCCAGTGATAAGCCATTTTGGATGTGCCTTGCGATTCAAGAATTTCGCCAGCTTCCCACATCGCATCGGTGATACTTGTTTGTTCATTTGAGCTACAACCCTTCCAGTTGAGTAGCTTCGTCCATGCAATGGAATCAGATTCATTGTTGTTATGAGTAGCCGGGGACGGAGAGGGAGTTTCCAATGTTGTTGTAACGGCTGTGGTCACATGCCGGGCGTATGCGGCCGGTATAGTATGGTCTGGCTGGTGCTGATAGCTGTTCTCTGGGCGTACGGAATGTTCATTTGCTGTCGAAAATACACAGAAACAGGACTGAAGGACTAAGAGAATACTTAGAACCATTTTAAAAGGTGACTAATGAAAGATAAAAAGCCTTTCCTCAATATACGGAAGTGTACAAATATGCAACGGACAACTTGCGATCTCATAAGAAGTAAGGTGAGTATTTAAAACAAAATCTCTAGGTGATCTCTGGTCTGGGCTATACAATGCCCAGGAAATGAGCGATCCGTGAATTTCCGAGAGTATCAAGGAAGAGCCAGATTTCAACACAAGGAAGATTACTCGTTGGCTTGAGGGATGAGCAAAATTTACAACTGACCTTCATTTTAGGCAGCGGCGAGCAACAGAGCAGCAGTGTCGAGGCTGAAACAGGAAGATTTGGAGAGAAGAAAACGCTGATTCGATCTTAGCTTTGATCAACAAATTGGAGGATTTGAAGGATTGTTGGTTGATTTGTTGCGATTGAGGCTTTGAAGTACAGATGACTTTTGGTTTCGAGTAACATTGATCTCATGTTCTGGTTCAGGATCGCTGAGAACCAACCAACCAACTCACCAACCAAGCAATGCTTCATCTTTGGTGGGATGAGACATTAGAATCCTCTATGAGGGCCACCCTTAAGCAAGATCCTGTGCAAGGTAGACATTAGAAGGGGATTTAATGTCTTTCATGCCACGTAGTATGTTTTCGTCGCCGCTGTTCGTAGTCTTGTTGTTCATTTGGTGGAAGTATTTAGCCCGTCGTCCATCAAATTTTGTTCTACATTTACTTCCTCTCACATGAAGTAATCATGAGATCTTCCCATGGTTTGAGGTGCATAGCTTTCCTCCTTTGGTCAGCCACCGGCTGCGAAGGGCAAAAGTCGTCTACTTCTGTACCTACATCGTCTCCTATTATCGGCTCAACCACAAATAGGACCAACAGCTTTCTTGAAGACGCCCCAAACACACCCTCCACTAACGATACAATCGGCGCTGAATACAAATTAGGGGACTGGAAAAAATGTGAAGATTGGCAGAAGTTGGCCATCAGAGATGCATTCTCGGAAATGATCGAAATGATTGGGCGGGAATATATCGCTTCCGACGATCCGCCCAGTTCCAGAAAATATCGCTATGTCGATTGGAAATCTGCTATAGCCATAGACTATTTCGGTTCTGCGGCGACCTTAGATTCTAACACCAGAGAAGTCATCCTAGGTAAATTATATCCAACTTTCAGGTGTTTAGTGTCCTCTCACCAAAGGTCATTTTATTCTAGTTGTCCTTTACATGTTATCAGATCAAATTTCAGCAAAACAATCTGTCACGGATATTAAATACAGGCAACTGACTTCAGAATGCAGACGACCTGGATAGAGCGGCGAGCATAACGCATCAATGGGTTCCCTGGGCATCTAAGTACAGGTTGATAACTGCCCGTGGAAGAAAAACAACTTGGCCCCGGGCTGATTAGTTACAGTATTCGATGCGATGATCCGCTTGATATGTGCTGCAACGGAAAGATTCCTGCCTACACGCTCGAACACTCCGCTAAAGTCAACTTTTGCCCCCGCTTCTACACTCTCCCAACACTTCAGGGGGCTATGGATCTAGTAGCTGGTAATCCCAGTTGGGCTGGCTATGTCCAGGGTTACATGAACCGACGTAAGACCTTGAAAATTACATGCCGCGAGAAGTTGCATAGAAACGCGAGAAAAGTAGCTGACTAGTGGCGTAGCGGTCGTATGGCCCACGAAATTATGCACAACCGAGACATCGGCGTGGCTCTTGATGGCCACTCGGCGATAGGTGAGCAGCCGCTCAAAGGCTATCCCCAAGACCCAGATGATCCAATCGATCTCTCCTACGGACCGCTATTTACCAAATGGCTTGCTCAAAATACCAAAGCTTTGTTTTTTGACGGGATGAGTAACGCCGATAATTATGCCTGGTTCTTTCTGGCCAACTATGTCATTAGAAAAAGAGGCTTCTACCCAAGTCTTCCTCAGGTCCCCATCAATCCTTGGCGTCCTCACCGTAAAGAAGATTACCTACCCAGTGGATTGCAGTCATATTCTATCGATAACTTCACTATTCCAAGTGAATGTTCTAGCGGATTCAAATTGTCGGATAATATGAACGGTACCAGAACAACACCATCTACCTTACCTTCATCTTCGCCAGTCTCGTTACCAACTACCTCCAAATGATCAACTTTGACTAGTAGTCTCAAAAGCACCTTTTATTCATCCGGCTCCAGGGGAAGGCCGTGCTGGAGAATTAGGGACTGCAGTCCGCTCTAGCAACACTATCTATACACCTTACCAAATAGGATTTGCTTCAGATTTTCTTTAATAGCAATGCACTTCGAATTATCCATCTACTCTTATTTAAGCCATATCGAGAGGCGTTGTTTTCCGGTGGTTCATTGTAGTATTGATCTCGCAAATAAAGAAGCCATTCCAAATGCGGGGTAAAAGTACCCCGCCTCCTTTCTTAAGCGAGTGGAGGATGCGAACTAATGACTACAGAGTTTCTTTAGAATGCACATTTTCAAGCTTCAATTATTATGGCTACAGTACGAGCAGAGAAAAATGTGTCTTCCTCGGTGATGCTATGAAACAATCAGACTTCTCCAAACCCGTTCCATAAGTAAAAGTTTCTGGTAGAATGCATCCGTAAGATCAGCAGAGGATCTACATTGCACAACATCAACGATCTATAAATATGTTAGTTGTAGCACGCTGACCTATGCAAATGAACGTACTGGTCGACCGAAGCGGTCAGTTCCAAATCGAGAACGCAATCGTTCTGTGAGTTTCTGGAACATATGCTTCGTGCCCGGATTATGCCCAACATGGCATATCTGGATATGAAGAAGCTCTCTAGCCACTTCATACACATCACTTTCCGCAATCTCCGCCATAAAGTCTTCGAGGTCGTAGAAATGGTCTTTTGGTTTCATATCCGTGAGGACGACAAGATTGATAGGCGTCAGAATACCATTTCGCCAATTGTCGAGATGAGGTAGCATTTCCCTTCTGAACGGGGGCTTGAACTTCCCTCCTTTGGGCGGGCTCCAGTTATATAAGACTTCGTACGCTGCTATGGAGTTTGTGATAGCATCACGATTGTGCGAAGCATTGTGAACGAAATGAATGTTGAGACTCATGATTTCGGCCGCAAATCAGTTCAACGGCTCCCATGAGAATGTTGCCTGCTAATGGCCATTTTGTGTCTGTCACCGTACCGGCGAACTGGTCGTCCATTAGGCAGATAGTCGTAGGCTTGCAAGGGATAGAAACTGTTTCTGATATTGAGAGAGGCCTCGTTTCATTCGAACTATCGGTGCTCAATGGGATTTTGATTGATTTCGCCATCTGGACGATGGGCTGGATGAAGTGTTCGGTAAAGTGGTTCTCGGTTTCTTTGGTATATTTCGATAAGTCGATATAGCTGGTTTCGACCATTCTGGCGGACATCACATCTGGGGTTAGCTTTGTGAAGTTAGCAAGTGTTCGGTACTTTGGGGACACCCTCATACCCATTGCCGCTCTACCCCTTCACGAGGACGATATCTAGCAAATTGATGAAATGGTACTGCGGGGTTTGCCCGAGCGCGCATTGCCTCGAAACGGTCCGCCAGCTCGGTGATTTCAAATTTCTTGGCGTGGAAAGATGCCACGTTTGGTTTCCTAAGACCTGGATACATCCAATCGACGTCTCGGTCAAGGTTAATTGTAAGTGGTTGAAAGTCGTCAGTTTCAACGATGGTCGCCAGTCCGGTACACACTCGCGGATGCATGAACATAATCGCCTGATAAATTAGCCCAAGAAATCAAAATCGGACAGAATAACGAACATCTTTCGCTATGTGAGCGCCAAGACCATGTCCGATAAAGATAGTAGGTCGGTTCTGATCCTTTATAGAATTTAGATAGCACCTTCACAGAGTGTGGGCTTTCTCACGACAAATCTAGCAAATCGTTCACTCTCCAGGTTGCTCAGTAAGTCGTTACTCGGCATGTCCATATCTCTAGGTGGGCCACGGAGCCACCTTTCAGAATCATAACCAAAAGCCATAATGCGAGCCGCAATTCCTTTCTCGTGCAGAGCTTGGGGGAGAATATCTTTTAGCCAATTAACTTCCCTACTGTTAGGATCTGTTGGGTCGAAATCTGCTGAAAATGATGTCCATGGGTGGCCATCTAAGGCATGGATGGCAATGATACTATAGTCGGAATTAGAGACTGCACATAACGCCAATTCTGAACTTCAAAGACCTACTCGATATCTGCAACATGAGCTCCTGGTTGGTAGATGATTGTAAGATCCTTGAAATTTCCCGGCTCCCATGTGATACGTTTGAATGCTTTAATTTCGTTTTCTTTCCAAGACATGGGCTGGAGACCTGTCTCTCCAAATTCATTAATCGTAGGGTGCCTAATCGTGGGAGCATTTGGCCTAGAGCTCCGAGATAAATTGATAGATTCAGGGCGAATATTTCCAATATGTACATTTGGATATGGCTGTCTGTCGCTCGTATCGATTTTCGTGTCAATTTTGCTAACTAGGAATTGTGCTTCGTCTCTGAAGGAGCTTTTGGGTTGGATCAGCGTCATATACTTCTTAAATAGGTTGCTATCACTGGTTAGCAAAAGCCCGAGCAAAATTCTAGACCTATGTTACCATTTCATTGAATTTTGATTATGTATAGGTTTTACTCGTATGCGGCAATGGGGGCACCTGTCTTCAACTAGGGCAGTTCCGTCTAACAACAATGCCATGTTAAACCGAAATCCGGGTTGTACAATGGCCTGCCATGTGCTCAGATCAATCCGTGCTCCATTGTAAGCATTGAAAATCTGAAACTGTCTGCTTAAGACTCGACCAAAACCTGGAAGACCTTTGAAAGTATCTTGGAGGTATTGAGACATCACCTAGAGTATTCATTTAGAACCAAATTATAATGATAATGGGATGTTACCTACATTCCACTGTTGAAATTGAAGAGTTGGCAGCTTGTGCATGTGTCCAAGAGCGTCTTCGAAGAAAAAATGCTCCCCGGGTAGAAGTAAGCGGGTATGGAAAGCTCCTGCGGATTTCAAAATAGCCATGAAGAATGGCAGCAATGTCATTCTTCAGGAATCATCAGATGAATAAACGTGCAAGGAATTAAGGATTACGTACAGAAGTTTATGAATGAGCTCTTGAAGGTTGGATATCAGCAGCCAGGCGCTGGCATATTTAGATAATTCCTCGTAAATGGAATTCTGTAGGTACATACCATAGCTTCAATTGCCGCCCCAATTCTGCTGACTTCAGGTACTCCTCATCGTCCGAATCTCTCTGGTATGAAAGTGCGCGGTTGAGCTTCGATGCCGGTATTCGACCAAGAGTTTTGTTGAGGTGTCTTAGCTCTCCATGATACGACGACACTGCTTGTACAAAATCGCTATGGCAAATCGGCTTATGAACCGGCTCAGACGTGACGTTCTTTTCGATTGCGGTACCAATAGCCTTAAGCGTTGTCTGAAGATTCTGGACCGCGTCAATTGCTGCTCTGTTCTGCAAATGTGCATCACGTTTGTCATAAGTGTATTGCTCTTCCAAATATCTCATCGTATTATCTGTTGATTGTTTATGGACAGCTAGGGCGTCGTAGTTATTCTGTTGAATGGTTGCGACCCACGGCTCGAGAGCATTATGAAGGAGGGTTGGGAAGTGCTCTTGAAGGGCCTTTGAAGTTTCCGTACGTATTTGACCAGGCATGTCTTTCCTAATATTCGAGACGATGGTCCTCCAAGTAGTTAGCCATGTATCCTGGATCGAAATATCAAAAAGGGCCAGTCGACTTACAACACATTGAGTCCAAGAAGCAGGCTCAATGTCATCAATGGAGCTGTTATTTGATCCTGAAGTTTCTTAAGCTTGCCTGGCATCTGAAGTGCCCATTGTATCTTCCTCGGGCCACTGAGAAGCTTTCCTCTAGAGCTGTGTGCTGCCAATGCAGGCTCATATTTCTGGACATCTTCAACAAATCTCGTCACCGGTACTCGTACTTGCGAGACCTGTCTCCGTAACTCGGCGCCATTGCTGGACTGTAAGGTAGTAGAAGAGAAGACTCGCAGATGCTCTAGAGTCTGTTGGAGGCTTTCAAGAAAGCTCGAGGCATCTTGGTAGGCGGACGACGCCCCGCCAGCCTCCTTCAAAGCGGAGCCCACTTTGTACAGAACATTTAGCGCGAAAGCAATGTCACCTGCAGACCAGCCGAAGGACATAGTTCGCGGCTGACGAGTTCATAGTCGTGACGAACAAGCATTCGGCGTCCAAGACAATCGTGAAGCTTGTGATTGTGGTACAGCTCCGGTGGCTGAAGCCTTGATTACGGGAACGCTGATCTCTGCAGGGTGGTCCTCTGACTCTTGGCGCCAAGCATAGGGATACAGTACAGTCTTGCGGTAGACAAGCAAAGTGCTACTAATTACGCGGGCGAATTGGTGCCAATTAGTGGCACTTGTTTTGTCTACCGCCAGGCAGTATCTCCCCACAAGGGCATATTGACCCCAAGGTTCACAGCTCTTGGCCTCCAATCTGGTAACTAATGTGCTGATGTGATGTGGACCATGGGCAGAATATAAGCTGTCGCTGGAAGACCAAAGCGCAATCGAAGAAACCTCATATACTTAGAGAATTAAAAATCATGTATTTCAGTTAGGAGTTCTGAGCATGGCAAAATCTATAGGGCTCGCGAAATGATACTAATGCAATGTTCTGCGCCGGCCATCTCGATCTCCAGCTGGAGTGTCCAGACGCACCCCG